>ERZ791808.261-NODE-261-length-69752-cov-5.942652_pt1 | contig 69752 bp, 59 predicted proteins | sample MGYA00510305_ERZ791808 | MGnify/ENA primary metagenome ERZ791808 (study PRJEB30046, sample SAMN00792024) | human gut metagenome | study: EMG produced TPA metagenomics assembly of the A metagenome-wide association study of gut microbiota in type 2... | reverse complement strand
ACCGTCGGTGTCGGTGTAGGCTCCTCGGTTACCACCGGTGTAGGTGTAGATTCCGGCTCATCCGGTTCGCACGGACAGTGAATCTCACCGCCCTGCTTATACTTATCCGCTATGATGCCTCCAACAACAGTTCCGCCATTATAGACAGTTGCAGTCGGAGCCAGAATATATCCGAAAATAGAATTTACATTAACTTCTGTTGCATTGCCAAAGTTCCAAATAATTCTGTCTGCCCACAGCTGATGTTCCAATGCTTGCTTTTTTGCACCATGTGCATTCATCCAGCCGGTAATATTCACAGTTCCGGAATCACTTACATTTACCACAACTGTTTTTCCATAAAAAGCTGCGCCGGTGATCTCTTTGTCATAGTCTTCCATCCTGGTATTTAACTCAGCACTTGTTACATTCAATACCAGTTGTGTATCGTTATTTTCATCCGCCAAAGCATACAAGTCGTTACTTTTCTGTACCATATCATCTGCCAGAACCTTGCTGATCGTAGACGCGATATCCGTATCCCATACTTCGCAGTTCTTCAGAAGATTTCCAGTATATAATTTATTTTCACCAGCTATAATATTATAACCCTGTCCAGTCACTTCCCGCTCAACAGAGTTCTGGGTTCCGTCAGAATTAGTAAGGGGAATCACCAGCTCCTTTTCATCTGTTCTGCCTGAAGCTGTATATTTAAGAATCTGATTGGGAGCAGAAAGATCTCCCAGATAAGATCTTCCCCCATAGCTTTCCATAAAAACCTTTAATTCTTTAATTGCGGCATTTCCCTCAATATGGTCCAGATTTGAGGATACAAATTCATTTGTATATAATACAAATGAAAATGGATCATTTAAATCCGCACCTGCTGCCTGCACAGTAATCCCCTCGTTCCCTGCGACGGAACCTGCTACCAGTGCTGCTACCAGAACCTTTACTACTTTTTCCCTTACATACTTGCTAAATCTGCTCATCTGATTTCTCCCTCAATGAAATCCAATGTTTTTCACGTTTTACAACGTTTTCGTTCCTCTTTACAACTATTAAGACGGAAGTGCTTTCAAAAAGGGTTCAGATTTTTTATTAAAAATGTGATTTTTTGCTTATTCTTGTCCTCTGCTTATCTGTTTGTAGTACTATATTCCTAATAATCGGCAGTTTCTGTCAGTACTCCATGGATCAGAGCCCGCCTTTTTGTACCGGATGAGCCGTAGCAGGTAGATAGGGATACGATATTTCCCCTGTCACTTAAGTCTGCATCTGAAGCATACAGGGAATGTTCCGTGGCCCACTGCACATAATCATCATAGGAGGCATCTGAGGTAAACGTGGCAAAACGGTCACTGGTACTCTTTGTTTCATAATAGGAAAAAATCTCATAAATGTAGACTTTATCTTCCGTGTATATATAGAAGTAAGGATTCTCCTCGCAGCTTGCCGTCCCCTTCAGCAAATTTTTAAAAGCCCCAAACATGCTCTCATCCCGCATATTATGTCCGAATACAAAGGTATTCCTGTCTGACCAGTCTGCTGAAGCCCCACAGTCCATGAAAATGCAACCAGCATTCACACTCTCCCCCTCGAAGGAATGCTTCAGATAATAGTCATTGTCCTCCCCCTGTACCACCGGATAACTGATGTCCAATGCCGGGAAATAGAGCCATCCACGAAAATCCGGGTTGGTCCTGATAAGTTCGGCAAAGTCGATCTGCAGCTCCGGATAATTTTTCTCCGCAATCTCTTCCTGTGTTTCCCCCGCCGCAGGCTCTGCCACCACCTCCTGGCGGATGGCATCGTATTCATTTTTTGCTCTCTGCTCTGACAGATAAGAATGCAGACTCATTCCTCCGGTCACCAGTACCGCTGCCGCCAGCACTGCTGTGATCGCATTTTCCGCTTTTTTATTTTTCATGCCAGTTTCCCCTTCCTGCAAGAATCGTTATAATTTGTTAATGATTATACCTTATTTTTCCGCATTCGTCTTTACGAAAGAGTTATTTTTTGATATTTTTAAGGTATGATTTTAAATAAGAAACTATTGGGGGAATAAAATCTTATGATACATCTTTTTGCACTGCTTTCACTGCTTTTGTGCGGTGTCTGCTATACAGGCTTTCAGAACAGTTCTCATTTCCGCAATACCGGCAGCCGGCGTTCTCTTCTGTTGCTTGTATTTGGAGGTGCCCTGCTTCTGCGCCTGCTCCTTGCATACACCACCCACGGCTTCAGTAATGATATCGCCTGTTTTGCAGCCTGGGCTGACCGGATTTTCACTTTAGGGCCAGGGCAGTTCTATTCTGCCGAGATGTTTACGGACTATCCGCCAGGTTTCATGTATGTATTGTATCTGATCGGAGCGTTACGATCTCTGCTGCAGATTCCTTATTATTCCGATCTGCATATTTTACTGTTAAAATTACCCGCAATTCTCTGTGATATTGCCTGTGGGTTTCTACTCTACAGAGAGGCGGTAAAGCGACTGCATTTTTCCGATCTGCAGGGAATCTTTGCTGCCTCTGCGTATCTGTTCCAGCCGACGGTCATTCTGAATTCTTCCTGCTGGGGACAGGTGGATTCCGTATACACGCTGATGATCATCCTTATGTGCCTGTTCCTCATGAAGGGAAACCTGCTTCCTGCCTATGCTGTCTACGGACTGGGTGTCCTGTTAAAGCCACAGATGCTGATCTTCACGCCGGTACTGCTGACAGGGATCTGGGACCATGTGTTCTTACAGGATTTTTCCTGGCGGAAATTCTTCTATAATTTGTGCGGTGGTCTGGTTGTCATCTGCGGGATGCTCCTTCTGTGCGCTCCTTTCGGATTAACCGCTGCGATCTCACAATATACTTCAACGTTGGGATCCTATGAATATGCAGCCATCAATGCTTACAATTTCTGGGGACTATTAGGAATGAACTGGGTCGACCAGAACACGATTTTCCTCTTCCTGCCCTGTAAGACCTGGGGCACTATCGTGATCCTGCTGATCGTACTCTTTACCTTCCTTATTGCAGCCCGCTGCCGGAAAGAGCCTTCAAGATATTTCTGTCTCGGTGCCTTTATCATCCTGACGATGTTCCTGTTCTCCGTCCGTATGCATGAGCGTTATATGTATCCCGGTCTGGCACTGTTGCTTTTCTGCTGCCTGTACCGGCCCTCTGCACCTCTCTGGAAATGCTTCAGTGGATTTGCAGTGCTGCATTTTTACAACACCGCCAATGTGCTGTACCATTACGATCCGCAGAATTATGACCGCAAGGCTCCCATCATTCTGCTGGTATCTGCCGGAATGTTGTGCTGCCTGTATTATTTCTATAAGATCATCTGGAAATATTATGTTCACGATGAAACAGGGACTGCCACCAATGCGAAGACGCAGACCGCAACAGGCCGCAGAGCTTCCGGGCATACTGCTTCCACAAGATCTGCCGCAGGACTCGGACAAAGACTTCGAGAATATTTTTTCTCTCCCCTGGAGCCCATTCCTTCCGAAGAGAGAATCCTTTTCACGAAACCGGATCTGTGCCTGTTGCTGGCAATCGGTATTCTGTACAGTTGCTTTGCCCTCTATGATCTTGGAGACCGCAAAGCTCCGACAACAACTTATGATATGTCGGGAGAATTACAGGCCATCGAGCTGGAATTCCCCGAAGATGCACTGCCTGTGACTATGGCCAGTTATCTGGCTCCCTGGCACCAGCGACATTTTGGGATGGATGTCAAAAGTAATGCCGAAGACTCCTGGACTTATCTCGGTGAGATCATTTTAAACAATGTCTTCACCTGGCAGGATGTCTCCCTGCAGGATCTGCTGACACAGGCCACAGAAAACGGTACTTCTGATGTGTCTGCCACAACCAGATATCTGCGTCTGTCATTGACGGATAATGATGCCTCTCTGATCGAACTGGTCTTCCTGGATGCGAATGGCAACATCACACGCCCGTTGAACGCAGATGCCTACCCTACACTGTTTGACGAAAGCGATCTGTACCCGGAACGCTATTCCTTCCGCAACAGCATGTATTTCGATGAAATCTATCACGCACGCACGGCTTACGAGTTCCTTCACGGCCTGCCGACCTACGAAAATACCCACCCGCCTCTGGGCAAGATCTTCATCGCCCTGGGTGTTGCCATCTTTGGAATGAATCCTTTCGGCTGGCGTATCATGGGTACTCTGTTCGGCATTGCCATGCTGCCGTTTATCTACCTGCTGGGGAAAAAAATGACAAGGAATACACCTGCGGCAGCTCTGGCCTGCTTCCTGTTTGCCTTTGATTTTATGCATTTTACGCAGACAAGGATTGCCACCATCGATGTTTATATCACGTTCTTTGTGATTGCAATGTACTATTTTATGTACTACTATTGTTCTATGAGTTTTTACGATACACCGTTGTATAAGACCTTTGTGCCTCTGGGCTTATGCGGCATCTGCATGGGACTGGGAATTGCCAGCAAATGGACCGGTATCTATGCGGGCTGTGGACTGGCACTGCTGTTTTTTGCGCATCTGCTGCGACGCTACCGGGAATACCTCTATGCCAAAGCCCATCCCGGAAAAAGCACCAACGGCATGGAGCATCAGCAGATTGTAAAGAAATTCCCGGATTATACGGTAAAGACGATCGACTTCTGCCTGACCTTTTTCGTGCTGGTTCCGGCAGTGATCTATCTGTTGTCCTACCTGCCATTTGTAGACAATTCCCATCCGGGACTTTTTGACCGTATGCTGACCAACCAGACTTCCATGTTCAACTATCACAGCGGCCTGGAGGCAACGCATCCTTATTCCTCTTCCTGGTATCAGTGGCCCACTATGGTCCGCCCGATCTGGTATTATTCCGGTTATGTGACTGATGCCGTCAAGGAAGGGATCAGTGCCTTCGGTAATCCTCTGGTGTGGTGGGGCGGCATTCCGGCATTTTTGTATGTGCTGTATCTGCTTGTCACCCACAGCAGTTTCCTGCGTGCCCTGACAGGCAAAGCTGCCGCTTCCTCTGCGACAACTCCCCTGTCCCGCAGAGAATATCATGCTGCCGCATTTCTGGTGGTTGGCTACCTGGCGCAATATCTGCCCTGGTTCTTCGTCACCAGAATCACCTTCATCTACCACTATTTCCCCAGCACACCGTTTGTGGTACTGATGATCGTATACAGCCTGATGCAGCTGAAAAAGCGGGTATCCAACCGCACTTTTGCAGTCATCTGCTGTGCCTATGCCGTGCTGGCCTTCGGTCTGTTCCTGCTGTTCTATCCGGTACTTTCGGGTCAGCCGGTGGATGTGGATTTTGTAGTAAAATACTTACGCTGGCGGGATACCTGGGTGTTGATCTCAGGTTAAGTCCTCTTTATAAAATACTTCATATAAAAAACAGTGCCGATCCTGGCACTGTTTTTTATAGTATATCTATTCACTTAGCCTTCTGCGATCGCATTACCGGTATACAACTGATAATATCTGCCCTTCTGGGCGATGAGTTCATCGTGGTTGCCGCGCTCGATGATGCGGCCCTGTTCCAGAACCATAATGCAGTCACTGTTCTTGACAGTAGAAAGTCTGTGGGCGATGACGAAAGTGGTTCTTCCTTTCATCAACTTATCCATGCCGTCCTGTACAATTTTCTCGGTACGGGTATCGATAGAGCTGGTAGCCTCATCCAGGATCAGTACCGGAGGATCCGCTACGGCTGCTCTGGCAATAGAAAGCAGCTGTCTCTGACCCTGGCTTAAGTTCGCACCGTCACCGGTGAGGACTGTGTTGTAACCATCCGGAAGCTGACGGATAAAGGTATCCGCGTTAGCCAGTTTTGCTGCGGCAATGACTTCCTCGTCTGTAGCATCCAGCTTACCGAAACGAATATTGTCCATAACGGTAGCGGTGAACAAATGGGTATCCTGCAATACGATACCCAGAGACTTCCGCAGATCCGCTTTTTTGATCTTGTTGATATTGATGCCGTCATAACGGATCTTACCATCCTGAATATCATAGAAACGGTTGATCAGGTTCGTGATCGTGGTCTTGCCGGCACCGGTGGAGCCTACAAATGCAATCTTCTGACCGGGCTTTGCATACATCTCGATGTTATGCAGCACGATCTTGTCATCATTGTAGCCGAAGTCCACATCATCGAATACTACTTCACCCTGTAATTCAATATAATCTACGGAACCATCTGCCTGATGCACATGCTTCCATGCCCACATACCGGTTCTCTCGGTACACTCCACGATCTTGCCGCTTACCTTCTTGGCACGGACGATGGTCACATATCCCTCGTCGGTCTCTACCGGCTCATCCAGCAGATCGAAGACTCTCTTGGCACCAGCCTGTGCCATAACGATACTGTTCAGCTGCTGGCTGACCTGGCTGATAGGCATGTTGAAGCTCTTGTTAAAAGTTAAGAAGCTGGCAAGCTTACCCAGCGTCAGTCCTGCGAAACCACCCAGCGCCATGGCACCACCGACGATGGCACATACCACATAGCTTAAGTTACCCAGCTGGGCATTGATGGGTCCCATCAGGTTTGCGAACTTATTCGCATTGTATGCGCTGTCGCACAGTTCATCATTCAGAGCCTTGAACTCCTCCAGACTCTTATCTTCATGGCAGAATACCTTGACTACCTTCTGGCCTTCCATCATTTCCTCAATGTAACCGTTGACTTTACCGATATTCTTCTGCTGCTTTACGAAATATTTTCCGCTTAAGCCCGCTACCTTACCAGTGACGAACATCATCAGTGCCACCATGATCAGACTGACTGCTGTCAGAGGCACACTTAATACCAGCATACTTCCCAGGGTACCGACTACGGTGATGAAGCTGGAAAATACCTGCGGGATACTCTGGCTGATCATCTGACGCAAAGTATCAATATCATTGGTGTAAATGGACATGATATCGCCGTGGGAATGGGTATCAAAATACTTGATCGGCAGCTTTTCCATGTGTTCGAACAGATCATCACGGAGATTCTTCAGTGTTCCCTGAGTTATGGTTACCATGATACGGTTGTAAGCATAAGTGGCCGCCACACCGACCAGATAAAAACCAGCCACACGGACAATTTCCCGGAACAGATTGCTGAAGTCAGGAGTCTTCTGTCCGATCATGGGCATGATATAGTCATCGATCAGTCTCTGCATGAACAGAGTACCCTGAATGCTTGCCACAACGCTCAGTACAATACAGATCAACACAAAGATAAAGTGAATGCCATAATTTTTAAAGATATATGCCATCAGTCGTTTAAATACTTTTCCCGGATTCTCAATACGTGTACCGCCCTGCATTCTTCTGCCGGGTCCACGCATTCCGCCGCCCATAGGTCCTGGCATTATGACTCACCTCCATTCTCATCAAAGTCGCCGCCACCCGTCTGGGTCTGGGCTTCATATACTTCCTTATAGATCTCATTAGTACAAAGCAGTTCTTCGTGAGGTGCAAATGCATCGATCTTACCGTTATCCATAACGATGATACGATCTGCATCCTGAATACTGGAGATACGCTGTGCAATGATGATTTTCGTCGTACCGGGGATCTCCGTGGCAAATGCCTTACGGATCTTCGCATCGGTAGCGGTATCCACGGCACTGGTAGAGTCATCCAGAATCAGTACCTTCGGCTTTTTCAGCAGTGCTCTGGCAATACACAGTCTCTGCTTCTGTCCGCCGGATACGTTACTTCCGCCCTGTTCAATATAGGTATTGTATTTCTCTGGCATCTTCTCAATGAATTCATCGGCGCAGGCCAGACGACAGGCACGGATGCATTCCTCTTCAGTAGCATTCTCATCGCCCCAACGGAGATTCTCTAAGATGGTACCGGAGAACAGCACGTTCTTCTGTAATACTACGGATACTTCGTTACGCAGAGTCTCCAGATCATAGCTTCTGACATCCTTACCGCCGACATAGACCGTACCCTCATTTACATCATACAGACGGCTGATGAGGTTCACCAGACTGGTCTTGGAACTACCGGTACCACCCAGAATACCGATGGTCTCTCCGGCTTTGATCTCAAAGTTCAAATCATCCAGTACCGGCTTCTCACTCTGTTTGTTATAGCGGAAGGTCACATGATCAAAACGGATACTACCGTCTGTCACATCGTAGTCAGGCTGTTCAGGATTGGTGATATCTGCCTTCTCTTCCAGTACTTCTGCAATACGCCTTGCACTGGCTGCACTCATGGTCATCATAACGAAGATCATGGCTAACATCATCAGATTCATCAGGATACTCATGCAGTAGGTCAGCAGGCTCATCAGTTCACCGGTGGTCAACTGGCTGGCAACGATCATGTGAGCGCCAAGCCAGCTGATTCCAAGGATACAGCCGTATACGGTAAACTGCATTACCGGCCATACATAAGTCATGGTACATTCTGCTTTTTTGAACATCTTGTAGATGTTGTAGCTGGCCTTATGGAACTTGTCGATCTCATAGTCCTCACGCACATAAGCCTTTACCACACGCTGTGCGGCTACGTTCTCCTGTACGCTGGCATTTAAATCATCGTATTTCTTGAATACTTCACTGAAATACTTGGACACTGCTCTCATAATAAAAATGATAACGATTCCAAGGAACACTACCGCCACCAGATAAATGCTTGCCACTCTTGCATTGATCAGGAACGCCATCAGCATAGCACAGATCAGGCTGACCGGTGCGCGGAAGCACATACGTAAGAGCATCTGGTAAGCGTTCTGGATATTGGTAACATCCGTGGTCATACGGGTGACCAGTCCTGCCGTGGAGAACTTATCAATGTTGGAGAAAGAGAAGGTCTGAATGTTCTCATACATGGCCTCTCTTAAATTTCTGGCAAAACCGGTGGATGCTTTCGCACCGTATTTACCACCCATGACACCGGCGAACAATCCGACAATAGCTGCCAGGATCATGTAACAACCGATGACAAAAATATGTTTCATATCTCCCGCCTGCACGCCGTCATCAATGATGGATGCCATCAGGAGCGGAATCACCATTTCCATGGCTACTTCCAGGATCATGAAAATAGGAGTTACAAGAGATGCACTCTTATATTCCTTGATCTGTTTTGCTAATGTTTTGATCATAGCTGGTTTCCTTTCTTGTATTTTTCTATCCTATAATAAATGTTTTGTAACCTCTCTGTTATGCATGACTGCCAGCATCACTCGTTCCGGCATGGCCCGTTACAACGTCCGGTCCGCCTGCTGTCCTGTCCCAGATTCTGCATCATCTTATCTAAAATAGTTAAGAATGTCTGCTTCTCTTCTTCGGTAATACCGTTCTCCAGCTCTCGGTTGAAATCCCGGATCTGCTCTTCGATCAGATTGTGATGCTCGATTGCTTTCTCCGTCAACAGGATCCTTTTCAGTCGGGCATCCTCCGTGGATGCCACCCGGACGATATAGCCCTTCTGTTCCAGACTTTGGAGCATTACCGTTGCCGTGGATCTGCGGATTCGGAATTCCTTCTCCACATCCTTCTGATATACATCGCCGTTCCGGCTCTTGTGATACAGATATCCCAACAGCGGCCCCTGCATTCCGTTGATTTCATTTCCTTCCATCTGAGCAAAGATCGCATCGATCTTCCGGCGGATCATGTTGTTGGCGGCCTTGATCTCAAATCCAAGCTGACGGTTCGTCAGTACACTTGTCTCCTCGTTCATCCTGCCTCCTTATCTCCTATGCCTCTAATGCGGTGTTCGTCAAATCCTCATGCCAGCATGGGATTTTCCTCTCTACTCGCGCAAACTATGAGAAACACGCTTCGCGAGTTTCTCAAGTTATCGCGGCAGTCGCCAAAGTCTCGTGCAAGCACGGACTTTGGCTCGTTGCTCGCGTAAATAAAAATGTTAGATAGCTAACCATTTTTGTTAGCCATCTAACATTATAACGCAATCTTTTATGTTTGCAAGAAAAAAAGTATAAACTCTTTATAAACTCCGCCAATCCTTCAGTACCCGGTTCAGGACTTCATCTTCCAGCACCAGTTTCTTTGCTGCTTCGCGGTATTTTTCCTCGTGGAGATAGGTATGGCGGTGGGGTTTGATGGTGGGAGCCATGTCGATGGCTTTGAGGAAATCGGCCTTCTTCATATGTAAGGTTGCCACGTAATCCCAGAATCCGGTATCTTTAAGTACCGTGCTGACACGGATGTAACGGTGATCCTGTACCTTTGCCATGATATAGGTGGCAATACCTACCTGGATGCCATGAAGCTGCGGCACTTCCAGGATCTTATCCAATGCATGGGAAATCAGGTGCTCACTTCCGCTGGTAGGGGCACTGCTGCCGGCAATCTCGTTGGCAATACCACTCATGGCCAGAGAATCCAGCAGTTCTTTTAGGAACAGCTCGTCTTTGATGCTCTCATAAGGGGTACGAACGAAGCTGTTCACCGCTTTCTTTGCGATCATCACAGCAAAATCATTCACCTCACCGCAGCCGGCCTTTTCTTCGAAAATCCAGTCATAGAGTGCCGTGATCTTGGAAATCATATCTCCGATGCCGGAGTAAATGAACTTCTCCGGAGCGGTACGGATCACCTGGGTATCCACGATAATGCCATAAGCCAGTCTGGCAGGGACAGAAGTACGCTTTCCCTGCACCAGAAGGGATGCGCTGGCACTGGAAAAGCCGTCGCTTGAACTGGAAGTCGGCACACTGATAAAAGGAAGGTTCCGCAGAAATGCCGCATATTTTCCGGCATCGATGACCTTGCCTCCACCGATAGAGATCACCGCCTTTGCCTTGTTGGGAATGGCGAAAGCTAGCGTAATGATATCGTCAATATCCACCGTATCCAATTCATTGTATTCCAGAACATTCACTTCCGCTTCCTTCAGTGAATTCATGACCAGCTCTCCGAACATATCGATCAGTCCGTTACCGAAAAATAACACTACCTGATCCAGACTTTCCGTTTTTAAATAACCACCGATCTTACCTAATGCCCCGTTTCCGATCTTCAGGATGGACGGGATCGCCATCTCTTTTCCTATCTGCATGGTAATCTCTCCTTTAACATTTCATAAAAAAACTTTGCCCGAAACCGCGTCCGGACAAAGTCATTTTACACTGTTTTCTATTTCAGTTCAACTTACAATTGGATCCCGAACATCTGCAGCACCCAGCAGATCAGTCCCAATGCCCAGCTGGCGAAAATTCCGTACAGGATCACAGGTCCTGCAATGGTGAATATCTTGCAGCCGATACCGAATACCTGTCCTTCTTTCTGGTATTCCACCGCCGGGGCTGTCACGGAATTGGCAAAGCCGGTGATGGGTACTAAGGCTCCTGCACCTCCCCATTTGACGATCTTGGGATAAATATGCAGTGCCGTGAGTACCACCGATGCAAACACCAGGATCAGGGAACACCAGCTGCCTGCCGTCTGGGGATCCATTCCCAGCACATTGCCGGTATAGTTCAGGATTCCCTGCCCGATACAGCAGATGATCCCACCGGTCAGAAACGCTTTTCCCATCTGTGCCCACAGATTGTGGGTGGGAGTCACCGATTTGACATACTGTTCGTATTCCTGCTTCTGCTGTACATCCGGTTGTGCCGGATTCCCGGACATATGCGGGGTCTCTTTCTGCATCTTCTGCTGATTGCCCTGTTTTGTGTCTTCCTGTTTCATAGATGTACCATGCCTTTCCGCCGCCCGGCCGCTTGCACGGCAGGCAGACTCTGTGACTGCTCTCTCTGATAACAGAATGTCCGTTTTCACTCTTTTTATGTATGCTTCTATTTACAAATTTTCTTTTAACACAGTTTTCTTCCATAAAAACAGACTTCTCAACAGCTCCCGACCTCTGCCACGGCAGTATCCATATCATTTCCGGTATCCATGATCTGTTCCGCATCCATAAGATTATGATCTTCTGCCAGTGTCTTGTGCACCATATCCGGTGTCGCCACCATCTGCTGCAATTTCACCGCGTCATAATAATACCCCGGTGTCACATCCACCGGAAGCCATCCAATACCGTCGAAATAGACCTCCGCGGTCGCAGGATCCTGCGGCCGCGGAACGCGTTATCCGCATTCTGTTCCCGATTCTCTGTTGTCGTTTTCTCTTCGATACTGCCTTCCTCTGCCAGAGGCAGCTGAAAAACACGGTGAAATCCGAGCCCTTATCTTTCAGACTCTCTACGACGATTTCTCCGCCCATGAGCTGTACCAGCTGATCCGTGATGGCCATACCGATTCCGGTGTCATGTACCCGGATCATGAGGTCCACACCGTTTTCCTGTAAAAAAGTCTTTTCTTCTTTCCTGTGGTTCTGACTGTCCACCGGATTCCGGCTCCCCATCTTTTTCCGAAAAAAAAGAACCAGAATTTTGTTTTTTCTTTGGTATTTTTTCAGATTGTAAGCAATTACACTGTTTGACGCTCTCTTTTTTTCATGCGATAATGGGCGATGAGTATAAATTTTATTTCATGAGGGAGATTATTATGAAAAAAAGAACAAGGAAAAAGTTACGGGCCCTTTGGGGTCTGCTGCTGGTCCCCGTGGTTCTGACCGGGTGCCGCATCCGTACCACGCCTATGGGCGTATTTGCACAGATCCTGGAGTATGCCGGACAAAACAATTCGCAGGCATCCTCGCCTCACGGTCATGGTACTTACCATACCGAATCACAGCCGTCTTCCACCCCTATTCCCCAGATGGATTACGACTCGCTAGATGCTATCGGTGAGGTCCAGACCATCATGGTCTATCTGGTAGGCTCAGATCTGGAATCCGATTACGGTAATGCCAGTCTGGATCTGGACGAGATGGAAACGGCCGGAGTGGACACAGCGCACAATAATATTCTGGTCTATGCCGGTGGTGCATCCGAATGGCAGGACCGCGGCCTGTCCAGTGACGAATGCACCGTCCTGCTGTTGACCGACACCGGTTTCGTCCCCGTGGATACCTATCCGGCGGAAAACATGGGGGATCCCCTGACTTTGAGCAGCTTTTTAAATTACGGTTTTGATTTCTTCCCGGCAGATTCCTACAGCCTGATCCTCTGGGATCACGGCGGCGGACCAGTGCTGGGCTACGGCGTAGATGAGAATTTCCGTGACCTTCTGACGCTGGATGAACTGTCCGAGGCGCTGGAAGATTCCGTGGGTGCACACATGACAAAACTGGAATGGATCGGCTTTGACGCCTGCCTGATGAGTTCCCTGGAAGTGGCTTCCGTGCTGGCTCCCTACGCCAACTATATGATTGCCTCCCAGGAGACCGAACCCGGTTGGGGCTGGAATTACGATTTTTTGTCAGAGCTGTCCGATGAGGTGATCCCGGGCGATGTCATGGGGGAATATATCGTGGATTCCTACATGGATTACGGGGAATACGTCTTCGACATCTATCCGAATCTGTATTCCGACCTGACGCTCTCCTGCGTCGATCTGAACGCCTATGCTGAAGCCGAAGAAGCTCTGAACGATTATTTTGCGGAACTGGACACTTCTCTGGATGTGCAGAATTACCCCAGACTGGTGCGTAACCGTGCACGGGTGAGAGACTTCGGTACTTACTCCTCCGATATGAATTACGGCATGGTGGATGTCCTGCATCTGTTAGAACTGGTGGGGAATGATTCTGAAGCCGCACAGGCTGCCACAGAGGCCGTAGAAAACTGTATCGTCTATTCCGACACCAACATGGACAATGCCGGAGGAATCTCTATCTGCTATCCTTACCAGACGGATACGGATTACCGGGATGCCTGCATTGAAATGTTATATTATCTGGACTTTGCTCCCAATTACACCCGTTTTCTGGAAGATTTTTACGCCATTGAAAACGGTGACACCCTGCTGGCAGATCGAGAGATCTCCAATGCGGAGACTTCCGTCACCACCCAGAACGACGGTGCTTACGATGAATCCGACATTACCTTGCAGCTGACCCCCGAACAGCAGGCGAACTTTGCCTCCGGCGGCTACTACATCCTCTGCAAAGCCAGGGACGAAGGCTATATTACCGCGGAGGAAGACGAACGTGCCGATGATATGTATCTCTTCATTCAGGGAAGTACCCGTGTGACTCTGGATGAAAATGGTTTCTTACATGCTGCTTACAAAAATAACGCTGTCTACATGCAGGATCAGGACGGTCTCTCCGATATTCCCATGATCCTGACAGAGACCGATATCAGCGACACAGAGAATCGTTATCTGGCACATGCGGTGCTGATGAATTATACTGACAACTGGGAATCCCAGACGGCGAAAGTACAGATCGTCGTCAGCGACGAATATCCCGATGGTATCATCCGTAGTGCGATTCCTCTGGATCATGACGATGCGGAATTGCAGAGTGCCAGCAAGCAGTTGATCCATCTGGATGACTATGAGACTATGTCCTTAGTGGCTAGATGCAGCTACGTGACCCGGGATGATAACGGTAATCTGTTGAACTTCTTCGACTGGGAAAAATCCGGCTGGATGATGGGCTTCGATGTGGATCTGACCGGCGATTATCATACCGTGGTACAGCCGCTGGATCACCCGGAAAATTACGTATGCATCTTCTTCATGAAGGATTCCCAGGGGAATACCTCTTATTCCGAAATGATTCCGCTAAAATAAGGGAAGGTCAGCTTTCCAGCTCTTTTCCTTCTCTTCCTGCTTGTTCGATCAGGGTCTTATCCACGTCGGTCTCGTAGTTTTTGATGGAGACTTCGACGGGGGTAGGATCCTTGGTCAGGCGCCTGCCACCGACATGATTGAAGAAAACGATAATGCCAGCTGCCAGCCCAAGAGAATAGAATACTTCCAACGTATTCAAGCCTCCGGGTTCAGCACCCATGGCCATCCGGTACACTTCCGTGAAAACCTCATTGATCCCCACATCATTATGGTAAGCCATGATCGTATAGGCTGTACCGAAAAAGCTGATCAGGCACACAAAAGCAGCCTTGATCCACTGCTGCCAGCCTTTGTGTCTGTTCACACAGATCCATTCCACCAGCACATCTGTCTCTCCAACCACCTGCACATCGATCTCCGGACAGATTTCTTCCATAAGACTTACCAGTTTCAGACAACTGATCACACATCGTTTTTCGCCGTCCTTGGGAAAATGATAAATTTTGATGGCTTTTAGTTTTGCCTGCAATACCGGATCCTGACAGCGAATCTCTGCCACATCTTTCAGGAAAACATCCTGTGCCTGCACCTCCGCACTTCTGTCACATTTCAGATAAACCGTCTGCTGCTTCATATACCCTGTCCCTTCCTGCCGTTTCTGCTCTGCATAGACATATTTTCCCAGATTGTCCATATTATTTGTGTGCTTGCTCCTCCGGAAGAATTCCCCTGCTTATTGCACGGTCCGATGCAGTTCTGTGGCAAAATAAAACAGTGACCCGCAGATCTTTCCCGCTGCCATCCCCAGAATGGCCCCGCCCAGCCCGTGGCGGAAAGAGATTCTTCTGGCAAAAATAGGAATACTGTCCAGCATCTCAGCAATGGCCAGCGCCAGACAGCCGATGAACATTCCGGCAAACAGCCCGAAAACCGCCTGTGCTCCAATGCCCGCTGCCGTCCACAGCCTCATCTGTTCCGGGAAGTGTTCCCGCAGATAATTTCCCCACTGACTGTACTCTGGGAAAATCGTAACAAAACATCCCGCCAGCGTCCCGAAAATGACCATTTCCTCATAGAGAAGTACATAACGTGCGGTATGGGTCTTGCCTGCGAACCGGGGGATCAGCCCCACCGCCACCAGCACTGTAAACACTCCGGCTGCCGACAGCAGGCCGTAACTGGCCCCGGTTACTATGAGCAATAATTGTCTGATCAGCATCTCCGTTCCCCTTTCGCAAAGTTCTGCTCCCGGCAGTTATCAAAGGATCTGCAAATGATCTTTTTCTGCACACAATAGAATATCCCAAAACCGAAAATCATATACGGATGGCACTTTTTTCCAAAATGTGCTATACTATCTTTATATATGTGCAGACGCTGCCCCACTTACTGTTTGCGCCGTTTTGAGTGAAGAATTTTAGATTTCAAAATATATGTGAGGTTTTATAACTATGAATACAGCAGATACGACTGAAAATACAGAAAAAAAGACGAGTGCACTTCCCGCGAAAAAAGTCTCCGATTCCGAGACACATCAGCTGCATGTGGTCATTCATCCGGATATTAACGGTTTCGGGCGCTTGTTCGGCGGACGACTGTTAGAGTGGATCGACGAAGTAGCCGGTGCCACCGCCAGACGTCACTGCGGCAGAGACGCCACCACCGTAGCCATCGATAACCTGTATTTTAAATCCGGCGCTTATCTGAATGATATTATTGTGCTGATCGGTAAAGTCACCCATGTGGGACATACTTCTATGGAAGTACGCGTGGATACCTACCGCGAAGAGCAGGACGGCACCAGACACCCTATCAACCGGGCTTATTTTGTCATGGTCGCTATGGGAGACAATGGAAAACCCACCCCGGTTCCCGGCCTCATCTTAGAGAACGACGGGGAACGCATGGAGTGGGATAATGCCATTAAGAGAAGAGAGTTAAGATTAGTTCGTAAGAAGGAAGGATTCTAAATCCGATTCTCGTCGCATCCGCAGATCGGAGAACTCAGAAATCTCCGATTTCCCGGATAATAGATCAACGGTTCAATCACATTATGGTAGTTTTCCCGATACAGATCATCTCTGATCCAGAAGATCTTTCCGTAATCCTCATGTATCTGAAAAGAGATAAACTTTTTCATGATTCTTCCTTTTCATTCTCTGAAAGCACGATCACCAGCCGCTTTGGCGGCAATGTATCCGCATCGGGATTATCCTCCATACCGATTCCATATACGGGCCTGTCATCGTATTTCTCCGGTATGTCATCTCTGTACTTATACATTTCACCGGACCAGTTGTCTCTGTCCACTACAGAAAAATATCCGAATATCTGTAAATAAGGTTTCAAGTCCCGAAACAAAAGCTTTCCTTCCGTACTCCGGGCAATATCTCGGGGTTTCTGATACAATACGATCTCCACCCGGTCGATGTAGAAATAATTCCTGTACATAAATATCCTCCTCCCGTTTTCAGGCGTAAAATCGCTCTTTTGTCTCCAGACAGAGACAGGCAAGTCTTCCACCGGCAAAGCCACATCCGCAATCTAAGAGATATACGTTATGTCTGTCGTTGCACCAGATGGAATTGCCCGGCTCGTCCAGATATCTTCTGTCCTTCTTCCACACAATGCTGTCCGTGGGCGTATGACCGCACATGGAGATATATCCATCGATACCTTCAAAGAAAAAGCAGTCAATATCCATCGTCCCCCGCATGTAATATCGGTCCTCTTCCCGGACATCCGGATGGGAAGTCATGGCATGGGCAAACAGATATTTCTTTCCCTCCAGCTCCAGTTCCTTCTGTAGCGGCAGTCCCTTGATCAGATCAGCAATGTTCCGCATGTCTACTTCGGTAATACGCTGTCGCAGCAGTTCAAAACTGTTGTAACCATAGGGAGCTAATTTGTGCCGTTTTTTCTCCGGAGTATTAAAGTACTCATAAGTATAATTTGCCAGCCAGTCATCGTGGTTGCCTCGTATCCAGGAGCACTTTCCCTGCAAGCCGGCAAGGGCACAATATACTCCGAAGGGGTCCGCACTTTCTCCACCCCGGTCAAACACATCACCAAGGACGATCAGTTCATCATCCCTGGTGATATTGATCTGCTTTAGGATCTGTTTCAGTTTCTTCAGGTCGTTATGTATGTCGCCGATAACATAATGCATATCCTTCCTCCTTTTCTCATTTCCTTCGGTAGCACTTCTGATATCTGTCGAGCTTTCTGGAAGCGGGATCGCTCCTTGCTTCTGTTCCCCTTCGCCTCATATACCGGCGTATGCTTATAGCTTCTGCTCATTCAGACTCCTTAATATACTTTGTCCCATATAGTTTCTGCCTCACCCGCGAACCCGGTGTGCTCTCTGCTTCTCATCCTGCACCTCTTCCATCTCCGGAAAATCTGCCTCCAGATGTCCGAGAAATCTTTCCCTTCTACGGCCTCCATGCCAAAGGGGATTCGGAAAAACTGATATTCAAAGCGGTCCTTTCTCTGGGAATCCACCCGCTCCTCTTCCTCCGCAGGAATCTCGCAAGAATCCCATGTCAGACATTCTCCACCGGCTTTATGCATGCTGTTCCCGCTGCTTATTCCTATGCATTCCTCCCTGCCGGGAAGTTCTGGCTGTAATATATTATGTGGTGAAAACCGGGGAATCGCAATATGCTCTTCCTCACACTTTTTACTACCATGTCTGCGAGCCGTTTCATAATCCGCGAAGACACGCCTGCTCTGCATATTATGTATATTCAGAGCCGTTAATCAGTTCCTTCAAATACTTCACTGCCAGCCGTCTGTTTCCCGTACCTTCTCTGAGTGTCACCGGGATCACATATTTTTGAAGCTGCGGCAGCAAAGAATAGGAAAAGTCCATTCTATAGAGTTGAGATAACAGTTCCTGCAAAGTACTGTAAAATCAATGTTTTTGTAAATAAGTGGTAGTATATTTAGAAAATAAAATGATTTTTGGATATGGGGATATGGATAAGGTTATAAAAAATTTCTGGCTACATAAAACGAGACGGCCGCAACCGTCTCGTTTAAAGTCTTACTTTTAAAAAGTATCATTATTTGTATTATAGGAGCTATATTCGCAAGTGAATGAATATCTATTCAGGCTTTCAATTTGTCTCTTTCTTCAATCATTCTTTTTGCGTTTTCGAAATATTCCTTCCAATCCTTATCCGTTGCGTTTGCTAATTTACTGGGACCATAACTCCAAAATGGGATTATTTCCTTACGCGGATCCTTATCCACAAAATAACACTCAAATTTATTGGTCTTTACATAATCAACCCACGCTTTTTCTTCTTTTATATACTTCTCATGTATGTTTTTCAGTTTTGCATCCCAATTATCCAAGGCACCACCCCTGGATGTCACCGCTGCACTTGTCATATTGCCCACGGCATAAACTGATCCAAGGAACCCCATAAATGCATCTATAACGTCTTTTTCTATTTTTTCCCCTGTTTTTTCATGCCGAATTTTTGATAAGCTTTCTCGGAGTTGCTCTTCATCCTTCCCCATAGGAATCCGTTTCTTTCGGAATTCCTCCAATAGGGATTTCTCCAATTCTCTCCTTGACTCCTTCTTATTTCCCAACAAAAAGATTTTAGTCGGAGTCCACCAGCTTGTCATGATATCATTTCTCATCTTTTCATCACTCTGCTTCGGCATCAGTGAAGCATCTGACACACTTTTTTCAACATCTCTGGAATACAATTTAGAAAACATAAGAGAATTATATAACATATTATTGCTGTTCCATTCCATATACAGCTTCTGACATTCTCCTTCCTCGCATTCTTTCAGTAATTCCATTCTATAGTCTTTCATTGTAATCACCCTTTAGAAATCCCCGAACCAGATATTCAGATCCACTTCCTCATTAATACCGTCCACAGCACCTTTTTCGCTGTACTGCCATACCTTATAGGCATACGGATAATACAGATCATCATTATAATAAGCGAACCACTTATCGTACTGTTCCAGCTGTCCCAGATCCAGCATCAGTGTTCCCATCTCCATGTTGTGATAGATCATGGGCTTATAGCCGGCATCCTGGATGGTCTGGCAGAACAGGGCGGTCAGGCGGGTTCTCTCTTCCACGCTCAGTTCGTTGGCACGGCCCTTGCCGCCGCTGACTTTTTCCACGTCGAAGACGATGGGCAGTTCGATGTTATAAGGTTTTACCTTTTCCAGTACCAGATTGGCTTCTTCCAACAGTTCCTCGTCTGTGATGGCCTGAGAGTAGAAGTAGACACCTACTTTGATTCCTGCCTGTAATGCTCCCTTGACATTCTGCTCAAAGTATTCGTCCTCCACCAGCTTACCCTCAGTGCCGTAGCCTCTGAGGCCTACACGGATGAATGCGAATTCCACACCGTCTGCGGCTACCTTGGTCCAGTCGATATTGCCCTGATGCTTGGAGACGTCGATTCCCTTGTGGGATACTACCTGACCGTCCTGCATATACTGCACTTCTCCGTCCTCGAGAATGTTCAGGTTCTCCAATACATAATCATTTTTCTGCAAATCATCACGAATGGGTACGAAATTAAAGGTTCCGTTGCTCACAACGACCAGTTCATTGGGATAGTAAGGACGCAGGGTCTCTACCATGGTAGTGCCGGAGGTCAGACCATCACGGATCCCGGAGAGGATCTTGTTCTCTTCCTCGTCCTCAGCCTGCTGCTTTGCTTCAGCGATCAGGGCATCCACTTCCTCCTGCGTATAGGTCTTCACCACTTCCTGTGTGCTCTCTTCCGTCTGGCTTCCGGCTTCCGCTGCTGCCGCCAGATCGTTGGCATTATTCTGGAACTTGCTGTCGATCCAGGAATACAGGATTCCCGCAACATACGTTACCAGTACTAACACCAACAGGCATCCGGTCATGACCAGAATGGATGCTATGGTGTTGTTTTTCTTACGCTTATTTGCTCTGCTCAGACGATCCTCGGGGATCCGTCCGTTTTCATTTTGTTTTTTCATAAGTACCCCTGCTCTCCTTTTTCATGCTGTCTCTCTATAACTATGCAGCATTGCGGTCTATAAGATTATATATAACTATTCAGAGCCGTGCAAGTTATGGCAATATGTACGTCGAATGCTTGCATTCGTAAGAACATTTGACATAATTTATACGGCGAAATAACCACATAAGCAAAAAGCAAGCTCTGAAAGAGCGTTTTTGCGAATGCGGGCTGAATAGTTCCTTCATATAATATAATCGAATTTCCGACGGAAAGGAAGAGGAAAAAATTTGTTTTATGAATTATTAATGAATTGGCCCTTATCCGGCCATCTCCCGCATTTCCCGCAGGATCTTTTTCTCCAGGCGGCTGACCTGCACCTGACTGATTCCCAGGATTCCGGCGATCTCCGTCTGGGTCTTATTCTGAAAATAGCGCATACGGATCAGCTCCCGGTCTCTCTCCGGAAGCTCCCCAAGCAACTGTGCCAGCAGCATCTGATCCAGCAGCCTGTCCTTCTCCACATCATTTTCCACCGCACCGCTGCTTCCCATGCTGGCTCCCACACAGCCGTGGGCCGCGGCCACCACCCGGTCCGCCAGACACAGCTCGCTGCCGTCCTCCTTCCCGCTGCTGCTATAGAGGGATTCCACCTCCGCTCCGGCCTCCATGGCCAGAATCACATCTTCTCTGTCCAGCTGTGCCTCCTCGGACAATTCTTGTAAGGTGGGCTCCCTGTGCAGTCTGCTCTGTAAACGCTGTCTTGCCAGTCTGACCTTCAGCCCATCCTCCTTGATGGTACGGGATACCTTTAACAGACCGTCATCCCGCAGAAACCGTTTGATCTCCCCGGTGATCATGGGGACGGCATAGGTGGAAAACCGTACCTCCAGCTTCAGGTCAAATTTATCGATGGCTTTCATCAGGCCGATCACGCCGATCTGGAACAGATCCTCCGGGTCATAACCTCTGCCCAGAAATCTTTTCACAATGTGATGCACCAGTCCCAGATTTTTCTCGATCAGTACTTCTCTCGCTTCTTTATCTCCGCTTTGTGACTTTCCGATGAGTACTGATACTTCTTCCATGCCTCAGTCCTCTTTTCCGATCCAATCTCCGCAGCGCATTTTCTTCCACATATGTACTCTTGTGCCCTTGCCCGGGATGCTCTCCACTTCCAGCTCATCCATGAAGGCTTCCATAAAGGCAAATCCCATGCCGGACCGTTCCAGTTCCGGCTTCGTGGTAAATAACGGTTCCATGGCTCTGGCCACATCCTCGATGCCTTTTCCCTGATCCGATACCTCGATGGAAAGCGTATCGTTCTCAAGAATGCAGTGCAGTCTTACCTTTCCCGGATGGATAATGCTGTACGCCGGGCGCATCTCCCCATGATTCGTATAACCGGACAGATTCTCGTATCCATGGATAATGGCATTGGTCACCGCCTCCGATACTGCGGTCTTGATATCCGCCAGTTCTTCCAGTGTGGGATTCAGATGGGTAATGAAAGCCGCCACCGCCACTCTGGCAAAGCTTTCATTACAGGAGACCGCGTCAAATACGATCTCCATCTCATTCCGGCTGCCCTGCGTTCTCTGCTGCAAAAGTTCTTTTTCTTCCGTCACCTGAATGTTTTCCCTCTCTGCTACCATGTTCTCCTCATTTCTGCGCCTATTATTGCACTGTTTTTCATAATTTTTTGAATGATTTCTTTCATTTTCGACAGGATCTTCCTTCCAACGTTTAACCCGGCAGGATCTCGACGATCTTGTGAAGCCCGGACATACGGAAGATCCGCTGGATCTGCCGGTCTGCATGGATCGCATAGACATGTCCGCCGAAGCAGGAAATCTTGCGGTACCGCCCCATGATGATCCCGATCCCGGAAGAATCCATGAACCGGGTATCCTCAAAATCAAACACTACATTTTCCACGTTTTCCCTGACCAAGAGCCTGTCCGCCCCTTCGCAGATATAGGAGGCTCTGTGGTGGTCCACTTCCTCCGGCATGCGCACCATCAGGCAGTTATCAATGATCTGAAAGTCTTCCATATTTCCTCACATTCCGCTGTTTTCCAGCATTTTTACTCAAAAGAAAAGAGAACCCGCGCTTTACTTTACGCAAGTTCTCTTTCGTGTGTTGTGTGTCATTGTCTGATGGTATGTTGTTCTTCCCTACTGTGCCGTATTCTCTGCCAGCTGGGAACGATATCTCTGGGCACTTCTGGCCGTCTCCGTATCCGGGAACAGCTCTATGATCTTGTCATAGGTGGTGATGGCATTCTGGGCATCGTCACTCTTACGGTAAGAGTTGCCCAGGCTCAGCCAGGCATCCTTGTTGGTCTCATCGTAAATGACTGCCTTGGACAGGTTCTCGATGGCCGTCGCGTAATCCTCGCTGCGGTAAGCACTGTAGCCTGTCTCATAATACTGTGCGGACAGCTGCGGCCCGATCAGGCCAAGCAACGTCTTGTACAGCTTCTGGAATGCTTCGGAAGTACTGTCCACATCCACAGATGCCGAAATGCTTTCCAGGTTAGCCGCCGTCTGGGTAATATCCTGCGTCTCCAGATATGTGGTGGCTGCCGCCAACAGGCTGTCGATGGTCTGTAGCGTACCGTCGGTTCCCACATACCCCTGCAGTTCCTGATTCAGCGTATCATTCTCTGTCTGCAGTGCCTGCATCTGGGTCTCCAGTTCCTGGATCCGGGAGGTCTTGGTGTCTAACTGATTGCCGATGTCGGTGATGGTCTTCTGGGCCTCATTGTTGGCATTGGATACCGCTGCCGGAACCACCAGAAAATACATCACGGCCAGACCAATGATCAGACCGATGGCAATATTGATCAGGGAAGAGAGACCTGCACTCTTCTGCTCCTTCACATTCAAAGGCTGAATGATGATCTCATTGTCACTCTGGTAGCGAACCGCATCATCCTTCTTCCGCCGGCCGGTCTGCTTGCTATTCTCGTCCGGAGTCAGCTGCATCTCAACTTCCTTCAGATATCGCAGGGTCAGCGTATTGTTGCGGTCGATGTCCATGCACTTACGCAGTTCTCTCTCCGCTCTGTCCCACTGTTCACTGTCCATATAAAGCAGGGCTAACAGCTGATGTGCCCGGATGAACTTCGGGTTCAGGGACAGTACCTTTTTCAGCTGGATGATAGCCAGATCCTTGCTGTCCTGATTGCAATAGACCAGTGCCTGATTGTATTTCTTGATGGTCTGGTTAATGGCATCCAGGCGGGCCGCATTGGACTGCAGCATATTGATGTAATCGTCCGCGATATTTTTCTCAGGCCGCATATTTTTGCTGATGACCCATTCGCTCAGTGCCGCAACGACCTCTCCGGTCTCAAAATACACCAGTCCAAGCAGATTTCTGGCTTCGATATTGTTCTTATTAAATTTCAGGCTCTGCCGTAAGCTGTTGATCGCACCTGTGAGATCCCGTACTCCTGCTTTCTCCAGACCGTCATTGTAGAAACGGTTGGACATACACATGATCTTCTTGTAGAGGGATACATCTGCTCCGCAGGACGTACAGAAATCGTGCTCTGACAGATGGCAGCCGCAGTTATAACAAAACATGCTCTCCCTCCTTATTTCTCTTCTTTTTCTTCGGATTCTTTTATCATTTTCACCAACAGATCCGCCGCATCGGTCAGATCCTGATTGTAGATAGCTTCCTCAGCGTCTTCCACTTCCAGACTGGGATGAAATTTCTTCAGTTCTTCTTCAAAATTGATCATGGTCCAAAGACTCCTTTATTTCCCCGACAAGATACAGGCTTCCCGCGATATAGAGCCGTTCTCCTGGCTGTCTGCCCGAGACTTCCGTCCGCAGTGCCGTATCCGCTTCCGTATACATAGTAAACCGGTCTTCCGGATAAGCTGCCAGTAAACCTTTCAGTTCTTCCAGCGAAAGCGACCTCGCCGTCCGCATATGCGTAAAAGCGATCCGGTCGAATAATCCCGACGTGATCACCCTCTGTATCATATGCCTGCAATCCTTATCCGCCGCCACACCAAATAACAGTCTCCTGCCCTCCGTGCAGCCGTCCTGTTCCACGGTATCCAGAAAAGCCCGGATGCCGTCGTCATTATGCGCACCATCCACGTACACCTCCGGAAGTACTTCTTCCATGCGTCCCTGCCAGAAGCAGCCAAGGATTCCCTGTCGGATCTCTTCCACAGTGGGACACCCGGATGCGGCACACATTCTGCCGTCAGGCATGTCCGTACTGCGAAACAGCACTTCCACGGCCCGCACTGCCAATGCCGCATTTTCCATCTGGTAGCGTGCAATGGTATGCAAAGTAAGACTAATATAATTATAATACTCAGAGCGCAAGGAAAAATCAATGTATTTCTTCCGAAATCCAAGGAAAGTATAGTCCTTTTTCGACACCGGTATCTGTATCGCACCAAGTTCTGACGCTTTGCGGCAAATTACCGCACTGGCATCCGCATCCCCGTCCAGATACACCACCGGAACACCGGGGCGCAGGATCCCTGCCTTTTCCGCAGCGATCTTCGCTGTGGTGTCTCCCAGATACTGTACATGATCCAGACTGATCCGCGTAATGACGGTCAGGAGCTTATTGTCCACATAATTCGTGGCATCCAGTCTTCCCCCAAGTCCGGTCTCAATGATGCAATAATCCGGCTTTTCTTCTGCAAAACAGAGTAATGCCATGCAGAATAGGTATTCATAAAAGTTGAGAACGAATTCCTGTGGCGCTTCTTCCCCTCGCTGCCCGTCCCCAGTATTCGCAGAATTGGTCTCCTGCAAAGCGTCCCATACCGCAAGAAACCCCTGTAAAAAAGCTTCCTCTGAGATCATTTCACCGTTCACGGCAAAACGCTCCCGCATATCCACCAGATGAGGTGAAGTGAATACAGCCGTGCGATAGCCTGCTTCCCGCAGGATCGAACTCATGTAGGCACAGACGGAGCCTTTTCCATTGGTGCCCGCCACATGAATGATCCGCAGATCCTTCTCCGGATTTCCGAGTTTTTTTAAAAACCATTTAAGGTCCCTGCTGTCCGCAGGATTTTTTTTAACAGTAAAGCGGGGCATATCCTTCAGATATGCCACCGCTTCTTCAAACGTTATCATGTCATTACCGAATCTCATCGTATTCCTTATGCTTTACGTTCTTTTTATTCTGTACGTTTCGTTGCAGATCATGCCAGCTGTTCTAAGCGCTTTGTCACCTGTTCCATCATCTGCTCGTATTTTGCCAGCTTTTCCTTCTCCTCTGCGATCTTCGCTTCGGGAGCCTTGGACAGGAATCTCTCATTGGACAGCATTCCCCTGGAACGTGACAGCTCGCCTTCCAGTCTCTTCTGCTCCTTCTTCAGTCGCTCGATCTCCTGTGCGATGTCTACCAGCTCTGCAAACGGAATGTACAGGGTTGCACCGGGGATCACTACGGATACCGCATCCTCTGCGATTCCGGTCTTGTCAGCCTGGATCATGATCTCATTCGCATAAGCAAGGCTTGCGAAGAACAGCTTACCCTCCTCAAAAATCCTGCGGATCTCGTCATTTTCGCTGACTACATACACACTTGCCTTACGGCTGGGTGCTACGTTCATCTCAGTACGGATGTTGCGGATACCGCGAACGGCTTCCTTGATGGTTTCGATGGCCTTCTCCTCTGCGGGGAATGCACGATCCTCGCTGTACCCCGGCCACTTACTGATCATGATGGACTCTTCTTCGTTCTGAATGGTGCAGAAGATCTCCTCAGTGATGAACGGCATGTAAGGATGTAACAGCTTCAGGGCGTCGATCAGGACGGTTTTTAATGTCCACAGTGCCGCATTCTGGCTGACTGCATCGTCGGTGCTGTACAGACGGGGTTTTACCATCTCAATGTACCAGTCACAGAACTCATCCCAGATAAAGTCATATACCTTCTGTACGGCAATACCCAGCTCGAAGTGATCCATGTTGTCGGTCACATCTTTTACCAGAGTATTTAACTTGGACAGGATCCACTTATCTACGGGCTGTAAATCTGCTGCCGCAGGGGTGGTGATATCTTTTCCGGTCTTCTCCAACGCCTGCTCCATGTTCATCATAATGAAACGGGAAGCATTCCATACCTTGTTGGCGAAGTTACGGCTGTTCTCTACTCTCTCATAGTAGAAACGCATATCGTTGCCCGGTGCGTTGCCGGTGATCAGGGTCAGACGCAGTGCATCGGCACCGTACTGGCTGATGATCTCCAGCGGATCGATACCATTGCCCAGAGATTTGGACATCTTCCGTCCCTGACTGTCACGTACCAGTCCGTGGAACAATACGGTCTTGAAAGGCTTCTCTCCCATCTGCTCGTATCCGGAGAAGATCATACGGATCACCCAGAAGAAGATGATATCATAACCGGTTACAAGGACATCGGTGGGATAAAAATACTTCAGATCCTCTGTCTGCTCCGGCCAGCCCAGGGTCTCAAAAGGCCACAGTGCGGAGGAGAACCAGGTATCCAGCGTATCGGGATCCTGCGTAAAGTGGGTGCAGCCGCACTTGGGACATACCTTCGGCATCTCCTTGGCTACGACTACTTCACCGCAGTCATCACAGTAATAAGCGGGAATCCTGTGTCCCCACCACAGCTGACGGCTGATACACCAGTCGCGGATGTTATCCGTCCAGTTGAAATAGTTCTTCTCCATACGCTCGGGGATCAGCTTGATCTCACCATTTTTCACTGCTTCTCTTGCAGGTTTGATCAATTCATCCATCTTAACGAACCACTGGTCTTTTACCATAGGCTCGATGGTGGTCTTACAACGGTCATGGGTACCTACGTTGTGTACATGATCTTCGATCTTTACTAACAGGCCCATCTGATCCAGTTCTTCCACGATGGCTTTTCTCGCCTCATAGCGGTCCATGCCCTCGAACTTGCCGCCGTTTTTATTGATGGTGGCATCATCGTTCAGGATATTGATCACAGGCAGATCATGACGCTTGCCCACCTCAAAGTCATTGGGGTCATGAGCGGGGGTGATCTTAACGACACCGGTACCGAACTCTCTGTCTACATAAGCATCCTCAACGATGGGAATCACACGGTTTACGATAGGAAGCAGTACCTTTCTGCCATGCAGATGGGTGTAACGCTCATCATCGGGATGAATGGCTACTGCGGTATCACCTAACATGGTCTCGGGACGGGTAGTGGCAAAGGTCAGAAACTCTGTGGTGCTGGGCGTTCCGTCCTCGTTCATCAGCGGATACTTGATGTGCCAGAAATGTCCTGCCTGCTCCTGATATTCTACCTCTGCATCGGAGATGGAGGTATTACATACGGGACACCAGTTAACGATACGGGCACCCTTGTAGATGTAGCCTTTTTCGTGCATCTTCACGAACACTTCGGTCACAGCCTTGTTGCAGCCCTCATCCATGGTGAAACGCTCTCTGTCCCAGTCGCAGGAAGAGCCCAGCTTTTTCAGCTGACTAATAATACGTCCGCCGTATTCCTTCTTCCACTCCCAGGCTCTCTCTAAGAACTTTTCACGTCCCAGATCGTGCTTGTCGATGCCTTCTTCCTTCAGCTTCTGGATGATCTTGACCTCGGTAGCGATACTTGCATGGTCGGTGCCGGGCTGCCACAGTGCATTGTAGCCCTGCATTCTCTTATAACGGATCAGGATATCCTGCATGGTGTTGTCCAATGCATGTCCCATGTGGAGCTGTCCTGTGATATTTGGGGGCGGGATCACGATAGTGAAGGGAGTCTTACTGTGATCTACCTCCGCATGGAAATACTTTTTGTCAAGCCACTTCTGATACAGTCTGTCTTCTATGCCGCTGGGGTCATAGGTCTTGGCTAATTCTTTGCTCATTTTGTCCTCCTTTTTTTGCATTTGCTCCTATTCAGACCTCATGCGCAAAATCGCATCTACGATGCTTTCCTTTTGCTTATTGAGGTTACTTCGCCCTATAAATCCGCATGGATATTCTTACGAATGCAAGCATTCGACACCTATCCATGTGAATTTACATGGCTCTGAATAGTCGCAAAAAAGCCCTCTGCCGACTCTCGTCAGCAAAGGGCGTCAGTAACGCGGTACCACCTTTGTTCACAGCTTGCGCTGCCTCGTGACTTCTTACAAAGTCCTATCCGGTAACGGGGATAACTCGTGAGAACTTACGCCCAGAATATCCGGTCTCGGCTCTCCGGCTTGGAAGCTACCTTCCACATTCCTGTCTTGAAGCAGCCTTCCAGCGCATACATGCAGCCGCTCTCTCTGGTAAGGGGAAATGTGTACTCCTCTTCGTCATTGCCTTTAATCTGTAAAACTACTAATAAGAAATATAGTACAGGAAGCAATCCTTTGTCAAGAAAATCTTGTTTTCCTGCAGATCGTATTATCAACGCCCAAAACTGGTATGATAAAAAAAACACATTCTGGCTCTTTTAAGCAAGCCACTTTTTCTATACACTGAATCCTAACATATCCCACCGAACAAATGGGAATTATGAAAAAGAAATTAAAAGAGGAGATCATCATTATGGAAAAGAAAAAATCATACGGTGTATTGATCGCGGGAGCCATTCTCCTGATCCTGGGAATCGTCCTGGCAGTCATTACCCACAATAACAGTTATCAGAAATCCGTGGCTTTGGGCAGCCAGTTAAGTGATTTCAAGGCACAGCTGGAAGAAGTAGAAGCTTCCATCGAGGCAGTCACCGGCGGCACAACAGACGGTGATCTGGATGCCCTGAATGCGCAGAAGGATGAATTGTCCGCTCAGAAGTCCACTCTGTCCGACCAGAAACTGTCCGCAGAGCGCCCTTACTCCTACAGCCTGGTTCTGCTATTCTTCGCTATCCTGTTAACTGCCAAGGGATTGTACAATGCCATCGCAGGCGTAATTCCCGCACAGAAGGCGGATGTGAAGAAGCTGGCACAGGCAGGTCTGTTAGCAGCTCTGTGCTATATCGGATTTGCTTTCTTCAAGATCGACATTCCCGTGGGTCCCGAGAAGACCGCATTCCATCTGGGCAATGTATTCTGCGTACTGGCAGCTCTGCTGCTGGGCGGTTACTGGGGCGGACTTGCCGGTGCCATCGGCATGACCATCGCCGATCTGACCACCGCTTATGTAACCAGTGCCCCCAAGACCTTCTTATTAAAGCTGTGCATCGGTCTGATCGTAGGACTGGTTGCTCACAAGATCTTCCATCTGAGCAAAGAGCATTCCGCAAAATATGTGACCGGTGTAACAATCCTTGCTTCTGCCTGCGGTATGGCATTTAACGTGGTCGCGGATCCACTGGTTGGTTACTTCTATAAAATGTATCTGCTGGGTGTGCCTCAGGATATTTCCAAGGCTCTTGCCAAGATCAGCACCGTAACTACCGGTGTCAACGCCATCGTTGCTGTGATCTGTGCTTCCGTATTCTATCTGGCACTTCGTCCGGCACTGAAGAAAGCAGGATTATTCCATGACATCTAATTTCGATACTTCTGATAGAAATGCACAAAAAGGCGGGGATTTTGTTCCCCGCCTTGCTATGATCAACGATATTGCCGGTTTCGGGCGCTGCTCCACCACCGTGTCCCTGCCCGTGATCAGTGTAATGAAGGTACAGGTATGCCCTGTGCCTACTTCTGTTTTATCGAACCATTTGGGATTTCCTCTCTGCCATTTTGATGACTATACCTCTCATATGCGAGATTATATAAAAGTGTGGAGCGAACTGGGACTTACCTTCGATGGGTTATACTGTGGATTCTTAGGAAATGAAGAGCAGATCGACATTGTACGGGAATTCGTGGAAATGTTCCGGCCGCCCCTGTTTTTGCTGGATCCGGTCATGGGAGACCACGGCAGAGCCTACTCCTCCATTACAGAGACCCATGTTCAGAAGATGAAGGAGCTGCTGCCTCTGGCGGATATTATCACGCCGAATATCACGGAGTCCTGCCTGCTGACCGGGACTCCCTGGAAGGATGGGGAATGGACGCTGCAGGAGCTGTCCGGATTATGTGAACGGCTGGCTGACATTTATCAAACAGCTTCCATTACATCCGACGAAGCCTCCACGGGCACTACTGCCAGTGGTTCTGACGGGGGGTCCGTTGGCGCTGTCTCCAATGGCTCCGCCGGTGCATCCATCGTCATCACCGGGATCCGTCAGGGCGATTCTCTGGTAAATTTCCTGTGGGATGACGGTGTCTATACCACCGTTGCCACCCCCATCGCCGGAGCCTCCCGCCCCGGCACCGGAGACATCTTCGCCTCCATCCTCGCTGCCGATGCCGTCCGCGGGGAGACACTACTAACCTCCGTGCAGAAGGCTGCGAACTTCGTAGGACTGTGCATCGCCGGAAGCGAAAAGGCGGGAACGCCTGTGCAGGAGGGTGTGGTATTTGAGAAGTATCTGGCGGCGCTGTTGTAAAAAAGGCGACGGCTTTTTCTTTTACCGTCGCCCGACAGAGCGGATTATTTAGTCATTCCAATTGGGTTCACCAACATTATAACTCTGATCTGCAACAGGTTCGTTAGGGTTATCGTAGCAGCTTTCAATAGTCAGGTGAAACTCCGGTAAGCTATCACAAGTGTTCGACTTATTTTCCAGTTTACTTGATGCATCGTTTCCGGTTACATTCTCTGTTGTTCCGCGCCCCGTGTCAGTTCTATAACCGAGAAGTGTTCCCATGTTATCCCGATAGTAGGTATAAATGTTCTGAACTCGTTCCCAAACCTGCTCGTCAAAATAAACGTCGCTCCTTTGGCTAACCATGCTTTCCACATACTGACGAAGATCGGAATAGAACAAATCGCTGACATCATAGCAGACATACTGTTCGTCCTCATAGATCTTGTACTGCTCCATCTGTTCAAAGGTCAAAAGTTGACCGCGGATAAAGGCATAGTCCTGCGTGGTATGAATTTCATTTTTTTCGTATATGAAAACATAAATCAAGGGAATATCCACACCGCCGTCGATTTCACCTTTGTGCTGCGGGATGTAGGCGCTTAAAACCATCGCACATTCTTCCGCGGAGGCGCCAATGATTTTGTCATACCCGTCCGTTGATCGGCGATGCAGACCAGTTAGCTGCAATTGCATATCCGCAGGCACAGCAGGGTCAAAAAGGACACTTTCGGCGCTGTCAATCAAAGTTAACTCATTTGGTGACACGGAGGGCACGATGTTTATATCCATTTGTTCCAACACCCTCTGGCAATGTTCCAGATATTCGCCAGCGAGCCGATTTCTTTCATTAATATCCAAAGTGTAGCTTTCAAAGTATGGTCTGAATTCTTCCATAATTTCTGATATCAGTTCCGGATCAGCGTCAACCGGAGTAATCGGCGCCACGTCAACTTTTTCGGTTGGGACAGATTCTGCAAATTCAACCGTACACATCCAATCCTGTCCAAATAAGAAGTTGTTATTTGTCAACACCAAGTAGTACAAATCATCATCCGAAATCGGTGTCTCCAACAGTGATATATCATAGGCATCTGAAAGATCAATTACCATCGTACCGCTTGAGTTAGCAGGTATCTCGGTGTTGCTGAAAGACACCTTTCCCGAAAGCGGTTTAACTTCCTCGCTGGTAGACCAGCGCATTAGTTTAAGTTTCGATTGAAAATTAAGCTCTTTGTCAGACCTATTTTCTACTTGAACAGAAATTACACCATTTCCCTCATATGTGGCAGACAGAGAAAGTTCATCTCCGGATAGGGAGGAAAACAAACTGTTTGCAAAAACAGTCATAGAAAAGAAACAAAAAACTGCTGCAACTACTCCCCATTTCACCCATACCGGCTTTTTCTTCACCCGTATGTTGGGAGCTGCTTCCTGAATATACTTTGTGCTGATGTTACCAACCGCCTCGGAAATATCTTCACGTTTCATACTGTAAATCCCTCCCCCTTCAAATAATCCCGCAGTTTGTCCCTAATACGGGAAAGTCGCACTGACACGGTATTACTCTTCAGACCAAACTGTTTTGCAAGTTCCGAAATAGAATAGGCATACCAATATCGACGAACAAAGAGTATTCGACTCTCTGCATCCAGTGTATCCAGAAAATAGTCAATCTGCCGGGTAAGCTCCTTTGCGGAAATCTCCGCCTCTACACTTTCAGAGGAGGATACACATTCCTCCAGTTCGTCTAAAGCCGCATCGTAAAAGCTGTTGCGCTTGACAGATGTATTCGCGTGATACTTTTTTATGGAGAGGTTACGGACAATTCGACAGATATAGGTAAGCAACGGGTTTGGATTTTGAGGCGGTATTGTATTCCATGCTCCTAAATAAGCGTCGTTAACACATTCCTCTGCATCGAGGATATTGTTCAAAATATTTTTTGCGACCTTGTTACAGGCATTTCCGTACTTCGCCGCCAACTCCATGATTGCCCGTTCAGAGCGCATATAGAACAAATCAATAATTTCACTATCGTTCAAATCATCACTTCCTTTCTGCCTCACCTATATACTACGAATTAAGAGAAAGATATTACAAGAAAAACAAATATTTTCAAATTTAACAGACAGTGTCTGGGATATTGAGTATCTCTTCCTGATGATCGAAAAAAGCCAGATTTCTACTTTTCTCTATGAAAGCTAAAAAGCAAAGATTCCATTGACTTTTCTTTTCCGGGACAAGAATTTTTTATTTCTCCCATATAACTATAATTTGCAAATTATAATTGCCGTCTCCATATTACCGCCTGAAAGTCTGTTATTATACTCCAAGCGGTATTATTTTTATCAAATCATAGATAGAACTTTCAAAAATACCGCCTGATGGATAATAACTCCATTCAGGCGGTATTATAACGATAATTTTTCAAATGAAAGAAGATTTTTTACTGCCGCGATATAAAAGTAACTCTGTCTGGCAGTATTTTATTTAAACTCCACTACAATGCTGCCCATGGCACATTCCAGTTCCATATTTTTAGAAGCGTTGTTGCTGATCTGTTTCTCCTGTGCCAGGCCGTTGTAACTGTCATCACCGACTTTCAGTTCACCCATGCCGCAGCTTAAGTCGTAGTCGAAATCTGTCTGCATTCCTGCCAGTGTCAGTTTCAGTTCTCCCATGGAGCACTCTCCGTCCAATCGTTCGGTCACATCTCCGTTCAGATGGACGGATCCCATTCCTACTGACACCTCTGCCACGCGGCTGCTCAGTTCTTCTACTGTCATCTGACCGGCACCACAGTCTAACTCTACCTGGTCAGCCTCCAGTTTTTCAAACGTCATCTTGCCGGCACCCACATTGGCTTCCAGCGCCCCCGTCTGCAATTCCTCTACACTGAGGCTTCCGGCGCCCAGATCCAAAGAGGTATTTTCAAAATAATATCCCTCAGGCACATACAGGCAGATGGAACCGCCCAGATTACCTTCACTGTTGCTGCTTACTTTTGAGGTTCCGCGGATCTCCATCGTACCGCCTTCCACATATCCCTGGAACTTTCGCATTCCATCGGCTTCTACCCGGAAGCAGTTATCCTCTGACACCTGAATCTTCATGACACAGCCACCGGCCTGCACCTGTAGATCCGTGATGCCCTGACTGTCATCCCCCAGAACATACAGCTCTATCTTTCCCGACCTAACTTCATAATCTGAGTCATAATCCACATTGTCCTCCAGATCATAGTGCACATCGCCCATATTTTCCCGGATCTGCTCCGTCACACCGTTGCTCCAGTCATCCACCTCTTCTCCGGAGATTCTTCCCAGGGTAACCGCTGACAGGATCTCCCCCGGCGAAACATGCGTGGAGCCATTCCCCAGGCTTCCGCTCACTCCCAGGATTAGTCCCAATAATATTAATATCAACGCTGTGATGGCACAGCCCTTCATAAATTTTCTCATGCTTCTGCTTTACCTCTTTTCTGGAATAATCCTCCGATCCAACAACAGATCGCCGGTGTGGCGATTCCCGCCATGGCCACGGTCAGCATCAGGAACAGAAGTCCGACACCTCCGCAGATCAGTCCGGCACCGATCAGGCACATTCCCACAAAGGGATGTGTAAACATACTGATGATCCCTACTGCCACCAGTGCGATCAGAAGCAGTATCAGTGCTGCTGCCGTTGCCCCGAAACCGATGATCAGTCCGAACCATGTGGCGATCAGCCCTGCCGCCACGCCGATACCGGCGGAAGCTGCTCCCAGGATCACCGGGGATGCCAAAATACACAAAATGACGATCAGCACGATCATACCGGTGGACATTCCTTCTTTTTTCCGAGAGGACACTGCTCCAGCTGCCTGTGCTTCATTTTCCTGCCCAAAGCCTGCCTCTCCGGCACCGCTCTCCGCGCCGGAATCCGCCGGATAAGTGATCACCGCACGGTTGTCCGCATTGATCTTCTGGTAAATATTCTCTCCATAACCGTTCCCGAAAATGTCCTTTTTGATGTTTTCCGCCACCTTGGCAGGATTTCCCAAAGCCTCAATAACGTTCTGTTCATTTTCCGGACCCGCATCATTAAAATATTCATTATAGTATTGTAATGCTTCCTCCCGCTCTGTAGCGGAAATATTCTGCAACAGACTTTCCAGCTGCCTCATAAACTCCGTTCTATTCATTCTACTATGTTCTCCCATCTGCGCCTGTTTACGCCTCTGACCTGTCACTTAGTTTTCCTTCAAACAATCCCGTGATCTTATCGCTGTAGCTGCGCCACTCACTTTCATATAAATGAAGCTGCGCCCAGCCTCTGCTGGTGACTTTGTAATAACGCCTCGTTCTGCCACTGCATTCCCGGTCATAGACTTCCAGACATTCGTCCTTCTGTAATCGCCGAAGCACGGGATACAGGGTGGATTCCGACAATTCGATCACCTGCCGGACCTCCTGAGTGATCTTGTACCCATAGGTTCCTTCCGGTTCCCGGGCGACCACCGCCAGCACGATAGCATCCAGCAGAGCTGCTCCTGTATTAAAAAGCATCCTATCGCTCCTCTCTGAAATTTGCGGCTATCCGGCTTATCTTACAATATTATATGCCGTATAGTATTGCTCTGTGGCTATACTATACGGCATATAATATCATGCGTCAATATAGAGAAACCGTAAGAAATTCTAAAGACTTTCCAAAGATTCCACAATGGCTTTGCCATCATAACCGGGGATGCTCTGTTAGTTTTCCATCAGCCAGAAATATGCACTGTACGCCGGCAGAAGACTGCCGCCGCCAAAGTCATGTTTCTCTCCGGTGATCAGATCCACCGCCGTGCCGCAGCCGGCATCAAAATGCGCCATGAAATCCGCTCCATCCGCATTGATAGCCACCATGACTCTCTCATGCTCCGACTTTCTTTCGAAAATGCACTGCTTATTGGTCAGCAGTACCGAACGGAAGGCACCGTAATTCAGTGCCTCGGAATGCTTCTTGGCCTCTGCCAGTCTGCTGATCCAGTCACACAGGCCGTTCCACTCCGGCTTGTCAAAGCAGGGACGCAGAGCAGGATCGCCGTCTTCCTTGCGGGCCTTGAATCCCCATTCACTTCCGTAATAGACACAGGGAATGCCGGGCATGCCGAATGCCATGGCATAAATCAGCGGCAGATGATTCTCGTTGTTCAAAATACTTGCCACACGGGTCACATCGTGGTTGTCCACAAAGGACAGCAGATGCTTGCCCTTATACAGGGTCCAGTTCTCCGGTCCGAACTGACGTAACAGGGAATGTACGATCTCGAACATATTCATACTGTTGAAACTGCTGTAAAGTCCCTTGTAGCACTCGTAGTTCGTTGCGGAATGCAGCATCTGATCGTTCATCAGACGGTTGTAGTCTCCGTGAAGCATCTCTCCCAATAAGAAGAAATCCTGTTTGTAAGCGCTGGTTACTTCCCGCAGTCTTCTGACGAAATTTTCATCCAGACTGTAAGCCACATCCAGTCGCAGACCGTCAATACCGAATTCATCGATCCATCCCTTGACACTGTCCAGCAGATAGTTCACCACATCGGGATTCTGCAGGTTCAGCTTCACCAGATCAAAGCAGCCTTCCCAGCCCTCATACCAGAGTCCGTCGTTGTAATTGGAATTGCCACCGAAGTCGATCCGGTAGAACCAGTTCACATACGGTGAATTCTCCCGGTTGCGGATCACATCCTGGAACTGGGCAAAGCCTCTGCCCACATGATTGAACACACCGTCTAACACAACCCGGATTCCTGCCGCATGCAATGCATCACATACTTCCTTAAAATCTCCATTGGTTCCCAGTCTTACATCAATTTTGCGGTAATCCCTGGTATTGTAACCATGAGTATCCGATTCGAATACCGGGGAGAAATATACCGCGTTCACTCCCAGCTTCTGCATATGGGGGATCCAGTCCTCCACACGTTTGATCTCATGTCTCTGTACTCCGTCATTTTCAAAAGGAACTCCGCAGAATCCCATGGGATAGATCTGATAAAAAACACTTTCATAAGCCCACATATTAGTCACCATACCTTTCATTGACTGATCCAGTACCGTTTTGTTTTTTATCCACAACGGTTCTTTTGCTATTATACACCATTTTTGAACCGTCTGTCGTTTTTTCTGTGTAAAACCCCGAATAATCCACAAAATCCACAGACTTATCCACATATACACATGTGTCATATGTGGTTATGTGGATTGTCATATCGGATATCAACTCGTGTATCACATTGAAAATCATCCCTTTTGCCACAACCAGGCATCCCAGAAGCGCTCCACCTTTTTGGCTACCGTATCCACGGTCACAGGCTGCACCTGTTCCCACTCTCTGGGGAATAATCTCCGGTAGGAATACTGCTGAAACCGATCATCCAGCAGAACAATGATACCCACATCCTCCGCCGTCCGGATCACGCGGCCTGCCGCCTGCAATACTTTATTCATTCCCGGATAGCGGTAGGAATAATCGAAGCCGTTCTCTCCGTCCTCATCAAAATAGCCCTTGAGGATCTCCCGCTCACAGCCTACCTGGGGCAGTCCGGTTCCTACTACAATGACTCCGATCAGACTGTCCTTCTTCAGATCGATGCCCTCTCCGAAGATTCCCCCCAGCACGCAGAAGCCGATCAGCGTCTGCTCCTCTTCCTCCTCGATCTCCATACCGATGAGACTTTGCAGGTCACATTCCTCATTGCCCCGGAAGCGATTCAGGAAGTATTCACGCTCTTCCTCATTCATGGATTCCTGTTGGACGAGACATTCTTCTTCCTCTGTCATAAAATACTGTTCATAGATCTCGTAAATATGATTCATAAAGGAATAGGACGGGAAAAATATCATGTAATTGCCGTGCCGGTTCTTCACCACTTCGTGAATGTAACGGGCAATATTGTAGTATTCTTCCTGGGATCTTCTGCTGAACTTGCTGGTCACATCCCCGGCGATCAGTATGGTACGCTTCTCGGGATCAAACACCGAGTGGGCATACACCTCGTAATCCTCCTTCTCACCGCCCAGCAGGTTCTTGTAATACTGGATGGGCAGGAAGGTAGCGGAAAAAAGGATCGTACTGCGTCCTCTGATCATGCATTCCTTCAGGTTTTCTCTGGGATTCACGCAGAACAGCTTCAGTTCAAAGCTGCCATCCTCACACAATCTGGTATATTTCACATAGTTTTCATCTTGTCTCTCGTAAATATCCAGAAAATGACTGAGCTTGAAATAGAAGTCCAGCAGATTCTCCCGTACTTCCAGGCTGACCTTCTCCTGCTCCTCCAGATAATCACTGATCACAGCGTGCAGTCTGGTCAAGGGCTGCACCAGCATGTCAATATCATCCACCAGCCGGTACCCGTCACAGTCCCGCTTCATGGACAGCAGCTGTGCGTTGCATTTCTCCAGCAGTTGGCTGATCCGTTCCGCATAGCCTTCCCGCACAAAGGTACTCTTTCCGTCAGACTTTTTCCCTTTGTGTCCCCTTACATAGAGGGAATCGGTACCGTCTGTTTCCTCCAGGGTAATCTCCTGTGGCAATTGTTTTGACATACCTGTCATTTCTAATGTCATCTGCCCGGAAATCCCGTCTTTATCACGCTTTTTCTGGGCTGCTTCTTCCATTTCCGACGTGATTGTCTGTTTGATCTCCTGCTTGAGTTCCAACAGATCTTCCTTCCGTAGCGGTGCACTGTACATCTCCCGGCCCCGCTCTAAGAGGTTATGTGCCTCATCGATCAGAAATACATAATTACCCTGACTGCCATCTCCAAAGAAACGTTTCAGATACACATGGGGATCAAAGAGGTAATTGTAGTCTCCGATGATGCCGTCAGCGAACAGGCTCAGATCCAGTCCGAATTCAAAAGGGCATACCCGATATTTCAGGGCATATTCTTCTATTTTGCTTCTTGTAAAGCTCTCTTCGTGGGTCAGAAGATCATAGATAGCCTCATTGACACGGTCAAAATGCCCCTTTGCATAAGGGCACTGCTCCGGATTGCACTCCGTATGACCCTGAAAACAGATCTTCTCCTTGGCTGTCAGGATAATGCTCTTAAAGCGCAGTCCCTTCTGCCTGAGCAAAGAAAAGGTGTCCTCCGCCACCGTCCGGGTGATGGTCTTGGCGGTGAGATAGAACAGCTTGTCTCCCATATCCTTTCCCATGGCCTTTACCGTGGGAAAAATCGTGGATATGGTCTTACCGACTCCCGTAGGAGCTTCAATAAATAATTTTCTCTTATGATAAATGGTCTGGTACACATAGCTGACCAGCTCTTTCTGTCCATCCCGATAGTCGAAGGGAAACTGCAGCTCAGCAATGGACTGCTGCCGCAATTCTCTCCACTGCCAGGTATAGTCCGCCCATTTGCGGTAATCACTGATCAGCTGCTGGAACCAGGCTTCCAGTCTGACGAATTCATAATCTTCATAAAAATAGCGGATATCTTCCGTCTCTATATTGCAATAGGTCAGCCGCACCCGGATATAGGGCAGCTCCTTTTGCAGGCTGTACATATAGGCGTAGCATTTCGCCTGGGCAATATGTAAAGGCAAGGGTGCCTTCAGCTTCGACAGATCTCTATAGGTTCCCTTGATCTCATCGATGGTGGTCTCTCCATTCTGCTCGATGATGCCGTCGGCCCGGCCTTCCACGATGATGACATAGTCCTCCGTGGGATGGGTGTATTTTAATGCCACTTCTGCCTGATACTCCGCACCCATACGGCGCTGGATCATACGGTGGATCCGGCTGCCCTCCTGCATGGCATTCTCCGGGGATCCCTGCCTCCTGTCGTCGATGTCGCCACTGCGCAGGATGAACTCTACAAGATTACGTACCGATATTCTGACTTCTCCCGCCATGTGACTTCACCTCCCTCAAACAAGTCCCTACGATACCCAGATGCCTACGGCTTGTTCCGTGCTGCGCACTCTCACAAGCCTCCCCACTATTCGCATATCGTGGGGGCGGGGCTAAAGGTCTTTCATCCACTTATGAGCAAGCTCAAGTGGATTTAGACCTTTGTCCCCTGGCATCATATAATAAAACTACCCAGGTAAATAGTACTCTATCTTACCTGGGTAGTCAAATGACATTCTGTTGTTGAGAAATACTGACCTGTCAGTGCATTAACATGCAATCGCACACTGCTTCAGCATCTCTTCGAATTTATCATTGTAGCCGTCATAGGACACGGTCAACGGCTTCGTGAAATCCAATCCGTACACTCCAAGGAATGATTTGGCATCGATTACGTATCTGTTATAGCATATATCAATATCAAAATCACACTTTGAAGCTACATCAACAAAATGTTTCACGTCTTCAGGTGTCAAACGGATCGTCTTTAACATTTCTTGTTCCTTCCTTTCAATAGTAAGTTCGATCGTAAGTAAAATAATACACCGGGTACTTTCCCCTCACATCTGAAATCATTACTATTATAGCCAACCATCCCCAAATGTAAAGCGGTTTTTTTCTTCCAGAAAACGCACATTTTGGGCATTTTTACCACTCTGCTATCATTTTCACAATATATGTTCGCCGTATGGAAAACCTTTTCGGCGTTTTGTATATTTGTTGCGTTACCGCGGTAAAATATAAATCCCAATTTGGCGAAATCTACTGAAATTCCACCATATATTCTTGGAACCTGAGGGGCAGCATATTTCGTTGCAGATCCCTGTTTTCACGTTCTTTTATGGCTATTGTATGACAGAAGGAACGGAAAAGTTCCCGGTAGTGCTGTTCCGCAGCGGACAGTTTCTCCGTCTCAGATCTTACTTTCTCCCAGGCATCCTTCCCCTGCAGCGTATACCAGGGTTTTCCCGCCGGATGTATTCCGAACAGATACCGGCCTGCATCGAACACCAGAAAGTCTTCCATGGGAAAGCGGTCTGCAAAATGCACCATCAGAAAGGTCAGAATATTATTCTTCGGCGCGATCTTCGAATAGAGGATTGTATTCTCCAGTTCTTCAAACCGCGTAAATCCTTTCAGATGGTGATACTCATTCCCGGCGCCTCTGGCCAGGCTGAAGGTCTGGTTTACATACGTGTCTGCCATGGCATCCAGCAGATGTCCCGGCGGACACTTCTCGGAAAGCCCCTTTGCAATGGTACGGTATACCGCCTGGGCCTTTTCCGGCTTCGGGGATGAAAGAGCCAGACACAGGCTCTCATAATCTTCCTCCCCAAATCTGCGTTTCAATGTCCGGATCACCTTCACCGTCTTCTCCGGATCCGGCACCACCTCCACAGACTCAGAGAACAACAGATTCTCCTCGATGGTCGTGACCATGGTGTCCCGAACGGGAGAATGATCTTCATAAGTATTATAAATGGCAGTGAATATCCCTTCTAACGAATCCTCGCAATGATATATTTTCATATAATAAGTTTCACCTCCCGCTGTTTCTGTTCTCTTCCCCTTCTGCCGCTGTCAACCTATCATTTTGCATTGCCTTGCTTCTGCAAACGGCCGTCATCTACCGGTACAGGACCTTACGTTTACCTGCCAATGCAGGCAGTCAGGAAATGTTTCCCTGTACGCTGTGCGCTACAGTTCTCCCACTGCTGCAGGCAGCACTTCCTCCTGCCGTACCCCGTTCGGGAACATCCCATCATCAAACAAGGTCATCTGCCGGTAACTCATGCCATCGCTGCCGAACCGGATCCGTTCCTTCGGATCCGTCAGATTCCGCACGATATAGTCCTCCTCCAGCTTCGTGGGATACATCATCCTGCCACCACAGGTAATAAAATAAACAGCCCGTTTCATCACCACGCCCAGCTTCTTCAGATCCTGAAACGTAAGCTTTGTGCTCCTCCTGGCACTAAGGATCCGTCTGGCGCTTTTCACGCCGATCCCCGGCACCCGAAGCAGATCTGCATAAGGTGCCCGGTTGATCTCCACCGGGAAACATTCCAGATGCCGCACCGCCCAGTCCTCCTTGGGATCCAGCATCACATTAAAAAACGGTCTTTTCTCGTCCAACAGTTCCTCCGCCTTAAACCCATAAAACCGCAGCAGCCAGTCTGCCTGATACAGACGATGCTCCCGCAGAAGCGGCGGCCCCCCGGGAAGCGCCGGCAGGCTCTTGTCCTCATTGACCTTTACAAAAGCGGAATAGAACACACGCTTTAACTCAAACTTCTGATACAGATTCTCTGCTACATTTAAAATCTGATAATCCGTCTCCGGGGTTGCCCCTATGATCATCTGGGTAGACTGCCCGCCACTCACGAAAACAGGGCTCTTGCGGTACAGGATCAGTTCCTCCTTATTCGCATGAATTCCATTCTGGATCTGCCGCATGGGCGTCAGAATATTTTTCCGGTGCTTGTTCGGTGCCAGTGTCCGCAGCCCCTCCGCCGTGGGCAGCTCCAGGTTCACGCTCATACGATCTGCCAGATACCCCATCCGCTCCACCAGTTCGGGATCCGCTCCCGGAATCGCTTTTACATGGACATAGCCGTTAAAATGGTATTGATTCCGTAGCAGCCATATGGTCCGATACAACAATTCCATGGTAAAAGTAGGATCCTGTATGATACCGGAGCTTAAAAACAGTCCCTCGATATAATTACGCCGGTAAAACTCCATAGTCAGTGTACAGATCTCCTCCGGGGTAAAGGTGGCTCTGGGAACATCATTGGACTTTCGATTCAGACAATATTTACAGTCGAAGATACATTCATTGGTCATCAGAATCTTCAACAAAGAAATGCATCTGCCATCCGAAGAAAAGCTGTGACAGATCCCGGCCTTCGTGCAGTTCCCCATGTGCTTCCCGTCGCCCTTACGTTCCACCCCACTGGAAGTACAGGCCACATCATATTTGGCTGCATCGGTCAGGATCTCCAGCTTCTGCTTGATGGACAATTCCCCATTTTGTATAAGATATTCCACATTATCACCGCCTTTTACCGAAAATTTCCAGAATCAGAACGTTTGTTCTTGTGTATATTCAAGTTAGCACATATGTTCGATTTTTGCAAGTGGTTATTTTTTCCGAAAAAAGGCTTGCAAAATCGTGCATTTCGCAGTTAAATAATATAGGAATATTTTGTAACACACGCCGCCCGGCGGCAGAATGAGAGGTCAGTATGTCAGATATTGTCATACCTAAAAATTATAAGTCTCAGCTGAACCTGTACGAGACACAGGTTGCCATTAAGACAGTGAAGGACTTTTTCCAGGGATTGTTAGCAGAGCGTCTGCACCTGCTGCGTGTATCTGCTCCCTTATTTGTGGATCCTACATCCGGACTGAACGATAATCTGAACGGTGTGGAGCGTCCCGTGAATTTCCATATTGCAGCACAGGGAGACCGTGAAGCAGAGATCGTACAGTCTCTGGCCAAATGGAAGCGTTATGCCTTGCAGAAATACGGTTTTCAGCCCGGCGAAGGTCTCTACACCGATATGAGTGCCATCCGTCAGGATGAGGAGACCGACAACATCCATTCCATCTATGTGGATCAGTGGGACTGGGAAAAGATCATCACGAAGGAAGAGCGGAATCTGGAGACTCTGAAAGAAACCGTCCGCACCGTATACAAGGTTCTTCGCAAGACCGAGAAGTATATGTCCATCCATTACGACTACATCGAAGAAATCCTTCCTCATGACATCTTCTTTGTAACTACCAGTGAGCTGGCAGAGATGTTCCCCGACTACTCCCCGAAGGAGCGGGAATACTACATTGCCAAGGCAAAAGGCGCTGTCTGCATCATGCAGATCGGTGAGACCTTAGAGAATGGCAAGCCTCACGATGGCCGTGCACCGGACTACGATGACTGGGCGCTGAATGCTGATATCGTGGTATATTATCCGGTTCTGGACATTGCTCTGGAGCTGTCCAGCATGGGTATCCGTGTAGACAAGAAGGCTCTGTTAGACCAGTTACAGAAGGCCGGCTGCCCTGAGCGTGCAGAACTTCCTTATCACAAGGCAGTTATTGACGGCGAGCTTCCCCTTACCATCGGCGGTGGTATCGGTCAGTCCCGTATCTGTATGTTCTTCCTGCGCAAAGCTCACATCGGTGAAGTACAGTGTTCTCTGTGGTCCGATGAAGTCATGAAAATTGCAGAGGAAAACGGCTTACAGCTGTTATAAATAACCGCAATACGCAAATAACAAGCAAGCTTTGTTATAAAAACCCGGAATACATGATGACCTATATTCCGGGTTTTTTATTATAGTGTCTAACGCTTATTCATAAATCACAAATTTCTCATTTTCAAAAGTCTTCTCATATCCGTACGCATCCATGAAATCCCCGATCAGCAAAAGCTTCGGATTATCCACGATCAGGCTGCGCTCTTTTTCCGTGGGCTGTAATGCTTCCAGGGCATCCTCTCCCGCTTCCAGATACACAGCATATTTTTTCTCTAACAGTATCACCGGACGGTAAGTCGCATCCGCGTCCATCCGCTCCTGCATCTTATGCATATCCTCTTCCAGCTGTGCGATCTGATAGGAATCCAGATCCGGCCAGGGATTGAACGCTGCAGGCATCTGTAAATAATAAGACAGCGCCGGGATCTGTCCGTAGATCAGTACATCTCTTCCGGCAAGTCCCCGTTCATTCACATACTCTGAGATCCCCTGCATCCATCCGGCCCGTTCCTCGCTCATCCACACACCTTTTAATGTCTCATTATTCGTCACCTGCGCATCGATGTCCTGTATGCCGGTACCTTCGGCAAATGCAAAGTTTCTGCCGAACAGTCCTACCTGGACAAAGAACAACAGAAAGAAAGCGCCCAAGAGACATTTTACCGGCATAGCAGATATGGTGATCCGCTTCCACCGAAAGCTGCCAACATATTTGCAGAACCTGTAGAACTGCCAGTACATATAGGGCAATGCCAGAAACAGATTGTTCATGCTGGGGTATAGCTTGTTGTTACTGCCCAGGGAAGTGATCCATACGATCAGGAAGATCAGTCCGCTGATCAGCTTTTCTTCCTTCGGCGCGGAGGGCGTAAATATCCGCCACAGGGTCACCAGCAGAGTCAATGTCAAAAACGTCACTCCGGGCCAGATAATGGCACCGTAATTCGTATATTCTCTGGCACAGAAGCCCTGGCGGTACAGCCAGAACACCATCACAGCCGCCAGTGCGATACTTCCCGCCCATTCCAGGATCCGCAGAACCTTTGTTACTGTATCTTTTCTCACGTAGGAGCCGATGAGTTCCAATACTCCCACAGTGACAATCCCCACTACAAAGAACACGCACATCCGGATCTCCCAGTACAGATTCTGAAAATACCAGTCGAACATGCCCATGATCATGGATGCAGCCGTATAGTCCGTTGCCACCTCCGTCATGGAAAACAGTCGCAGAATGCCCTTCACATATTCATCCATGCCGTAGCAGATCTGGATATAACCGAATAATACTAGCAGTGCCGTCAGATACCCCGCCAGACACATGCCGGTATCCTGTAATAATTTCTTACGGAGTTTCACCCCCGCTGCCTTTTTCCGCGCTTTTATTTTTTCCGCAGTTTCTGTCGTCTCCCCAGCCTGACCGAGACTCTTTCCAATCTCTTTGCGCGCTTCCAGCCAGCAGATGATTCCGTAAGCCCACACGCCCACGATCATGGCCGCCTCCGGCAGATTGGAGAATCGGGACAGCACATTACAGCCCAGCGCTACTCCGGCGGCAAACAGCCACCCCTTTTTCCCCCGGGCAAGGCCAAGATACAGACAGACCACCGATACCAGATAGAACACGTAGGTCACATAATTGTAAAAAGAGCCCGTGGGGCACCAGCAGAAGCTCACCGCCGTAAATTCTCCCAGGAATACCAGAAGTGCCGGGATCTTCAGTACTTTCGTGCAGAAATAATACCCAAGCACCGCCAGCAGACTGATACTCAGTCCGGTATAAAAGTTCATGCCGATCAAAGTCCCGGCCCCGGGCAGCAAACTGAAAAAATGTCCGATGGCTGTGGTCAGATAGGTGGAAAACAGCCACATGGGATCCATATGCTGCGTCCCCATATATTCAAAGTTCGCATAGCCGTAACCGGTATCCCACAGATCCAGTCCCCAGGCAATATGCCGCAGAGGATACAGCACCAGGATTGCCACGAATACAAATTCCCAGAGACGTCTCTGACTGTCAATACCCGCTTTTTTATTTTTTATTATCTCTGTCACTCCATTACCTCTCTTTTGAACATAGTATCTACGTCCCGTATTTTCTCTGTCAGACTGCGATAGGGACGGATATGCAGGAATATCTTATGCAGTCCGTCGCAGATAGCTTTCCGCACAAAATCCACCAGAATTCCCAGTACAAATACTACCACAACAACAAGTACCGTCCACAACAGCAACGGCAGTACACCGTCGATTTGCTCCACACCAAGCCACTTCTGCCAGGCATAGCGCACACCCAGATTTTCATGCAGCAGATACACTCCCAGCGTATAGGGCGCGATCCTCACCGCCACACTGCCGATCTTTCCCTGTATGCTGCTGTCCAAAAACAGGCAGAACAGCCCCAGTGAAGCCAGAAACGGGAAAATATGGTTATACTCATACGGAATCTTCAGGATCAGCTCCAGACTGCCTGTTTTCAAATAAAACAGGTGCAAAAGCATGGCTTCTCCAAAGGTTCCGAAGATACCGATCAGATACAACAATAATGCCCGGGATTTTTTCTGTAAAAACGGGATTCCAAATCGGCGCAGGTAAGCCGCCGCGCAGAATACACACAGATACCAGAGACAATCATAGCCTTTACCGTCTTCTTCCAGCCGGAAGGGCAGCACAGATTTTAACAGGCAGAAGGTGACAAACAGCAATACTAATGCCACCTGAAACTGCTGCTTCGTCATCCGCCGCAGTCCCATTCCCACAAAGGGGAGCAATATATATAAGAAAAGATACGCTGTCAGGAACCAGTAATGTCCCATAGTCACCGGGAACAACAGGGTCAGATAATAGTGAGTGCTGACTTCCGCCGCGGGAACGATCCCAGTCACCACCGCCAGCACACCGATGCCCACAGAATACAGCCACAGCTGCAGCCACAGTGTAAGCAGCCTGCTCAGTTTAAAAGAGCTTTCGCATAAAAAGTATCCGCTGATCATCATATACACATTCACAGCTACAATGCAGAATGCTTCCAACAGCCAGGCTACCATATCCTGCACCGATAAAGGCGCCGTCAGATCCGGCAACAGTCCTCCCTTGCCCAGATAGTGCAGCACCACGACCATCATCATTGCCACACAGCGCAGTACTTCCAGATTTGCCATACGTTCTTTTTTCTGCATATCGATTCCCGTTTCCTTCCTGCCATTGCTTCGTGCTACGCACTACCACAATTCTCCCCAAGGTCTTTCACCCACTTATGAGCAAGCTCATGTGGGCTTAGACCTTTTGACCCTGGTATCATTATATTACTTTGTAACATATTATGTAAAGCAAAAGCGATTCCGCCCAGATTCTGCCTGATAAAGATGTTAATTTAGGAAATCGTTTTCATATTGATGTAGATATTTGTGTAAAACTTTGGTAAAATGCATCTATCAATACTAATCTGCATCGGAGGTGTCTGTTTTGACAAAAAATACCAAGAAAAACCCTATTCCTCTCTGGAAGCGGATACGCTTTAAGCTGATCTTCGCTTTTCTGATCCCTGTGGTCTTCATCATTGTCTTAGGCTTCGTATCCTATCAGAAGGCTACCACTCAGATCATTGCAACCTACCGTGACTCCGTAGACCAGACCGTCAGCATGATGAATCAGTACCTGACGCTTTCTTTTGACACGGTCCAGTCCAACTACAAGGGATATATGAATGAGGATACCCTGAAGCAGTATCTGAACGGTCTGTATGATAACGATGCCACTACCTTGTACAATACTCCAAACACCTATGAAGACACCTTTATCAAAGCCGTGACCACGGATGCCCTGCTCTCCAATATTTACGTGCTCTCCGACAAAGAGCGGACGATCTCTACCACGAAAACGAAGGAGACCGGTCTCTTAAGTGCGTACCTGGAAAGCTCCCAGGGGCAGATTTTATCTGCGGACAGGGCAAAATATTACCTTTTCGGCAACCAGTCCGAGGTCGATGCAAAGCTTGGCACGGATTCCTCCAAATACAGTGTCCGCCTCGCCAGATATTTCTCCAACGCTCCGGCGATCCTGATCATTGATTTCAAACCGAGTGTCCTGGATACCTCCTTATCCTCCCTGGATGGCGGTGAGGGCAGTCTCGTAGGCTTTGTCACCTGCGATGGCAACGAATACCTCTCCTCCCGGTCCGATACAGCGGCAGAAAATACGTTTGTCGGCAAATCCTATGTAGATGAAGCATTTGCCTCTGAGGAAGACAACGGCTCCTCCTATGTGGAAGAGGCAGGCGACGAATATCTTTTTCTCTATTCCAAGATCGGTGCCCGTAATGCCATGATCTGTGCCCTGATCCCTCAGGCAAATATCATCGGTCAGACAGCGGAGATTAAAAATGTATCTCTGATCCTTGTCGTTGCAGCAAGTGCCGTGGCGATCCTACTAGGGTCTCTGCTGGCCGGACAGTATGGCGGCTCCATCTACTATTTTATCCGCCGGCTGAAAAAAGTCTCTGACGGAGATCTGACGATCGAAGTCCACTCCAAGCGCAATGACGAATTCCAGCTATTAGCTGATGGCATCTGTGATATGATCGCACACATGAAGAAGCTGGTATCCGGGCTGAAGGATGTCAATGAAGAATTATCCCGGGCTGCCACCGATATGTCTGCGGCTTCCTCACATTTCCTGGCGACCTCCCAGGATATCCAGAATCAGGTAGGCGAAATGCGCCAGGGTATCGAAAAACTGGATGAAAGCTCTGAGGACTGCCTGCAGCAGATGGACTCTCTGTCCGACACCATCGGCAGCGTATCCTCACATTCTGACCAGATCAGTGCGCTTGCCACCGGCACCACCGCTGCGATCCATACCGGTATCGAATCCGTGGAACATCTGAAGGAGAACACCTCTTCCACCATGCAGATCACCTCCAACATCGTAGATACCATCGGCAGGCTGAACGAGAAATCCAAAGCCATCGGCTCCATCACTGAAGCCATTAATGAGATTGCAGAGCAGACCAACCTCCTGTCCCTTAACGCTTCCATTGAAGCTGCCAGAGCCGGCGAATCCGGAAGAGGCTTCGCAGTGGTCGCTCAGGAGATCCAGAAGCTGGCGGATCAGTCCCTGCACTCCTCCGGTGAAATCTCCAGGATCATCGAAGAGATTGAGATTACCACTGACGAAGCTACGCAGGTTGCCAGACAGGCCGAGGGCATTGTAGCGGATCAGAACCAGTCCGTTGGCAGTACCACAGACTCCTTCCGTGAGATAGATTCCAAGGTAACAGAGCTTCTGAAATTCCTGCAGCAGATCAATGCAGGCGTGTCGGAAATGGAACACCAGCGCACCACTACCCTGTCTGCCATCTCCGGTATCTCCGCAGTATCCGCAGAAACTGCTGCCGGGTCCTCCAATGTACAGACTGCTGCCGAAAAACAGCTGCAGGCTATTCAGGATCTGGACAAAGCTACCTCCGCACTGGCAGCCCGCTCAGAAGAGCTGACTACGATTCTGGAAGGTTTCATTGTATAGAAATGGCTATACACCCTGGAGAAAATATGTTATACTGATAACATCTTTTGACAAAGAAATTCTTAGGAAAATACATATAGAGAGGTAATCTTATGAGCAAAAAAAGAGTTGTCGTATCTCTGGGACATGATGCCCTGGGCTATACCACTACCGAGCAGTGGGATGCGGTAAAAGTAACCGCAAAAGCACTGGCAGATCTGGTGGAGGCTGATTATCAGCTGACCATCACCCACAGTAACGGTCCGCAGGTCAGCATGATCCACAAGGCCATGACAGAGCTGCGTCGTGTCTACATCGATTATACCCCCGCACCTATGTGTGTCTGCTCCGCTATGAGTCAGGGTTATGTTGGCTACGATATCCAGAACTCTCTCCGGGCAGAGCTGCTGGACCGCGGTATCTCCAAGCCGGTCAGCACTATCCTCACCCAGGTAACCGTAGACCCTTATGACGAGGCTTTCTATGAGCCCACCAAGGTCATCGGCCGTTATATGTCCAAAGAGGATGCTGAGATTGAGGTGAAAAAGGGCAACTATGTCAAGGAGGATCCCGGCAAGGGCTTCCGCCGTGTAGTTGCAGCTCCCAAGCCCATTGATATTGTAGAGATTGAAGCCATCCGTGCTCTGGCAGCCGCAGATCAGGTCGTTATCGCCTGCGGTGGAGGCGGAATTCCCGTCATCGAGCAGAAGCATGCCCTGAAGGGTGCTTCCGCTGTCATTGAGAAAGATGCCATCGCCGGTAAGCTGGCTTCCGACTTAAACTGTGATGAGCTGATCATCCTGACCAGTGTTCCCTGCGTTTATAAAAATTACAGCAAAGAGGATCAGACTGCATTGGAGACTCTCACCGTTGCGGAAGCCAAGACACTGATGGCAGAAGGTCAGTTCGAGGAAGGCACCATGCTTCCCAAGATCGAGGCAGCCATTGCTTATCTGGAGAAGGTTCCAGCAGGAAAGGTCCTGATCACTTCCATGGATCACGTCAAGGATGCCATCAGGGGCAAGGCCGGCACCGTGATCACCGCTTAATTTTATATCGGAAGCAGTTAAGGCAACACAAAAGGAGATATCCGCCACGGATACCTCCTTTTTACATGTCATGATTCTAATATCTCTGGGTTATATATCTCTGATCTCTATGCTTCCTTTCCGGTCAGATGGTTCGACAGGATATTATACAATGTCTTCGGGTTGATGGGCTTGGACAAGTGATAGTTCATTCCGGCCTCCAGTATCTTTTTCTTCTCCTCTTCAAAGGCATCCGCTGTCATGGCAATGATAAGCACCGTTTTGCAATCTCCACCACACATCCGGCTTTTTCCAGGATCAGCTGGGCCACATAAATGTTGATCTCGTTATCTTCCACCAGTAAAATTCTGGCATCCATCAGATTCTCCGTGATGTTTTCCTCGGAACGCTCCTGGGAGAACGGATCGTACAGGTGCGGCAGGAACTCCGGACTCATTCCGATACCGTTATCCCTCACACGAAACCGGATTCCCACCTTGTCATCCTACTTCATTTCTACACCACAGATACAATACCAACATTTTCCTTTTCGTTCTGCATACCATGCCATACTTAACTTATACTCTCCCTCTAAATAATTGCTATCTCTGTATAGATGTACTTCTGTAATAAACATTCCTAGGCCAGCCATCTACAACAAACTGATCGGCAAATTTATAGCCTGTACTCTCTATGCTACATACAGACGGAGTATTATTAGGATGAGCACAACACCAAATAGTATCATAACCCATCTGTCTAGCTTCTCTTATAGTAGCATCCATGAAGCTCTTCTGTATACCATTACCTCTATATTCCATATCAACCACAACGAGTTCATGACACATAATTTTATTGCCAGGAATTTCCATCCAATCAGTAATAGACTTAGAGAAGAACAAACCACCTTCAAATGCAAAGCTTGCTGCAATAAGCTTATCTTTATTATATGATGCCAGGGTCAAAAGGTCTAAGCCCACATGAGCTTGCTCATAGGTGGGTGAAAGACCTTAGGACCCGCCCCGATATGAGCATAAAAGTGGGATGATAATCCCACGATATGCGAATATTGGGTAGGATTGTGGGAGTGCGTAGCACGGAACAATCCGTAGGCATCAAAGTCGGGGGCTTTTGACCCCGACATCATTATATACGCCTAATAAGATATAATCACCATCCAAACATTCCTGTATAGTTCTTTCATCTGTAGGATAATAATATTCATCATGCAGCAAAGTCTTATTAACTTCATCCTGTAATTTAATAACAGGTTTCAAGTCTCTTTTTGGTTTCTTTATCTCAATCCTTCTTATTGATAAATCAAAATATTGACTCATATGAAACCTCCATTTACTCCGGCTTTTTTACTCGTATTTTTCCAGATAGAAGGAATACAGGATCCTCTCCTTCACGGGCAGCTGCATCAGCTTCGTCAGTGCCTCCTCATAGTATTGGATCTGGACGCTGTAGCGGTTCCAGAGGGCTTGCAGGGAATCGATCACATCGGTCTTGTAGTCCAGCAGGACGATCTCTCCGTTTTCTATAAAGAAGACATCGATGATACCCTGAATGAGAACCTTTTCCCCTTCAGGAAGGTCCTGATCCAGGCGCTTCGCATCAATGCCCAGCACGAAGGGCTGCTCTCTGTACAAAAGGCCCTGTTCAAAAGCTCTCCACATGCGGTAGGCCAGCTCCTGTTCCAGAAAATGCCGGATTTTGGGAAGGCTTACGGCCTGCGCATACTCTTCTGTCAGTCGTAGGGAAGCTGTCTCCCGCTGCAGGAATTCCTTCAGACGTTCCTGTAACCGGTCCGTATCCAGGCCCTGACGGTATTCCTCATAAGTCCCAGGGCATCCGGCAAATAGTCCGGATTCCATAAACAGATAAGAAAAGTCCAACAGTTCCATGGTCCGGTGGAACGCGTTACCGCGGACGGCTCCGCTGACCTTTTCCTGTTCTCTGCGGAAAGCCGGGATATAAGGCACCACTTCTTTTTCTTCGAAGGTATGAAATGCCGCTTCATCCTTCTCCGCCATGGCCGCAATCTTCAGTTCCGATACCGTGGTCTTGGTATAGAGCTTCTGCAGGCCGGGATACGGATAGGCATAGGCAAATCGCTCCCGCAGTTTCGCAAGCTTTCGTTCGTTCTCCTCCGGGTCCCCAGGCAAAGGAGTCTCGCCGTCCGTCACACGCTGCAACAGTTCCCTGCGGTCTCCCATGCGCAGTTGTTCCCTGATCTCCTCTGCCGCCAGGTCTTCTGTTCCCAGCGTTGTTACTGCAATTCCTGTCTTAGGCAGGATCGGCAGCAGAAAATCCATATAGCTCCCCGCCTCACAGAAATCCAGATAGGTCAGCTTCTCCTGTCCTGTCATCCGGGACAGCTCCCATTTTTCCTCCGCCTTATCCAACACCGCTGTCAGGATCAGTTTTTCTCTGGCACGGGTCAGTGCCACGTAAAGCACACGCAGTTCCTCCGCCAGATTGTCCTCCTTCATTTTCGCTGACAGAACGGCCCGGCGGAGGGTCTTATTTTTAATGCGGCGGCCGGAATCCACATAGTCCACCGCTACTCCCAGATCCATATCCACGATCAGGGACTGGTTCGCATCCTGCATGTTGAAACGCTTCGACAGCCCGGAGACAAATACCACGGGGAATTCCAGACCTTTACTCTTGTGGATGCTCATGATCCGCACCACATCGGCATTTTCGTCCAGGGTATCCGCCTCACCGTAATCCACATCGTATTTTTCCAACTGTTCCATATAACGGATGAAATGGAACAGTCCAAAATAACTGGTCTTCTCAAAAGCAGAAGCCTTCGTCAGCAGCATCTCCACGTTGGCCCGGCGCTTGCTGCCAGCAGGAAGTGCCGTCACATAGTTCAGATAATCGTAATCGTCCAGGATCCGCTGCAGCAGGTCGCGGATGGAGGTGAAGGGAGTCAGATCACGGTAATGATCAATACGTTGTAAGAAAGTATCTGCCTTTTGGGAAAGTTCTGTCTCCGCTTCCATGTCCTCCGGTACTGTTGCAGCTTCCAATGCGCGCTGCCAGTACTGTCCGGCCCCGGCGGTTTCTTCTCCGGCGCTTTCGCCCGCTGATGCCTCTTCTCCCGCTTCCGCCATCCGTCCCCTCTGCGCCACTTCTTTCAATGCCTCATACAGTGTCATTCTCTTCCGGGAATGCCCTTTGCTTCCGCTGCGGATCCGGGCGATCTCTTCCTGGGTAAAGCCTCCGAAGATCGACTGCATCACGCCGAACAGCGGAATATCCTGTCTCGGGTTGTCCAGCACTCGTAAAAACTGCAGCAGTTCCTGTACTTCCAGGGCCCCGAAATATCCGGTCTTGGATGTAATGTAGACAGGGATTCCCTGCTGTTCCAGTACTTTCTTGAATTCCTCATCCCAGCCACTGGTGGTACGAAGCAAAATCACCATATCCGAGTACCGCACCGGGCGCAATTCTCCCGTAGCCTTCTCCATGACTTTCAGACTGCCCTTCAGCTGCTTGATACGTGCCGCAATAGCCAGTGCTTCCAGCTGTCTTACGTTGTCATAGTCCACGGGACCTCTTGCCCCGTCGGGACGCTGTTCTCCGCTGCCGCCTTCCGCACCATCCCCCTTCTCCGGCTTACGGATCAGTAATAGTTCACTGCCGTATGCAGGATCCTCTGTGGCGGGATATGTGGCCCCGGGATACAATGCTGCCTTATCATCATAGGCAATGCCGCCGATCTCCTGGCTCATGATGCGGGAAAACACATCGTTTACCGCATCCACCACCTGCACACGGCTTCGGAAGTTCTTCGCCAGGTCGATCCGGCACAGATCCCCACTCTCCTGATAGGTGTCGTATTTTTCCAGGAAAAGTTCCGGTCTGGCCAGACGGAATTTATAAATACTCTGCTTCACATCACCTACCATGAAGCGGTTATAATGTCCCTCCACTTCCCCGGAGATGGCACTTAACAGATATTCCTGTACCAGATTACTGTCCTGGTATTCGTCAATGAGGATCTCCTGAAAATACTGGCGATACTCCAATGCCACGTCACTTGGCACAATGTCATATTTCACACCGGTGCTGTCCATTCCTGTATCACCGGTGCTGTCCGTCCCTGCATCGCCGGTCTCTTCCACTTTTTCCCGTTTTAGCAGAATCTGTAACGCATAGTGCTCCATGTCGGAAAAGTCGATCAGATGTCGCTCCTGTTTGGCCGCAAGAAGCCTTCTGTCGAATTCCAGCACCAGGTTAAGCAGCATCCGGAGCGGCTCTCTGCAGGCTTTTCCCTGTTCCACCACCAACTCTAACGGTGTCTTGAAATATTGTTCCGTCAGATCCGCCAGCGTGTCTTTTACGCTATTACGGATGGATTTCGCCAGCTCCCGTTTGGCTGGATCCACGCTCTCATCCTTCTTGGAAGAAAGACGGCCGAAAGTCACTGCTGGAACCTTTGCTGCCTGTTCCTTCAAATCCTTGCAGGCAGCCAGGCGTTCCAGCTGTTCGCTCTCCGCTTCTGTCAGTTCTCCATACATATATGGACCGTCCGGCAGCTCACACAGCTTTTTCACTTCCACCAGTTTTTCCAGACACCCTTGCAGGACACGGCTCACACGCTCTGCCAGATATTGTCCGTAATCACTGTGCAGCAGGGCATCCAGATCTCCCGCCTCATAATCGTTTTTACGCTCTTCCAGCCATTCTGCGGGCCAGGGAAAACTTCCGGCATAGCGGGACAGGTTCAGGATATGCTGTTCCAGCACGCTCTCTCTGCCGCCGGGGCAGAAATATTCCACACAGGTGTGGAAACGTTCCCGTGCCTCCCGGGATGGGTCCTCGCTGTCACGTTTTCCCGGGACGTCTTCCGCAAAATCATTCCCTGACGCTTCCTCCGGTATCATCGCTCCGCTGTCACGGTTTTCCCGGGACGTCGGAACATCATCCGGAACAAATTTCCCCGCATAGGCATCCTCCAGCAGCTGTCCCAGCACCTCCTGCTGCAACAGCTTGATCTCACCCTCGTCTGCCACACGGAAATCCGGATCCAGACCGATCTCATTAAAATGATTCCGGATCAGGAACAGGCTGAAGCTGTCGATCGTGGTGATCTGGGCATTGTGTAACAGGGCGGACTGCTTCTGGATATGGTCGTTCCCCGGATCCGCTTCCAGTCTGGCGGCGATCCCGGCTGCGATACGCTCCCGCATCTCCGCAGCCGCCGCATTGGTGAAAGTCACGATCAACAGGCGGTCAATGTCCGCCGGATGCTCCCCCTCACAGATCATACGGATGATACGCTCTACCAGTACCGCCGTCTTACCGCTTCCTGCGGCCGCCGATACCAGAATGTTGCTGTTATGCAGTTCGATTACCTTTTGCTGTTCCGGGGTAAAATTCATTCCCATACGCTACCTCTGTTCCTGTTTCTTTTCTCCTGTTGCCATCCTGTTCCTCCGGGCAGCGGGCGCTTTCTCTTCGAGCTTCCTGTCAGGCACACACTCCCGCCGGGCACCCTTTGCCCTAAGCTTCCACGGTCTTCTGCATCCGCTGCATCAGCGCCTGCTTATCCAGATCTTCCAGCTGTCTCTTCTCATAGCCCGGAATACTGCCATCGAAACCGCAGACCTTTTTATAGGCGCAATAAGTACAAGCCTCTTCATTGCCTTTCTCATAGGGATTGGCTACTATTTTTCCGTCCAGGATCTCCCGCCCGATGCTGCGGATCTTGGCATCTACATAAGAAGATATCAGCTGCATCTCCTCCCGGCTTAAGACACCGGATCTGGCACTGAAGCTTCCATCCTTTTTCTTCTCCACCGGAATGACCACAGACTTATCCTGCATATAGCGGTCCAGCCGCTCCACGACCCCAGGATCACTGTTTACTACACCGTTCATACGAAGCTTTGCAAGGATCTGTTCATTGATCTGCTCATCCGTGAGCTCCACCGGTGTCTCTATGGTGGGATCATCGATGTGATAATACAGAAGTGCCGCCGGAACGATCTCCTTGTCCGGATGCTTTCGGCTCTCCATCTCCATGGCTGCATTCATATATACCACCAGCTGCAACTGCAGACCGTAATACAATGCCGCCAGATCAAATTTCCGGTTGCCGGACTTATAATCAATGACCTTGACGTAGACATGCTCTGCATCTTCCGACACATCGATACGATCGATCCGTCCCTGCAAATGCATCTTCTCGTCCTCAGACAGATCCACATGAATGCTGTCCAGATCCTCCGCAAACCGGAAAGAAAGTTCATAATCATCTGGCTGGAAACTGCCCTGTTTCAAATGTTTCTGCAAGGTCAGCACTGTGCGGGTCAGGATCCTGCTCATGCGGGTAATGGCATATTCATTCCGCGCAGAGCTGTATAATACCGTCTCCCCGTAGGTTGCCGCATAGGCTTCCACGGATTCTTTGACGGCTTTGGCTGCAAAATCCTCCGTAAAATCCCACCATGTCAGGTTGGATTCTGCAAGTTTTCCTGCAAAGTTTTCCAATACTGCATGATATACCGTACCCATATCCGAAGCCTCGAAGCCGAATTCTTCCCGTTCCTGCAGGGAAAGACCATATTGCAAAAAGTGTCTGCAGGCACAGGCAGCATAAGTTTCCAGACGGCTGACACTGTTTTCCAGCTGCTGTCCGTACAATGCTCTGGCCACGATCCGGGACAGACCGCTCTCCCTGTATCTGCGAAATGCCGCCCGGGTCAGCAGGTCTCTGCCCGCCGCATCCGCCTCGTAGGCACGGTACATGAGATAGAAGTCCTGCCTCTCTTCTTCCGGCAGGGTTCCTTCCACATATTCCCGCAGTTCCTCCGCCAGATATCTGGCACCTTCCTGTCTGCCCTCGATCTGTTCCAGGCGGCTGCGGTTCTGGGGATACTCCACGCTCATTGCCGGGAACAGCTTCCGCACCGTATCGATCAGGTAGGACGGTCTTATGCCCTTTCCTTCACTGTTTACCTTGGCATAGGACAGATACAGCTGTTCTGAGGGCTTGGTCATATTCAGATACAGATATAATCTCTGGATATACATCTGCTGTCTCGGGCTGGGTGCCATCTCTGTCCCGGATTCAATCAGGAATTCCCGATCCATATCCGAAATGATCCCGCCCTTGGAAGCATTTTTCGGAATATTTCCGTCATTGACTCCCAGGAAAAACAATACCTTCACCTGTTTCAGACGGGTTCGCTCCATATCGCCCACCACGATACGATCCACGTTCTGAGGGATCGTACCGACAGTGATCTCGCCGAAACCGGCCTCTAAAATATCCGCAAATTCCTGTCTGGAGATTTCTTCCTCTCCCAACAGTTCATAGACCTGATCCAGCAGATCCATGACCAGCCGGTAAATCTGTGCATACTCTCTGGCTCTGGATAAGTCTCCTTCTTTTTCAAACTGCTGCTGATAGTTCAAAAGCTTTTGCTGCACCTGATTCTGTTCCAGGAAATCGTACAGATGGCTGACATAGTCTCCAGCCTTTTCCTGGCTTCCCATGTGCAGAATCTCCACCGCATCCATGAACTGTTGCCGGATACGGTTCAGACGCTCCATGGTCTTCTCTTCCGCCTGTTCGCTCCCCTCCGCATTTCCCTGCAGTTCTTCCGTTCTGCGGGTAAACAGACGGCTATAGGTCCGATAGCCTCTCGCCCCGGTGCGGATCACATAGTTTTCCAGCTCATCAATCTCTTCTCTGGAAATATCCGCCATGCCGCTGCGCAGAAAATGAAACACCGTATCATAGGAAAAATCCTTAATATACAGCTGCAATGCGCTCTTGATATATTCGATCATGGGATTCAGCACGATCCCTCTGGTACGGTCCAGGAAACATGGGATCTCCAGCTGTCCGAATTCTGTTTCCACATAGGAAGCGTATCCTTCCAGATCTCCGATGACCACGGCAATGTCCCGGTAGGTCATCCCCTGCTCTCTGATCAGGTGCCGGATGTACAGCGCTGTCTGGTGGACTTCCTCTCTGGGGGAAAGGGCTTCAAACATATGGATCTCTTGCTGTTCTCCCGCATACGGTTCATACTGATACCGGAACAGATTCTGTTCCAGATAGTGTAATGCCGGTGCCTTGGCGAAGCGATTGGGCCCCCCCTTGACAAAGAGATCCTCTCCCCGCTCTACCTCTGCCTCCGCTGCCAGCTTTTCCAGATCCGCCACCGTCTTCTTGCTCAGATGGAACAGCTTCTGTTCACCATCCATTTTATACGGATCCTCTCCCACTCCAATGGTCACGGTAACGATGGTCTCTGCGCACACGCGCATCAGTTCCTGGATCAGCCGGTTCTGTATTGGAGTAAATCCCGTAAAGCCGTCAAACACCACTACACTGCCCTTTAAGATCTTTGATTTGGACAGGGATCTGCGCAGTACATCCAGTGTCTCCTCGGTGGTGATAAAATGATCCCTGATATAATCCTGAAAGCCCCGGTACAGAGTCTTTAAGTCTTTCAGTTTCATGGCCAGCGCGCCACGCTTCTGTGCACTGGTGATCAGCTTGTCCATATCCTGTGTGCTGATACCGTATTGCATGAACTCGGAGATCGCACTTTTCACCTCATGGATATAGCCCTGCTTGTGCAGGAGACTTCCCATGGCCGGAAGCTGTTCCTTCAGATCCGCCGCCACTTTTTGCAGCACCAGGCTTTTGCCGGTGTCATCCAGTACCGGCATCTCTTTGGTCCCCACTTCCTCCAGAATGCGGTGGCTGAGTCGGCCGAAGCTCAGGACATCGATATTCAGGATGCCATCCCGGTCACTGCGCATGACCAGATCCTTCTGGGTCTGCATGGTGAACTGATCCGGCACAATGATCAGGAAATTCCTGCCCGGTTCCTCTGCCGCCCGCTGCATGATCTCTTCATAGATTCTGTGGCTTTTGCCCGACCCGGAAGGGCCAAAACAGAAACGTAAGCTCATAAGTCTCCTCCGTTATGCTGTCCGTTTATTTCAGATCCAGTTCAATGGGACAATGATCCGATCCCAAAATTTCCGTGTGGATCTTCGCATCCGCCAGACGGTCTTTCAGACACTCCGATACCACGAAATAATCAATTCTCCATCCGGCATTTTTTGCTCTCGCCTGGAACATATAAGACCACCAGGAATACACCCCGGTCAGGTCCGGATAAAAATAGCGGAACGTATCGATAAATCCGTTCTCCAGTACCTTCGAAAAGCAGGCTCTCTCTTCATCAGTGAAGCCCGCATTGCCACGGTTGGTCTTCGCATTTTTCAGGTCGATTTCCTGATGCGCCACGTTCAGGTCTCCCGCATAGATCACCGGCTTTTTCTCTTCCAGCTTCTTAAGATACGCCAGGAAATCCGCTTCCCACTGCATGCGGTATTCCAGTCTCGTCAGCTCTCTCTGGGCATTCGGTACATAGACTGTCACAAAATAGAACTCCGAATACTCTGCAGTGATCACCCGGCCCTCATGGTCGTGTTCCTCCACGCCGATGCCGTAAGTCATCTGTATGGGCTCTTCCTTTGTAAAAATTGCAGTGCCGGAATAGCCCTTTTTCTCTGCGTAATTCCAATACTGATGATATCCGGGCAGATCCAGTGCGATCTGTCCCTCCTGCAATTTTGTCTCCTGTAAGCAGAAAATATCTGCATCCGTTTCCTGAAAGAAATCCAGAAATCCCTTCTGCATGCAGGCTCTCAGCCCGTTCACATTCCATGAGATCAGTTTCATATTTTCCCTACCTCTTTCCTGATTTGTCTTATGCCATCTTATCCCGGTCATAATTTTTATCCGCTTTTCTGTCATCTATTCGTTCTATCCGCCGTGCTTTTCCATCCATTCACATTCCTTCCGGGCAGCCTTCAGAGACGCTTCGTACCCTTTCAGGATCTCCATAAGTCTCTGTACATCGATGATTCCGCTGGCTTTATTTTCCGGGTGATCCATCCATGGATGCTGTTTTTCCGGCGGATAAATATTTTCTATGGTATTTTCCCCGATCCGATACCATTTCTTCTGATAGCAGATCGTGTTGTCCACCGGGTTTAAAAAGGTTTCCAGTTCCGTCAGTAGATAGATCTCTGCCGGTGTCCGGGGATTACCTTCCAGACCTCTCACGGCAGTGACCTTCACGGTTCCACCCTCCGGTACTACACACAGCCACATGGGCTCTGCAGGTTTTTTCCATAATTTATCCAGTATAAAGTTCAACGGTCCCAGCAACAGGATCGTCATAAAAACCGCCAGCGCTCCCGTCAGTTCCGGAATCCAGTCACCCCACAACAGCATCTGGAACAGCAGATGGTCACTCTCCCGCACACCCCAGACCTTCATCACTACCAGCACGGTTGCTACCATATAGATCAGTATAGTGATCAGGGCAAACGGCATCAGTACTTTTTCTTTTTTCATGCCCCATGCGGCATAAGCCTTGCATTCATCGTCCGCAAAAAGCACGGGCAGTTCATAGCTCTCTGTCATGCTCCGCTTCTCCCTCTTTTGCTATTCTCCGAGAATAATATGCAGGAACCGCTTGTCCAGCATCAACGTCCGGTTCCAGGGATTCAGGATCACACCCTCGATACCATCGGCAGTCAACGTCATGCGGAACAGCTGCTCCATATCCGTGAGAAAAGTGGACATTACGCTGCCGCTTCCCTTTAATTCTTCCTCAAATCCGGTGAAGGCCGACCACCATTTTTTCCCATCGGAGGTCTGCACCGCCTGCAGGCGCATGGCAGTTCCGGCGGCCTGTGTCACCGCTTCCTGCACATCTGCTGAGGGCGGTTCCACCGCCACGATAAGCTGTCCCTGCTCCCGCATACGTCTGCGCACCACCGTCAGAGCATGCGCCAGAAGTTCTTCTGTCGGCTCCTGCTGTAATGCCAGAATTGCCTCCTCTATTTTCTCATTTCCCTGTAAACCTTTATCTTTCTTTTCGTCCATAACCGTAATGTTGTCCTTTTTAATTGTAGTCGTTAAATCGCTTCATCCTGTTTCCCATGTCCCTTACGCAATCTTGTATGCAATCCGTCGAATTCCATAAGAGCTCCAGGCAACACAGCTCATGCCTATGCCCATCATACCATAAATGCCTCCGCAATTCCACTCACGTTTCCCTCCAGAAGCTGTCTTTTCCTTGACAGTGGGGATATTCGTTGCTAACATGAACCTGAGCGTTTGATGCTTAGAAATGAGGATAATTATGGATACTTTTGACCCGAAGCACATTTACAGCGATGCCGCAAAGCTGGCTCGTCTGAAAGATAAAAAGCTTTTCCTGTTCGATATCGACGGCACCATTGCCGTAGGCGATACCTTGTATGAGGGAAGTGCGGATCTTCTCCGCTACATTCAGGCCATCGGCGGCAGGGCTTATTACATTACCAACAATTCCACAAAAAGCGGACTGGACTATGTGAAAAAATTCCACGATGCATTTCACCTGGACAGCACGGAGGATCAGTTCATCACCTCCGGCTATATGACGCTGCGTTTTTTGAAGGAGAATTATGCAGACAAGAAAATCTTCGTGCTGGGAACCGCTTCTTTTGTGGCGGAACTGCGAAAGAATGGCCTCTGGGTAACCGAGGTCTGCGAGGACAGCATTGACTGCGTGGTCGTTGCCTATGACAGTGAATTAAATTATGCAAAGCTTACCGAAGTCTGCAAGGTTTTATTCACCCAGGATGTTCCTTTCTACGGCACCAACCCGGATCTGCGCTGCCCCATCGACTTCGGCTTTATCCCCGATTGCGGTGCCATCTGCGACATGATCACCGCCACCACAGACAAACAGCCCATCTATCTGGGCAAGCCCAGCAAAGAGGTCGTAAATCTTTGCCTTGAAGTCTCCGGCTTCACTCCCGAGGAGACTCTGGTGGTTGGCGATCGTCTGTACACCGATATTGCCTGCGGCATCAACGGTGGTGTGGACACCTGTGTTCTCTTCACCGGCGAGGCACAAAAAAAGGATATTCTGACTCCCGAGGGGGAGCCGAATACCCAATATCTGCCGGACTATGCTTTTGAAAATGTGCAGGAATTATTAAATGCCTGCCAGGGTGAAATAAATTTTAAATAGCTCTCTTCACGACACCGATTCCCAACGGATAAGGCCCAGTGTGTACGCCAATGGTGGCACCGATCTGGAAGGTGGGAATGGTGTCGATGTCGTATCCCTTTTCTTTCAGTCTGCCTGCCAGTCTGTCGCGGAACTCTACGGCTTCTTCATAATCGTAGCCATATCCCACGCAGACGCTGTAATTGGCAATATCTGCCTTTTCCTCTGCAAAATATGCTAACAGCAGATCGATATTTTTATCTACCGTCTTGCGACGGCTTCTGCCGATACCGGAGGGGAAGATTTCTCCCTCTTTTAAGGTAATGATGGGCTTGATGCCAAGCAGGCTGCCGGCCACGCTGGCTACTTTGCCGATACGTCCGCCGTGCTTTAAATATTCCATATTTCCTACGGTGAAAAAGATTCTGCCGGAGCTCTTGATCTCATTCAGGCGATCGATACTCTCCTGGTAACTCTTCCCCGCATCTCTAAGGCGTACCGCTTCCAATACATAGATGCCCTGCAATACGGTATTCACAGTAGAGTCGCAGACATAAATCTGTGCATTGGGATATTCCTCTTCCAGGATCGCTTTTGCATTCAGAGCAGACTGCATGGAGCCGCTGAACTTGGTGGTGATACAGATGCAGATGATGGGAGTTCCCGCCTTGACAAAAGGAAGAAATGCATCTACATAATCCTGCACGGAAGGCATGGAAGACTTCGGATATACATCCGGGTGATCCACCATTTCCTGATAGAACTCACGGACACCGATCTCTATCATTTCCTTCTGGTATTTCCCCTCTTCAAAAGATACATAAAAGGGAACTACCGTAATGTCTTTTTCTTTGGTCAGCTCCATGGGAAGATCACAGGAACCGTCTGATATAATATGAAATGCTTCGCTCATTCTCGCATACACCTTTCTACTTGTTTGCAGAGTTTAGCTTACCACGTTGTGGAGTAAAAAGCAATGAGTTTTTGTTATTATATTTCATTTCGTGGTGTTTTATGTTGTTTTATGTAGTTTTTATTACTATATGTATGGAAAATCCGAATTACGCGATATTTGTCGATGAAAGTTTGTCAACCAACATACAACATTCGTTGACAATGGGCAGTTCTCTCGATATACTTGAGTTGTTAACCATTCATTCCCCCAGTTAACATTTTCTGCAGGAATGACCCCCTTTCATTCTCTGCAAACCCAAAAAACAGCCCGGCAGGATCTCCTGTCGGGCTGCGTTATTGTCTTCTATTATTCCTATCTTTATATGGAGTAATCCAGATTCTCCAGGCGCTTGTTCCGTCGTTCCACCAGATCCGCAATGGTGACTCCGTCCACTACCTTGTTCACTGCATCATACAATTCCTGCCATACCTCCAGAGTCTCACAGGTATCACATCGTTCGCAGATATCAGCGCCTTCCTCCAGACATGCCACCGGAGCCAGTGAGCCTTCCGTCAGTCGTAAGATCATTCCTACAGTAAAATCTGCCGGATCCTTGGCAATACGATAACCGCCCTGGGCACCACGGACGCTTTTTACATAACCTGCCTTGTTCAAAACAGCAATGATCTGCTCCAGATACTTTTCGGAAATCCCCTGTCTGGCAGCAATTTCTTTTACCTTGATACACTCTCCGTTGTTGTTCAATGCCAGATCCAGCATGACACGTACTGCATATCTTCCTTTGGTTGAAATTTTCATCCTATCCTCATTTCCGAGCATCTTCCTGCTCTGTTTCACTTTTAATGTCCGCCGGCTTATGCCAAAGCGATTCTGAACTGCTCCGAATTTTCCACGGTTTCCACAGATTCTATCTTCTTTTCTCTTTTCCCAGAGTTCATATAGGATTTGTGGAAACAACAGAAAAATCAGGAGAGCACCCATGAATGCTACTCGATGGAATGCTCTCCGGATTTCGCATTACTTTACTGTCGCTTCACCTTACTTGTAAGGGATAACGCCACCATTATAATTGTCATTGATATACTGCTTGATCTCATCAGACTTCAGAGTATCTACCAGTGCCTTGATCTTAGGCAGATTCTCGTTACCTTCCTTTACAGCGATAACGTTTACATAAGTAGCTGCTGCCTCAGAATCAGCACTCTCGAATAACAGAGCATCATCTGCAACAGTCAGGCCTGCTTCCATAGCGTAGTTACCGTTCAGGACACCGAAGGATACCTCGGGAAGGGTTCTGGGAACCTGTGCTGCCTCCAGCTCTACGAAGGTGATGTTGTGAGGATTCTCTACGATATCCTTGGTAGTAGCGGTCAGACCTACACCATCCTTCAGGGTGATGTAACCGTTATCCTGTAACAGTAACAGAGCACGTGCCTCATTGGTGGTATCGTTGGGTACTGCGATAGTTGCATTGTCAATGTTGTCTAAGCTGGTCTCAGTTCCGGGATACAGCCCGAAGGGCTCGTAATGGATACCGCCGGCATTTACCAGATGGGTACCTTTCTCCTCGTTGAAGCTCTCCAGATAAGGGATATGCTGGAAGTAGTTAGCATCGAACTCACCGGACTCTACTACTTCATTGGGCTGTACATAATCATCAAATACCTGAACCTCCAGAGTATAACCCTGCTCCTCTAACAGAGGCTTTGCTGCCTCCAGGATCTCTGCATGAGGTACTGCAGTTGCAGCTACCTTAATGGTCTTGTCGTCGGCTCCCTTGCTGCCGCAGCCGGTCAGTGCGCTCACGGACAATGCTGCAACGGCGATCCAAGCGATTACTTTCTTTTTCATAATATTTCTCCTCCTAAATCATTCGTTCATAATATTAACTTTATTGAATCAGGTGATCTGCACCTGTCTCAACCTTTTATCAAACCATCTTATCTGGTTCTCTTGTCCAGCTTCTTGGATAACTTCATTCCAACATATTGCATCAGCTGTACCAGCACTATCAGCAATACCACAGTCACCCACATGATGCTGCTATCGTAACGGTAGTAACCGTAACGGATTGCGATATCACCCAGTCCGCCACCGCCGACGATGCCCGCCATAGCGGAGTATCCCAGGATCGTACCCAGAGCAATCGTTACATTGACGATCAGGGAAGTCTTTGCCTCTCCGATCATTACTTTCCAGATGATGGTCCAGAGGTTCGCTCCCATGCTCTGTGCCGCCTCAATAACGCCGTGATCCACTTCCAACAGAGAGGACTCTACCATTCTGGCTATAAACGGTGCCGCTGACAGTGTCAACGGAACGATCGTTGCGGTCGGTCCATAGCTTTTTCCTACGATGATCCGTGTCAACGGCTGAATCACGATCAGCAAAATCAAAAACGGAAAGCTTCGAACAACATTCACGACCACATCTAATACCTTATAAATAATCTTATTCGGTCGAAGTCCCTTCGGTGCGGTAATTACCAGGGCAATTCCCATCGGCAGTCCGAGCACATACCCCATAAACGTTGTTGCCAACGTCATGTACAAAGTAACAAAGATGCCTTCCACCACCATCATAGTCGTTGCATTATCCCACATAGTCTCTCAACTCCTCCACTTCCAGTTTTCTCTCCTGTAAATAATGAACCATCTTGTTCGCCGCCATTTCATCCTCCGGCAGCTGTAAGATCATCTGTCCATGGGCGATACCGCCGATGTCCTTGGTATCCGCTAACAGGATATTAACGGGAGCCTTGCACTCCAGCACCATATTGGCGATCACAGGTTCAAAAGAAGAATTCTCAGTGAAAACAATGCGGATGCAGCGTTTGCCGGACATTTCCTTTGCCTTGGGATCCACCATGAACACCAGCTTTCTTGCGGCTGCGGACTGGGGTCTGGAGAATACCTCCTCCACAGTACCGTGCTCTGCCAGTTCTCCGGCATCGATAATGGCTACATGGGAACAGATCTCCTGTACCACAGCCATCTCATGAGTGATGATCACGATGGTGATGCCATACTGTTTGTTGATGTCCTGTAATAATTTCAGGATCTCCTTGGTCGTCGTGGGATCCAGCGCACTGGTCGCCTCATCACACAGCAGGATCTTCGGCGTATTGGCAAGAGCTCTTGCGATTGCCACACGCTGCTTCTGTCCACCGGAGAGTTGGGAAGGATAAGCGTCTGCCTTTTCCTTCAGTCCTACGATCTCAAGCAGCTCCATGGCACGCTTTCTGGCTGCCTGTTTTTTCACACCCACGATCTCCATGGGGAAGCACACATTGTCGAGGACACTGCGCTGCATGAGCAGGTTAAAATGCTGAAAGATCATAGCGATGCCCGTCCGCACCTTGCGGAGTTCCGCCTCTGTCAAGGTCGAAAGATCCTGATCCTCTACCACAACAGTTCCGGTGGTGGGCTTCTCCAGGTAGTTCAGGCAACGCACCAGGGTAGACTTTCCGGCACCACTCATACCGATGATGCCATAGATATCTCCCTTGTTGATATCCAGGCTGATGCCCTTCAGGGCCTCTACCTGATTATCCTTACCTATAAAAGTTTTTGTTACATTCTTGATCTGAATGATCGGTTCCATAAGTTCCTCCATTCCAGGTTCGTGCTTTTAAGGGGGAGAAAAGCGCAAATTCCTTGAATTCCTAGTACCATGCCATACATTCTAACACAAGAATGCAAGTCTGTCCAGTTCTGCAAATTTCGTCTTAAGCTTCTGCAAACATCGGGGTGGACAGGTATCTGTCACCGGAATCGGGAAGCAATGCTACGACTGTTTTGCCTGCATTTTCAGGGCGTTTTGCGATCTGTGCTGCGGCATACAGAGCTGCGCCGGAGGTGATTCCTACCAGGATACCTTCCTTATGAGCGATGAGGCGGCCGGTGGTAAATGCCTGATCGGTAGTAACGGTAAAGATCTCATCATAAATGCCGGTATTCAGAACGGAAGGAACGAATCCTGCGCCGATACCCTGCAGCTTATGCGGTCCGGGCTGTCCGCCGGAAAGTACGGGAGAATCTGCAGGCTCTACTGCTACGATCTTCACATTGGGATTCTTGGATTTTAAATAAGTACCAATGCCGGTCACGGTTCCGCCGGTACCTACGCCTGCTACGAAGATGTCTACCTTGCCATCGGTGTCTTCCCAGATCTCGGGACCGGTGGTAGCTGCATGTGCAGCGGGGTTCGCGGGGTTATCAAACTGTCCGAGGATCACGGCTCCCGGGATGGATTTCTCCAGCTCTTCTGCCTTGGCAATGGCACCCTTCATGCCTTTGGCGCCTTCGGTCAGTACCAGTTCTGCGCCATAAGCTTTCAGGAGGTTACGACGTTCCACGCTCATGGTCTCGGGAAGGGTTAAAATGGTCCGGTAGCCCTTGGCAGCAGCCACACTTGCCAGACCGATACCGGTGTTGCCGGAGGTGGGCTCGATGATGGTGGAGCCTTCCTTTAAGATGCCCTTCTTCTCAGCATCCTCGATCATTGCCAGTGCGATTCTGTCCTTAACGCTTCCTGCGGGATTGAAATACTCCAGCTTTGCCAGAAGTTCTACACCTTCAATGTTCTGGTCTTTCAAGTAATTGTTTACTTTTAAAAGGGGTGTATGTCCGATCAGCTGGGTTGCGGATGTGTAAATCTTACTCATAATGAAATCCTCCTTATACTTGAAAATTGTGTTCGTTTTCTATTTCCTACTTATCTGATAGGGATGTTATGATTTTATACTATACTATTCCGCTAGGAATGTCAACAATTATTTTATATTTTTTTTGGAATTGTGCTAGAGGAGAGAAGATGGTATGATTTATACAATTAGTCCGTAGCCTCCATTGGGGCCAGGAGCCGCTTTTGCGTCTCCGTAGTCACAACAGCAGGTAAGAAACGCGGCACTCTCATACTTTAGTACGATGCGCTCATGTCGCAGAGCGTAGCGGTACATAAGCGTGAAAAGTACTTGCGCAATGTGTCCCTTAGGGCGCTATGATACCGACGTCTGCTTACGGCCTGCTTATTCTTACCTGCTGTCGTGACTACTGGGTTATTGTCATATTTTATGATACCAGGGTCAAAAGGTCTAAGCCCATATGAGCTTGCTCATAAGTGGGTGAAAGACCTTAGGACCCGCCCCGATATGAGCATAAAAGTGGGATGATAATCCCACGATATGCGAATATTGGGTAGGGTGCTATGTGCCAGTGGCACATGTCTAGCACGGACCGAAGCGGAGCGGAGACGTGGGAGTGCGTAGCACGGAACAATCCGTAGGCATCAAAGTCGGGGGCTTTTGGCCCCGACATCATTTCAGGGAAATATTGTAACTCCCTTTTTACAAAAGTGTGTCTGATGCATATTAACTCATAATTATACGAAACACCACTTTTTATTCATTTTCTATTCATTTCTGGCTAATGAGTATTCATTTTTACTCTAAGTTGTCGTGCAATTTATTAGATTGGAATTTTGAAAGAGCCAGCACCTTGAGTGGACTGGCTCTTTCAATATCTCATGTAATTGACAAATTGGAATTGTTCTGCTTAGTTTGGCAACTCGCTTTCTTCAACGGGAACTGCCTCTAAGTCAGTGTTGCTCCAATAAGAGCTAATATCTGCACTTGTAAAGTATTCAAAATTATCTGTGGAAGATTTCAGATTGCCTGTCTTTACTCCATAGCAACCATAAATCAGTTCATAACTTGTTCCATCAGAAAGGTTAAATCTGAAACTGGTTATCTCTGCTCCAGCGGTTTCCTCTACTTCTTTGAGTTCCAAGGATAGCCCCTCAAACATATCATACAAGTTCTTTATGGTTTCTTCGGCAACAATGACCTTCTTTTCTGCTGACACAGGTGCTCCAACAAAGTGATACATTTCTATATTTTCAACATCACCTACCTCAAAAGGCAAATCAATATTGACTGTCTTGTTGTTGCACCCAACCAAGCCAAGCACACAAACCACTGCTAAAACTAATGCTATCAACTTTTTCATACAATCAACCTCCTTCGTCAAATTCCGATTGAGATTTCACCTGTTTTAAGAAATTTAATAACTGTTATATTT
>ERZ791808.250-NODE-250-length-71672-cov-3.990393_pt1 | contig 71672 bp, 50 predicted proteins | sample MGYA00510305_ERZ791808 | MGnify/ENA primary metagenome ERZ791808 (study PRJEB30046, sample SAMN00792024) | human gut metagenome | study: EMG produced TPA metagenomics assembly of the A metagenome-wide association study of gut microbiota in type 2... | reverse complement strand
ACGGGTGATTATCAAGCTTATCGCATTTATGATATGTGAATATCGATTTTAACTATGTCACCTCATTCTGTGAAGGGGACATAACATTTAGCGTCAATCAATTATTCTTTTATACGTATCTTGATACCCCCCTTTTACTGCAATCTTCGGAAAACGGATTATACAGACTCAATAATATAACGGGCAACATGGACACTAAAGGTGGGGAAACAAATGTGAAGATCGGATATAAAGATTTCCATTTATATCTAGGATATACTTTTACAGACACCCACACTACTGAGAATTCTGTAAAGTACGAGAATATACTGACCCCAAAACATCGTTTAAACGGTATATTAATGTATGAAGTAGAAGATAAATGGAAAATTGGTTTGGAAGCATACTATTTCAGCCCTCAGAAATTAAGTGAAGGATTGAAAGGAAAACAATATGTTGTCTGTGGATTCATGATTGAAAAAATATGGGAACGATTTTCTATATATGCCAATTTTGAAAATTTCACAGACAGACGACAAACTCGTTTTGATACAATCTATACAGGCAGTATTTCTAATCCTGTTTTTCGGGACATTTATGCTCCATTGGATGGATTTGTTATGAATGGCGGTATAAAGCTGAGATTTTAAAAGTAGTTTAAAAATCACAGAGAATATCATTTAAGAAAGAGAAAGAACTTACCCCTGTTACAAAGCTGTAGCAGGGGTAAATCTTTTAATATAAATTTTTCAGAACAGTTTCTACAATACTAAAATTAGAGAAAGATATTCTGTAAATAGTAAATAAGTTTCAAAAGGTCTGCATTCTTACTTTATAACCATTTTTGCCGCCTCAACAGAACCATCATTATAAATACTACGAACGATATTTATCCCCTTCATCGGAGCTGATAACTTTAAACCGCTAAAATCATAATATTCTATTGCTATAACTTCTTTATTGCCATCTACTATTTGAATAAAAGTAGGTCCATCAATCTTACCCACTCCACAATAAACAGGAACAATATCCGGAACCTCAGACGCAGCATCAGCCTTATATGTATAAGGTGGACGATAATCAGAAGTTGGGATCTCATAAAGTTTATCATATTTCACTCCTTCTTCTGCATACTCTTGCGGGATTCTCTTACAATTCTCAAAGATGAGATCCACTAGTGTGGCTCCTTCCCCCTCACCGCTTGGCATTACCGGAGATTTCACATCTTTAAAATAACAGCCTTCAATATATGCAATGGCACCACTACGCAAATCATAACCATCCTGACAATTCTCTTGCAGATTATTATAATAATGATAGGTACCACCACGCTGCAAGGGTAAGCGAGAACCTTGTATGTTCAAAAAATAGTTGTGATGCATGGTAACAGTACGAGGATACATATCCGAATTTCCCTTACCACTCAGACAAGCCTTACTGTGTTCATGGAATTTACACCAAGAAATAGTTGTATATTGCACATTATTCTTCATATCAAGTAATCCGTCATAACGGTCTTTATTTACACCGTTCTCATTAAAGAATTCACAATGGTCTATCCAATAATGATGTCCATAATCAGTCTTTGCGCTTGTTTTGTCCGCCTGAATACTGATACAATCCGGATCACCAAGTACGACTTCCGCACCATCTCTCCAAGCAATCACTTTATTCTCACCACTTTTCACAACTGGAACATCTTTCATCGTAAACTTAATATTCCGAATAATTATATTACTCTGCGTTTGGATAACCAATCCTATACGATTGAAAAAAGCATCGTTCCCTACGCCTAACAATGTTTTGTTAGAACCTACTTTTAATATTTCACCATAAGTAGAAGCCGTACCGGAAGTAGAAATATGTCCGTCTCCATCAACAAAGCACGGAGTATCAGTCGTAAACTCTTTAGTAATCAAAATAGTATAAGGAGTAGTAGCATCCTCAACATATCTTTTTAATTCAGTAAAAGTAGCGGGAGTAACAATTTCTCCATCTGCGCCACCGGTTGTACCACCCTTTTGATAAAAACTGCCTTCGCCCTCCATTGCAGCATATCCAACCATTGAAAAATCCGGTTGTGCATATAATAAGGAACTACCCAACGTAAAGGTCAAAAATAAAAGTAACTTGTTTTTCATGTTATTCTTCATTTTAAAATTAATATTTTCCTGAGTGCTAAATTACTGGATTACATCCATAGCTATTGGTAAATTTTGTTTTTTGAAGGGGAAATATTATCCAAGTGAAGATGTTAAATACTTAGTCAGCAAAACAATAATAACATTTAGAATTTGCTGATTTATCTGCTATTTCTTTTCTTTGCGTATCAATAAACGGGTATAAAGAAACCCCTATAAATTTCCGCTTAATACCATGAACGAATCAAACTGTTAAATATCTGTTTTAAAACACCTATAACAATTAATTCCATCCTAAAAACAAAAATTACACACATGACTCTCCTATGACCACATATCTTTGTAGCGATGATTAACACTTAATTCATTGAATTTTAATTAAATCGTATTTATCAATTAATAAACATGCAAAGAATGTCTAACAATTTGAAAAACATGCGCACCTTGCTTCTAATACTATTAGCAGCGATATCATTAAACGTATCGGCGCAGACCATTACCCTCACAGGTAATGTGAAAGACAAAACAGGAGAACCGATTATCGGTGCATCTATTCTCGAGAAAGGCACAACGAATGGTACCATTACTGATTTCGACGGAAATTTCACCTTAAAAGTTTCCGGTAAAGTTCCGGTTATTGTATCATATATCGGTATGAAAACACAGGAGTTCAATGTAAAAGGTAAGACCAGAATCGATGTTACTTTAGAAGATGATACACAAAATCTGGATGAAGTGGTAGTTATCGGTTACGGTACGGCAAAAAAGAAAGACTTAACAGGTTCCGTATCTACAATCAATAGCGAAGCGTTGAAAGATATACCGGTTGCCAATGTAGCGGAAGCTATAAGCGGTAAGATGGCCGGTGTACAAGTTACCACAACAGAAGGTTCACCTGATGCAGATGTTAAGATACGCGTTCGCGGTGGAGGTTCTATTACCGGCGACAATACACCTCTTTATATAGTAGACGGATTCCCGGTAAATAGTATTTCCGATATTCCTTCTACTGACATCCAAGACATCGTTGTATTGAAAGATGCTTCTTCTACTGCAATTTATGGTGCCCGTGGTGCAAACGGTGTTATTCTCATCACGACCAAATCTCCGACAGAAGGTAAATTCTCCGTTTCTTATAATGGTTCTTACGGTTGGAAAAAACTTGCCGGCAAATTAAATGTACTTTCTCCATACGAATTTGCTGCACATCAATATGAAGAAGCTGCTATCGCAAATAAAATCAGTGACCAATACGAACCATATTTTGGTAAGTTCCAAGATATGGATATCTACAATACCATAGAAGGAACAGATTGGGTGGATGAAGTATTCGGACGTACCGGATATACAATCAACAATAATGTCAGCATAAACGGTGGTACTGATAAGATTAGCTATAATATAAGTTATAGCCGTGTAGATGATAAAGCTATCATGGCCGGTTCCGATTACACACGTAATGCATTAAGTGCAAAAATCAAAGCTAAACCGTTTAAATGGTTGAATCTGGATTTTTCTACACGCTATACAGATACCGATATCAATGGTGGTGGTGCAAATGATGTAAAAAGTGAAAAGTCGACTAACGACTCACGCCTAAAACATAGTGTTATCTACACTCCGATTGCCATGGGAAATGTTACAGCAGGAACCGATGACGAAGAAGAAGTAGGTTCATTATTCCCGCCAACAACAATGATTCGTGACACATACCGCTATAAAGACAACCAAATTTACAGTTATAATGGTGGGGTTACAATCAAACCGATAAAAGGATTATCCATACGTTCCGAATTAGGCTACGAAAACAGGCCCGGACTGGAAAACCGCTATTACGGTAAAAGCACTTATTATGCAAGACAAAACAGCTCTGTGCAGAATGAACCGGCTTTAACTGTTACTACAAAATATTTCAATCGTTTCCGTAACACCAATACAATCAACTATGATGCTACGTTCAAGAAAATCCATAAGTTGACTGTATTATTAGGTGAAGAGACAATGGCAACACGTAGTCGTACGGTTACGAATCAGATAGATGGCATATCCGATGCATTCTCACCTGAAGATGCATTCAAATACACAGTAAACGGAAAATATTCGTCTTTCAATAATTATACAGACCCGGACGTTAAACTGTTATCTTTCTTCGGTCGTGCCAATTATGATTTGATGGGACGTTATCTGTTAACAGCAACATTCCGTGCAGACGGTTCAAGCATATTTGCTCCGGGACAACGATGGGGATATTTCCCTTCAGTAGCAGTGGCATGGAGACTTTCTGACGAGAAATTCATGCAAGGGGCTTCCAAATGGTTATCAAACCTAAAACTACGTTTCAGCTATGGTACAGCAGGAAATAATAATATTGATTCTGATCAATACCGTTCTATGTATTCAGCAAAGAATACGGCTTATTTGGAACAAGGAACTTCTTACTGGACTACCGGAACTCAACTTTACAATCCAGATCTGAAATGGGAAACGACCTATACACGTAACCTTGGTATAGATTTCGGTTTTTGGAATAACCGCCTAAATGGTTCTATTGAGCTTTATTCCAATAATACCAAAGACTTGTTGATTGACTTCCCGGTTAATGGAACAGGATATAATACACAAGCTAGAAATATTGGCGAAACTTCTAATAAAGGTATTGAGTTCCAATTAAATGGCGTGATTGTCGATACAAAAGATTGGGGATTTGATATAAACTTTAATATCAGTAAGAATAAAGGTAAAGTTAAATCACTCGGTGGTTTGAAACAAATCATTGCAGGTTCCACTTGGACCAGTACCATGTCTGATGATTACCGCGTATACGTAGGACAAGAAATCGGTTTGATGTACGGCTATGTAACGGAAGGCAGATATAGCGTGGATGATTTTAATTGGGATGGAAGTAAATGGGTATTGGCAGGAGTCGTTACAGACGAAAAAGGAAATTATGTTTCCGGTCCGGCTGATAACAGCAGTATAACCGGAAAATCATGGGGACCGGGTGCTTTAAAGCTTAAAGATGTGAATAAAGATGGAAAGATTGACGCAAATGACCGTCAGGTTATCGGTCACGCCGCTCCTAAATTCACCGGTGGTTTCGGTATTAATCTCCGTTACAAGAACTTCGATTTGTCAAGTGCCTTTACATTTGTTTATGGAAATGATATCTATAACGCAAATAAGATAGAATTCACCTCAAACAACAATAACTACAAATATCGTAACATGATTACAGATATGGCTTTAGGTAACCGTTGGACCAACATTGACTGGCAAACCGGAGCAGTAATTACAGATAAAGCTGCTTTAACAGCTGCAAATGCCAATACCTCTTTATGGTCTCCTTATAACCAATTCGTATTCCACTCATGGGCGGTAGAAGACGGTTCATTCTTGAGAATGAATAACCTGACTGTAGGTTACAGTTTACCTAAAGAATGGATAAAGAAAGTATTCATGCAACAATGCCGTGTATACTTCACTGCAACCAACTTATTCTGCATCACTAGTTATTCTGGCTTTGATCCGGAAGTAGATACAAGAACAAAAACTCCTCTTACACCGGGAGTAGACTATTCTGCATATCCGAAAAGCCGTACTTATAACTTTGGTATTAACTTAACTTTCTAACAATAATAAAGTAAATAAAATGAAGAATCTATTTTATATATTAGTTGCCGGATTACTACTTCTAAATACATCTTGCGATGACTATTTGGATTCCGGTGCCAGTTCTTCCAAATCAGACGAAGAATTATACAGTGACCCGAACCTGACGGAAGGTGCTGTGATGGGTATCTACAACCTGATGACAGAGAATCGTTCTTATCGTAACCGTATGATTTGTTATATGGGTGTAAATACAGATATCGAAACCCATTCGAACTCAAAAGATGCAGCCGGAAAAACCGACCGTACAGCATTGGCTACTTACCAACAAACATCAAGTATGACTGATGGATTCAATGACTCCAACAGTTCAGACCCATGGAGCCGTATGTATGCCATCGTTGAACAGGCTAATTTAGTTATTAAAGGAATCCAAGACTTTGGAAATCCGACAAAAGAAAATCAAATGGGAACCTTACTTGCCGAAGCATTGACTCTTCGTGCTATGGTCTACAATGATTTAATCAAATACTGGGGAGATGTTCCCGCACGTTTTGAGCCGGTATCTGCTGATAATGTTTACATGAAGAAAAGTGACCGTAATAGTATCTATAACCGGATTCTTGATGACTTGAAAACAGCCGAAGAATTTTTACCATACAGCAAAACACAGTATTCAAACACACAACGTGTATCCACGACCTTTATTAAAGGACTCCGTGCAAGAATAGCTTTAATGGCGGCAGGTTACCAAATGAAAGTGTCTGAAGATTATCAGACTATTAATACACATTACAGAGTGGATGCAGCACGCAGAACGGAATTATATACAATCGCACGCGACGAATGTAAAGACATCATTGCTCAAGATCCACGTACATTAGGTAATTATGAAGATGTATTCAAAAGAATATGTGAACGCAACTTTGCATCAGGAAGCGAAATCATTTTCCAAATGCCATTTAGTTCCAGTCGTGGTGAATACGTCAGTTATCTCGGCCTTCGCAGAGAATATGAAAAGTTATCCGGAGATAAATACAGCAGCATTACCGTTAAAGGTGAAATCAGCGTAGTACCATCATTCTTTTATGATTTCCAAACCGGTGACACTCGCCGTGATGTAACAGCAGCTCCATACAAATGGGTTGACGATGTGCAAACATTAACAAGCGTCAACAAATTCTATCTGGCAAAGTTCCGTGCCGAGTGGATGAAAGACAATTTCCTTAGCAGTAATGATGATGGTATCGCACACTGTGTACTCCGCTATGCAGACATTCTTCTGATGGCTGCCGAAGCTATCAATGAACTGGAATCCGCTCCTACTACTGAAGCTATCGGATATTTGGAAGCTATACGTAAAAGAGCATTCTCCGATAATGAAGCACACATGAACTATTGCGGTGATTATACCACAAAAGAAGGTTTCTTGAATGCAATTGTAAACGAGCGTGCATTTGAATTCTGTGGTGAAAATATTCGTAAATGGGATTTAATGCGTTGGGGAGCATTAAAGAGCAAGATGGATGAAGCTAAAGCCAATCTAAGTGACCTCCGTGAACAAAGCGGTGCTTATTCCGGAGTTCCGGCTGACGTTTATTACAAATTAAATGCAGATAATCAAACTTTAGAGATTTGGGGATTAAACCGAGGAGAAGATACTCCAAGAAATACAGATGAAGATAAAGCCGAAGGTTGGAAAAAGAAATCATGGCTTACAGCTACTGACAGTAGTACAGGTAAATTATTACTTGATGAAGATGCTTACGTAAACAAAGCCCTTTATCAATGTGAAGATCCTGATGAGCGTCAATTACTACCGATCATGGATGTGGTAATCAGCAACAGCCAGGGAGCATTATCTAACTACGGATATTTATCCGCTTATTAATTTATAATTAAGAACATTTGTAAAAAGATATATTATGCAAATAAAAAAATATTTTTTAGGATTTATTGCGGCAACGGCATTACTCGTTGCCTGCAATGATGACGAGGATATGACGCAATCACGCATTTTCCGTCCTATTGAAATCACTGTTGACAACACAGGAGACGGTTATGTAGATTTCTCTTGGTATCCAAGTAAGAATGCATCCTCTTATGAAGTACAAATCTCTGAAGATGAAACTTTCTCTGAAGGTAAAACTAATACTTACAGTGATTTAAAAGAAACCACACTCCATGTAACAGACGGAGTAGCAATCAACAGTACCGATCTCGACTCTCTTTATGTACGTATCCGTGCATTCAGTGCATTGCAAGGTGTGGGTGATTCCGAATGGTTAGAAGCAATGAAATTCGCTCCTTACCGTGAAAACATCTTCTCTACATCCAATAACACTTTCAAAAAAGAATATGTTAATAATACTAGTGTCATTGTACGCTGGAAAGAAGGAATAACCGATGTAGACCAACTGATTTTAAGAAACGCAGACGGCTCAATCAAAGATGAACACCTGCTTACACCGGAAGAAATAGATGCACGTTCCTATACATTCGAAGGACTAACGCCTTCTACCGTTTATTCCGTATCTATTTATAATGAAGGCAAACGTAGAGGTAAAGTAGTATTTACAACCCGCAGTGCAAACGAAGTCATCGTAACCGGCGTTGATGAATTACTCGCACAGTTAAAAGCTGTAGAACCGGGATGGGTGATCCGTGTAAAAGCACTTTCCGAAGGAGCTCCTTATGAATTCTCTTCTGCACTTAATATCACAAAATCCGTAACTATCGAATCAGCATCAGATGCTCCGACTCAATTCTATCTTCCGGACGGAGTAAATCTTCGCGGAACTCTTGGAAAGGTTTCATTCAATGATTTAATCATCACAGGAGATGGTGCTTCCGGAGAGAATACATTTAATTTGGCAAAAGCCGGAAATGATGCGGAAAGTGTAGCTTTCGCAAGTATCGATTCACTTGTTATCAGCGGATGTGAGATTTCTAACTACAATAAAGCATTAATCTGCTATGGTCCGGATGATACCTCTTGTAATGTATTCATAGATAATAGTATTGTTCATGACATCAGTGCCGGTAAGAGCGCACAGGTTATTGATTTACGTAACGTTACCGTTACAAATATGAAGATTACGAATAGTACCTTCTACAATATGGAAAGAGCGTTTATCCGTGTGGCAAAGAACGAAAACAGTCAAAACTTTGAATTGAGCAACTGTACATTCTACAATACCAATGCTTCCAGCCAGTCATTCATCGATTTCAATAACGGCAGTAAGGGTACTTACCTTATTACAAACAACATCTTCTCCAATATTACAGGTAAAGGATGGACAATGCCTCAAGATAAAGATGCTGACGGGAAAGCTACACCGGCTAGCGGTTCAACATTGGAATACAGTTATAACTGTATATTCAATGTAAACTTCACCAGTAACGCTACTGCACAGTGGCATGTTGAAGAAGGTAACCGTCTGAATACCGATCCGATGTTTGCAGCACCTGAAACCGGTGACTTCACATTAAGCAGCAGTTCACCATGCTTATCAGGAGGTAAACGCGGAAGTATTATGGGCGACCCAAGATGGAAAAAATAACTTGATTTATTGAATTAAGAGTATCACTTTTTCAAAGAGTCGTTTTCTCATCATAGAGAAAGCGGCTCTTTTTATTTTAGTCCTCCGTACCTCCTATTCGTTCAGCCATGGCAAGCCTTGCGTTTCACTATGGAAAGCCTGTCGTTTGCCCATGCTCATCCTTCCGTTCAAGCAAGGGCAAACGCATCATCCATATAGAAGTTCATATCACTTGATTATTTAGTTTATCACTGAAATAATTGGTCCTATACTTCCTGCTTTACTATATTTTATGTATTTTTGAATGCTAATAATAACTTAAAAGGACCATGATGAAACACAGATTATTTATAGTTCTTGCTTTATTGATAAGTATATCCGCATCCGCACAATTAAAATGTTCTTTCAGGCATTATTCTTCCGAGGATGGTCTATCGCAAAACACTGTAATGAGTATAATGCAAGACCATAAAGGATTAATATGGCTGGCCACTTGGGACGGTATCAATAAATTCGACGGCTATAATTTTAAAACCTATAAGGCTCGTCAGGGCAACTTTATCAGTCTGACCAACAACCGTGTGGACTTTATAAAAGAAGATAAATACGGTTATCTTTGGGTTCTGACTTACGATAACCGTGCACACAGATTTGATCCCAGTACGGAAACGTTTGAACAGGTTCCTTCTTCCGGTGAGGGCAGCAACATTAACATACAGTCAATCGAAGTGATGCCTCAAGGTAGTGTTTGGCTACTGACCGAAAATGATGGTGCAATCCGTGCTACGACAGATGAAAAGACGCATGAACTGTCCACAGAAATCTATTCTTTAAAGTCCGGTCTGTTCCCATGCCAAAAAGTTATTAAGGCTTGTGCCGACAAATCCGGTAACGAATGGTTGCTTACAGACAATGGTCTGGCTTTAATAAAGCCGGATAGTAATATTCCTGTTTCTTATTTCGTTGAAACGAAAGAGACTGGTTCGGACAGGAAACAATATTTCTACTCCTTCCAAGAACACGGAAATGAAATCTTTTTTGGCTCGGATAAAGGACGATTGTGGCGTTATCAAAAAGACGGAAGCAGATTCCAACTATTAGAACTACCGGTAAAAGCCAATATCATAGAAATAAACACCCTTTCAAAAGATGAGATTGTAGCAACAACGCGTACCGAAGGGTTTTACGTATACAACTTGAAAACTCAAAAAATAACTCCATATACAAAAGAATCAAACCCTGAATTATCCGGCATTAAAATAATGTCTACCTATGTAGATAAGCATCATGAATTATGGTTTGAACTTAATAAACGCGGAGAAGTATGTCATTTCAATCCGTTTACCAAGAACTTAAAACGGGAAATACTCGTCACAGAACCCGGAAATGCGGCACGTTCGGAACCTGCATTCCATATACATGAAGACGTAAACGACAGATTATGGGTACATCCCTATGGTGGAGGACTGTCTTATTTCGACAGAGAAAAGAATACATTGATACCGTTCTATAATAAACCGGGATCACCTGATTGGAAGTTCTCTAATAAATTACATTCCATCATGTCCGATCGTCAGGGCAACTTATGGCTATGCTCCCACTCTAAAGGATTGGAAAAAGTAACCTTTACTAATAATGAGTTTAATTTAGATACGCCATATCCACATGACTATGAATCGCTTAGCAATGAGGTGCGTGCATTGCTTAAAGATAAGGATGGAAACTTATGGGTTAGCGTAAAAGAAGGTATTGTCCGATTCTATAATCCCCAAAACATTTATATGGGATATCTGACCGAAAATGGTACCATATCTCAAAAAGGAGCACCAATGACAGGAGTTGTTTATTGCTTCTTCCAAGATTCCAAAGGTATCTTATGGATTGCGACTAAAGGGGATGGACTGGTACGTGCTCAAAAAAGTGGTGACAATTATATACTTACCCGTTATAAATATAATGCAGATGACATATACAGTTTAAGCCACAATGATGTCTATTCCGTCTTTGAAGACCATAAGGGACGTATCTGGATAGCAACTTTCGGAGGTGGCTTGAACTATATAGACAATCATAATGAAAAAATCACCTTTATCAATCATCGTAATAACCTAAAAGGATATCCAATAGACCGTTGCCATCGCGTACGCCATATTACAACCGATAAATCCGGTAATATTTGGGTAGGAACAACAACCGGAGCACTTTGTTTCAATGAAAACTTCAAGAATGCGGAAGATGTTGTATTTCATCATTACTCCCGCGTTCCAAGCAATACAAATAGTTTGAGTAATAATGATGTGCATTGGATTATCTCTACCCAAAATAAAGATTTATATTTGGCTACTTTCGGTGGAGGATTGAATAAATTAACTTCCATAAATGAAAAAGGCGAAGCCATATTCAAATCATATACAGTAAAAGACGGCGCTCCTTCTGACGTAATGCTTTCTATTCAGGAAGATAATCACGGACAACTCTGGATTAGCACTGAAAACGGACTAAGCAAGTTCGTTCCCTCTACTGAAAAATTTGAGAATTATGATGAAGGCCGTTTCGACCTCAGTACCCGTTTCAATGAAGGGGCTTCGGCCAAATCACGTGATAATAAGCTTTACTTCGGAACAAGCAACGGAGTGCTTAGCTTTATTCCCGATTCCGTTCGAAAAAGTACCTATGTCCCTACCCTGATATTCTCTAAATTGTCCATAGCCAATGTGGAAGTAGTGCCTGGAGAGGATGGCTCCATTCTGAAAAAAGGATTGGACGATACAAACAAGCTGATTCTTTCCCATAAAGAAAATATCTTTACTATACAATATGCAGCATTGGATATGGTAAAACCGGAAAACATCAAATATGCTTATTTTCTGGAAGGATTCGACGAGGACTGGAACTATGTAGACAAGCAGCGTACAGCCACATACACCAACTTACCTAAAGGGAATTATACCCTCAAAGCCAAATCCACAAACAGCGAAGGTGTATGGGTAGAAAACGAACGTACACTGCATATAACCGTACTTCCTTCTTTCTGGGAAACACCACTTGCATTTTTGCTTTATGTGCTCTTTATCATAATAATAATCTTAATCACAGTATATATCTTATTTACTATATATCGTCTAAAGCATGAAGTTTCTGTAGAGCAGCAAGTTTCAGACATAAAACTACGCTTCTTTACCAATATATCTCATGAACTTCGTACCCCTCTTACACTTATCGCAGGTCCGGTAGAATATGTTTTAAAGAATACAAGGCTTCCGGAAGATGCCCGCGAACAGCTTCAGATAGTGGAACGCAATACAGATCGCATGCTGCGGTTAGTTAATCAGATACTTGACTTCCGCAAAATACAAAACAGAAAAATGAAGCTACAAGTACAAGAAATTGATATAGTACCTTTCACACGCCGTATAATGGACAATTTCGAAGCAATGGCAGAGGAGCATCATATTGACTTCATTTTCGAAAGCGAGACTACAAGTTTAAAACTATGGGTAGATGAAGACAAATTTGAGAAGATCATCTTTAATTTACTATCCAATGCGTTCAAATACACTCCACAAGGGAAAATGATTACTGTATTCATCCATGAAGATGAAAAGACAGTAGCACTGGGTGTACAAGATCAGGGTATAGGAATTGCCGAGAATAAAAAAGGATCGTTATTTGTTCGTTTTGAAAACCTGATGGATAAGAACTTATTTAACCAAAGTAGTTCCGGTATAGGACTTTCATTGGTAAAAGAGCTTGTAGAAATGCATAAAGCCTCCATTACAGTAGACAGTGAATTGGGAGAAGGAAGCTGCTTTACTGTAAACTTCCGCAAAGGAAAAGAACATTATGACGAAAACGTTGAACTCATTCTGAATGACTCCGACTCACCGATGGCTTCAAATATCAAAGTCATCGATATGAAATCCTCTGTTCCTGAAGTTGAAGAAGACATAAATATAGATTTAGAAGATAATCAAAAAGATACCATGCTTTTAGTAGAAGACAACTTAGAATTACGTTTCTTCTTACGCAGCATTTTCTCCTCCGAATTCAGAGTTATAGAAGCAGCAAACGGTATAGAAGGTTGGAACAAAGCTCTAAAGTTCATCCCTAATATTATCATCAGTGATGTTATGATGCCGGAAAAAGATGGCATTGAATTAGCAAAGGAACTACGTGCCAATATTTCTACCAGTCATATCCCTATTGTACTGCTAACGGCAAAAGCGTCTATTGAAAGTAAATTGGAAGGGTTGGAATTAGGTGCGGATGATTATATCACAAAACCATTTAGCTCCACTTATCTAAAGGCCAGAGTAGACAATCTATTGGCACAACGCCGGAAACTCCAGGAAATCTATCGGGCTAACTTAATGAACATACCTTCTGCACAGGAAGAGAAGGAAGCTCCTATACAACCGGAGATGTCATCCAGTGACCGTAAATTCATGGACAAATTAGTTGAACTGATGGAGAAAAACATGGATAACGGTGATATGGTAGTGGACGATCTTGTACAAGAATTAGCCGTAAGCCGATCCGTATTCTTCAAAAAATTAAAGACTCTGACAGGACTTGCTCCTATCGAATTTATAAAAGAAATGCGTGTTAAGCGAGCAGCGCAATTGATTGAGACCGGAGAATTTAATATGACGCAAATCTCTTATATGGTAGGTATTAATGATCCTCGTTATTTCAGTAAGTGCTTTAAACAGAAATACGGAATGACTCCTACAGAATACAAAGAGAAAGTCATAAAAAAATAAGAAAGGCATTTTATCCAATATCAGAACATCGTTTTTCACGATGTTCTGATTATTTTATTTCAGTTGTAGGATTCCATCCGTCATCACCCGAAAGTATCTTTTCAACTGTATAATCTTTTATATTTTCCAACTGTCTTGAAAAAGATGCGCGGGCTTTGGGATTTGCTCCTTCCCCTACATTCTCATACTCAGCATAAAAAACAGTTTTCTCAGCTTCTTTTTTATTCCAATTATTCCAACCTTCGGCCAAAATATGCTTTCCTAAGTTACAATGAATAAAAACGGCTTGCGCATACGGACGCCATGGACGAGACAGATATACTTTATCCACATCATCGTCTGCCGTTAAGTTACAATCGAAGAAAACATAACCGTAAGCTTTTCCCCGATCCGTGGCAGGAGCTGTTACATAGCCATTTCTTTTGCTATGTACTATGCAACGATTAAAGACAGCCATAGACCATCCGAAAATAAAATCCACAGTTCCTTCAATATAACAATCCTCATAATATTGACGACTGTATCTGCCATAAGTATAAAGTGTATCTTGATTACCTAAAAAACGACATCTTTTAAAAGTAGTACGGTCTCCACTAACAAAACAGGCTACCGCCTGCCCCACTTGTCCTGCCGTATTCTCGAAAGTTATGTTTTCAGCATAAAAATCGGGAGCATATATATAACATGAGGCAGATCCCGAAGTAGACATATTCTCGCCAAAGCGATTCTTCTTAGCAGCATAATCATCACCACTAATCACCGCTCCTTCTTGCCCGATTAAGGATAAATTGATCTTGCTCTCCGGGATAATCAGTTTTTCTTTATAAACCCCTTTACGAAGCAAAATAGTAGTTCTCCTTTCTTTGCGGAAATCAGGCACGGCATTAACAGCCTCCTGTATTGTAAAAAAGTCACCACTGCCATCTTTGGCCACGACAAAATCATAATAACAAACATATTTCTCTAATTCAGGAATAGCTTCACTTATAGCTGTAACAGCAAGTTTTGCCACTACCCTTGCACCATATATATTAAGATGTGTATTATCCTCTTTTCCTTTCGGACATATCGGAACGGTGTTCTGAGGTATCCACATATATAATTCCTTTGACTTTTCAGGTCCTAAACCTTCCACTAAATCATGAGTAATCCGGTTCAAATCAATAAACACCACATCCAAATCTTTAGCCACATTACGAGGTGAATTAAGATACTCACCGTGTGTATCGATCAATATATCTCCTTCTTTAGGATGCTCACTTATGGCAGAAACAACTTTAGGTGCATCATCTTCAAGAATTGCATTCGTGTTATTCCGAAAATTACGTCTGACTATGGAATTAAACAAAACAGGTATCCCCCCTTTTTCCTTTGTTTCTTTTACGAAACGACGCAAATTATCATCAAATGTACTTCCCGGGACCGTATGACGCAGTTCATCAGGTTTTTCATCATTATGTCCAAACTGAATGAAAACATAATCTCCCTTTCTAACCTGAGAGATTACTTCATCCCAAAGTCCTTCATCAATAAAGCTTTTCGAGCTGCGTCCATTCTTCGCATAGTTACAGACACGAATATTTTCAGTAAAAAAACCGGGAAGCATCTGTCCCCATCCCCGCTCAGGATTACCACCGACTAAATTCTTATTAGCCATAGTAGAATCACCAATCATAAAGATTGTGATGTCTCTTTGTTCTTCTTTGAAAGCAAAAAAGAAAAAGCTAACCATCAGTAATAAGACAGCTCTATGCCTAACTTTACCACAGATAATTCTATGATTACTCGTTATCACTTGAATGGAAACCAATTAATATCCTCTCCGAATATATTTTCGATAGAGAGTAACGCTTCTTCTTTCGTCAACTGCTTTGCCCATTTTACTCTGCCTGTTGTGTCGGCACCTTCGCCTTTATTCATGAATTCCGCATAACGTGCTGTTTTTTCATTATCCGGGTTCTTCCAATTATGCCATCCTGCAGCACAAATATGTTTACCAAAATCACAATTCATAAATATAGTTGAGGCATACGGACGCCACGGACGTCCCAAATAAACTTTCGTAACGCCATTATCTGCCGTTAATCTACAATTCTTAAAAACATATCCATATTTTACCTCTTTAGGAGTAGCCGCAGCCGTAATATAAGAATTTGATTTACTGTGAATCTGACAGAAATCAAACAAAGCAGTAGAAGGTCCGAATAAAAAATCAGTAGTACCTTCTATATAGCATTTATAAAAATACAAGCGTGTCCTCTCTGCTCCGGTATATACCGTATCCTGATTCCCAAGAAAGCGACAACCAATAAAAATCAGCCGATCTCCTTCCGTGTGTAAGGCTACAGCCTGCCCTGTTCCTTTAGGAGCATTATTCTCTATTGTTATATTCTTCAAAGTAATATCACTCCCTTCAATTTTTAAAGTATAAGAGCGAAAAGTCCCCATTTTGTTGATATTAGCTCCATCATCATAAGTGAGGATCGTTTTCTCAGCATCCTCTCCTACAATAATCACATTTTTTATCCAAGAGGGCACTACAACTTTTTCCTTATAAACTCCATTTTTTACATATACCACAACTGTATAATCCATAAAAGCACGAATACTTTCAATAGCATCTTGAATCTTATCGTACTTTCCACTTCCATCATGGGCTACAACCAATGTATCCTTTATCTCTGCTTCAGCACAAAGACTGGAACAAAGAAATAAGAGCAAAAGCCTAAATACTCTGACAGACATCTTTACTTAATCAATGAATTTATATAAACTTCAATATTAGTATATTGCTTATCCAAAGTATATTCAGAAGCATCCTCCGGATTGTTCGGATCAAGATTATTAGCAACTTCCCAAATATCAGGCATACCGTCATTATCTGAATCCGATTCTATAGAAGTTTGAGAAACAAACTTCAAAAATCCACCAACTTGATTTTGAGAATCTATCATACCTTTATCTCCGTATGTATAAGTTCCTTTCCTCACTTCCTCAACAACCCGGCTGTCAATTTTATCACGTACTAATGAAGCTCCGGCTTTCTCTAAAACCAATTTATAAGCTTGTTCTGCAGGTTGTGTACTCACCGCTTCATAAGGTAACGGAGACCAAAGAAGCACTGTGTCCATCTTTACCTCTCCTTTAGGCTTAACTCCCAACCAATTACTATTTGTCACTTTAGGTTCACCTTCTACATAATTTCCTTCAATATAAAACTTTCCACACGGCAAATACGGCTGAAAGATACGGGAACGATTCTTTTCAGTAGCAGGTCCCGGTTTATAATAATTGTTCACAATATTAATGGTACGGGTATCTCCACCATAAGAACTGTTTTTACCCCAATTATAAATAACATTATTTCTGAAATCGATTACTCCGGCAACACTCGTTATACCCGGATGGCAGAAACGAGGATTACGGCTATCATGATGGGCCAATAAATTATGATGGAAAGAAGCTCCATCACCACCCCATATACCCCCATATCCATGATTACCTTTTACATGGACACTCTTTCTCAAACTTTCGGAGATCAAGCACCATTGCAAAGTAAAGTTCTGATTACCATAGAACGTTGCACATTCATCCGTACTCCAGCTCATAGTACAATGATCGATAATAATATCTTTATATGCAGGTTTGCCATTATGTCCTCCGACACAATTAATGGCATCATCTTCCACCTTATTAATATCACCCAAACGGAAACGAAGATAACGGATAATTATATTATCAGCCTTTAATTTTACAGGATAACCCGCAATAGTAATACCCTCTCCCGGTGCAGTCTGTCCGGCAATAGTAACGTTTCCCTTATTGATATCTAAAGAACGGGTCAGGAAAATAGTTCCTGAAACTTTAAAAACAATAATACGAGGTCCATCCTTCTGTAATGCATGACGCAGACTTCCTTCACCGGAATCTTCCAAATTAGTAACACAAATCACTTTACCTCCACGTCCACCGGTAGTATATCGCCCAAATCCTTCAGCACCAGGAAAAGCCAATGCTGTGTTTTCATCTTGCTGTGCAAAAACTGTTCCCGAAAGAATCACACACAGTAATAATAATGTTTTTCTAATATTCATTTTAGTATATCTTTAAATTTTATTTCAAAACTGTATAAGAAGGATGCAAACGCTCCCATTCCAAACTTGCCATAATAAAAGGTCCTACAGCCTTCGGGTCATTATCACGAATCTTCTCATTGATATAATAATCATAATCTCCCATACGATAAACTTTACCTCCGAGCCCGGCTACGGCACATGCCTTTGTTATAGTCACCAAACCTTTATCATCTACCTCAATAAAGTTCTTCAATATTCCTTTGTATCCCTTCTCCGCTACATTTAAATAAGACTTATCAATATATCCCATTCTTACAGCCTTGAATAAGGTATAAACGAACATTGTAGAAGCCGAAGATTCCAGATAATTTCCTTTGTCTCCACTTCTATCCAACACTTGATACCAAACACCCGACTTTTTATCTTGCAGCCTCTTAACCTGTTCCGCCACTTTATCCAACAAGACGAGCAATGTATCACGCTTCGGTTCATGTTTGGGAATAAAATCAAGTACATCCACAAGGGCCATTGCATACCATCCCATCGCACGTCCCCAAGCATGGGCAGATTGCCCGGTCATTTTATCGGCCCACTTTTCCTGCTTACTCACATCACAAGCATGACGAAACACATCATTCACCGGATCATACGTATGGCGTGCCACTGTTACAAACTGATTAATTATATCCTGATAATCTTGCGGACGATTATTCCTATAAGCATATTCTGCATAAAAAGGTGCACCCATGTAAATCCCGTCCAACCACATCTGGTGAGGATAAATCTTTTTATGCCAAAAACCGCCATCGTCATTACGAGGATGAGTATCAAGCTGACTCCTTAGCAAATCCAACGCTTTTTTATATTTCTCATTCTTTGACTGCTCATAAATACGAAAAAGGAATTTCCCAGAGTTCAGTCGATCAATATTATACTCTTTCAGTTTATAGGTTTTTATATTTCCATCTTGCATAATCATCGTATCAGCATAAGCCAAAGCATAATCATATATACTATCATCACCATATCTATCATATACATCCAGCATTGCCTGCAATTCCAAACCATGACAATAATCCCATTTCAATTTGGGCTGAAAGTCCAATTGCCAAGACTCAGGACAACGAACCATTTCCGATTCCGTCATTCTAATAGACCATGGTAACTTATCACTGATTGACTTTTGAGCAAACACTTGGGTTGAGCAGAATATAGCTCCTAAAAGAAGAAACTTACTAATGGTTTTATTCATTCCGTTTTTCATGATTCTAGTAATACATTTTATTCTATGTTACAAAAATAAGAAGTCTTTTTCATGTATCTGTGGATTTTTCGTGATAAAAGGTGGATTTATTGAAGTATTTTTCAGTTCACCCCTTGTTCTAAATATGTTAGAAAACATATTTATCAAATGTACTATTTCGCCAAAACACATTAATTCACTAGTAATCAATGCAATGACAATACATAATGGCATTCGTGTGCGCACACAAAAGTGTTTTTTCCTTGCTTTATTTAATAATTCGCTATATATTTGCACTGTTTTTGATTAAAACACATTGATTTTTAGGTATCTACTTATAGTTTTAGACAATATTGAAAGTTTTAAAACAATATGTAGACCTTTTTAGGCAAATATTAGAAGCCGGATAAAACAAAGAAAAGTAATTTTGAATCCGAATATAAAACTATTAATATTTAAATCAATTATCATGAGTACATTTCAGAAAGTTGGCGAGAAAATGACAAACTACAGATGGGCAATTTGTGCTATGCTGTTCTTTGCAACTACCGTCAATTATTTAGATCGTCAAGTACTATCCTTAACATGGGATGAATTTATTAAACCGGAATTCCACTGGGATGAATCACATTATGGAACGATTACCTCCGTATTCTCCATTGTATATGCAGTCTGCATGCTCTTTGCAGGACGCTTTATAGATTGGTTGGGTACTAAAAAAGGATATCTCTGGGCAATCGGTATATGGTCTGCAGGTGCCTGTCTTCATGCTTTATGCGGTGTTGCAACAGAAGCACACGTTGGTTTGCATAGTGCAGCAGAATTAGCGGGAGCAACCGGTGATGTAGTCGTAATAATAGCCACAGTAAGTATGTATTGTTTCTTGGCAGCACGATGCGTGTTGGCTTTGGGTGAAGCCGGAAACTTCCCGGCAGCTATCAAAGTAACTGCCGAATATTTCCCTAAAAAAGACCGCGCTTATGCTACAAGTATCTTTAACGCAGGTGCTTCCATCGGTGCATTAATTGCTCCACTTAGTATTCCTTTATTAGCAAAAGCTTGGGGTTGGGAGATGGCTTTTGTTGTTATCGGTGCACTAGGTTTTATTTGGATGGGATTCTGGGTATTTATGTACAATGCTCCATCTAAAAGCAAATTCGTAAATAAAGCGGAACTTGCCTATATTGAACAGGACCATCAAGAAGGTTCCAATCCTGCAAAAGAGGAAAAAGAAGAAAAAAAGATGAGCTTCTGGCAATGTTTCAGCTATAAACAGACATGGGCATTTGCATTTGGTAAATTCATGACCGATGGTGTTTGGTGGTTCTTCTTATTCTGGACTCCGTCTTACCTTAATACACAATTCGGTATCAAAACTTCCGAAGGTTTAGGCGTTGCTTTGATATTTACTTTATACGCCATCACCATGTTATCTATTTATGGCGGTAAATTACCAACTATTATTATAAATAAGACAGGTTTGAATCCCTATGCTGCCCGTATGAAAGCAATGCTTATTTTTGCATTCTTCCCATTATTAGTGCTCTTCGCACAACCATTAGGAACAATATCACCATGGTTCCCGGTTATAATGATTGGTATAGGAGGAGCAGCGCATCAATCATGGTCTGCCAATATTTTCTCTACCGTAGGAGATATGTTTCCTAAAAGTGCAATCGCAAGTATTACCGGTATAGGTGGTATGGCCGGTGGTGTAGGTTCAATGATTCTGCAATATTGCGCAGGTATATTGTTTGTACACGCAGACGAAACGCAAATGGCTTTCATGGGATTTATCGGTAAACCGGCAGGATACTTTATTATATTCTGCATCTGCGCCGTAGCTTATCTTATTGGATGGGTTGTAATGAAAGCATTAGTTCCTAAATACAAACCAATTGAAATTTAATCATCCAAAAGGTTATAAAATAAAAGACTTTGCTTGGTTAAGCAAAGTCTTTTATTTTTATATACTCAATTATATATATTGATCCAACATCTCTAATAAAGCCATCTTAGATATTGGTTTTGTCAGAAATGAATTACATCCTGCCGACAAAGCCTGTTGTCTATCATTGTCAAAAGCAAATGCTGTAAGTGCTATAATGGGTATATCTTTAGATATTTCCCTTATAGCCTTCGTTGCTTCCAAACCATCCATATTCGGCATTTTTATATCCATAAGAATTAAATCAGGTTTATGCTTTTTAAACAATTCCACAGCCTCCAAACCGTCATTTGCCCGAATAAGAATATACATTTTACCTAAAAAGGCTCTCAATAACAAGAAATTACTATCAACATCCTCAGCAACAAGGATTGATTTCATATTTGTATCCTGATTGACAGAATTCAAATTAAGGTTTTCAGATTTTAGCTCTTGACTCATATTTCCCCCTTTTTCATTTCGATAAGGTACTATAAAACGCAATACTGCCCTATCCCCTTTCAATATTACACTTATTTCATCACCGATTAATTTAATAAAACGGTCAAAATACACTATCCATCTTTTCTTTCAGAAAACCAATTGCTACATCTTTTACAAAGAACTTCGAACGTTCTTCTTCAAAACAAAATCAAGCCGAATCCAAGTGAACAATATATGTGACAAATATATTTGTATTTTTTGACTTAAAGAAATAAATACGCCTTTTCTTAGCTTACTAATTTATAAAGATTACCTGACTTTTCAATTAAGAGTCAGGATGGTAATAATACATGCTGTTCAGCATACGGTCGATCGTTTGCAAACAATAGGAGTTTATCATCAATCGACCGTATCTTTGTTTACGATCGTCCTTATGTTTTTTTCAATCAACCTGATGATTTAAAAAAACATCAAGGTGTTTCAGAAAAACACCAAGGTCGTTTTTCATTACTTCTATTGATCATTTAATTAAATTATTAAGTGGAACCATATAAAACGAGTTACTCTTATTTGTCTTTCAATCCTTCAGTTCCGGATATTCTGTTTGAGTATCAGTAGATTATCCTGAACCTTTATCGTAAAAAAGGTTCAGCCGGGAAAACAAGCGATGGATTCAAATGATCAACTGAATGATTTGAAAAATAACTGAAAGATAGAATCATTCAGCTTAACCCATTCTGTATCAGTTCGAATATTGGCAAACTGAAGGATGAAACTTATAGTCGTTGATTCTTCCGGATAGTGGATAAAGCAGGGGATTCCGAGTCATAAAAACCTTAGGTATAGACATAAAAAAAGGGAAGTCTCACGACTTCCACAATTCTTCTAACCTTAAATCTAAATCTCTATGAAAAAAACGTATTGCAAATATAGCGGTTTGTCAAATACAAAGGTGTTAATGAATTGCATAAAGTTTGAATATAAATTAATGTTTCCATAAATCTGTAAAACCATCACACGAATCTATTAAATTTAGCAAATTAGAATAGATAGAATTTTGACGCAAAAGGTCAGGGACTCCTGTTATAAACAGTTGCTTTCGTGCACGGGTTAGTGCAACATTCAGCTTACGATCTATCAATTTGCCATTTTCCTCAATCACATTGGCTAAGAACTTTAACTGCCAAAGGTAGTTGACACTAAACGAATAAATAATGACATCCCGTTCACTTCCCTGAAATCTTTCTACCGTATCCACAACAATATCATTTACTGCCGGGATAGACAATTTGGCTAATTCTTTTTTTATCAAAGCTATCTGACTGCGATATGGTGTAATAATTCCCAATGTCTGAGTCGGATTAAACTGTTCTCCATAACATTTATAAATCTCGCCCACCAATACCCCCACAATTTCAGCTTCATATATATTTGTTTTTGCCGAAGTTCCATTTCGTTGAGGTTTAGAAGGAATAAAAACCATCCGTTTACTCATTAACCTAGCCAAATCACCTGACGCATATCTTTCAGGAACAAATAGTTCGCCTTGTTGATGCGGTAATCCTACCGGCTCCAACTTACCACTGTAAAAAGCATGATTAGGGAAGAAAGCCACTTCCGGATTCATACGTCCTTGTTTACACAGCATGTCAATCGCCCAACTCCCGTTGTCTCCCGACAGTTTATTGATATGTAAACGGTAAAGGCGTTCAAAAAGAGAATCACGCAAATTCGTTAAACCAATGGAATTTAACTGTTCATCAACGACACGCGACTGCTCTTCATTCTGCAAAACAACAGCCGGCAATTGCTTATGATCACCAATCAATATAAATTTGCCTAACGCATTTTCCCCCTTTCGGTTCTTCGCGCAAAGTATGCCTAGTAATTGAGGCTCAAGAATTTGAGTTGCTTCATCGACAATAGCCACATCAAAAGTTTTCAAATTGAAAAGTTCCGGCTTGTTAGCAATAGAAGCAACTGTTCCTACAAACAATCTGCATTTCGTAATACATTCATATACCTCCGAACGACGGCTACAATCGGACAAAACATTCTCTATCAGATATTCACGATACATTTCATCACAAGAAAGCTCACTCCCAACGCGGATAAAGTCTACTTTAGGTTCGATAGCAAGCAATGATTTGCATATTTCATCAACAGCCCGATTCGTATATGCCAGCAGAAGTATCTGCACTCCCGGATTCTCATAAAACATTTCCACCATCTTTCTCAAAGCACGTGAAGTCTTGCCTGTTCCCGGAGGACCCACCAACAAGAAATAATCTTTTGCTGCTACTGCTTTCAAAGCTACGCGAGCGAAATCATCCTTCGCCTCTCTAACCGCATCTGCATAAGAAAGATCAAAACTTGGTTCACGTTGTGACAGTAACAAGTCTCTCCTATCCTTATTAGCGACTGAAAAAGTGTGCAACCCCTGATACATACACCTAAATGCGGTATCCATCGTATCATGTTCCACCGCATAAAGACTATCATCCGGCAAAACCGACACATTCTGCTGTGCAGCCCTGATTCTGATCTTAATCCGTTCCGAAGATATTTCATCAATACTTCCTTTGAAAACCATCTTGTTTGTAACCCGGTCTTCATCGTTATTCCGTTCATAGAGAACAACAACATCTCCAGCCCTAAAATTAGGTAGAAAATCATCTCCATACTGAGGTACAGCCAAGATTACATACGCTTTATGTTCATCGGCAGCATGGTTATCAATAATCTTCAAATCATAGAGAATCTCTCCCGCCTCACATTTTTCCACTAAAGAAGAAAGCCATAGCGAAGCCGCACCTGTCCTACCCTCATAATCTATATCTCCTGATTTCGAAGTATATTGCTCTTTTGTTATGAAGTTATAGAGTGAAAGATAATACGCCTGCTCCAAAGATGACATTTCCGCATAATGCTTTCGGAAATTCTCAATAGAAGGTGAAAGATACTGTTCCCAGAACTTACCGGAAAGATGTTTTTCATTCAGGGTAACCGGATTTATTTCTCCCAATTTGAGAGCCGTATAAGATAAGTTATTATGTAACTGAACGCCGTATTCATTGGCTACGATTAAATTCCGGACATTGATAACCCGCTTGACTAATGCCCACGAAGCTCCCGCCGGATAGAGCAGCGGGTAACGTGTATAGAGTAAATACGGATGTTGCTGTCTATGGTCTTTTCCCATACTGTACTCCAATACAGCCATATAAAGCAACATCTGTATCCTGTTATTCTCTTTCGGCTCTATCTTGTTACGTATGGCATACTCATCAGCTTTTCCGGATTTCATTTCTATGAAACTACTCATATCCCTTTGCATATAGTCCAGACGCCCCTGTATGCCCAATGCTTCACAGATGTACGAAGGTTCAAGTACCGCATCCTCTTTATTCAAATCATATCCGGAATCATGAAAAGTATAGGTCACTATTTTACGGATATGCTCAAAATGCAGCTTACAATCATCAAAGAACTGCTTTTCTTTTACCTTATCCTGCAAGTCCTCACAAGCGGCAATCTCTATCGGATACCTCTTAAACGCTTTCTTCATGCAAGAAAGGTAATCCACCTCTCCATCCGAGTGAATCCATTCGTCCAAGAAAAGATTCACTATATTTCCCAATAACAGAGGGCGGGCATTCGATATGGGAACGAGCTTATTTAGATTATAATTTGCCGGATGGCATCCGTAATCTTTAAAACATTCGGCCAGTGTGCTGATGTCAATCAGATAATCAGGTTCCAGCACAATGAAAGCCGGAGTATATACACCTTCTTCATCTATAGAAACATCCAAAAGGTTGACTTGCGCATATCTCCACAACTGTGCTACCGTAGAATTAAATGCATCATTCATCCCGGCTACATCATAACGGACTTTCAACAGTTCTTCCGCAACAATATCTACCGGTGTTACATATAAATAGGTATCATCCGAATACTGGTAACAGACACGGATCTTTTTAATCTGCTTCCGTACGACTTTATGCACCGGTATAATAACATCATTTTTAGGCAATACGGAATAAAGTCTCAGCGGAATATCCTGCCTATATAATTTACGAATAGTAAAAGCGATGGTCTTTATATCACGTAGAAACAAATCGTCGGTCGGTTCTACACGTTTGTTCAGTATATCATTAGAAGTCAAACGGAAGGTATGCAAACAATTCTGTTCCATACCTCCCAGTTCATATTTAGCTGCCAAAAAGTTAATCCTTGCCGCAAGGTCTGTCATTTGCAGACTTTCGTTTTGCATGAATGCACGGCACAGACGTTCTAACAATTCACGCAACTGGCGATAGGCAACGACTAGCGACTGCTCCTTGACAGCATAAATATCCCATAAAGCACTGAAATACTCATTCTCTTCCTGTTTCATACGACAAAAATACAGAATTTAGAGCAATACTGTTGTCGTAACAGATTAATACTTTTATCTGACTATTACTTTTAAAGAATCAGAGTCCCCTTTTATAATATAGATGCCGTCAGCCAAAGCCAGTTCATTCATTCCTTTACCTAACATTTGACTTCTGACCATTTTTCCATTCACATCATAGACACAAACCGTTTGTTCCTTATTGGAAATCAACACAACGCATCCATTTTTACTGCTATCCACTATCAAAGAAGCTCTAGTTTCCAACCCAACCATAGAATCAGGAGCCGGCTTTTCCAAATCCGCAATTATCTCTTTAAAGTTTTTCCAGACCAAAGCATCCTTATATTGTTCGTCGGAGTCCTCAGGAATATGCAAAGTCATAACAGACTCATTTCCATCAAAGATATCTTCCGCCGCACAGACCGGAGGTTCCGGATTCCGGCTATTTACCACCATCAAATCCGAACAACTGGAAAATGCCATGCTACCTATAGTATCGACCTTTACCCCCAACGTCACCTCTATCAATCCTCTACAACTGCCAAAAGCAGCATCGCCTATCATCGTCACTTTATCCGGGATTACAATACTTTCCAGCTTCTTACATCCCCAAAAGGCATTTCGTCCTACTTCTTCCGCATTCTCTGATATAGTTACTTCTTTCAAACTTTGGCAACTCATAAAAGCATACTTTCCTATTATCCTTACTTTATCAGGAAGAACCAACTTCTCCAATCCTGTACAATACTCAAACGCATCATCGCCAATAATTTCCAAATCCTCCGGTAAATTGAGTTCGGAAAGGTCACTACAATCCGCAAAAGCATAAGCACCAATACTGACAATAGATTTAGAGAAGGTCACGGAAGTCAGATTAGTTCCATAAAAAGCATAATCGCCAATTGCGTTCACAGAAACCGGGATGTCATAATTATCACCTTTCCCTTTAGGGTATAATAATAATGTAGTTTGCTGTTTATCATATAAGACTCCATTTAATGAACTATAATCCATATTTTCAGGATCAACCGTAACCGCCATTAACTGAGAACAATTGATAAAAGCACTTTTTCCTATCGAGCTGACAGCCTTTGAAATAGAGACAGACACAATACCTTTACACCCGTTAAAAGCCTTATCACCGATAGAAATCAAAGAAACAGGCAAATTCACTTCCGTTAGTCCTGCACATTTTGAGAATGCCGCATCACCTATTTTAACCAACGTACCGGCAAATTCTATATCCGTCAGCATTGCACTTTCAGAGAAAGCGAATTCGCCAATCTCCACAGTTCCTTCAGGAATAGTATAACCGGTACCTTTTCCTGCAGGATAAATCAGCAATATATCTTTCTCCTTATTAAATAATACACCGTCCACAACTGAAAACTCCGTATTTGTGCCGTCCAACTCAAAGGAGGCTAGTTTTGAACAACCCGCGAACGCATTACCGGCTATACTGGTCACAGATTCAGGTAAACTAAAAAAGGTCAGCCCGTTACAATAATTGAAAGTACCATTACCAATAGAAACTATCGAATTGGGAACAGTAATGGAAGTTAAACTGCCACACCCGGAAAAGGCATAATCTCCAATAGACGTCACACTGTATTTAGTTCCATTGTTGGTGACCGATGACGGTATCTCTATATCAAGCAGAGCCCCCGAATTATAACTGCTCACTTCCACCGTATTATCCGTCAATACCTTATAGGTGAACCGATCTACTTCAAACTCTTCCGCTGACATTCGTCCGGCTAACACCAATAAAACAAAAAGTAAAAAGTTCTTCTTCATAACCAATAAATTTTATGTTCGACTATATGCAAATATACAAAATGAACAGTATTCTTATACTGACATTAACCATATCATCCAAAACATTAATCTACTGATTATCAATAGCGAAACAAATATAAAGGAAAGAAAAAACGGACAGTTGCCCTATATACACCCTTCTTTTCACTTAAAATTCAATGAGGAAGCTATCCAAAGACTTTGTATTATCCAGTCCTAATTTAACAGCAAGGCGCTGACGTGATTTATAATAATTATCTTCTTCCAAAGCACAAAGTCTTTGGATATTCCTAGCAGAAACTTCCAGTTTCAACAAACAGCAAATGCATAAATTAGTTTGGGAGAACTTACCGAAGCCGGCTACCAAACGTGCTGAGAAATCAGGGTATGCCAAGTCCACGGCTTCAATTAAAGCATCCTTTTCTTCCGCAGAAAGTTCCGTGACATTTTTCTTCTTCATCTGGAATGCCGGAATGAGTTTAGATATCGGCATTTTCTGAAACAGGCATTTCCCTAAAGCCCCGTTCATTTCTTTATATTCCTGTAACTTCAATGCTATATCACTTACTTCCGACAAATAGCTTGCATCCCGCTCTACATACAATTGCTTTATCCTCTCCTGATTCTCCAATATCTGTTTTTTCAAAGAATCAATCGTTTCTTTATTCAACAGCAATTCATTTTCCTTTTCCAGCATCTTTATCTTCAGTGTACGTTGCTTTGCCCGTAACCTCTGTATCAGAATATAACTGCCAACCAACAGCAAGACAAAACAAACCAGCACAACAAACAAAGTAAACTTACTCCGCTCATTTTTTAGTTTCAGCTCAGCTTTTTCTGATCTTAACTTCTCACTTTCATATTTCTGCTGAATTTCCGCAATCTTTTCAGGAATGACAAATTTAGTAATGCTATCATGCAAAATCAGAAAAGAATCCGCATAGACCACCGCCTGCTTCATATCTCCTTTCTGCTTTTCCATTTCAAATAAGCGATAAAACACAGAACGCTTAAAATATATTTCCGAAGCCGGCAAACACTGTCGCAGATAATAACAAGCAGAATCCAACATTCCCATTCTTTTATACATATCGGCTTTTATGCTAAAAAGAACGCTCGGTACACACGAATCCGATTCTGCCCCCAAATAAATCAGAGCTTTTTGGAAATCTTTTCTATCCGTATAAATACTGGCAAGTTCCCTGCGCACGGATGAGATAACTTTTTCGGAAGTCTTGTCCGTCGTTACATCAAGTGCTTTCTCAAACATCATAATAGCACTGTCCATATCCTGCCTGTCTTTTCTTCCCGGCATTAAAATAGACCTTAACTGATATGCACGGGCCATATTTCTTAAAATCTCTGTCCGATAATAATGCAATTCCGGTTTGCCGTCTGCAAAACGATAAGCTATTTGAAGTTCCGATAAAGCCTCCTCCGGTAAATCCTGAAGTAAATGAATAAAGCCTACCCGATTGTAAATGTCCGCCAACAAATCCACATTACCGTCTTTTAATGCTTCATCTTTGGCTCGCATATAGCACAAAAAAGCAGCGGAATCATTATTTAGCTTCGCATAATTCCTTCCCAGATGATAATAGGCCAAAGCTAAAGTGTCAGTATTGTAATCCAGATCAGTAAATAAGGCAGAAGCGTTATTCTCTTTACAAGAAAAAAACGATGTAGACAAAAAGAACAATAGTAAACCTATTAAATAGATGTTTTTCATCAACTCATCCGATTATTATTACTATAATGATACAAAAATAAACGTTTCACTTTACAAAACCAAACTTATAAACAAGCAAACGCTTTCCTGTCTCGCACAAGTTTCGATCAACACTCCTTAGATATTTTCCATTGGAAAATTTGTATTCTATAAAACATTCAATATATTTGCATATATTTTCCATTGGAAACAATCAAACGATTAAAACATATCATTATGAAATACATTATTATAGGAGGCGTAGCCGGGGGTGCAACCACCGCAGCCAGAATCAGAAGAAACGACGAATCCGCGGAAATGATCTTATTTGAGAAAGGGAAGTATATATCCTACGCCAATTGCGGCCTACCTTATTATATAGGTGATGTGATTACCGACCGGGAAAAACTTTTCTTGCAAACACCCGAGTCTTTCGGCAGACGTTTCAACATAGATGTACGGATTCAATCGGAAGTTACCGGTATCGACCGTGAAAACCAAAAGGTGACCGTTCGCAAAGCCGACGGGGAAGAATATACGGAAAGCTATGACAAATTGCTTCTTTCTCCGGGAGCTTCTCCCGTACGTCCCCCTTTGCCGGGAATTGATTCGGAAGGTATCTTTACTTTGAGAAATGTAGCCGACACCGATAATATAAAGAGTTATCTCAACGACCGTTCCATAAAAAGGGCTGTGGTCATCGGTGCAGGCTTTATCGGATTGGAAATGGCGGAGAACCTGCATGCCAACGGCGCAAAAGTATCCATTGTAGAAATGGCGGATCAGGTGATGACACCGATTGATTTCTCAATGGCTTCACTCGTGCACCAACACCTGATGCAAAAGGGGGTGAACCTCTATCTGAGCGAAGCTGTTTCTTCATTTGAGAAAGACAACGACGAAATAAAGGTAACGTTCAAAAGCGGTAAAACAATTACTGCCGACATCGTGATCCTCTCAATCGGAGTAAGACCGGAAACGAAGCTGGCAAGAGAAGCCGGACTGGCTATCGGGGAAGCCGGGGGAATAGCTGTCAACGAGTACCTGCAAACTTCGGATGAGAATATCTACGCCGTAGGTGATGCCATAGAGTACAAACATCCTATCACCGGAAAGTCTTGGCTGAACTATCTTGCCGTCCCGGCCAACCGTCAGGGAAGAATCGTTGCCGACAATATGGTGTATGGCAATACTATTTCTTATGAAGGAGCTATCGGCACTTCTATCGCAAAAGTCTTCGATATGACGGTTGCTTCTACCGGACTGCCTGCCAAACGCCTGAAGCAAGCCAACATAGAATATTTGTCCTCTACCACACATTCCGGTTCTCATGCGGGATACTATCCGGACGCTTTGCCGATGAGCATAAAAATCACTTTCGACAAGAAAGATGGCACACTATATGGCGGACAGATAGTGGGCTACACGGGCGTGGACAAGCGTATCGACGAAATTGCCCTGATTATCAAACATAAAGGCACGATCTACGACTTAATCCGTCTGGAACATGCCTATGCACCTCCTTACTCTTCTGCCAAAGATCCCGCAGCAATTGCCGGATATGCCGCCGAAAATATTCTGAAAGCAAAAGTCCATCCGTTATACTGGAGAGAATTAAGAGATGCCGATATGCAGGAGATCACCCTTATAGACGTGCGTACTCCGGACGAACACAGCTTAAACTCCATCAAAGGCTCTATCAACATCCCTTTGGATGATTTGAGAGAGCGAATGAGCGAAATTCCTTCCGACAAGCCTGTATATCTATACTGTGCCGTCGGCCTGCGGGGCTACTTGGCATCAAGGATACTTCTGCAACATGGATTCGCCAATGTGAAAAACCTTGTAGGAGGGTACAAAACTTATCTGGCGGCAACTACTCCCGTTACGCTCTGCGACAATCCCGACGACTGTAAGGGAAAAGCGGATACGACGGATTATTCGGAAGAAAGAAATATGAAAACCTCGATAAAAACCATAAAAGTGGATGCTTGCGGACTGCAATGTCCCGGCCCTATCCTTAAAATGAAGAAAAGTATAGAAGAGCTGTTGGAAGGAGAACGGATGGAGATGGAAGCTACGGACGCAGGATTCCCAAGAGATGCGGAAGCTTGGTGCAATACCACCGGCAACCGTTTCATTTCCAAAGAGGATAAAGGCGGTAAGTTCAGCGTTGTCATAGAAAAAGGAGGAGCCAAAGCATGTCACACAATCAGTTCATGCGAAAGCAAAGGAAAAACATTTATCATGTTCAGTGACGACTTAGACAAAGCGCTCGCCACTTTCGTCCTTGCCAACGGTGCTGCCGCAACCGGAGAAAAAGTTACTATCTTCTTCACTTTCTGGGGACTGAACGCCATCAAGAAGCTCGATAAGCCGAAAGTAGAGAAAGACATATTCGGAAAGATGTTCGGTATGATGTTGCCGTCCAGTTCACAGAAGCTGAAACTATCCAAGATGAACATGGGTGGCATAGGCAGCCGGATGATGCGTTATATCATGAAAAACAAGGGCATAGATTCTTTAGAATCGCTTCGCCGGCAGGCTTTGGAGAATGGAGTGGAGTTCATCGCCTGCCAGATGTCTATGGATGTAATGGGCGTCAAGCGTGAAGAACTGCTCGATGAAGTCACCATCGGAGGGGTTGCTACTTATATGAACCGTGCGGATAATGCGAATGTAAACCTATTTATTTAAAACCAGTATGAAATCAATCTGTATAATGAGAGACATCTACAAGGCTCTCAACGAATTTGAAAGTTCACTCGAACAGGTACACGGCGTTTCGCTCAATGAAGCGATGGTGCTCTGCTGCATCAATGACCAAACGTTGACGGCAAGCGCCATCTCCGAGCAGACCGGAATAAAGGCCTCACACCTTTCCAAGGTAATCCGTTCCATAGAAGAAAAGAAGATGATCGGACGTGCATTAGGAGAGAAAGACAAACGTCAGATGTATTTTTCATTAACCGATAGTGGTAAGAAATGCCTTTCGGATATGAAATGCAATACGATAGAGATACCGGAAATACTGAAACCGCTCTTTGATGAAACCGCCTGAAAAGAATAACGAACTTACTCAGGCATAAGAGGGAACCCGAAAAGCCCTTCTATTCTTTTTTTCAGGCGCGGATTACGCGGATTACACGGAAAAGAGTAAAGAAATAATCCGCGTAATCCGCGCCTAAATCATATCTATATTAACCGTTCAGACATCATCGTCAGTCAATTCCTCTTTATCTTCTCTCGGTTTATCCTTTATCAGCAGGATGCTCATTTCGTAGAGCAGGCACAACGGGATAGCCACCACAGACAAGGTAAACGGATCTCCGGTAGGCGTGATGATAGCCGCAACGATAAATATCAGTACGATGGCATGACGGCGATACTTACGGAGGAAAGACTTGGTAACCAATCCCATCAACGATAGCAACCACGTCACCAAAGGAAGCTCGAACACCAACCCCATCATCAGCACCAGCATCATAAAGTTGTCGATATATGAGTTCAACGATATCTGATTCTCTATCTGCGTACTCAGTTCATACGTAGCCAGAAAGCGCAACGTCAACGGATATACCATGAAATAGCCCAGCAACACTCCCAGAAAAAACATGATTGTACCCACGCTCAATGCCATCTTCACGTTTTTTTCTTCATTCGGATAGAGGGCAGGCTTGATAAACAGCCATATTTCAAATAAAAGGTAGGGTACGGACATGACGACAGACATCCAGAAAGCAGTAGAGATATGTATAAAGAACGGTGATGCCAGATTAATATTAATCAGCTTCACCTCAAACTGCTGGGTAAAGAAGTCTCCCGACAGATGAAGCCAGTCACCTATCTTATGGAGAAAATGATAAAAAACAAAATCATTATGGCAGGGAGCCAGAATTACGTTGTCGAAGAGATAAGGCATGGCAATGAAAAAGCCTATGGCAAAGACCATCCATACCCCGATAACTCTGAAAAGCACACGACGAAGCACATCCAGGTGATCCCAGAATGTCATTTCGGCCATGCTTATTCCTCTTTTTTCTGTTCGTTGTCGGTCGTCGGCTTCTTCGTTTCCACCGGCTTGTCTATATCCTCTTTTGTTTTCTTTATCTCGGCCTCGGCTTCAGCAACCCCTTGTTTGAAGCTCTTCATCCCTTTTCCCAGTCCTTTCATCAGTTCGGGAATCTTCTTTCCGCCAAAAAGCAATACGATTAATAAAACAATCAGCAGGATTTCCATACCGCCCAAGTTCCAAAGCAAAATGTTGTTCATCATAAGATTAATCATTATAATTCTATTATAGACTGCAAATCTAAATAAAAGTAAGGTAGAGAGCAAGAAATTAAAGGTATTTATAGATTTCCATAATATCCCGGTCCCGGCGTATAAATCGGGAAATGATAGATTCCCTCTTTCCGAAGGTGTCCGTCGTCTACCAATGTCTTCAAACGGCGATTGGCAGTAGTTTTCGTTAAACGGCAAATACGCTCGAAATCCGCACGGGTTATATAGTTATTGTTTTTGAAATAGTCTGTCAGAATCGCGTCTATCTCCGCCAAAGATGTATCCTTGGAATGATTCTTTATGTCCACGCGTACAAAATGCGTAGAAGCGTACAACTCCCGCTTCAAATCCTTTTCAGGACGAAACGAGACGGATTTGAACTTTACGGATTCCGCTCTGATCTCTTTTTCCGAACGTACAGGCGGACAGGTGGCCGTCATTTGAAAAAAGCCGAGACCGTCCAGATGAACCCTGTCGCCATCCTTGAGTTTCTCCACGATGAGATTCCGCAAAAGATTTATAACCGCCCCTACTTCACTCTCCATGAAAGTGCTCCGCTGATGGATTGTCTTTGCCAATTCTTCACTGTTTACCGTCTGTCTCGGCAATACCCGCACGTGAAGTTCTCCCTTCTTCTCTTGTCCGTCCGGAACAGGTGTTTCATAGAAATCATAGATTACTGCCATATTCGTATGTATTAAAGCATGAATTAATTCTTTTCTTCGTATCAACTACTATTTTTCTTTGCATCGACTAATCTTTTCACATACGTGGAGCAATCGTTCCATATCTGTGGGACGAATGCTCCACAATAATGGAACAATCGCCCCACAGCCGTGAAAAGATTAATTCTTCAAGACAAAGATACTACTTTAATCCGACGTACACAATAAAAGTCTGACCTATTCCATTAGTTTTCCCCTTCCGTATAAATAGCCAAAACATTCCGGGAAACAACAGGACAAGGCACGGCCTTTCACATCATCCGAAACTAAAAACAAAGAAAAAAAGGAAGTTGGAAGCTATCGCTATTCTGATTTTATGAGTTCCGTCTATGGATACTTTTGCGGGAACTATTGCTGTCTTTAATGTTGTCATAATAATTTGGGATTCGTTTTAGATTCGTTATTAAGTCCAAATTGGAACAAAACATCCTTTTCTTATCTAAAATGATTAGAGCAACAACAAGAAGAAATCAGTTATATACCTCTGTATTACTGTGTTTTAAACTTAAATATTTCGTGGAGCATATCGGACTCGAACCGATCACCTCGACACTGCCAGTGTCGCACTCTAGCCAGATGAGCTAATGCCCCGATATTGTTTTGATACGGCAAATATAATATATTTATAGATACAGTTCACAAATTTAGCCTGAAAAAAGAACAAGGACATCCTATTTTAGTTTCCGGCCGATGCTTATCAGAGGAAATACGACCAGCCACAAAAGAGAAACGGGGATTCGGAGATAAAGGTAAAAAATGCAACAATTAAATAGGTAAAACTCCTGATTTATATAAAATTTAGCTTATATTTGTCGTGTCTTCCTGAAGTGGAAGATACATTTTATAATATTGAAGTAACGAGTTATTGTCCCAGAACTTAAAATCGCCAGTTTTATTCATCGGGGATGATAGCAACAGTTACCTCACGTTTATTGTTATATTCCTAATCAATATAATGATATGGCGTGGGGTACAGTTGTCTATTATCGATGGAGGGTTTCTGGCGATGCCTAAGTTCTGTAGTAGATTAGCTGTCCTCACGTCTTTTTTGTATCCTTTCGTGAGGACGCTTTTCTATTACGAACTCCCGCTTCCTCAAACAGAAAAGGAATATGGACGAACTATTGTTGACGGGTATCATGGGGATACTCTCGATCATCCTATTGATAACAGGATACCTATTGATAAAAAGGCACGAAAAACGATGCTGGAAAGTAGATAGAAATACCCGGATAGTATTGCATCTGCTTCAAACATTATTAGACCAGAAAGAGCTGGTCATGCTGGAAAGCGAACTGCATAAAGACCCTCACAGCAACAAGCTACCCAGCGAATTGCTCTACGGCGTCCCCACCGACGACGAGGACAAGTACCTCAACATCTGCACCTTCGATACCCTGCTCTGTTATCTTGCCCTGTTCGAGCAAGTAGCCGTTATACTCGCAAGAGACAAAGACCTGAACAATTTATTCCTAAACATCTTCTCCGAACAAATAGACGACCTCTACGAGAACATAAACATCTTCGAATTCATCTTCGAGCACGAGGATAAGTACCCGGAACTGCGAAAGTTACTGATGAACTGGAAAGACACCAAGTAAACTTCGCTCTCAAGTATATTCATGGTTATTACTATATTATCTTTGATAGGCCAAAACGTCACGACAGTAAATCCGTCATTTCCATTCGTCGGCAAAAGACACATATTCGTCGATAAATTGTTTCCAGTTGTCGTTTCCACTTTGCAAAAGTAACCGAAATGTTACGCAATCGTAATTTTAAGAGTTTTTCTTTAAACTTAAATGAAGAAATGTAACGAAACTTGGCAATTATTCCATGCGAAACTTGTAACTTTGTGACACGAGCATAAGAAATTCTATAATTATCCTATAATAAATACTAAAAAACAAGTTTATGAGTACAAAAATTACAAGATTTAGGAATCTACTGATAATGGCATTAGTATGTTTCGTCAGTGGGAGTGTTTGGGGACAGGAGACGACAGAAACATTTACAAATGCAACCAATTTAAGTGGTAGTCAAGCTTACAATGGAACAGAAGCATCTTTTACAGGAGTGAATAATATTGAATGGAAATTTCTACATTGCCAAGATGGAAATAAACAAAACCCCAAATATATAATAGATGGGATTACTCCTATACTCAGACATCCTAATGCCTATATGAAGGCTGACAAGATAGAAGGAGGTATATCATCTTTCTCACTAAAATACAAACGTGCATATACAGGAACAAAGCCCTCCAGAATTGTAGAAGTATATATCAATGACATCTTAGTTGGTTCCGGAGAAGAATGCAAAGATGATGATACAGAACGTACTTTAATTGTAAACAACCTTAATATATCTGGAGATTTTTCCGTAAAAATCAAATTAAGAGGTTCAGGTACGACTAATGCACAAACCTGTATTGATGATTTCAAATGGACGAGCAATGTGCCTACCATAGTAGCAGCTCCAACCATCTCTCCTGAATCTTGTGAATTTGCAGAAAGCCAAGAAGTAACTATTACTCAAAGCGAAGGAGCAGATATTTATTATACAACAGACGACAATAAGCCTACAAGCGGTTCTCTAAAGTACACAAATCCTTTTACCATTAATGAAACAACAACAGTAAGAGCTATTGCTATTAAAAATGGTGTAGAAAGTGACGAAGCAGAAGCAAGGATATATACCAAGCAAGCCCCTGCAAATAAAGTTAATACTCCTATTTTCGATGAAGCAAGCGGTGACTTTGAAATAACAAAAACAGTTAGATTATCTTGTAGTACAGAAGAGGCAAAGATATATTATAATATAAATGAAGAAAGCAATCCTACTTCTGCATCAACTTTATATGATGCGAATGAAGGCATCACAATTACTGAAACAAGTACAATTAAAGCAATAGCTATACTAGCAGGAAAAGAGGACAGTGAAGTCGCAACGGCTACCTATACAAAAGTTCTGGCTACTCCAGAATTCAAATATAGCAGTGAAAACGCTAGTGCTAATTTAGGAGAAACATTCACTGCTCCTACTCTAAGCTATAATGGAAACTCTGACCTATCAGGATTAACAATCTCATATACAAGTTCGGATACAAATGTTGCAACTATTAATGCAGAAGGAGTAGTAACACTTGGTACTGCCGGAAAAACAACAATTACAGCGTCCGTAAGCGCTACGGATGATTATGAAGCGGCAGAAGCTACTTATGTTTTAAAAGTTATTGACCCAAATGCACGTTTTGTTTTAGCCATAAATTATGGAAATCAATGGTATGCCATTAGCCAAGAAGTCGATGGTAAAGCAGAGGCTAAGGGTATTGAGGTTAACAATGACCAAAAAGTAATATCTGATATAACAGGTCTCCTTTGGACAATAGAAGAGGATAAATACCTAAAAGCTGAAAATGAAACATTTTTAGCTTACAAAGGTAGTGGAACTGATATTAATCTAGTAGAAACTGCTTATGAATGGATACTTCAAAAACAAAATGATGGAAGCTATTATATAAAAGCAACTACTGGTTCTAATCGTTATCTCGCATATGGAACAGCAGAGAATCAAAAGAAATTCGGAGGTTATTTAAATGCTAATGGATATGTTCTCAACATCTACATACTATCAGTAGCTACTCCAGAAGAACCTAAATCTACTATCAACCCAACTACCGGCGCAATGACCCTAACAGGCGCATGGACGGCAGAAGCAGTTAAAGCATTAGAAATACCTGCCAATGTAACTTCTGTGGATATGACAGCTATAAATGTAGATGTATTGCCGACAACGATCGGAAACCCGAATTGTCTGTTTTACGTGAAGGAAAATTCAACACTTGAAGATTTTAATGTTATCGCAGGTAATAGCGCCATAATCGGTATAGAGCTACATGATGGTTATGATTTTTATAATACTAAATCATTTACAGGTGATATAACTTATTCCCGTACATTTGCTTCCGGCTGGAATACCTTTGCATTACCATTCAATACGGCAATTCCTAACGGTGTTCAAGTTGAAGCATTTGATAAGAAAGATGGAAATCAAATTCTGTTCACAGAAGCAACGTCTATTGAAGCCAACACGGCTTATCTTATCAACGTTCAAGCCGGTGGAGAAATATCATTCGCTGCAAATAATGTAACAGTCCCTGTAACAGCCACAACCGGTGATACTTATAAAAGTAATTTCTTACACATGACGGGAGATGATATAGCAGGCAAATATATTTTAGTGATGGAAGAAGGCGTAGAAGTATTTGCCCGCGCTAATGCAGAAGCACAGATGCATGCATTCCGTGGATATTTGGATTTACCGACAGCTTCGGGCGTACAATACAGCATTTCTCATGACGGCGGAGCTACCGGTATCAATAATACAGATATAGAGGGTATCAAGATTTATTCTATAAACGGAACACTGATTATCAATGCCGACAAGACACAATCAGTTCAAATTTATGGATTAGACGGACGCATGGTTAAGAATATCCAAGTTTCGGAAGGAGAAAATACAGTTACAGGATTAGCCAAAGGTATTTATCTGATAAATAATCAAAAAGCCATTATTAAATAATAAACTAAACTGAATATAATTATGAAAACAAAAGATTATTATATCAAACCGACTATAGAAACAATAAAACTGGAAGTTGAAGAAAACACGAGTGTTGTTACTACTTCTTCGGGTACATCTGTCGGAGTCAGTGACAACGAGACAAGCGGAACTGCCCGTTCAAAACGCAGAAACTTCTGGGACGACGATAAAGAATAAACCTTTATATAGTAGTTTCAATCAAGAAAGTTGCCTGAAATCATTCGGGCAACTTTTTTTAATCCCTCCCTCCTATTTATCCCAACCTCTTTCATCCTTCATTTAGCAAATCTACGATTGATTAATAGCACGTTAACCTGAATGATGCTATCCTTCAGCTGAAAGATATAAACCCAAAAGGATGTACCTTGTACGTACTATCGGCTGAATCTTTTTCCTAAGAAAGGTTCAGTATAATAAACTGGTAATCATGTATATTATCAAAAGACTGAAGGATTGAAGGATAAATGAGGATAATTCTGTTTTAACAGGAATATACGGCAGCAAAATGCAGCATTTTTAGCTTCCGCAGGTTTTGAAATAATCATCAGGTTGATTGAAAAAAACATCGAGGTGAATTTAAAAAACATCCCGATGATTGAAAAAAACATCAGGTCGTTTGTGAACAAAGATACGGTCGTTTGTTTGCAAACTCCTATCGTTTGTCGGCAATCGACCGTATGTTGATTTACATCGGTTCGTCCAATAGTTCAGGGTGAGCTGCATAGTGTTCAAACCCTTTGATAAACAGAGATAACTGGTAGCCATCCATTAGGGAATGATGTCCCTCTACACATAAAGGCAACAGCTTTCGTCCGGCTGCTTCTTTCATTTTCCCGAAAGCTACTTTGGGATTGGACGATTGAGTACCGTTATTGGGTTGTTGAAAAGAGGTAAAAGACACCCACGGGATAGTTGTCATAAAAATCAGGTCACCGTCATACGGACCGGATTCGTGTTGACGTATCTTTTTATGTTCCACGATGTGCGCACGTTCACAAGTATCAAATTCACGAAGCGTACTTTTCATCCGGGTATTAATATTGGTATAAGTGCCGTCTTCATACCCTATCGTTTGTGCAGCATGAACCTTGTCATAAATATAAACCTCGCCGTCCTCTATACGAAGTCGGAAGTTTTCAATCTCATTGCACAAACGTGCGGCAATATAAGTATTCGCAAGATTCAAAGAATATCCGTTAGCTTTCACATAAGCATAAAGTTCCGTTACATCTATGTCTGCTCCCAAATGGGCAAAAGGATTACTGAAATCCAGGAAATAAAAATAGGCAGTCTTACGATTCCAATGTTCAATGTCAAAGCGTCTTTTCATATCTTCTTTATATACGATTACCATTTCAGTTTCAAGCGATGCTTCTGTGCCTCTTCCAACGGTACGGTCTCTACCTTCTTCGCTTGATTATTCTCTCTCAACTTTTCATATTCCTCCGTCACTTCACTGACAAATTCGTCTTTTACCTCCGGATTCAGCAGTTTCCCCACGACAGGCACTATCTGCGAAGCATCGCGCGTGTACACCACAGGAGCATTATAAACCGGAGCAATCTTCAAAGCCGTGTGAAGTTTGGACGTAGTAGCTCCCCCTATCAGTAAAGGGATGTGCAATCCGGCCTTTTTCAACTCTATTGCCACGTGTACCATTTCTTCCAGCGACGGCGTGATTAATCCGCTTAAACCGATAGCGTCCACCTTTTCTTCAAGAGCTTTCTGCACGATTGCTTCTGCCGGAACCATAACTCCCAGATCTACAATCTCATAATTGTTGCACGCCATCACTACGGAGACAATATTCTTTCCGATATCATGTACATCCCCTTTCACCGTGGCAAGCAAAACCTTTCCTGCCGAAGATGTACCTTCCGTCTTTTCCGCTTCAATGAGTGGCTGAAGTATGGCTACGGCTTTCTTCATCGTGCGGGCAGTCTTTACTACCTGGGGAAGAAACATTTTTCCCGTTCCGAACAGCTCACCGACATGGTTCATCCCGTTCATCAACGGACCTTCAATGATATCCACCGCCCTTGCATATTGCGGAACAGCCTCAGCCAAGTCTTCTTCCAGATAATCGGCAATTCCCTTTACCAAGGCATATTTCAAACGTTCTTCCACCGTGCCGTTTCGCCATTCATCATGGCGCACTGCCTGAGAAGTCTCCGTAGCAGAGGCTTTCAGTTTCTCGGCAAGTTCTATCAATCTCTCGGCTGCATCCGGACGACGATTTAAAACGACATCTTCTATCTTTTCCAAAACATCCGCCGGTATATCCGTATAAATAACAGAAGTAGCCGGATTAACGATACCGAAATCCATTCCCTGACTTATGGCATGGTAAAGGAACACGGCATGCATCGCCTCACGGATATAATTGTTGCCACGAAAAGAGAAAGAAAGATTGCTTACACCACCGCTGACATGCGCTCCGGGAAGATTCTTCTTTATCCAACCGGTTGCCTTGATAAAATCGACCGCATAATTATTGTGTTCTTCCATCCCCGTAGCCACGGCAAGCACGTTCGGGTCAAAGATGATATCATTCGGATTAAAGTCCGCTTTCTCTGTCAGCAGACGATAAGCACGCTCGCAAACTTCTATCTTACGTTCGAAAGTATCGGCCTGTCCTTTTTCATCAAAAGCCATCACCACAGCCGCCGCGCCATATTGTTTTACCTGACGGGCATGAGTTAAAAATACTTCTTCTCCCTCCTTCAAGGAAATGGAGTTGACAATCGATTTACCTTGCAAACATTTCAGTCCGGCTGTGATCACTTCCCATTTCGAAGAATCAATCATCACCGGAACGCGGGCTATCTCCGGCTCGGAAGCTATCAGGTTAAGGAAAGTAACCATTTCTTCTTTTGCATCCAGCAGACCGTCATCCATATTTATATCGATAACCAATGCACCGTCTTCTACCTGTGTGCGGGCAATGGACAAGGCTTCTTCATATTTCTTTTCCTGAATAAGACGCAAGAACTTACGCGAACCTGCCACATTGCAACGTTCACCGACGTTGACAAAGTTAATTTCAGGTTTAACTTCAAGCAATTCCAGCCCCGAAAGCCATAAATGTTCCGGTTTGGAAGCCAGTACGTGAGGTTGGGCGTCTTTCACCCAATCATTGTATTTAGCAATATAAGTATCCGTTGTACCACAACAGCCACCAATGATATTCACCAAGCCCTCCCGAATGTACTCTCCCACTTCACTCGCCATTTCATCCGGAGTCTGATCATATTCTCCCAAGCTGTTCGGCAAGCCTGCATTAGGATAAGCGCTTATATAATAAGGTGCACGGGAAGACAACCCTGCCAAAAAAGGTTTCAACTGTTTGGCACCAAAAGAACAATTCAATCCGATTGAAAATATATTCGCATGCTGTACAGAAGCAAGAAACGCATCCAAGGTTTGTCCGGACAAAGTACGCCCTCCGGTATCAGAGACCGTTACCGACAGCATGACTGGAACATTTCTCCCGACTTTCTTCATTGCCTTTTCCGCAGCGAAGAGAGCCGCCTTTGCATTCAGCGTATCAAAAATAGTTTCTATTAAAAAGGCATCCACACCACCTGTCAGAAGTGCTTCCATCTGCTCTTGATAAGATTCGGCAAGTTCGTCAAACGTCAACGCACGTGCAGCCGGATTATTCACATCCGGAGACATGGAGCAGGTTTTATTGGTAGGCCCAACCGAGCCTGCTACAAAACGGGGTTTATCGGGATTCTTTGCAGTATATTCATCTGCTATCTCACGTGCTATCCTAGCTCCTGCCAGATTAATTTCCGACACCAAATCCTGCACATGATAATCTGCCATAGACACACTTGTAGCATTGAAAGTATTTGTTTCGATGATATCCGCTCCGGCTTCCAAGTATTTACGATGAATATCACGGATAACGTCCGGGCGTGTAAGGCACAGCAAATCATTATTGCCTTTCATCTGACCGGGTAGATCAACAAACCGTTCACCACGAAAATCTTCCTCTCTCAGATTGTACCGTTGAATCATCGTACCCATCGCTCCGTCGAGGATAAGAATACGCTCGCGGATCACTTGTGGAATAGAATAAGTCATCAAGCTATTGTGTTAGTATTTAAACATCCTGTCCATTTCACGCTTATCGTCTTTTTCCTTCAACGATTCACGTTTATCATATTGCTTCTTACCCTTAGCTAACGCTATAACCACTTTAGCCAATCCTTTTTCATTGATATACATACGGGCAGGGACTATGGTAAATCCCGTTTCTTTGGTTGCCCGCTCCAACTTCCTCAACTCTTTCTTGCTCAAAAGCAGTTTACGGTCACGGCGAGCAATATGATTATTGTACGAACCATAAAAATACTCCGCTATATGCATACCTTTCACCCAAAGTTCGCCTCTTGAGAAAAAGCAATAAGTATCTACCAGACTCGCCTTACCTAAGCGGATGGATTTGATTTCTGTACCCGTAAGTACAATTCCCGCCGTATAAGTGTCTATAAATTCATAATCAAATGTAGCACGCTTATTCTTTATATTTACCGGAGCAAGTTTCATGTTCAATTTAAAATAACAGTCAATTTATTAAAGATCAATTCCAGTATAGCCGGACAGGCAATAAGGAGCAAAGACGCCATAATGGTATACGACATCTGCTTTTTCTCTTCTACCTGAATCAGGACGCGGGTACCTTCCCATACTATATATATAATGTAGAACTGGAATATCCAACTCAAGATGAAAAAGCCGGGAAGTATTCCCGTAATAATATCCAGCAGAAAAGTTACCACCATGGCATAGCCCGCAAACTGTTGTATTAAGGAAAGATTATTTTTAAGTCCGAACATCTTTACTCCCAACTGGTTGATGCCGTAAGCTGCCAGAAAGTATCCTCCGAAAAGAGCCACGAAAACAGCACAACACGCCGTCATAGCCCGTTGGAAAATAATATTTCCCTCACCTCCACCTTCAATAAGTATCCCAATGAAGACGGATATACCGCATAAACCGATCATAGGATAGACAAAAGCAGAAAAAACCGCCCGCCTATCCTCTAAACTAATTTCCTCCCATGCCTTGGCAGGAGAGGAAATTAACATGATTGCCCGTTTAAATAATCCTTTATAATTCAATATTATTTCAGTTTATATTTAGCATACTTATATTGCAGCTTATTATTTCTCAAACTTTCATCTTTAACTTTCACGGAAACAGCTACTACAATAGAGTCGGAAACCGTTTTTATACCGTCTGAAATCAAAGAATACACAGGAGGCATACGGAAGCTGCGTAATGTATATTTGTCCGACCATCTTACCATACCTTGAGATGCATTCAAATTCAAATGAAGATATAATGTATCTGCACTAACTTTCTGTTTTATCATGTCCATATAAACTCCAGTATTTGCTGCGTCAAAGGTCACCGATGTATTTACATAACCTCCATACGCCCACATCGTATCATAAGAAAGCACAGAATCATTGCGCAAGGTATCCCCTTTCTCTCCCGCATCAGGAATAGTCAACATATCTTTTGTCTGAATCGAAAAAGAATTCCAACCGGCAACAAGATCTACATGCACTTCTTTGGTGTTTTCCGTAATCTCCGTATCTTTTGGAAATGTATATTGAAGGGCAGCTCTCTCTATACCTTTTAAACCTCCCAAAGCCTGTACGGAAGAAGCAGAAGGAATAAATTTCATACCCGTAAAATCTTGTATTAGACTTTTGCCTGAAGCTGTCGTATAATCATCCACAACGGTAAAATAGAAAGCTCCTCCCTGTTGGTAATCATCACTTTCCAAACAAGAAGAAAACATAGTAACCACTACAGCCAAAACTGCTCCCAAAGACAATAACTTGAAATTTTTCATCTTAAATTAAATTGTTTATAAGTTTAGGAATTGCAAAAATATAAAAAGGAAAAGAGGTGTGCACTATCCTTGTCCCTTTTTTTTGTTATTTAATAAATAAATGATGAATTAAGGCAAATACTGCACAGCACACCTCATTTTTTTAATTATTCCGCCACGAGCAACTGTTTTTTAGCAAATAGTCATATCTTTGCAAAATATTAAAGAAACAAACATCGGAATGACCTATACCTATGGAGTGGCTTAACAGTTTATTTATAGAGCAGACCGCATTGCAGGCAGTAGTGATAATTTCCCTTATCTCGGCGATAGGACTGGGATTGGGAAAGATACATATCATGGGGGTTTCTTTAGGAGTGACAGTCGTTTTCTTCGCCGGAATTCTAGCCGGTCATTTTGGCCTGTCCGTTGATCCGCAAATGTTGAACTATGCGGAAAGTTTCGGCCTTATCCTGTTCGTTTATGCTCTAGGACTTCAAGTCGGTCCCGGTTTTTTCAGTTCATTCAGAAAAGGTGGTGTAGAACTCAATATGCTGGCTTTAGGGGTTGTATTACTGGGAACTGCCATGACAGTTGTATTCCACACAATGACAGGAGTTTCACTACCCGACATGGTAGGCATACTCTGCGGAGCTACAACAAACACACCGGCACTGGGAGCAGCACAACAAACATTGAAGCAGATGGGGATGGATAGCAACAGTCCGGCACTGAGTTGTGCTGTCAGTTATCCGCTAGGAGTAATAGGCGTAATTCTCGGAATTATCTTTGTCAGGAAACTATTCGTCAAGAAGAGTGATTTGGAGATAAAGGAAAAAGACGATAACAACAAAACATACATTGCGGCATTTCAGGTGCATAACCCTGGTATCTTTGATAAAAGTATAAAAGACATCGCTCACATAAGCCATCATAAATTCATTATTTCCCGTTTATGGCGGGATGGTAATGTAAGTATCCCGACTTCTGAAAAGGTGCTGAAAGAAGGAGACCGACTATTGGTCATCACTTCCGAAAAAGATGCCTTGGCACTGACCGTCTTATTCGGAGAGCAGGAAAATACGGACTGGAATAAAGAGGATATAGACTGGAATGCGATTGACAGTCAGTTGGTATCACAGCGCATTGTTGTAACACGTTCTGAAATTAACGGAAAGAAACTCGGCTCATTACGGTTACGCAACCATTACGGTATCAACATCAGCCGTGTCTATCGCTCTGGAGTACAATTACTTGCCACGCCGGAATTAACCCTTCAAATGGGCGACCGTCTGACCGTTGTGGGAGAAGCCGCCGCTATTCATAACGTGGAAAAGGTATTGGGAAATGCGGTAAAAAGCTTGAAAGAGCCGAATCTCATCACCATATTTATAGGTATCATATTAGGATTGGCTTTAGGGGCAATACCTATCAGTTTTCCCGGTATCAGTGCTCCCGTGAAACTCGGACTAGCCGGAGGTCCCATTGTCGTAGGAATATTAATCGGTACTTTCGGCCCACGTCTGCATATGGTAACCTACACCACCCGAAGTGCTAACCTGATGCTTCGCGCCTTAGGTTTATCCATGTATTTAGCTTGTTTGGGGCTGGATGCCGGAAAACATTTCTTCGAAACCGTATTCCGTCCCGAAGGTTTATTATGGATAGGGCTCGGTTTTGCCATCACTCTTATTCCGGTATTAATTATGGCTATAATAGCCTTCAAAATAATGAAAGTCGATTTTGGTTCCGTATCCGGCATGATATGTGGAAGTATGGCGAACCCAATGGCACTTACGTATGTTAATGATACCATACCGGGAGATAATCCTTCCGTATCTTATGCTACTGTTTATCCTCTCTGTATGTTTCTGAGAGTAATCATCGCACAAGTAATATTAATGTTCTTTTTATAAACCATAAAACACCAACTCTATGAGCGGATTCAGTCAAATAACTCCGGAAAGTATTTTGAACGATTTGCGTTATCTAGAACTCTTATCACGCAGCTTTCCAACAATTGCCGATGCCAGTACGGAAATCATCAATTTAGAGGCAATCTTGAACTTACCGAAAGGAACGGAACATTTTCTAACCGACCTGCACGGGGAATATGAAGCATTCCAACATGTATTGAAAAATGCATCCGGCGCCGTTAAGCGTAAAGTAAACGAGATATTCGGAAATACTTTGCGTGAAGTCGAGAAAAAGGAACTTTGTACATTGATTTATTATCCGGAACAAAAGCTGGAACTGGTCAAAACTACGGAAGAAGATATTGATGACTGGTATCTTATTACATTAAACCAGTTAGTAAAAGTTTGCCAGAACGTGTCGTCCAAATATACACGTTCGAAAGTACGCAAGTCATTACCGCCCGATTTCTCATATATCATTCAGGAATTACTGCATGAATCATCTATCGAGCCCAATAAACATGCTTATATCGATGTAGTAATCAGCACAATTATCAGTACGAAGCGTGCAGACGATTTCATCATCGCAATGTGTAATCTTATCCAACGGCTGACAATCGATTCACTTCATATTGTTGGCGATATTTATGATCGTGGTCCCGGAGCGCATATCATTATGGATACGCTTTGCAATTACCATAACTTCGATATCCAATGGGGTAACCATGATATTCTTTGGATGGGCGCTGCGGCAGGAAACCTTTGCTGTATTGCCAACGTAATCCGTATGTCGATGCGTTACGCCAATCTGGCAACACTTGAAGATGGTTACGGAATCAACCTTTTGCCACTGGCTACGTTCGCAATGGACACTTATGCCAATGATCCCTGTTCTGTCTTTGTTCCGAAAACAACTTTCGCCGACAGTGCATATAACGAAAAGACAATACGTCTTATCACGCAAATGCATAAGGCAATCAGTATTATACAGTTCAAACTGGAAGCCGAGATTATAAACCGTCGTCCGGAGTTTGATATGAAAGACCGTAATCTTCTTGAAAAAGTAGATTATGAACGTGGCGTATTCATGTATAAAGGCAAAGAATACGTTATGAAAGACAATAATTTCCCAACTATCGATCCGAAGAATCCTTATAAGCTGACGGATGAGGAAGAAGAATTGATCAAGAAACTGCACCATTCGTTTGTAAGTAGTGAAAAACTGAAAAAGCATATGCGTTGTCTCTTTACCTACGGAGGAATGTATATGGTAACTAATTCGAATCTTTTATTCCACGCCTCCATTCCGTTAAATGCCGACGGTAGTATGAAACATGTGCGTATCGGCAAGAAAGAATACTGGGGCAAGAAATTACTCGATAAGATAGACCAACTGATCCGAACGGCTTATTTCGACGAAGAAGGCGAAGAAAAGCTTTTCGCTATGGATTACATCTGGTATCTGTGGTGCGGTAAAGATGCACCTCCATTCGATAAAGATAAGATGGCAACTTTCGAACGTTACTTCCTAAATGAAAAGGAATTGCATAAAGAAGTAAAAGGACACTATTACTCACTGCGCAATGAGGAAAAAACATGTGATATGCTCTTAGAAGAATTTGGAGTGAAAGACCAACATATGCATATCATTAACGGACACGTTCCTGTTAAAACGATTAAAGGAGAGAACCCGATAAAGGCAAACGGTAAACTATTGGTTATTGACGGGGGATTCTCTAAGGCATATCAACCGGAAACCGGAATTGCCGGATATACCTTGGTGTATCATTCAAGAGGAATGCAGTTGGTACAGCATGAACCGTTCACCTCAACTCAAAAAGCGATTGAAGAAGGACAGGACATTAAATCCACTACTTTCGTCGTTGAATTGAATTCCCAACGTATGATGGTGAAAGATACCGATAAAGGCAAAGAATTGCAAACGCAAATCAGCGATTTGAAAAAACTCTTAGTAGCTTACCGGAACGGTTTTATAAAGGAGAGAAAATAAAGCGTATCTTCCAATCGTTCAACCAAGGTCATCCTTGCGTTTCACCACGGACAACCACTCGTTTTACCGTGCCCAAACGACAGGCTGCCCTTGGCTGAACGATTCTATAAATAGCTTATTCAAATAATATCCATACTACCCATCAAGAATATCTTTACCACCAATATCGTTTCAGTATAAACTACTGTGGCAAATCGTCAAACGACCTAGGTTTACGTTGCGGTTCAAATACATGCTTCGCATAATTGTAGCCGTTCAAATCATACAATCCCCTAAAGCGAGACAAACGATTCAAAAAGTCCTGATAGTCTTTCTTTTCCGGCATTGTCCATTGTACTTCAGACAAAGCAGCCATACGAGGTAATACCATGTACTCCACATGAGAAAAAGTGGGAATATATTCCGTCCAAAGATTAGCCTGTACCCCAACAATAAATTTCTTTTCATCATTAGTCAAAGAAGCCGGTACAGGTTCCAAGCTATAGACCTTATCCACAGGAACAAAGCCACCGATAGCCAATGGTTCATTCTCCGTATCTTTTGTTTGATAATAATCAAAATAAGCATAGACATTTGGTGCCATAATCACATCATGACCTCGTTTTGCAGCCTCAATCCCCCCTTTAGTTCCACGCCATGACATAACAGTAGCTTCCGGTATTAAATCACCTTCCAATATCTCATCCCAACCAATGATACGACGTCCTTTACCATCCAAAAACTTCTCGGCACAAGACATCACATAACTTTGCAACCGATCTTCTGCAGAATGTTTTTTATCAGACTTCAAGCCTAATTTCTTTATCATAGCCTGACATTTAGGACAATTCTTCCAACGAACTTTCGGACATTCATCACCTCCTATATGAATATACTCTGAAGGAAATATTTCCGTTATTTCATCCAACACTCCCTCTATAAACTCTATAGTCTTAGGATTACCAGCACAAAGTACATCCTCAGAAATTCCCCAACGTTTCCAAACTTCATACGGGCCACCCGTGCAACCTAGTTCCGGATACGAAGCAAGTGCTGCCTGCATATGTCCCGGCAAATCTATTTCAGGAATTACCGTAATATACCGATCCCGGGCATAAGCTACAATTTCTTTTGCTTCTTCCTGTGTATAAAAACCACCATAAGGTTTCCCATCATATTCATCCGTATTATGTCCTATCACAGTTTCACTACGCATGGAGCCCACCTTTGTCAGTTCCGGATATTTCTTTATTTCAATGCGCCAACCCTGATCTTCCGAAAGATGCCAATGAAAACGATTTATATTATGTAATGCCAACATATCTATATAACGTTTTATTGAATCAAGCGTAAAGAAATGACGGGAAACATCGAGCATCATACCACGATAAGCAAAACGAGGATAATCCTGAATCTTAACTGCCGGGAAAGAAACGTTAGCAGTTTTAGTTATAGGCAAAGATTTACGTAAAGTCTGAATTCCATAAAATACTCCAGCTTCGGAAGCACCGGAAATAATGATATTATCTTTATTTACATTCAATTGATAAGCTTCCGGATTCTCAGAAGATAAACCTAATTGCAGAATAATAGCATTTTTTGTTTTGTCAGTCAATACTGTTTTCAGACTCTTACCTGTAGCCTCTTTTACATATTCGGCAAGAAAACCGGCATTACGCTGCATTCCGTCATTATCTGCCGGATAAATAATAATCTTAGTTTTATTATTCATTATAAACGGCTCATTCTGGTCTATGACCAGCTCTTGAGGAGCTGGAATTACTTGGTAATCCGCATTCTCCAGTTCTGTCGTACACGACATAAAAGAAGCTCCCACCAAACTCAAAATAAAAAGTGTTTTATTTACATTTCTCATAATAAATAGGTTTATATAGATTAACAAACAAAAGAAATTCTATGAAAAGTAACCTTTCTCAATAATAGATATCACTAAACTAAGTTCATAAAAAAGTCTTGCACCTCTTTCAATAACAAGAAAGTGATAAATCTATATTTCAGTTCATAGTTCATATTATTGATCTATTCACAAATATACGAATAGCATAATAAATTCGGGTCTATATTATAAAATATTTTATTATTAAACAATCAAAAAGGTACTATTCTCAGAACAAGAACAGTACCTTTCAACAAAATATCGTAATAACTTAATCTATGTATTTCTACTCAGATTAGATTTTTAGAGAAGTCATTACACTCTTTATCTTTTCGTCGGCAGCCGCATTAGCAGAATCATAGCATTTACGACATCCCATTTCACCTTTCACTTCAATATAGAACTTAATCTTTGGCTCAGTACCTGAAGGACGAACAGAAACCTTGCTGCCATCCTCTGTAAAATATTGAAGGACATTAGAAGTATCCGGCATATCAATATCTGTAACCTTGCCATTTGCATCAGTCTGCTTTAATGTTTGGAAATCTTTCCAAAGAATAACTTTCGAACCTGCAAGTTCCTTAGGAGGATTACTACGGAAATCAGTCATCATCTTCTTTATCTCTTCTGCACCGCTCTTCCCCGGTTTTACAACACTAATTCCTTTCTCCTTTGAAAATCCGTATTCTACATAAATATCTTGCAATAATTCAAATAAAGTCTTGCCGTTGTCTTTTGCCCAAGCAGCAATCTCCGCAATTAAGCAACAAGCAGATACAGCATCTTTATCACGAACAAAATCTTCAGCTAAGAAACCATAACTTTCTTCACCGCCGCCAATATATTTCTTTACACCTTCTCTGATCCGGATTTCACGTGCAATCCATTTGAAACCGGTATAACAGTCAAGCATTTCAATATTATTTCTATCGGCAATCTCTTTGATTAACTCAGTAGTCACAATTGTTTTTACAACAAACTCTTTACCTGTCATCTTACCCAATTTTTTATATTGAGTAATGATATAATAAAGATACATCAAACAAGTCTGATTACCATTAATAAGTACCCATTCACCTTTATCATCCTTACAAGCAATACCAACGCGATCAGCATCCGGATCTGAAGCCATCACAAGATCAGCGTCTATTTTCTTCGCCAGGTTTACAGCCATCGTCAATGCTTCCGCATTCTCCGGATTAGGAGATACAACCGTCGGGAAATTACCATCCTTAACCATCTGCTCGGGCACACATGTTACATTATCAAAGCCCCACATTTTCAATGCACGCGGAATGAGCATCATACCTGTACCATGAATCGGAGTATATACTATTTTCATATCTTTATGACGTGCAATAGCCTCCGGATCAATAGAAACTGTTTTAACAGCATCCAAATATGGTTTATCAATGTTTTCACCAACGATTTCTATCAAGTCTGGATTTCCCTTGAATTTAATATCAGCAGCAGAAGTTATTTTATTTACTTCATCAATAATGCCTGTATCATGTGGAGCCAACACTTGTGCACCATCATCCCAATATGCTTTATACCCATTATATTCCTTAGGATTATGCGAAGCAGTCAAGATAATACCGCTCTGGCAACCCAAATAACGAATCGCAAAAGACATTTCCGGAGTAGGACGCATATCTTCAAACAAATAGACTTTAATACCGTTTGCTGAGAAAATATCGGCTGATATTTCTGCAAACTTACGACTGTTATTACGACAGTCATGTCCTACCACAACGGAAATTTGTTTTAAATCCTTAAAGTTTTTATTCAGATAGTTAGACAATCCTTGAGTAGCAGCACCAACCGTATAGATATTCATACGATTACTACCTACTCCCATAATTCCTCGCAGACCACCCGTTCCGAATTCCAAATCTTTATAAAATGCTTCTATTAATTCTGTTTTATCGGGATTATCAAGCATTCTTCTTACTTCTGCTTGGGTTTCGGTATCATAAGCCGAAGTCAACCATTTTTCTGCTTTTGCGGTTACTTCCGCAATCAGTTCCTTATTATCCATATTATTACTGTTTTAAGTTTTAGTTATATCTGATACTTGTCTCACAAATTTAGAGATATTACCTCATATATCCTAATATTATAAATATATTTTGCCAAAAAATATTTTTAGAGGTTAGCCATCCACACTCAATGAAATGCAGGTGTACTATTTATTTTCGGTTGTAGGAATTAAATAACGATCACCGGTAGCCTTTACAACTTCCCTTAAAAATTCTTCTGGATAACACGGACGTACCACCGGAGCTGCAAGCCCTGTTTCTGTCCTTTCAAATTTTCCGTCTTTCATTCTTCTCACAACCATATCGTTATATTTTACAACAAGGAATTCACCTAAATGTTTCCAACTGTCAAAAGCAGAATTTGCGGTCATGGAAGTATAATTCGTAAGAAACTCTTTTGCCTTAGCCGGAGAAGTATTATACAATTTCAAAGCTGAACTTTCAATGCCTTCTTGTCCATCAAAATACGTATTCTCCAAATTTTGCTGCACTTCACGTACATCTCCTATCATTAAGCTATAACGAGGATAAACCATATTTGCCACCCAATTAAATATCCAGAAAGATGAATCCCAAGAGAACGTCACATAATCCCCTTTTCCATATTCATAGCAATCAGGCACACGATCCGCACAACAATATACCGGAGTATAAACAGTCATATTAGCATCATCCGTTCCAAACCAGAACACTCCTCCTACCGCATCAGGCAAATCAGCACGCATTTGTGATACAAATGAGAAGCCCGTTTGCTGTGTCGAAATAGGACGTTCATTGAAATATTCTTTTCCATCTACCTTAAAAGAAAGCGGAGAAGGGCGATAAGGCATATGATATGGTCCGGCACCCGGATCATTTGTAATATCCAAAGGAGTTCCTTCATAATGATCACGCATGGCAGACATCACATCCTGTACCGACAATTTCCTCGATGGCTTTATAAAAAGAGGCATAGGCTCACTTTTCGTATCGCCCTGTACGTAAGAAAGATAAGCATCCATACCCGGAGCATAACGATGGAAGTAACTCCATACACGCGCTTCACAATATCTTAAAGCACCAAAATCAAGAGGAGCATAAGCATCCGCAAAACTGAAATCTTTGTTCACTCCACTGAAATATCCTTTTTCTCTTGCAAAAGAAACTACATCCGGTGAATAAATACAATTTTCTTTGTCACTCATATCAAATTTTCGAATGCGACTTTGATTAGCGTGTGCAGAAATACAATCATCAGGAACACGTACAGCAACCCATACAGCACCACGTATACCCGGTCCCTTACCTATCATTTCCAAGATCCATATCTCATTCGGATCCGCAACCGTAAATGACTCACCACTACTATAATAACCATATTCCTTCACCAAATTAGTCATTACATCAATTGCCTCCCTTGCCGTACGGGCACGTTGCAGAGTAATATATATCAAGCTGCCATAATCAATAACCCCTGTAGTATCAACCAATTCAGGACGCCCCCCAAAAGTTGTTTCACCAATTGTCAGCTGATATTCATTAATATTACCAATAACATTATATGTTTTACGTGCTTGTTCTATCTGACCCAAATATTTACCTGTATCCCACTCATATACATCCATCATTGTCCCTTTCGGATAATTAGCTGCAGGATAATGGCAAAGATATCCATAAAGTCCATACGAATCAGCAGAATAAGAGACAATGGTAGAGCCATCTGTAGAGGCATTCTTACCTACAATTAAATTAGTGCATGCCAAAGCCATTGTCCATGTTCCGACAAAAGCTGTAAGTAATAAAAATAACTTCTTCATACATTCTTGATTTTATTTAATAACTTAATATTCTTTCAACACAGGTTTTATTACCACAATAATCCTCTACGATAAGAGAGAACTTATGCTTTCCCACAGAAACACGTTTCGGTTCCAAGCGAGCAGTCAAAGTTCCATTTTTTGCACTATAAGCAACAAGTACAAATTTACCATCAACAGTTCCACGATATGATTTTATCCCTGTACCAATATCACTTACCTTATATATTATACGCGCACGGGAAGAGGAATCTCCCACCGGTACAACACAAGGTGCAATTGTATCCACTGCTATGCGAAAAGTTCCCAATTCTCGAATTTTTGTTTTTACCCAACCATTTTCGTAAGATCCCCCCACACTATAACGTTTCTTTCCGTCTCGTCTTTCTATAAAGTATTTAGTAGTATCCTTTACTGTTAAGTGACGTACTCCTAGCATCAATTCACATCCGGCATGCAATGGCAAAAGCTCGTTATGAAGTTGATATTCAAAAGAAATAGCCGAAGAATCAGTTCTCACTTTTGTGTCTAAAGCGACATTCTCATACAGCATATCTTTAGGAATAATCAATTGGAGACCGGGTTCTTGTACTACATTGGTACGATCATACCGCAGATAATGACGCATATCCGGATAATATTCCGGAATAGATTGTTCCCTGCCACGGACAATAAAAGAATACCGGGAAATATTCCCATGTAAATCCTTCAGCACATACATAAAATGAAAATCCCGCTCCTCATTAATCTGTATAATGCCTTTATTTTCATCTGTCTGTAAAATCCGAAGAGGGTTACCCGGTGCTACGAATGACTTCATAATCCACTTTCCCTCCTTCTTATAAGCTGAATAATCCGTCCAAGAATTTATAGCACGGCTTTCATCAAAAGAATAACAATCCACCGTACTTTCAAAAACTTTCATCGTATCGACAAACAGTTCCACAGACTGCACACCATAATTATTATGTGTTCCATCCATATAATCATTCGCCGATAATCCAATCCCAATATCTCCCCATGCCTCAATAATATGTTCCAGACAAGAAGCTCCGGATGAGGAAACAACAGAAAAAGTTTTTTTCTGCACACTTCCTTCAACAACGCCTCGTCCTACCTGCGGATAGAATGTTATGGAATTGGCTACAGGAGGTCGGGTATCTTTTATCCTAGTAAGATAAAAAGCTAACGGATCTACCGGTTCATTTGATGCTGTTTTTCTTATCTCCATGTGTAAATGCGGTCCAAACGAGAATCCGGTATTCCCACTCATAGCAACAATTTCCCCACATTTAAAATGGAACATTGTAGAATCAGGTACTATATCTACTGCAAAAGTTTCATGATCATATTGATATTGCTCTACATAACGAGATATAGCAGGAATAAAAGAATTAAGATGTCCATATACCGATGTATATCCATTCGGATGGCTTATATATAAAGCATTACCATACCCTCCTGAAGAAACCGTAATTCTTGAGACATAACCATCCGCGATACAATGTATTGGTTTGTCTATTACTCCCTGTGTCTTAAAGTCAAGTCCTCCATGTAAATGATTAGCTCTTAATTCGCCAAAATTGGCACTCAACGACAAAGGGAAATCAAAAGGTGAAGCAAACTTTTCATGCATTATTTCTTGTGCATGCAAAACTGAGCATGATAGCAAAATGGCAATTATATATCTTTTCATCGGAGTTTTATTCATGATGGGCACAAACTTACAAAATAAATATGAAAATTTCTGCATCAAAGTGTTACAACTTAACATGCAAATTCGTATATTTGGAATCGTATAACACCTTAAAATTTAACGCTTATGTTAATTGGAATTCCTAAGGAGATTAAAAACAATGAAAATCGCGTGGCGCTTACTCCCGCCGGCGCAAAAGAACTAACAAAAAGAGGACATCAAGTATTTGTACAAAAAACAGCTGGTATTAACTCAGGCTTCGCAGACGAAGAATATGAAAATGCCGAAGCTAAAATTCTTCCTTCCATTGAAGATGTGTACGCTACAGCCGAAATGATTATCAAAGTGAAAGAGCCTATCGAACAAGAATATTCCCTTATTCGTGCCGGACAGTTGGTTTTCACTTATTTCCATTTTGCCTCTGATGAAGTTCTGACACACGCCATGATTAAGAGTAAAGCTATTTGCCTGGCCTATGAGACAGTGACATGGAATGGAACATTACCATTACTTATTCCTATGTCAGAAGTTGCCGGACGTATGGCAACTCAAGAGGGCGCACGTTTCTTAGAAAAGCCACAAGGAGGAAAAGGTAGATTGCTTGGAGGCGTTCCAGGCGTAAAACCGGCCCGCGTAGTTGTCCTCGGAGGAGGTATCGTAGGTTCAAATGCCGCACTAATGGCTGCAGGAATGGGAGCTGATGTCGTGATTATGGATATCTCCCTACCTAAACTTCGTCAATTGGCTGAAACAATGCCTAAGAATGTAAAGACTCTTTTCTCTTCAGCTCACAACCTTGAAAAAGAACTATCAAGAAGTGATCTGGTTATCGGAGCCGTATTGGTTCCCGGAGCTAAAGCCCCTCACCTCATTACACGTGATATGCTAAAATTAATCAAACGGGGAACCGTCTTAGTAGATGTAGCAATAGATCAGGGAGGATGTTTTGAAAGTTCACGTCCTACAACCCATTCAGAGCCTATATATGATATCAATGGCGTAATACATTACTGCGTTGCTAATATTCCGGGCGCTGTGCCACAAACTTCTACTCTAGCATTAACTAATGCAACTTTGCCATATGCCATCCGCCTTGCAGATAAAGGTTGGCAGCAAGCTTGTCGCGAAGATGCGGGATTAGCAGATGGATTAAATGTCGTAGAAGGAAAAGTTACTTTCCGTGCGGTAGCAGAAGCATTCGGTCTGAAATATGAACCGATTAATCTATAAATCACTATAAATTAACCCGGTGACATTCAATCATCGGGTTAATCATTTCTTACTCATTTTATTTTTTCAAACCTTCAACAAAGCCTGAGTTATCAAGTATATACACAAAGGCATTGACATAATCATCCAGGAGTTCTCTCATAACTTGATTTACAGACTTCAAGTTCTTTAATTGTGAAGCAGCTTGCCCTATCTCCAAAGCTCCATTATCTAAATTACCTTCAAAAATACCCATGCGAGCTTTGCCTTTGCCCATGATACGATCCAGTTCATCCTTTTCTGCACCTTGGCTTTCCGCCTTATCCAATTCTATATATAATTGATTTTTCACCATTCGTATCGGAGCAAAATGGCGTATACCTACACCAGTATCTCCACCAGATAGTTGCAAACATCTTTCCTTAAAGTTCTCATGAGCAGAACTTTCTTCAGTTAAAGCAAAAAGAGTTCCTATTTGCACTCCATCAGCTTCAAGTGCCATTGCTGCCATCATAGCCTGGCCGCTGGCAATACCTCCTGCCGCCAACAAAGGCAAATGTGTAACAGCTCTTACCTCACGGATAAGACACATTGTAGTCGTTTCATCTAATCCATTATGCCCTCCGGCTTCAAAACCTTCTGCAACAATAATATCAACACCTGCTTCCTCACTTTTCGTTGCAAAACGAGCACTTGAAACAACATGTGCTACCCTAGCGCCTTTCTCATGCAAAAAAGAAGTCCATGTTTGGGGATTTCCAGCTGAAGTAAAAACAATATTTACTCCCTCTTTCACAATCACATCCATGATTTCTTCTACTCTCGGACACATTAATGGAACATTTACTCCAAATGGTTTATTTGTCGCCTTCTTACATTTCTGTATATGTTCTCGAAGAATCTCCGGATACATTGTTCCTGCACCTATCAGTCCTAATCCTCCAGCATTACTTACTGCTGAAGCCAACCTCCAACCGGAACACCAAGCCATTCCTCCTTGAATAATTGGATATTGAATGCCTAACAAACTGCATATTCTATTCATATATTCACAACATTACATTATTGGAATAAAACAAAAAAAATGCAGAAAGGTTCATTACCTTCCGGTCTATTTACCAATTATAGGTTCTTTTAAAATAAAAATATTCCGTTTTATAACGGCTATATGCTCCCAGATAACCCAATCCTCCAAGCACATTTGAATAAGGCTTTACCGGTTGAGCAAATCCACTATTCGCTAGGTCATCATCCCGTAGCATTTCAAGAGAACGGAGATAATTATAATACTCTTCAGACAACGTATAAAACTCAATGGCATACCGGATATATTCATGACTATAATAACCTTCATCCATTTTCGGTAATACCATATTTACAGAATCACAAGACTCCATCATTCCGGTAAGAAAATTACTTTCTTTTATATGAAAGGTATATGTTTGTCCGCTTATCTTTTCATCATCAAAAATCATAATACCGGATGCTTGCGAATCACTTCCATCCATAAACATATCATCAAGAATAGAATATGAAGAAGTAAAAAGTGGTTCATTTTCTTTATTAATCGTTGTAGTATAAGGATAAAAGCAGGGTAATTCTTCATTTTCATCCCAATATGCAGTTTCTGCATAAACAAGCAATCCATAATAGTTTTTCACATTTGAAATATCCGTAAAAGTTGCAGAAATATTCATATTTACACTACCATTAGTATTATTTTCAGGTACAAAACTTACATGTTCCAATGTAGTTAATGATGGTAATGTCGTTTCTGCCTGAATATCAGAGAATCCCTTAGCCGAAGCAACAACACGAACGCAATCCCCCGGGTTAAACTTCTTATGTTGACCGTAATATATTCCTTTTCCTGCATATTGCATTTGTTTGCCAGGTAAATCATTCACATATAAACACACCGTCGCCCCAATCAAGGAGTCTGCTTTCGGTTTATCCGTGACAAACCAACTTTCACTAAGATGAATATACACTCCATCTGTTTCAGATATAACATTACCTTTCATTACTATTTTCGGTGCAGTACGATAAGATTCCAAATCAAAATCCTGATAGCAAGACACAAAAACAAAAAGCGTTGCAATATATAAATATATCTTTTTCATCATGTATTCTCAAAATTTAAGTGTATAACTGAATGATGGAATAATAGGAATAACCCCCTTTGTACGAGACTTAATTCCATCCCAATGATATCCCCCCTTTTCATCATAATGTTCCAACGTTTTCACATCTAACAAAAACGGGTTAAAACGACAATAAGCATTATAAAGGCTAAAGTTCCAGATTCCTTCATTACCTCTTTTTGTACGAGTATAAAGATTTACACCAACATCTAAACGATGATAAGCCGGCATACGGATATTATTGAAATGCTCATAAGTAGCACCTCCATTATATTGTTCCAAAGGATAAGTAACCCAATTACCAGTCGCATAAGTCCAAGCAGCAAAGGCTTCCCATTTCTTATTAAAACGATATGCCAAACTAAGATTAAACTTATGCCTGTTATCAAATCTAGAAGGGTACCAATTTCCCTCATTATGCTGTGCAAAACGACGTTCAGCCCATGAAAGCGCATAAGAAGCTTCTGCTGAAATACGTCCGACCGAATGTTTCAACGACACTTCCAGACCATATCCACGAGCAGTTCCTTCAACCACTTTCTTTTCCCATCCCTCGTATGCAGGAGAAAAACGCGGAGAATCCCTATAGTCTATCACATGTTGCATATTTTTATAATACCCTTCTACACAGGCTTCAATATTCCATGGAAGTTTATAATACAGGCCTAATGATATTTGTCGCGAAAGCATCGGACGGATATTATTCGTAACCGGTACCCAAAGATCAGAAGGTAAGTTAAGATAAGTAGTTGAAAGCATATGTACATATTGATTCATTTTTGAATAAGAAACTTTCAATGAAAGCCTATTCGAAAGCAGAAAACGCGTAGAAAAACGAGGTTGTACCGATAAATAAGTCTGTTGCCGCACACTAAACAATGTACCACGTACACCGATATTCATCCTCCACCAACGAAACAAATCCATTTCATCTTCAACATAAAGAGAAAATTCATGCGCATGAATTGAAGGTACATTAGAGTTCGATTCCAATTGTTTATCTTTTCCTCCGTTTACAGACACTGTAACATCCCTATTCTCTTGCGGACTGAAGATATGATATAAATAATCCGAACCGAAACGGATATGATGGAAAGAGGACGGACGATAATCAAAATCCGCACGATACCCCAAATCTTGTATCGTTGTCTGATTTACACGGTCAGAAATCTTCGTATTCAACCATGAGCTATCATTTTTCTTTCCATCTAAAAACTTTTCATAATCATTCATACGGGAACGATAACGCGAACTAACGACAGAAATATTACCATAAAGATGATTATTGAATTCATAATTCCAATTCAAAGAAGCAATTATATTACCCCATTTCATAGATGTATGTTGATTATAATTATTCACACTCTCAGCATCATTCAAATCATATTTATCAGTCGTCTTAAATACATCATTACCCGAATAAACACTAAGATTAAGATGGCTACGATAAGAGAAATGATGGGTAATCTTTGCATTCAAATCATGAAAAGCATAACGAAAAAAATATTTATCTTCTTTACTTTTAGCATTCAAAATAGCAAATACCGGTGCAGTCAACACATCTAACCATGTACGTCGTAATGCTATATTAAAAGAAGTTTTATCTTTAATTATCGGTCCTTCCAATTGGATACGCCCTTCTGTTAATCCGACAGAGAAAACTCCATGAAAATGTTTCATATCACCATCTTTCGTACGAACATCCACAACAGAAGAAAGCCTTCCTCCATAACGTGCCGGAAAACTACTTTTATAGAAATCCACTGTCTTAATTGCATCACTGTTGAAAGCAGAAAAAAGTCCGGCCAAATGATTTATTTGATACACAGGATTACCATCTATCAGAAACAAATTTTCATCTGAATTACCTCCACGCACATACATTCCGGCAATTAACTCCGTACCGGAAGCAACTCCGGGTAACATTTGTAGTCGTTTCACCAAATCCGGAGAACTGAATACAGAGGGTACGTCCCGTATATCTGCACCGCTAAGTTGCACTTTTCCTGTTTGAGCACTTAATAATGAAGAATGTCTGTTTTCCCCTTCTACCACTACTTCTTGTAAAGTTGCTCGTTCCGGTAAAGAAAAAGAGATTACCGTATCCTGTTTTAAATTAAAAGTTATTTCTTTCTCCCGAAAGCCTACATAAGAAGCAAACAATTCAATGTTTCCTTGTGGCAGACTAAGACTGTAAAATCCATAATTATTCGTCGCCGTACCTCTATTAGTTAATCTGTCTTGCAAAGTAGCACCCAATAAAGTTTCACCGGATTCATCGGTTACATAGCCACTGATTGTGTAAGTATGAGTTCTCAGCATTTTCTTTAAAATAATGTATTTACCATTGCTGTGCCATTGCAACGAAAGCGGCCGAAACAAACGGTCCAAACATTCATCAAAAGGTTCTTGTATCGCACGAAAAGTAATCGGTTTTACATTCTTAAAAAGAGAAGACTCATAAGAAAAAGAAATATCCGACTGTTGCTCTATTAGAACCAAAACCTCTCGTAAAGGCATATTTCTTACAGAAAGAGAAATGGTTCCATGCACTGTTTTAGAAAGATTTTGCGCATTAACTCGTATGAAAGGCAAAAGAAATATAGCGATCATACAAAGTACTTTTCCTAATTTCCAATACATAAATTACTGTTTAATTTCTAATTTTACATCAAGGGTTTCATTTATCACTTTCAGGACATCCGGCAAAAGCATATTATTAAATGTAGCAGTCAATTGTTTATCTATATTCCCCACAGGTTTTAACAGAACATGATAATGTTTCTCCAATGTACTAACCACCTGTATCAAAGACGTCTCATTAAAACGAAGAACACCTGTTACCCATGATAATTCATTAGTATCCGGTTTTGTTTGCAACACAATCTTGTTATCCGTCGAACTATATTTGGCTGACATACCTGCAGTAAGTATCACATTATTACCGGATTTTTTTGCGGAAAAAGCAACCTTACCGTATTCTACCCATACTTCAGACTCTTGCATATTCGTTTCAACCTGAAAAGCAGTACCGAGTACCCTCACATTTGTCTGATTCGAGACTATAGTAAAAGGATGAGCAGGGTCACGCCGTACACGAAAAAAAGCTTTGCCATTCATCTGAACCGCACGATATTTACAGCCGTAAACCGCTTTGTCATACCGCAAAGACGAATTTCTTGCTAGTATAACCTCTGTACTATCCGGAAGATAAACAATATCTTTATCTATAATCGAATTTACAACGATCCATTCGGAAGAGGGATGAGTAAACCAATATAAAGCAAAGCCACCTAATATTAACATTAAAGCCACCGCAGCCACACGATACGCTTTTCTATAAAAAAGAATAATACGGGGTTTACCTATACGGGCATAAACCCGATTCCAAGCTTTACCACTATCTAATTTACCATCAACATAAAAGGATGAAACAAATGTAAGGCCTTCACGTAAATTTTCCACTTCTTTCTTATTAGAAAGAGATTCATCCATCCAATGTTCCACCAATAAACATTCCTCTTCTGATGCCTCACCGCTCAGATATTTAGCTAAAATACAATTGTCAATCTTACTCATAATAGTATTCCTTACCTCTTGTCTATCTTTAAGACAAGAAGAAAAGAAAAACCCCTATCATTAATAAAAGAAATTATCCAAAAAAGAAAAGATAAATACGGTAGGCCATTTCCCGAAGTGTTTTAAGAGCTTTTCCCATCTGATTTTCTACTGTTTTTATTGAGATATGGAGTTCAGCAGCAATCTCTTGGTAACGCATTCCATCACGTTTACACATCAAGAATATCTTACGGCGTTCGAGAGGAAGTTCATCTATCACTTTCCACAATCTCGCATCCCTTTCAGAACGTTCTATCATTTCTTCTTGTGAGGTATCCGGAATATCTCCCTCTAATTCTTCTTCCGGCAATTCTTGTTTTATAATAGACAAGTAATTTAAGCAACGATTTCTTACCGCCCTATAAAGATAAGCTTTAGGATTTTCAATAACAACTCCTGTCAATGATTTCTCCCACACATCCACAAAAGCCTGTTGCACTATATCTTCGGAATCGTCGACACTATTCAACATCCGCATTGCATATAAATTTAGCGGACGGTATAAAATCTTAAACTGACATTCAAATTCATCAACAGTTAAAGAAAGCATATATTAGGAAAGAAATTATTGAAGTAGTCACTCTGATGTTAACCGAATAACATCAGAGTAACAAAATAGTCTTATTAACAAGCCTTAAAACTCATATCAAGGCCTTTTACTGAGTGAGTCAAAGCACCTACAGAGATGAAATCCACACCACATTCGGCATAATCGCGAAGTGTATCAAACGTAATACCGCCTGAAGATTCTATTTCATACTTACCGGCAATCATCTCTACTGCTTTCTTCGTATTCTCCAGAGTAAAGTTATCCAGCATTATGCGGTCTACACCACCAATATTTAAGACTTGTTGTATTTCATCAAAGTTTCGGACTTCAATTTCAATCTTCAAGTCCTTTCCCTTACTCTTGCAATATTCTTTTGCACGATTAATCGCTTTATCAATACCTCCGGCAAAATCCACATGATTATCCTTTAGAAGAATCATATCAAATAAGCCTATACGGTGATTAACCCCACCACCTATCTTTACAGCCATTTTTTCCAACATACGCATACCCGGAGTAGTCTTACGAGTATCCAACACGCGCGTCTTCGTCCCTTCCAATTGTTTCACATATTTACGTGTCATGGTAGCAATTCCGCTCATTCGCTGCATAACATTCAGCATCAAACGTTCTGTTTGCAGCAAAGATTGAACTTTTCCCTCTACAATCATTGCCACATCACCCGGCTTTACTTCCTCGCCATCATTAATAAAAACCTCCACTTTCATGATCGGATCAAAACGATGAAAGATTTCCTTTGCTATCTCAATTCCGGCCAGCACACCGGCTTCTTTTATTAAAAGTTTGGATTTCCCCATTGCAGTAGCAGGGATACATGATAAGGTAGTGTGATCTCCATCACCTATATCTTCGGCAAAAGCAAGATCTATTAATTTATCAATTAGCTCATTCATTGGTTTTATCTATTCTTATTTGGTGTATTAAAAAGTTATTATCCGTTTTTTTAAAGAAACAGTTTATCCGATAGGTTCCTTCCGAAGTTGCAAGTGTACCAACAATAAACCCCGATTCATCACGTTTTCCCTGATGATTAATATTAAATCCCTTTACTTTATTATTTGCAAAAAAAGTTGCCATGAATTGCTTTGCTCCATCCTTATCATAATCTTTTGTTCCATCCGGTTGGATTATCTCGACATGACTCCCCATAAAAGAAGATAACTCATCCGCACTTCCGTGTTTAAAAGCGTTAGTTAAGCCTGCCGGAACCTCCTGAGCTATTGCAGCAGCCACAAATATCATGAAGCTGACGAGCATTAAAGACACTCTTTTTTTCATAACTTTAGGCATTTATGTATCGCAAAGGTATATATTATTCCGAAATAACCATACTGTTTTCCACTTTAAGTTAATGTTTTTCTTATTTTTGCATGATAAACTCTTTAAAACAAGAATAAGTATTTCATGAAAATAACACTCATTGTGGTGGGACGCACCGTCGAGAAACATTATGTAACTGCGATTAACGACTATTTGGAACGTACGAAACATTTCATTCCGTTTGACATTGAAGTTATTCCGGAGTTAAAAAACACCAAGAGCTTGACTGAAGATCAACAAAAGGACAAGGAAGGTGAATTAATAGTAAAAGCTATTCAACCGGGAGATGTCATAGTCTTACTCGATGAGTTTGGAAAAGAGTTCCGTTCAGTAGAGTTTGCTAATTGGATTGAAAGGAAAATGCACCATGTAAACAAACGGCTTGTCTTTATTATCGGAGGACCTTATGGATTCGCTCCTAAAATATATCAAATTGCTCAAGAAAAGATCTCGTTGTCTAAAATGACATTTTCACATCAAATGGTACGCCTTATCTTTGCAGAACAACTCTATAGAGCTATGACAATCCTAAACGGAGGGCCTTATCACCATGAATAAAAGATAATTTTCATGGAAGCACTATCTTCTTGGCTTCCAATGTTGCCAAAAAGACATCCTGTTCATATATTACATTACCGTTGTAAATCACTACTATATTTCGTTTACCCGTAGTCACCTCATAAGTATTATTTTTAATAGCAGATTTTCTATCTTTAACCACTTCGGCTTTAAATCTCGTTTCATTATCCACACAGACCTCTACCCCACCCTGATATTTACTAGCAGAAACGAAATACAGATAGGACAGATTGGGACGAGACGAAATATCACTATTGTATACCGTTTTACATCCGGCCAATACAACAATAACCATTACCAAAGATCCGAATAAAAGTAGACGATGTTTCATACTATTAATCTTTCATTCATCTATCAACAAGGGAGATAATTTACTTCGTTCCCCACAAATATAAAAAATATATTTATCAAATGAAACAAAATAGTGACATTTTATAGACTGAATAGTCTTTCTTGAAGTAAAGTAAATCTATATAGCATCCAAAAGACAGCAAAACGTACAAACAAAAAAACGTACAAGGGAGCGTTACCTTGCACTCCAGTAGCTATAAGCCCACGCTCCCTTAAGTGTATGGCAACACCCCCTTAGGCATTTTCAATCCATCAAGGCAATGAAAAGCACTATTTTTCTCAATAAGAAAGAACTTTCTATAAGATTTCGGCAAAGTCTGTCAAATGTTCATCGACATATTCAGCAAGAGTAGCCGTGACTAATTCCTCCATGTCAAGAAACTTTTCTTCCAAATCATCAAAAGCCTCATATTGTTCATACATAGCCATGAAATCATCATAAGAACGATCTTTTGTCAAATCCTCTTTATTCTTATCATAAATTTCTTTCGCTTCGTATATCAACTTTGAGAAATCAGTCAAGCCAAACAAGCGCATTGCTTTTGCAAAAGGATTCTCAAAAATATACGGGCCGTAACCATTCTGTATTAACTGAACGAACCCTCCATCCATCACTTCTTCACGAAAAAAACGATAGCCAAGCAATGAATGTTGACAGCCATTCAGCAATCCCATAGTCTCGGCTTTTAATTCTCCACCAAGCACCTCTAGGTATTTATCCGTAAAAACTTGTATAAACTCATCCATACCCTGTTCAGCCGCAGCCTTTAAAGCTGCATCCGAGATCTGTATCTTTGTCGTTTCCATCTATCAATATTTTCTGTTTAGCGACAAAGATAAAGTTATTCAGTCAAAAAATACCATACATGTACCAAAATATAAACACTTTGTTAGAGACATCAGATGTAAATTTGCAGAAAACAAATTTTAGTTATTGACATGAAAAACATTTATACGTACTTCTTAGGAATTATTTTAAGCCTTATCGGCTCACAAGCGTATGCTCAACTATCACCATATGACTTAAATAAGCCTGTTGGTTTTGGAGAAAAAGTAACAGGAGGAGAAGGAGGAAGAAACATCACGGTTACTACCCGTTCAGAACTATCCAACGCATTGAAGACAACTGATAAAGCCATTATTTATATCAAAGGAGCAATTGAAGTCAACAGTATGTTGAAAGTCGTAGCAAAGAATAAAACCATTTTAGGTTTACCCGGTTCCTACCTTTATAATAATAACCGTACGCAATCCGGCTCCGGAATACTCTATCTCAGTCAAGGGTCTAACAATGTTATTATTCGTAATGTGACTTTTAAAAGTGCGGGAGCTTATGATGTGGATGGCAATGATAATCTCTGTATCGACAAAGCGACCTATATTTGGGTAGACCATTGTGATTTTCAAGATGGCGTAGACGGTAATTTCGATTGTAAAAACGCTTCAGACAATATTGCCGTCACTTGGTGCCGTTTCCGTTATCTTATTGATCCAATGGCCGGTGGTTCTGGTGGTTCAAATGATCACCGTTTCTCCAATTTATGGGGATCAAGCGATGACGCGACAGGCGACCGCAACCATTTAAATACAACATTTCAATTTTGTATGTGGGAAAGTTGTGCAGGCCGTATGCCTCGTGTACGCTTTGGGAAAGTACATCTAATCAACTGCTATTATAAACCCAAATCAGGAGCAAACACTGTACAATGCGGAAACGAGTCCAGTTTATATATTGAAAACTGTATGTTCGACGGCAAACAAAATCCTTGGTATGATTACACAGCCAAAGGTGCAGCATTCAAGGTCACTGAAACAGGGAGCATTTTCAATAATTGTTCCCGACCTTCCGATACAGGCACAGGAACAGCATTTACTCCAAACTATGCAACTGCAATATCTGCCATTCCCGCAAGCAATGTAAAAGATGCGGTAACAGGTGATTATGGTGCAGGAGCAACACTGATTGTTAAAGAAAACGAAGGAGTAATAACAACCGTAGATGGTAAAAGTACAGATACATCACTAAGCAGTCTCAGTGTTAACAATATAAATATTCCTGTCAGCAAAGGAGTCTACTCTTACAGTGTCATACTTGAAGAAAGTGCAACTGTCTCATCTATTATTGCCACAGCAAATGACAACAAAGCCAGCGTAAGCAATATTACATTACCAACTGCATTACCGGCAACTGTCACTTTTACTGTTACAGCTGAAAATGGCGCTATTGCCACATATACATTATTAATTAAAGAAAGTTCAAAATCAGCTATTTGGGATTTTTCTTCTTGGAGTGATGCTACTTTAACAAACCTGGCATCGGATGCAAGTAATTGGAATACAATAAGCGAAACAAGATATTCGAACGAAATAACAATGTCCGGAACTCTATCTGCAAATAGCACTACTATCTATGAAACGGAAGGACTTATTTTTGGATCTTACGCTAAAGATAAAATCAGGATCAACCATGCTGAAACAAGCAATGGCAGTAACCTGCAACTAAACGGGGGAAAACTAACCATTACTATCCCGGAATGTAATGCAAATGATGAAATTACAATAGATTTCAGCTCTACAAATACGGAAGAAAGAGGATGGACGGTAGATAATGCATCACCGGCCACCGGAGCATTAATCACAACCCGCGACAAGCAAACATTCACTGTAACAACAAACGGAAGCGTGACATTCTCTACAACGAGCGGCTTACTTATATTTTCTATCGAGCGTCATTCATCAGGCACAGGTATTAGTACTGCCGAGACAGACAATTCAGAGATTATTAAAACAGAGTATTACTCTATCTCCGGCATAAAACTCCAAGTTCCTCAAAAAGGTTTCAATATAGTGAGATACTTCATGAAAGACGGCACTACGAAAAGTAAAAAAATATTGTTCTAAAACGCAGAGAAGCTACTCTTCATTTATAAAGATGATACAATAAGAGTATTAAAAGCCTTAGTTTTTCTTCTTATATAGCTGTCAATAATATCAGAAGACACAGGCTTTTAATACTCTTTTCTTCTACACTGACCACTCATAAGATTTACAATTTATAAGACAAACAGCTTTAAAGTAATTTGCAAACTCTACTTTACAAAACCTTATTTTAACAACTTTATTTAAGCCTTTTCTATAAAAAAGTCACAGACTACTGGTTGTACAAAAGAATAAAACGACTACCTTTGTGGGCGTTTTAAGAAAAGATGCGTCTTTTCCAAATGCAAAGTGGTTACGAAAGTTTTTTATTCTATTACTAAAAAAAAGCGAATATGACTTATTCACAAGAAGTAGAACACATGTGTGTTGTGAAGAAAGGTCCTAATCACGGACCGGCTCCAATTCCCGAAGAAGGAAAATGGGTAAAATCAAAAGAAATCGTTGATATTTCCGGTTTGACACACGGTATCGGTTGGTGTGCTCCTCAACAGGGCGCTTGTAAACTAACTCTTAACGTTAAGAATGGTATCATTCAAGAAGCATTGGTTGAAACAATCGGATGTTCCGGTATGACTCACTCAGCCGCTATGGCAGCAGAAATTCTTCCGGGAAAAACTGTTCTTGAAGCTTTGAATACCGACCTTGTTTGCGATGCTATCAATACAGCAATGCGTGAATTGTTCCTTCAAATTGTTTACGGACGTACTCAATCTGCTTTCTCTGAAGGTGGTTTGATTATCGGAGCCGGATTGGAAGACCTGGGTAAAGGACTTCGCAGTCAGGTAGGTACACTTTATGGAACTTTGGCTAAAGGTCCTCGTTACCTTGAAATGGCAGAAGGCTATATCAAAAACATCTATCTGGATAAGAATGATGAAATCTGCGGATACGAATTCGTTCACATGGGCAAATTCATGGACGAAATCAAGAAAGGTACAGATGCTAACGAAGCATTGAAAAAAGTTACCGGAACTTACGGACGCGTAACAGCAGAACAGGGTGCAGTTAAACACATTGATCCACGTCACGAATAATATAAGGAGGAAAGAATATGGCAATTAGAGAAGTAAAATTTGAAAGTCAAGACCGTCGTATCAAAGGCATTATTGCTGCTTTGAACGCTAACGGTATCAAAGACATTGAAGAAGCTAACGCTATCTGCGAAGCTGCTGGACTTGATCCTTATAAAACTTGTGAAGAAACTCAACCGATCTGTTTTGAAAACGCAAAGTGGGCTTATGTAGTAGGTTCTGCTATCGCATTAAAGAAAGGCTGCAAAAATGCTGCCGAAGCTGCCGAAGCTATCGGTATCGGTCTTCAGGCATTCTGTGTCCCTGGTTCAGTAGCCGACGATCGTAAAGTAGGTATCGGTCATGGTAATCTTGCTGCTATGTTGCTTCGCGAAGAAACCAAATGTTTCGCATTCCTGGCAGGTCACGAATCATTCGCTGCTGCCGAAGGTGCTATCAAAATCGCTGCAAAAGCAGACAAAGTACGCAAAGAACCTCTCCGTTGTATCTTGAACGGTCTTGGAAAAGACGCTGCTCAAATCATTTCTCGTATCAACGGATTTACTTATGTTCAGACTCAGTTTGATTATTTTACAGGAGAATTGAAAGTAGTTCGCGAAATAGCCTACTCTGACGGTGCTCGTGCAAAAGTAAAATGCTATGGTGCTGACGACGTTCGTGAAGGTGTGGCAATCATGTGGAAAGAAGGTGTAGATGTATCTATCACAGGTAATTCTACTAATCCGACTCGTTTCCAACATCCGGTTGCAGGTACTTATAAAAAAGAGCGCGTGCTTGCAGGCAAACCATATTTCTCAGTAGCATCAGGTGGTGGTACAGGTCGTACACTTCACCCGGACAACATGGCAGCCGGACCGGCTTCTTATGGTATGACCGATACTATGGGCCGTATGCACTCTGATGCCCAGTTCGCTGGTTCTTCATCAGTTCCTGCTCACGTGGAAATGATGGGATTCTTAGGAATCGGTAACAACCCGATGGTAGGTTGCACAGTGGCTTGTGCTGTTGATGTGGCTCAGGCTTTAGCTAAGTAACTTAATTTACTTTATATCGGTAGACTCCTGTAATCCAAACAATTACAGGAGTTTTTTTATTTCTGATAAATCAATAAGTATCAAATACAAATTAACATACGGTCGATTGTCTGCAAACTCCTATCGTTTGCAAACAATCGACCGTATCTTCGTTTTCAATCAACCTGATGTTTTTGAAAAACATCAAGGTGTTTGAAAAAAACATCTAGGTCGATTTTTATGAATTTCGGTGGTGTTTTGTGCTAAAACAGAATTTACTTCACTCCGCCTTCACCTTATCACGATTTATATATTTATAATTGGTTTCCAATTAGTTAAAGTGAAAGTACTTCTTTTATTGAGAATCGATACCTGAGAACAGAAAGTCTAAAATGAGAAAATACACTGTCTTGTCCTGCTATAGGTTGACTCAAACAGATCATCAAATGAGTTCAAAAGA
>ERZ791808.246-NODE-246-length-72028-cov-65.945799_pt1 | contig 72028 bp, 69 predicted proteins | sample MGYA00510305_ERZ791808 | MGnify/ENA primary metagenome ERZ791808 (study PRJEB30046, sample SAMN00792024) | human gut metagenome | study: EMG produced TPA metagenomics assembly of the A metagenome-wide association study of gut microbiota in type 2... | reverse complement strand
AACTGTGTTAAACTACTTTTATTGTAGCTTGACACAGTTTAGTTTACACTCTCGATTGAACAGGATATCCTCTTCATCATCTAAAATGACATAACGATAAGGCTCCTTGGCATTCAATCTCAACCATTCTGCGATTTCCAATCCCTTTGCCTCATGTAAGCATTGCCACTCTTTTGTACCGTCTGCACTACAGAAAGTGATGGAATTACATGAAGGAGTCAAGTCAGTAACCTCACCTGGCAAATGATACTCCTTCCATAATTGCCGTATGTACTCCACGCCTTGCAATCGCCAGGTTGAAGAAATGATGACCTTGGCATCACATCTTTCCAACAAGTGGCGTAACTTGCCTATCGCTTTCTGATCAAACTTACCTTTAGGAGTATTGAGCACTCCATCGAAATCCAAAAATATATACTTCTCCATAGGGGATATTTAATTTTAATTATACATTAGAATCCTATCTTTCTCTTGGCCCTGGTACCTTCCAACCTCTCGCTCTCGCAAAACTCGGTAAGAGACTTGACCATCTTCTCCGGGCTACCATGCAAAATGGTCTGAATGGTGTAATGACGGGCAATATTCTCAATCTCACCACCACTGAAATCATAGCGGGCAGCAAGGAAAGAAGCATCAGCATCCTCCAAAGAAGGTATCATCGCTTGCCAAATCTGTGAACGGCAAGCCAAATCAGGCTTCTCAAATTTCACTTTATAGAGGAAACGACGCTCAAAAGCCTTGTCCATGTTCTCTGCGAGGTTGGTTGTGGCGATGAGAATACCATCCAGCTGCTCTATCTCCTGAAGGATGATGTTCTGAATACTGTTCTCCATTTTCTCCACAGCCCTTTCCGCTCCCACCTGACGCTTGCCGATGATAGCATCAGCCTCATTGAATAACAGGATAGGAGCCTTGACAGATTGCTTCACCTTCTGCTTATAGTCATCGAAGATACCCTTGATGTTCTTTTCGCTCTCGCCAACCCACATGCTCTTAACCTCTGACACGTTCATCTGAATCAGGTCACGCCCTGTCTTCCTGGCTATCTGAAGAACAGTCTCCGTCTTGCCAGTACCAGGCGCGCCATAAAAAAGACAAGCAAAGCCACTCCTGAAATTGGTTTCCCTCAGACGATTTCTGATACTCTGGTAGTGCTCTTCCTCCAAGAGTGTTGCCAGCTCATCAACTTGCTTTCGTTCCTTACAGTTGTAGAACAGTTGCTTGGGTTTGATGTCCTCAAATGACAACATCCCTCCCTTCGCCCGGACACCACGCATGGAAGACAGGTTGAGTTCAGAGAAGAGCAGTTTCTTGGCATCGTCTGTAATCTTGAAGGACTCCCTGTCCACAAAGCCATCATCATTGGTATACTCGATAAACTTCTCCACCAAGAACAAATGGTCACCTTGGCTCAAGCCTCTCTTTGCCCATCTCCAGGCAGCCTCTCCCTCCTCGTAGAGAAATTCCAAGTCGTGATAACGGATATCGTCATCACCATCTATGACAAAGAGTGTACAGAACAACAGAAAAAGAGAAAATTCTGTATCCTCCTCATCTATGTCAAATGAAGACATGGCCTTGACAAAAGCCAGGTTCTCATTCTTGCGAACCAATGCCCTGAGCTTCTTTTTCAATATTTGCCTGTCAAGTTTCCTGCGACGGCATTTTGTGAACAGTTCATTGAACTTGTCAAACAATTCCCTGGCTGTAAGCTCCTCCACATCAGAGGGTATATAACGTTGATTCTGCTGAAATGCCTCCATCACCTCCATGGGGATGCAGTAGTAAAGACCTTCATCCTTACTCCGGCAGACATATTCCTTGTCAACAAGTTCCTCTGTCTCCTTGGAATATCGAAGCAAGCTAAGGATTCTGCAATCCAGAAAATCCGTATAGTCAGAAAACTGGATGTGATTGTCATCACACCTGTCGGCAAACAATGCCATGATGGCACTGGCACGCTTGGAGATACACAACTTGTCAGAAACAAATCTAAGATATGGGTCTGCCTCCTGATAGAACTTCTCACCAAGTGAAGAACCCTTGGCCTTGTCTACGATAATCTCGAAGGCTTGGAGCAAGTCCATCTGCTCCATACCTTTCTTACATGACGTTTGCATAACCATAACAGCACTACATTAATACATATAATTTTCTCCATGAGGGAAAGACTTTTGAAGTCAGTTCCTCCCAATATGGTTCTCAAATAAGGTCTATTTCCCATCAGTCATCTTTTTTAAATGAAGAAATCATCCTCTTCTTCGTCCTCACCATTAGGAAACATAACACTTCTCTCATACTCAGGGTCATAAAAATTATACCCATTCTTCACCTGCCGGATTTTCTTCTGGATGGCACCAATCTTCTTCAGCTCAGAAAGCTGCAGATGATCCTGCCTGAACTCCGATATCTCCTCCAACTCTCTCTCAAAGGAATCTACCTCAGCCTGAAATTCATTAAATTCAGACTCAGATTCTTCGAAGAGGTCAGTATCAAGAGCCTCATTCAAACGTCTGTTCATTTCCTCCAATTTCATCTTTAATGCCGTATTCATCTGTCTGATATTTTAAAAGTAAAACAATTGACACTCATATACTTTGTGCCTGATTCTGTATTCTGGTGCAAAGTTACGGGGCAGCTATGAAAGTTCGTTTCACAGGTCGAGAATATTTTCTCCAGAGCAACTATTTTTCTCACCATTCAGCTAATTTTGGATATATGACCGATAGCCTCGCCATAGTATAGCCTTAACCATTAACTCCGTAAGCAACTTTTTAGCGAAGAAGCAATTTTAGCGTTCACCTATTCCATCAACAAGAACTTTACGACTATACTTGGGACACCATATCAGGAGATATGATATGGTGTAGATGGAATGTTAGCTTGTTGTATATATGTTCTTTGTTATCATCAGTCTTTTTGAAATCTATGAATAGGACAGCATCTTAAAGAATATTTGTAAATTACAGGTTAATATAATGTAAAAAGAAGACTTAGGTGAATAACTTAAGGCATTTTTTTATATCTTTGCAACATAAAAAAACGTCAAAACGTGAGAAATAGCCTACTATTATCCCATCAAAACGTGAGAAATAGGGCATAGATAGGTCGTCATAACGTGATAAACAGAAAATTATGAAGAGAAAAATATATAATGAAATGCTGCAATGGAAGCAGAATTCTCAAGGAAAATCTGCTTTGATGATAGATGGAGCACGCCGAATAGGTAAGAGCTATATTGTGGAGGAGTTTGCCCAAAAAGAATATAAATCATATATTCTGGTTGACTTCAACAATGCAGATAGTGATTTAATGGAAATTTTTGATAAGTATCTGAAAAACTTGGATTTGTTTTTCAGTTACTTGTCTTTGTATTTTAATGTAACGCTGTATCCTCGTAATACCGCCATTATATTTGATGAAGTACAGCTTTATCCAAAAGCACGTGCTGCTATCAAGTATCTGGTAAAAGATGGTCGGTACGATTATATTGAAACAGGCTCACTGGTTAGTATCAATAGGAATGTGAAAGATATAGTTATTCCATCGGAGGAATGTCGCATGAATATGTATCCTATGGATTTTGAGGAATTTCTATGGGCAATGGGAGATGAGCAAATGATGCCGTTCATCCGCGATTGCTATGAGAAAAAGCAAGCTTTGGGGCCATTGCATCGTAAGGTAATGGATTACTTCCGACATTATATGATAGTGGGAGGTATGCCTCAGGCAGTTGTTGAATATGTAGAAACCCATGATTTCATGAAAGTGGATATGGTTAAGCGAAATATCCTTTCCCTGTATAAGGCTGATATTGAGAAGTATGCTGTGGGCAACGAAATCAAGGTAAAAGCAATTTTCGAGGAGATTCCTTCGGCTCTCAGCAAACATGAGAAGAAGTTCCGGTTGACTGCCATTAGCGATAAGGCTCGTTATCGGGAGTATGAATCTTCATTTTTCTGGCTGGCTGAGTCAAGGGTGGTAAACATCTGCTATAACTCTACTGCCCCTGATATCGGACTGCGATTGAATGAGGAACGCACCACCTTGAAGTGCTATATGGCTGATACAGGTTTGCTGATAAGTCATGCTTTTAACCTGAAGACGATTATGGGAAATGAACTTTACCTGAAATTGGCTTTGGGAAAACTGGAGTTAAATGAAGGTATGTTGGTCGAAAATGTTGTTGCGCAGATGTTGAGAGCTTCTGGCTATGAATTGTTTTTCTTTTCGAAGAACTCTGCTACAAGTGCGGAAGATAGGATGGAGATAGATTTCCTGATTCCTAAGCCTGTCATCACGAATCGGCATAACATCTCTCCTATAGAAGTGAAATCAGGTAAAAACTTTACCACGACCTCTCTTAATAAGCTAAGAGCCAAATTTGCTCCTATGCTTGCCGAAGCGTATGTGCTTCACCCAGGTGATGTAGAGGAGAAGGATGGAGTGATTTATCTGCCATTATATATGGCAGGACTGTTGTAGAATGAGATTTTTGATGATATTTATATAATAGTGCCAATTCATCCCAAAGGCACGAACATCATTAAATGACGAGAAAACAGACTTCAAGAAAGGAATATTACCTTTCCCTCAAACTCATGATTAGACTGCAACTTAAACAGAGAGAGCAAGCCATGCTGAGAATCATCACATGTTCTCCTGTTCTCCTGTTTTCGTGTTTTCAAACTCGAAAGAACATTGCAGATAGTCTGCAGATACATGTAGGATTCTATACATACCTTAATAATATATTTGAAAATGGTATGATGCTGGACACTACGCACCCAGCATCATACCATTTCCTATATGAACTCTTACTCTCCACTTTTAGCTTTGCCTTGTGGTTTCTGTCCAGCATGAGCCATGATAGCATTGTACTCTTCGTCAGACATTCGCCCTGTATCATGAAGGTTCTTCACGTATAGGTAAGTAATCTGGCTTAACACCATCTTCACACCATTATAGCTCATTTCGATGAAGTCACTATCGAACAGGTCAAGAGACGTTTCCTTGCCGTCCTTCTTCGCCTTCATGGTTACACTGAACTGTTTCTCTTCGTCACCTTCTGTGAAAGTAAGCGATAACTCAAACAGTTCTTTCCCCTTTATCTCATTTTCTTTCTGTTCCATATCTATTAATTTAAAACACTAAAACTTCAAAAACATATTAACAAGTAAGTTTCATCTATTCCTTTGCATCCGCAATATTGCTTTCGCAAACATCGATGATGTCCTGGAACTTCTGTTTGTCCTCAGCTTGGGCAAGCTTCTCTTCAGCCATAGCCTTGATAGCCTCGAACTGCTCTAGAGAGAACTCATCGCAAGATACCATTCCCTTCTTGCGAGCTGTCATCATTACTTCGTAGTCACCCTCACAGGTCATACCGAAAAAGGCTACAGCATTAGTTTCCTTGCACATTTGAATCAAACTTTTTTTTTACAGCACCTTCCTCATGCTTGGTAGGTGTGCATTCTATCTTGTTTTTATTCTGTTTCATTATATTTAAATTGTTACTACCCTACTTTGTTCAAGATGCCAAATTGGCATTTTGAACATAATCTATTATAATTATATTAGTGTTCTTTCATCCATTCATCCACGCTTTTATCTATGCGGAGATATGGAAGAAGTTTCTTTATCTCTTTCACGAATGCTTTGACAGAGCCTAAGGCATCATCACATTCACCTTCCAGGTAATTAAAATACTCATCGACATAATCACCTTCCAGAAAGCCTAGAAGACGACTGTCTTCATTATCTACCTCTCCAGCAATCTGAGGGTACACGTCACCCAGACAGCACCCTACTACGTCTGTATCTCCACTCTCATAGAGAACGTAGAAGATTACGTCTGGTATCTCGATACGCCCATCATCGTGAGCTTTAATGAATTTCTTGTTCGTCTCACAGTTGATGATTTCCTTTATAATATCCATATTCTTTGATTTTAATCATTAATATCTAACTACAGCCACTTTCAAGCCTCGCTTGGTAGCGGTATCTATCATGTTCTTTGTGCCCCGGCTCTTACCATCCCAGAAGGCGATGAGAGCATCGGCACCAGAGGCATGACCACTAATGATTACAACATCTTCCTTCTTTTCGTCTTGAAGGAAATAATCACACTTCTCTTTCAACAACTCATAGTTATCGAAATCTCTGCATCCTGCAATGATGACTCTGTATTTAAAGATTAAATTATGATTAATCTGTTAGCTGCATCTACTTCTTCTATACTCATTATATTGTTTGTTTATAAGTTATACTTCAAGTTAAAGACTCTCGTTTGTATCTAAGCCTTCCTTGCATAAACTATCCACCGAAAATCCAAGTTTGACACCTATTACATAATAAGGCATCATCTACAACTATTCATCTTTAAAGAAGAACAATATCCCTTTCATTCCAATATCAAAGTCCCTACAAAGGTATAAAAAAACGAGAGTAACCGCCAAACTATTAGCTAATATTTTTGACTTTTTACACTTTCAAGATGATTAGGAGCTATCAAAAGCAAGAAACAACTAATAAAATACCAAAGGTATCTGTATAATTTTAATCCTTGTTGTAATGGACAATGGTCTAGTACCGAAGATCCGGCAGAATATGCCCGAGTTAAGCTGCTGCATTAATCCTTGTTGTAGTGGACGATGGTCTCGTACACCCCGAACCGAACTTTAATTAGCAAGATTTTCAAAAATCTTCGTGCTTACAGCGTATAGCTGCTTAGCACATTATTGAATTATTAACGAACTATTGTTCCATAATCTTCTCCTTTTAAACGTTTAAAGTCTTTTTGAATATACAAAGATACATGATCCCCCTCACACCGCCAAACTTCTTGCATTATTTTAACGCAAACGATACGTAAACACTTAGAACAACAAGCTTGCTTGATTGTTATGCAGAGGACAATTTAATTCCAGAAGAACAGGAAGGCAATGAACTTGATTTCCTCCTTAATAGCATTCCATTCTCATATAGTAGATCATTTCAGATGGATGGTCTGTGTTTTCCCCGTAATATCAGTTACCACAGCGATCCCCCATCACGAATCTCCACCTTCTCATATTTGGCATCAACTATCACCTTGCCTTTTACTGTCATAACACCCCAATGTCTGGGAATCTGTTCAAAGGCGCAATAGGCACCAACTGGTTGCGCTATACTATGGTAGAGAGGTGGCACGATAACTTTACCATCAACCTTCACACCCCATTTCTTTCCTGCTTGATATAATTCTACATGCCCTGCCTCCGTCTTCTCTTGCATCAGCAATAACTCCTGTTCCTCTTGCTTTTTCAAGCTGGAGTCAACGAAGTAATAATCCTCATGGCTGTCCATGACCACTATGCCACTGTCGTATAGGTCGGCACATAGCCAATATACATGAGTATGGTCGCCACGTAAAAAACAAACCTTTTCACTGTTTTCTTTATGCATTCGCATAGAGCCGCCATCCTCCTCTTTATATATCCATTCCTGACAACCACTGGCTGTAGAGCGTTGAAAGTTGTAGATTAAATAATATCCATAATTCCATAGGTCATATTGGGAAGGGCGAAAAGGTAAAGCAAAGTACTCGTAGGTACGAGACCTGAAGAGACCATTATATTCGACGAACTCCCATTTATTGATGGTGATTACCTCGGGAGCATCTTTCGCATGAATGTCCTCGTCTATGACAACTCTCGCCAAGAGGTCGTAGTAACATACAGTCTTTCTGCGAGGACGATAGGATAAGATATTACCTTGCAAGAACTTCATGTCATAATAGTTGCCTGGTTCTATCACCTGTTCGCCTTGCCGGTTCACTACCGTCATCTTTCCATCAGGCAGCTTGATGATGGCAAACTCCCCTTTGCTATCTACAAACTCACGATACTGTATCCTTTGGAGCAATTCTTCATGGCTCATCACCATCATCATTTCTGAGTCTGGATGAATCTGAATATCGTCTTGCTTCTCGTCCATCAGGAAAAACTCTCTATCCTTCGGAGTCTCCTTTCTCTTGCCAACTTTCAGCTTTCCCTCGAACATAGCATTCCAGTTCCATACTTGCGAAGGCAACCCGAACACCCGATATAGTCCCACATTATCTATAATTACGCAGTTCTTCTTTCCCTTGGCTACTCGCAATCCACGTCCCACCATCTGCAGATACTTGGCAAGTGACAGCGTTGGTCGAGCCAACTGTACAAACTCCACATCCGGACAGTCAAATCCCTCCGAGAATATGTCCACATTCACCAATACTTGTATAGGAGCAAGACCATCAGCAGCCCGCAAGCAAGTAGCACCCAGGCGGTCCCATCCCGCACAATCTGGCGATACCTTTGATGGTCCGCCAACCTTAGAGCGTAGCGGTTCCGAGCACCGAGTAGGGCGGTTTCCTCCCTCTCCCCTGAGGGTGAGAGGGGCGGGGTGAGAGGTGGAGCCCTCTTTAATGGTAAAGAGGGACGGGGTGATTTTAGAAAAATCTCCTTCTTTAAGGGTAAGGGAGGACGGGTGGGTTTTCGAAAAAGAAGTATTAGAAGAAGCTTTGAATCTTTCTATAAGTTCTTTTCGTAAAGAACTTGGCGTTTTACTATCAATAGCAACAGCCGCGATGCCGTGTTCTCTGTAGAACTCGGCAATAGCATTAGCATGACTAATATTGATAGCATACACGATGCCCTTTCTGCCTTTACCAAATTCTTCCAAACTCTGATAGAGCCTTTCGATACTCGGTTTCTTATTCAGCAACATATCCATTTCCTTGTTCTGGTAATCACCATCAGCCCCTCGCTTCTGCAAGGAGTCGATGAGCCGTTGCGTCACACCATCCGATTTGATGCTCACGAAATCGTATGTTGCCAATCTTCCCTTGCTGATAAACTCAGGAACACTCCACGACTGCACCAATACGTCAAACAGATCAGTAAAACCCTTACTTACCGTTCAATCGGCAAGGTGTAGCCGTCAGTCCCAGAAACTTAGCATTCGGGAATCTCTCCCACATCTCCTTATAGGTCTTGGCAAGGGCATGGTGCGCCTCGTCAATCACTATCATTCCCGGTTCTTCCTCTATCTCGTCATAATGTCTCATCAGCCACTGAATGGACATCGCCTTGACGGATGACAATAAGGAAGAGGTGTTTGATGCGAAATAAGAATGGAACTTTCTTACGGTTTCGTCTATCTGTGACACCAGCTCTCTTCTATGGGCTACAATCCATACTTTCTCCATTGGATTGTTGCTCACGAAAGAGTCTATGACTGCTGTTAACAGGTATGTCTTACCTGTTCCCGTTGGCATTTGTGCCATCACGGACCGATGAAGGCGCAACGCCTTCTCTATCCGTTCCTTCATATCTTCTTGATAATCAAATAACTTTATTTCCTTCATTGCAAAGAAATTATTTCTTCAATAGATTCTCGATATCCTTGATGGCTTTATCAAGGTCAAAAGCCCCTTTGCCTTTAAAAATCTCCCAACCATAAGACTTCAATTGCTTCAATGTCTTCACAAAGGCTTCTCGCCAGTTGGATGGGTTGTGCGGCAATGTCTCCATTGCCACCTCAAAGCCATCACGCACAATCTTTTTCATGCGAGTAGCCTGTTTCGGATAGTCAGCGATATACCAATCTGAGTAGTTGGTACCACTGAAGACAATAGAAGAGGCGATAAAATAAGCATAGTTGCATGCCTTCCAGATAAACATGCGCTTGCTTCTCTTGTCATTCCGCTAAATAAGCACTAAACATTCAACATTACTACAGGATGCTTCCCAAATAGCTCTTGAAATAATATCTGTCGGGATAATCCGCAATAAGCTGTCTGATACCATTCTTGATCATCTTATCCACGGCAGCAGACTTTCTCATTACCCTCTCTATTTGTCCCAGCAACCAGTTGAACTCCTTTGGCTTTTCTTTGAGCAAAGCCAATCTCTTGATGTCCTTGAACAGTATCTCACCCACAAAGGCATGGTCTTGCTTGGGTACATACTTGATATATTCAGGATACAATTCCCACAGGTTCCAATGCTTATGTACAAACATATCTTTGAGCAAGTCCAATCGTTCCTCCTTGATGAGGATCTTGGCTTCTGCATCCTCATAATCATGCTCCCAATCGGGCATTTTCCAAAGTTCATCAAAGAAGGCTGGCCATTCATTTCTGTCTATCACCTCCTTCAGAGCCTCATAATATTTGATTCGATAACCACTGACGATAAATCGTTTCTTGCATTCTTCTATCAGCCATTCCTTATCACCTGACTGTTTCAATGCTTTCACCACTTTGTCCTCCCATTTCTTGGAGTAGGAGTGAAAGTCGTCTTTGTTATCGTCTATCACCTCAACAGCTTTCTTATACTCACCCCATTCTATGAGGCTATCGATATAATGGTCACGGATATTCTCGTCATCCCGTTTCTCCCACATCAGTTTCTCTGCCTTTGCACGCTTACCATGTGCAGCCCAGTAATCAGCCTTTTGGATGTAATAGCGATAGTGGAAGTATTTCTCTTTCTTGTTTTTCAATCGCTTGCTGATATGAGCCAGATATGCCTTTTCATCATCACCGCAAAGCAACGGCATCGCCTCGTCCACAAACCACTCAAAGCGCATGAAATAGTTATCGCCAATTTCCTCGCACTGCTCTGCAATCTCTCCAAGCATACCCAAGCGAGAATCCTCTTCTATCTCATCACTATTGATTAACAACTCCATCACCATGTCTGTCGACTGGGTGACAATGTCCTTTAACATATTGTTTTCCTCTGCCCAAACATCATATCTGGCAGGAGTATAAGCCAGATGGTCGTGTTTGAACTCTCGGCAAGTGATGGTCATCACATATCCAGCTATCAAGGCAGCATCAATCAGATTACCTTTCTTCTTCATGCTCTTGGCTTTTCTCATCATTGCAGCCAGGTCTTGCTCTATCTTCCTCCAGTCCAATTGGGGTTGTCCGAATCTCTTACCCAACACACCAGCATGGGCAAAACAAGCTTCCACCTGCTCCTTGTAGTTACCACGCTCCGGCTTCCAATACTTTTCCACCAAAGCGGTAGCGAAGTCCTCATGCGTGGCTGCATACTGCCGTACAAAGGCTTTCATCTCCTTGCCCGATATCTTCGAGAGTACTTTATCTATCTTGTCAAAATCCGTATTTGTATTCATAATTTTATGTCGATTCTCTATATCTTATAAAATCAATGGATGTGTAATTTTATAAGCATCTTCCAAAAGCTGTCTGTACATTTCATTACCATGACTTCTCTGAAGTTGTACCTTTAACCGAATTGCCTGAACATACTCCATGTCTTTAAACAAAGCAATAAAAATGCTTAATACAAAATTCGTAATGTCTGGAGTAAATATTCTACCATCAATAAGTCTTATTGTCGCTTCTTCCACTGCAGAAACTGGTTTGAAACGTTCAATATTTTCAATTAAAACTGGCAAAACTTGCTTTTTTGTTGTCGCATCCAAAAATGGAATTTTAAAGATGTGGTCACTTGTTATTTCACATCCTAAATATTTTAATCCGAAAATATAGTCATCTATTTCTTGTAGGGAATCTGTTTTTGTTAAAGCAAGCCAATTTGTTACAGACATAGCGCAGAAGTTGTTGGGACAATATGTCATTATTGACATAACCCAATCCTCAGAAATTAACACCCTATTTTTATTTAGTGTAAGCATCGTCGAATCTAAAAACATTCGGTGTGTAACACTAACAATATCTTTGGTATCATGATTCAATATTTCTTTATTGCTTTCTACAGAACAATTTAACGTTACCCATTCTAATAATGATCTTAATTTAGAAACAAATGGTGATTCTTCAAGTTTACCATTACTTGTTTCTATCGTCAAATTGGCTAATACTTTTGGTTCTATAAAAGAAGGAATTCCTTTCTTCTCCGCAGACAGAGTATTTTGTATAGCAGTTTCAATGGATTTAGGAAGTATAAATTTATTTGTGAATTTTAGATTAAATCTAACAGATAATTCCTGCATAAGAATCAAACCACTAAAATCCAACACAGGCTGCAAACTTGCAATATCAATTTTAGAGTTCTGCAACTTTGCCATAATGATATTTCTTGGCAAAGAACATATTATAAAATCACCAAAAATTTTATTATACAAATTAGCCACCAATGATGATTCCTCAACTAGTCCATATAATGTAGTTTCTCCATTTTTATATTTTTCAACAGCTTCATTCCATGCTTTTTTATAGTCCTCGTCAGTTCCTGACAATTTTCCCAAATTCGCCAAAATACCATCGCCGCTTTCTAAATCTTCAATTGTAAATGAACGTATAGATTTGCTTTTATGCTCTTGTATCTCTTTCATTATTTCCATATAGAGCTTGTGGTATTTATTAAATATCGCCAACACCTCTACATGCTGCAAATGATTAAATAATTCAATATCAATACTATCACCTGGTCTTTTCCCTATCAGAATGTCATATTGTGAACAAAGTAAGATTTCCAAATAATCTTTTTGCCCATCAATATCAACCATTACATAGCTTCCTGTTTCAATAACATCATACTGCTTATGTACTAAGTTGCCAATTTCCTTGTTTATTGACGCTTGATAATAGAAATCACGAAGTTCCTGAGAAATGCCAACTTCTACCTGTGAATATAGAAAGTCCAGTGCCTCAACATACATGTCTACCAACAAATAGACATTAAATATATTTTTGATAGAATTTACATTATCAAAAACATATTCTTTGAGATGAGGATATAATTGTGCAATATCATCCTTCTTTTTGTTCTTATATAGAGCCATGAGATGATGTTCTACAAACACCCCTGTTCGTTTTGAGTTATTCATCATCATCGTGGTTATTTCAAGAGCCTTGCCAAAATCTTCCAATTTTTCTGCCATCTGGAGTTCACAGAGTAAAGTTTCTTCTGTTTGGCTTCCATTTTTCCTCACCTTTTCACAAAAATCATATAATTTTGTTCCATAGCGCTGTTCCTTACGTAAAAGATTAAAATAAATGAAAGCTCGAATGTCGAAATAATGATAATCCACAATAGGCTCTATGATATTAATCGCAGAATCTACTCCAACATACTTCTCGAAAATCATGGCTATATAAGGCTTTAGTATATTAGGGATTTTATTAATATGCTTATTCAGAAAGTCCATATCAACATTTTTTTCAGCAAAGAATAAAGCTACAGCAACCACGCATCTTTTCTTTACGTCATCCTCGAAATGGAGTTTCGGAACAAAATCAAAAACAGCAGAATTATAATACTGGATACAAGATAGAAGATTTGCTAATAAATTATCTTCTATGTGTTCGTTAGCCGATATTACAAGAGAGAAGATTTCCTTAATCGTTTCAGTTTGCCCTAATTGAAATGCAAATTTTAATCTATACCCTAAAATGTTCAAACTTACTGCTTTCACTGAATTTCCAAGAAAATCTACAGCCTCTTTCATTTTATTTTCAGATACAAGCATTGAAGCTACTGCAATAAAATATAAATCCTTATTTTGAGGAGAGTAAGAATAACTTTTTATTTTATCTATCCAAAGAGGACTATGGTCATGAATATATGCTACCCATGCATGAATAAAGTCTATATCAGGAAATATCTTTCCAAGCTCTGTCTTAGCCTGCAATCGTAGATACTTCTCTGTTTCATCATATAATTCTTTAGACACTTTGACCTCTTTCTTGTTTTTTCCTTCGGGCCCAATCATCCATTCATTTAGGAAACGAGTCTGTAACACACTAAAATGTAAAGCCCAAAGAGGTATGTTATCTAAGGTAAGTTCTTTCAATTCTCCAAGAATATAATTCTCAAAATCCAATTTCCCAGGATTGAAATGCTTACCTTCATCTAATAACAAAAGATTGGCGAGTAATTCTTGATTGGCTTTCAATTCTACAGGTTGATTATCATAAGTATCAAAAGGATTTTCCGATGACAGAATCGTCGGAATTATTGTCCAAATGCTATTGCAATTACGTTCTTTAAGTTGTTCAATAATTGCAAATGTCTTATCATACTCACCATTTTTACACAAACAAAATATTTTTGCTATGGCTACATCTTGATCAAACAACTTCGCCTTCTCCATTGCCTGATAAGCATTATTAAAAGCAGCCAATGCTTTTTTCTCATCAGCATATCGCATACATCTTCCGATATTGTATTCCAATTGCATCAATAGAGGAAAATCCACAAACTTCTCTTGCAAGACCAACACCTTCAATTTTTCCAATATGCCATCAGCAGTCTTTATATGAAGTGATTTTATAGAATCTTGTAATTGAGGAATAAGCGACTTTGTAATACTTGTATTTGACAATCTATTAAGTGCAGCCTCAAGCTTCCTATCGTTTGACTCTGCTATATTTTTAATACTAGACAAGGTCTCATCAGAAGGAATTTGTAGTTTCTTCCTTTCATACAGAATGTAAATGCAATAAGCAAAAGTAAGTAGTAATGCTAATATAACGCAAGTAATATCTATCCAATCATTCCCCCAATCAAGGCTTGCCCAAATATCTCCGTTTTTAGTATTCCAATTTATCTTAAAACATAATTTTAAAATCGGGTTGGCAGCAGCAATCGCACCAAACGTGGAAAAATATATAATCGTTATTTTCCTAACAGTTGTTGTAAAATAATATCGAAAAATAGGCGACCCTATATGTTCCCATATCCACGGCATTCTTTTTTCCAACCATTTTGGCTTTGCCAGATAGAGAACTGCTAAAATACATAAAAATAAGAAGATTACTATAAGAATTTGGATCATGACAATCAAGTTTTTTATTAAGCAAATATTTGAAAGAAGTTTTCAAATCAATTTAATTCTTAGTTTTTCCAAAAACTGATTTCAATTGCAAGATTCCCAATCGTTTCATGGGACTTACAACCGTCCCAAGTTCATTAATAATGCGCCCATAATCCAGTATCAGCTTGACAGCATCTGACAAATGCAAATTCTCCGCAGTTTCTATTTGCATACAGATGTCATCATCTCGATGGGCATCTATCGTGTTTCTTACGTTCGTAAGAGCATCTTTATTGTCTTCTCTAAACTTAGTCAGTTCTTTTCTAACCTCTTTGAATGAAGAGAATTCATAATTTGGAAACTCATAGTTAATGAATTTCATTAGCTTCCCAGTGCTGTCAACTAACTTCTTTGAAGTCTCATAAATGGAAGTATAGGCAGATTTGATAGCATCATGTTTTGCCCAATCATCATTATCAGAAGACAATACTTTTGTATATCTCTTCATCTCGATACTCGCCATTTGGATATGTCCCAAGGTGTTCCAAATAACAAGATTATCTTTGAAAGCTCCTTTTTTGGCATTCCAAACAGCCATATTAGAAATGGAAGCTTTTTCCAATGCTTTATTACATTTATCTATATTGCTTTTGCAATGTTTTATACCTTTGACTATTTCTTCCAAGCAATTTTGTTCATATTGAAGCGTTGCTTCAAGATTACAACTAAGTTCCTCTTTATTCTCTCTAATTCGCTCTTGAAGAAATAAATCCAATTCACTTTTCTTGTATTTCATAATAACCTTTTTCCATCGTTTACTTTTTCCCAGAAAAACTATCCAACTTTACCCATTCACGACTTTCTTCATTGTTGCAAAACAAGACAACATTTGCCTTTTTAGTCTTACAACTTTTATATACCAAGCCATCAACATGTCGTCCTTGTTTGTCAGTAAACATCCACCTCAAATATTCCGTGAATATCTGTGACGGTACGTATTCTATTGCCTCTTTTGCTTCTTTCAGAAGAGGTTGGGTAATATCCTTATGAAATGATTTCAGGAAGGCAATTCCTTCCCATTTGTCCATCCATATCGAAACATCTGTTGGCAGTGCAGTCAAATCAACCACAGTAAGTTCTCGTATTGTTTTGAACTCTCCAATGGCCAAGACTTTCTCATCTGCCGACTTTATACTTTCGGATATAGCCGTCTCCTTATCAAACGCACCGTAAAACATAGATACGCCAGCAGGACTCATACGACATTGACCAGCAGAAGCATTAGGAGCAGAAGTAATGTCTTTAAAACCGAAAGAGTTGTCAAGTTCCTTATCGAGACTACGAGTCCGATACAATGTTGTACCAATGGGTATTTGATGAAGAACATCATCAGTATGTAGGATGACCTCATTCAATTCTTCAAGAATATTTTCAGAACCATTTACTTTAGGCATCGCCAAAAACGTAAATCGCCTTGAATGTTTGACCATATCGGCAAATCTTTTCCACTATAATTCCATTTCCTCGTTCCACCATAGCTCAAAAGGATTTTTCTTAATCCACATATTATCTTCAAAAAGATGGTCAATATCATCATTCAGACTATCACAATCCGTATGTAATCCCAAGTCTTCCATCATCTCTGAAGTGTCTTCATATATCTCCGTATTTTCAGGAACAGCAAAGCATCCTGCTCGTTTTATACCAGGAATCTGCTCCTTTTCATCGTCAAAATATGTACTCGCCAAAGGCAGGCACTCAGAATCAACATCATTGAAGTAAACCGATATTGTCATTCTTATATGGTCAGCCAAATCTCTCATGTCAATGACCGTTTCTTTGTGTCCACAATATGAACATACACCAGTTTCACCATACTTCTTTATATAGCCATTCAGATATTTATCCTCAAAATGGTGCGAACATACATATTTTTCTCCTCTTTCAAAAAAATCATATCCATACTCTTCCATTTCCATCATAAGTGCTTTTGCTCTTCCCAGAATTTTATCACCATCATATAAAGCCCATTACTGCCGATAAGTCGTCCTAAATCCTTGATCGTATTGACATAGAGTTCATACACCTGTTCCATGGTGTTCACCCTGCCAAACCACTCCAGCAGAATATTCTTAGAAGGTCGAAGCTCCGCCGGGACCTTTTCCAAGGCATCAAAGGCAATAGCCAGCACCCCTTGCTTTCGAGCCAGCCCAATCACCTCCTTCCAGTCCACGCTTCCTTCTCCCTTCCATTCTGCAGAATTACCAAGTGCAATTCGCAATAAGTTCAATAAGATAACAGATGTATTCATATTATTCTACAATACCAGAACCAGCGCATTAAATGCAAATAAGCCAACAGGATAGGCTGAGCTTTTATTCAAAGCTCAGCCCATCTTATCGTATATAATAAAAAATTTAAATTCTAATCCTTTTGTGTTTTCCAGATATATAGCTATTGTACAGAATCTACGAAATCCCAGCCCGCACAACCAAGCGAGGTTTTAATTGTTTCTTACCTTAATACAACGTTCTACATTTTCGTCTTACCTTCAGCATCAGCCTTTTTAATTTCTTCTATAAAATCGAACAGCTTAGCAAATTTACTGAATTTATTATCTGCCAGTTTGTTTTTATTGCACATTTCTGCCAATTTCGATTTCAAACTATTCTTTTCAACAATTTCATTTAAAGTTTTGAAACTCATCACAAATTTTGAAAGAACATTATGATGGAAATAGTCTTCAATATTAATATCTCCTTTTCTACCTGCTGGTATAGGTATTAGAGCATACCAAATATCTGCTTTCTTTTGAGCCTTACCAAAAGCTTTCTTATTAGCATCCTTATCCAAATCAAATACATTTCGGATTGATTTCCATCCAGCACCATCATTATCAAATAATGCAATCATCATCTGATTCTTCTTTGGATGAAACTTCTCACTCATCATTTTTAGATTGCTGCTTCCATTGCATGGCAAATAAGAGAAGTCCAAATCCATATATTTTCCTTGCTTATGGAACACTTCTAATGCCTTGGAGATATAGGCTTCATCAGTCCAGCCTTCTACCAACAATATATCCTTATTTGAATTTAGGAAGATATTTTGATCCTGTATCGTCCATGTATCATTCGTCAGAACCTTTACAATAGCAGCCTTGTCCTTATCAACAACTTCCGTATTACCATTCTCATCAGCCGACAACATGATGATTGCCTCATCATCAAATTGTGTAGTCAAAGATGGAGAATGTGTCGTTATAACATTTTCTCGGTTGTCAGTTTCCGTCAAGAAAGAAACAAGTTTCCCTTTCTGTGCTATATGGATATGACTATCCGGCTCATCCAACAAGAGCAAAGACCTCTCATCCGACAAAGCCTCCAGCATGAATAACACAACCATCATTTTCTTCTCTCCTTCACTGAAGAATGCAGTATCTATTCCGTCATTGAAAGTGATGACAAAATTTTCCTTAATAAGCTCATACACACCAACAAGGTTATTGTAGATAAATAAAGCATCCTCTCCATTTGGACAGAAATCATCAATTGCAATGTCCCTTCCCGCTGTTCTGGCAAGCAACTGGCGTAAATATAAGGCAGGAGCACTATTGCTCCATCCATCAAGTTCTTTTTCATCTACATCGAGTGTTATATGATCGATACTCTTTACCCCCAAAGTATTGGTAAGGAAATTGGCAAAAGCCTCAACTTGATTCTTGCAACAAGCCATCACCACAAAGATTATTTTCCAATAATCCTTGTTTACAAACATCATTTGCAAAGAACGTGTAGCTGTACCTTTAATCAAATCTTTCGTATAAAGATCACGAGGCTCCTTATAGTAACTTTCATAGATACGGGAATCTTCACCACTATAATTACAGATGATGCGTGATGGAAGATATTGTGGCAAAATATCTTCTACTTCAGCATCATCCACCTTTACGTTATCTATCTTGAAAATAAACGAATGTTTGTCCTTATTATATATTAACCAAATATTGTGGTTCAACATCTCATACTTCAGATAGAAATTAAATTCGAAATTTCGAGTAGAATCATAATACAATGTTTTGAAGACGCTGCTCAGCGCCTCCAGCACATTGCTCTTACCAGCACCATTTGTACCGATAATAACGTAAGTTGACATGTTACTGTCAAACTTGATTTTCAGCCCTTTTAAATTTCTAAAAGGTGACTTCACCTCAAACTCCAATAGTTTCATAGCTTCTAACCTTTATATAAGATATTACTCAAGTCCATTTTTTGTTTCTCAATCTTTTCCGTCAACAGCTTAATTTCATTTTCCATATTGACGATTCCCTCTACCATGTTTCTTTGCTCTTCCAAAGTTGGCAAAGGAATTCTAGTAGATAGAAATATAGCCTGTGACAGTCGCTTACGACCAGTGGAACCATTGCTGGCATTCTTATATTGGTCGAGAATGGCATCATCATTCAATGCCAACTCCAAATAAGGAGGATAAACCTGTACCTTATCCAAATCAAATACCATAAAGTCCTGAGTCACAATGCTACCGCCCAAATCATCAGGCACAAACCCAAATGCCCCACTCTTTCCATCTATCTTAGAAACGATGAACTGACCAGCATGAACCTCTGTCTGTTTCTTTGTGCCGATTGATTCACCGAGAAGAGTATCACGCTTTTGTATTCCTTTATTAAATAGCTTTACTGTCAAGCGAGTATATGATTTATCGTCTTGAATATCTATTTTTTCACTATAGACAGAAAGAATGTCTTTCAGTAACACCGAAGGATACTTTGATGACAAAGCGATACTCTGCATATCAAAACATGAAGAGACATTCCATTTGTCCATCATCTGTCTTTCTACGACCTTGAAATAAGGTGAAGAGACTGTTGCGCCCTTGGTAATCCATTCCTTTACCACGGGAGCAAGTTCTGTTAGCTGTTGGTTGTCTGAAGGCAATCCTTTGGAATTGATTCCAGCATCATCCACCTTGGAAATAGAAATAACATTGCCTGTATTTCCCTCGTTTTTTATTTTCTTCCGCAAGAACACCAGACTTGGTTTCACATTTGCCCCAGATGCAATAAACACATCAGCAGGAATGGAAGTTATATTCAAGATATCAGCCTCGTTCTCCACATACTTTCTTACATCTTCCATATTCGGATTATTCAGAATACCATCAGGAAGCACGAGTCCTGCACGACCACCAGGCTTCAATAAATTCAAACATCTCTCTATGAAAAGAGCCTCAGCATTACTCTTCTTGATATGGTAGCTGTCACTTACTTTCTTTCCATCATTCTCCAAATCCCTTGCTATACGCAAGCCAAATGGAGGATTGATGAGAATCACATCAAACTTCCCATCTTCAACACCTCCTACATTAAACAATCCATCATGGCAATATACCCCAAGATGTCCATCGCCATGCATAATCATATTCATCTTTGAAGTACGAGCCATTCTGATATTTGCATCTACACCATAAATATAGTGATGGCAAAGTTTATAATATCGAGAACCAATATGTTTTTTGTCTAGCTCCAATAACAGTTGCTCTACTTGATATTTTTTTACCGCCACAGACATGGTAGCATGATTCACCACATCATGAATCTGTTGATGAATATCATTGTCTATCAAATCTTGAACATGCTCAAATGCACGAATTAGGAAGCCTCCACTTCCGCAGCATGGATCACAAATAGTTTCCCCCTCCTTAATTTCCAATACATCAACCATATAGTTTACTATAGTACGAGGGGTAAAAAACTGTCCCAACTCACCACGGAAAGTCTTTCCCAAAAATGACTCAAAAGCCAAGCCTCTAATATCATCCGACAAGTTACACAGATTAAAGGGTTCCAAGGTCTCTATAATCTTCAGTACCGTCTCACGCTTGATATGTATCGTATCAGCTTCCTCAAACAGTCCGTCTTTTTGAAAATACTCTTTTGTTTTACTAAATAGAACATTTAGGAATACGCCTTTTGAGCTCTTCGCAACGAAATCACTTTCTAACTGTTCGTATTTATTTCTTGTAAATATAAGTTCACCATCAGGATCTCGTTCATAGTCCATTTTGATGAAGATAACTTTGCTAAATTCATCAAAGGCAGACTCAGGAGATAATTTATCTATATTACGAATAAAATTATGGCATTTACCAAATGCTTGTAACAAAGCCTCCTTGGACGAATTGCGCATCTTTGCGACAAAAGCTCCCAACAACGTATCATTGGCAATATCAGCAGCTTTCGGAAAATCAGCAATTTGCTCCAAAGCACCGTTTTTCTTATCATCAATAAGAAATACCTTTGTCTCTTTAAGATTATGCATCACGACAAAGCGCACGGAAGAATGCATAGAGGTTAAGAAAGCACCATGAACATCCTTTTTGTCAATTTTAACATGCTCCATCTTGCAGAGAATGGTCACACAGATATCCGGGAGGCGATTATTTTTCTTATCGTCCCCATTTTTCCATATAGCCAAATCAACACTAAAGTCATGAGATATTTCAACATTCTTTCCGATTTGTTCATCTTGGTAACCATAGTCACCTAAAAGTCGCTGTTGAAAACTCTCAATCATTTGTGTTTTGTCCATGTTTGATATATTATTCTCTGCCATAATACCGTCTTTATAATTTCTCTAAATGGCAAAAATACGAAAAAATCCCGGTATACACAAAGTATTTTCAAAATATTTAGAGTATATTAAGAATTCTAATCCAACAACACGCTCAATACCGCAGTTTTTTCTACTTTTGAAATAGCAAGTCCGATGATTGATCACCAATATTATGTAATTCCAGGACGCATAGGTCCAAATCTGTGTAAATTCGTGAAATCCGTGGTTCGTATCAGCAAGTCGTTGCCATGCGGTCCCAACCCGCAAAATATGGCGAAGACCGCTTTGGTCCGCCAACCTTAGAGCGAAGCGGTTCCGAGCACCGAGTAGGGCGGTTTCCCTCTTCTTCCCTGAGGGGAGAAGACCGAGATGAGAGGTGGAGCCTTCCTTAAGGGTAAGGAAGGACGGGTAGGTTTTCGAAAAAACTCCTTTTGGCTAAAGATTTTGCAAATGAGCGCAATGAAAGTTTGCTTTCAAATTGCCGAGTGCAGCTAATCTTATCTAAAGGGAGACGGAGGGTTTCGAAAGTGCATACCCTCCAATCACCCCATAACATACCAGCGATATGAGAAAGGCAATCGCCATACAGCCAGTAGTATCCGCTATATACCCCATGATTACTGGAGCAACCGCACCACCCACTATCGTCATGATAAGCAATGAAGAGGCCAATTTGGTCTTTGTACCTGCATCCCTCAATGCCAGCGAGAAGATAGTCGGAAACATGATGCTCTCTCCCAGATACAGGGCGAAGAACGCAATGAGAGATAAGGTACCGCTACATACCACCACAATCAGAGTGGCTACAAAGGTGATGATGGCACAGGCCAGCAGCACCAGCCTTGGCTGGATATAATTCATGATGACACCACCAGCCAACCTGCCGATAAAGAACAGGCCCATTCCGCCAAAGGCGAGATACAGACTGGCAGCCTGCTTCTCTATATGAATACTCTCCTCAGCATAGTTGATGAAGAAACTGTTCACACCCGTCTGGTCGCCACATAAAGAAACAAGGTCAGCATACCAAAACCGAATGCCATCACTCGCATCGGCTGCACACTCGCCTCCGGTTCTATCATACCGTTGATAGACGGATTCACCATACCCGGGAACATTGCAATCTGGGCTTCGAAAGATGCCCTGTATGCTGCAGCAAAGGCATCGAGGTCGTGCGCCAGAATCGCCTTCCAGCAAGCATCAGCTGCATCAGCCAGCGCCTTCACCTTCTCAGGCGTGATATCCTTACCTTCCACCACACTGCATCCCGGTTTTCTCGGTTCCATCGGAATCATCACCAGATGGTCTTCCAGGAAACGGAGAGTCATCTCATCCTGCGTACTCTCAATCTTCTCCGGCCAGAAGTTATTGTCATAATAATGACGCACCAGACCGGGCACACAGATACCGATAGAATCCTGGGCACCCGAGATGATACCATCGTGACGCTCCGGATTGTTCTCAAAGCAGAATACCAGTCGGGCAAGCATCTCCGGATCCATCTTCGGCAACTTCACCGGCCATATCTTCTGAATCACCTTACGGGTAGAGGTAGACAGACCACAGCGGTCGCGCACCTCAAAGGTCGGTTCCAGCGAGATGGTAATCGCCCATCCCGGATGATACATGCTTACATAAGGTCACCATACTGTGATGCCTGCTGGAAAAACTCCACATGACCAGAATGTAAAAAGTCATAACAACCGCTTACAAATACTTTTTTCTTCATTATGATTATCATTGATAATCGAAGTGCAGACAGGCATCCTCATCTAGCTGATTACCTATCTGCATCTCGATAAACATAAACAGAGTTATTTCAATTAATTATTTGATTAATTTATTTTTTATATTTTAGTCTCCAGAAGAAGTGCCAAGTACGGAACAATGGCTCACAAAGCGCCTCTGCAGGATAATATCGAACGAAGTGCATATTTCTCCATATCTTCAGGAAATACTTCTTCCCCATACTCTGATGCGTAAACCCACCATACTTAGAGAAGTGCCTACCGAAGTTACCACCATCCAGAATCTCTGCCAACAGCAACCTCCCACGCTTCTCATCCACTGGCACTATCATCTTATCCTCAGACAATCCAAGCACCTCCTTCAGAACATACATCACCGCCCCTGCAAACTTCCACAATCCCAAATACTTCAGTTCTCTCTGCGCCACATCTAAAGCTGTAGAGGCATAAGAAGTAACAACAGTAGTAGAACCAGCAGAATTATCCCCCTCTATAGAAAGGCGGTCCCATCCCGCACAATCTGGCGAGACCTACGATGGTCCGCCATCCTTAGAGCGTAGCGGTTCCGAGCACCGAGTAGGGCGGTTTCCTCCCTCTCCCCTGAGGGTGAGAGGGTCGGGGTGAGAGGTGGAGCCCTCTTTAAGGGGAAAAAGCGATGCCAATGAGTGCAATGAAAGCTCGCTTTCAAATTGCCGAGTGCAGCTCGCTTTATCAAAAAAGAGGGACGGGGTGATTTTAGAAGAATTTTGATAGACTTTATAAAAGTCGCAAACAACGTAGTAGTAGTCAAAGATTTGCCTCATTCCAATTCCTTCATCAAAGAAATGGTGATACAGATGCGTCAGCTGATAAACAACATTAAATGCCGTCGTTGGTATAGCAATATCCCCTGCCCCATCGGGCAACCCCACAATATGCGAACATTGCAGATCCGCATTCCTTCGAAACCATTTCTGCAATCTGGCATGATAGATAGGATTATTCATGGAGCAAGCAAAGGAATACAGCTCCTGCCAATCCATACCAGCAATCATCCTGCTCATATTCCTCTTATATCCAAGGCAATACTTCAGGAAAGCGAAAATAGCAGTTATATCATTCATTCAACTATTTATATCTATATTAAATTATTAATGCTGTCGCACCATTTTACGTCATAATGATGTATATTTGCAGTCAGAATGATTATTAATTAAACATTTTAGGCTTATGGCACAGACAGCAATGACAGTCCGTATGGACAACCAGCAGAAAGAGGTGAAACCTCAGAACTCCCCCTCGATGAGATCAATGAAGAAATCAGAGAAGTCAGACGATTAAGAAAAGAACGCAAAGGTATATAAAAAAGTGGTTGAAAGAAGTAAACTTCCACATTTAAACGTTTATCTTCGTTCCCAATCCGCAAGCCAATCAACTTACAGATTGGGAATTATTGCTTATAAGTTTTTTATCAAGAATTTTATAAATTCATCCTTGACATTAGAGATTTCTCCCTTGTCATAGATTGTAAGAAGAGTTACATTCATACCATCCTCACTAACTTTTACATTAAGAGTTAGGATTCTTGCACCACCACTTTTGCCTTTACCCTTGTCAGCAATGGTCATTCTTATCTTACGAACGCCACCACCAAGGTCATCTCCAACAAGAGGATTCTTGTAAATTTCATCTAACCAAGCATCATAGTCAGATTTCAATGAATGATATTTTTTAGCCAAACGTTTAAACTGTCTTTTAAACTCAGAGCCATATTCAACATGTATTTTCATGTCAATCTTCCATTTCTAAATCTTTTAATAAATCCCTTGCATCTGGTAGCTTTCTTCCTTCCAACTTAGCAAGTTTCACTTCCTGCAATGCTCTTGTCAAACTTTCCTTCACAAAAGCTTGCTGCTTCTGTGTCTTTGTCAAGACAGGCTCTTTTACAACTGTAGTTGACACAACACCACGAAGCATATTAATAGCCTTACGAATGTTTTGCAGAGGCTGGTTAGTATCTACCGTAACTAATATCTGTTTCATAATCTTCTCCTTTTAAACGTTTTACTGAATTAGGTTGCAAAAATACTTTTTTCCCCTCACACCGCCAAACTTCTTGCATTATTTTAACGTTAAAGGTCTATATTCCAGTCCATTCTTGTCATTATCATCAAACCATTTCTGAAAATCACATTATTATTTAGTTTATATAACTTGCCGCCAAGATTACGCTTTTTTCCCGAAGCCACCAAGAAAATCACAAGAAATCTGCAAGTTATCAGCAAATTCTCTGGATATAAGCTGTAAACTATAAACTATTAACTCTAAACAGTAAACTATTAATTATAAATTGTAAATTATAAACTTTTCCCCCCCCGGCGGTCCCATCAGCAAGTTGTCTCCCGGCGGTCCCATCCCGCAAAACCATGGCGCAGGGCTTTGATGCCCCGCCAACCATAAAGCGAAGCGGTTCCGAGCACCGGAGGGCGGTTACATCCTTCCTTCTGAGGAGGAAGGCTTGGTTAGAGGTGGAGCTCTCCTTGCAGGAGAGACGGAGAGGTAGAAAATTCAGCACTGTAGGGCGGTTACATCTTCTCGTTCCTGAGGTTTCTGTCCCCCAGGACTGGGGGAACCGAAGGGGGCGTAAAGACTATTGAAGAGAGGCTTGGTGAGAAAGGTGGAACCTTCCTTAAGGGTAAGGAAGGACGGGTAGGTTTTCGAAAAATGCTATTTACAATACATCTCCTCATAATACTTCTGATACTCCCCAGAAGTAACATGATCCATCCACTCTTGGTTATCAAGATACCACTTCACGGTTTCCTCGATACCCTCCTCAAACTGCAGAGATGGTTCCCAACCCAATTCCTTCTGCAACTTTCTTGAGTCGATGGCGTAACGCATATCGTGACCCTTTCTGTCTGTTACATAAGTAATCAAATCCAAGTCAGCACCCTCAGGGCGACCGAGCAATCTATCAACAGTCTTGATGACCACCTTGATGATATCGATATTCTTCCACTCGTTGAAACCGCCGATGTTATAGGTCTCGGCAATCTTACCCTTGTGGAAAATCATATCGATGGCACGGGCATGATCTACTACATACAACCAGTCGCGCACGTTCTCACCCTTACCATATACTGGCAATGGCTTGCGATGACGAATATTGTTGATAAACAGCGGAATCAACTTCTCAGGGAACTGGTATGGACCGTAGTTGTTGGAGCAGTTGGTCACGATGGTAGGCATACCGTATGTATCGTGGAAAGCACGGACGAAGTGGTCTGAGCTTGCCTTGGATGCAGAATATGGAGAGTGAGGATTGTACTTGGTAGTCTCCAGGAAGAACTCCTCGCCGTAAGCCTCATGGTTCTTACCGCTGGATGCCTTGGTGGTGAAAGGAGCAGGAATACCCTCAGGATGAGTCATCTGCAAGGCACCGTATACCTCATCAGTAGAGATGTGGTAGAAGCGCTTGCCCTCGTATCCTTCAGGAAGACTCTCCCAGTAAATCTTTGCCGCCTGGAGCAGAGACAGGGTACCCATCACGTTGGTATGAGCGAAAGTGAATGGATCCTTGATACTTCTATCTACATGGCTCTCGGCAGCGAGATGAATGATGCCATCCACCTTGTAGTCCTGCATCAGTTTCAACATCAGGTCGAAATCACAGATATCACCCTTTACGAAAGTATAGTTAGGCTTGTCCTCGATGTCCTTGAGGTTAGCCAGGTTGCCTGCGTAAGTCAACTTGTCGAGGTTGATGATGTGATACTCAGGATATTTGTTCACGAAAAGTCTTACTACGTGAGAGCCGATGAAACCAGCACCACCTGTTATTATTATATTATGCATATATATATTTTAATTATAGGGAACCCTCATCCAGGCGGTCCCATCCCGCAAAATATGGCGAGACCTCTGACGGTCCGACAACCTTAGAGCGTAGCGGTTCCGAGCACGCCAAAAGTGTGCGGTTACATCCCCGCTTCCTGAGGTTTCTGTCCCCTAGAAGGGGAACCGAAAGGGTCGTAAAGACTATTGAAGAGGGGCTTGGGGAGAAAGTGGAGCTCCCTTTGGAAAGGGAGACGGAGGGATTCGAAAAATATTTAATACTCAAGATTCTTTGTCAAAGAAGCTTCATTCTCTTCAAGAATGGAAAGCAGATACTTGCCATAGTCATTCTTCAACATTGGCTGAGCATTCTTACGCAACATATCACTATCTATCCAACCTTGGCGATAAGCAATACCTTCCAAGCAAGCCACCTTCAACCCCTGGCGCTTCTCTAAGACTTCGATAAAGGTAGATGCCTCTGAAAGGGAATCATGGGTTCCGGTATCGAGCCAGGCGAATCCTCTTGCCATGGTCTGTACCTTCAGCTGCTTATCCTTCAGGAACTCCTGGTTTACTGTTGTGATTTCCAACTCACCACGGGCAGAAGGCTTGAAACCTCCCTTTGGCTAAAGGGAGGCAGAGGGTTTCAAAAGCGCATACCCTCCAATCACCCCATAACATACCAGCGGTATGAGAAAGGCAATCGCCATACTGCCAGTTGTATCCGCTATATACCCCATGATTACAGGAGCAACCGCTCCACCCACTATCGTCATGATAAGCAATGAAGAGGCAAGCTTGGTCTTTGTACCCGCATCCCTCAATGCCAGCGAGAAGATTGTCGGAAACATGATGCTCTCTCCCAGATACAGGGCGAAGAACGCAATGAGAGATAAGGTACCGCTACATACCACCACAATCAGAGTGGCTACAAAGGTGATGATGGCACAGGCCAGCAGCACCAGCCTTGGCTGGATATAATTCATGATGACACCACCAGCCAACCTGCCGATAAAGAACAGGCCCATTCCGCCAAAGGCGAGATACAGACTGGCAGCCTGCTTCTCTATATGAATACTCTCCTCAGCATAGTTGATGAAGAAACTGTTCACACCCGTCTGGGCAGCCACATAGAGAAATAAGGTTAGCATACCAAAACCGAATGCCATCACTCGCATCGGCTTTTCCTCTACCTTCTCGTTCGTATCCGCCTCATGCGCTCTCCTTGGGTCCGGCAACTTGATCCTTGACAGGACCAGCGCCACAGCAAGCACGAAGATACCCACCAGGGCATAAGGAATAGCAATGTTGACACCCGAGAACAGAAGCTGACCGCCAACCAGCGGTCCTACAATCCATCCGATACCATTGAGCGACTGCGACAGGTTGATTCTGCTCTCCGCCTTGTCAGGATGTCCCAGTACCGTAGTATAAGGATTCGCACTCGTTTCCAGACAGGTCAGTCCGCATCCTATCACAAACAGCGACAGAACAAAGAAGTAGAAACTGTTGATCCTGCTTCCCGGTATGAACATCAGGGCACCGATACCGAAGAGAACCAGTCCTGTTATCACTCCCCTCCTGTAGCCCCACTTCCGGATAATCCATCCGGCAGGCAGCGCCATCAGAAAGTAGGCACCATAGACAGCAGCCTGCGTCAGGGCCGACATCGCCTTGCTGATATGGAACGACTCCTGGAAATGCGGATTCAGCACCTCCAGGATGCCATGGGCAAATCCCCACATGAAGAAGAGGCTGCTGATGATGAGGAAGGGCACCAGATAGTTATGCCCTTCGTATCGGTTCTATCATACCATTGATAGACGGATTCACCATACCCGGGAACATTGCAATCTGGGCCTCGAAAGATGCCCTGTATGCTGCAGCAAAGGCATCAAGGTCGTGCGCCAGAATCGCCTTCCAGCAGACATCAGCTGCATCAGCCAGCGCCTTCACCTTCTCAGGCGTGATATCCTTACCTTCCACCACACTGCATCCCGGTTTTCTCGGTTCCATCGGAATCATCACCAGATGGTCTTCCAGGAAACGGAGAGTCATCTCATCCTGCGTACTCTCAATCTTCTCCGGCCAGAAGTTATTGTCATAATAATGACGCACCAGACCGGGCACACAGATACCGATAGAATCCTGGGCACCCGAGATGATACCATCATGACGCTCTGGGTTGTTCTCAAAGCAGAATACCAGTCGGGCAAGCATCTCCGGATCCATCACCATACTGTGATGCCTGCTGGAAAAACTCCACATGACCAGAATGTAGCAGGTCGTAACACCCGCTCACAAAAACTTTTTTCTTCATTATGATTATCATTGATAATCGAAGTGCAGACAGGCATCCTCATCTAGCTGATTACCTATCTGCATCTCGATAAACATAAACAGAATTATTTCAATTAATTATTTGATTAATTTATTTTTTATATTTTAGCCTCCAGAAGAAGTGCCAAGTACGGAACAATGGTTCACAAAGAGCTTCAGCAGGAAAAAACTTCACTAGCCTCATATCCCTATACACCCTTTGGAGATTATGTCCAAGCTGTGACCTACCAAACCGATTCCGAGCATCATGCCTTCCGAAATTCCCGGCTTCCAGCACTTCATTCAGCACAAACTTACCATACTTCTCATTCGGAGGAACAATAAGGCGAGAGGCAGACATGCCGAACACCTCCTGCATGATATACATGATACCCCCGGCAAACTTCCACAATCCCAACTCCTTTAATTCCTCCTGCACCTCATCTAAAGCAGTAGAGGCAGAAGAAGTAACAGCAGTAGTAGAACCAGCTGAATTATCTCCCTCTATAGAAAGGCGGTCCCATCCCGCACAATCTGGCGAGACCTTTGATGGTCCGCCAACCTTAGAGCGTAGCGGTTCCGAGCGACGAGGAGGAGCGGTTACATCCCCTGTCCCCTGAGGGGAAAGGGGCTTGGGGAAAGCGGTGGAGCCTCCCTTAAGGGTAAGGGAGGACGGGTGGGTTTTCGAAAAATTTTGATAGACTTTATAAAAGTCGCAAAGAACATAGTAGTAATCCAGAAGCTGCCTTAACCCAATCCCCTCATTCATCAGATGCGAGAAGATATGAGTCAACTGAAAGATGAGATTGAATTCCGCTGTCGGAATCGCAATCTCCCCTTGCTCTCCCAACATCACCAGATGCGAGAACTGCTCTTCCTTCACCCTCTCATAATATTTCTGAAGCTTTCTGTTATGCCAAAAGCACAGCAGGAAGCTAGGTCGATAATGCACTTCAACCTCCACACCCTTATACGATGGGAACTCGATGTGGTGATAGCACGCCTTTTCATGAGGCGAGATAGAGCGGACAAAGGAGATAACTCGTTTATCTCCCCCTTCCACCCAGATATCAATATCGCCAGGAGTCCGAGAATAAGGATTGGGATACAACAATGCATTCCCCTGTCCTTTCAGAATACAGGTTCTTAATCCCTTCTTCCGGAACCACTCAGAAACCTGGATGGCAGCATCATTCAGCCGAACATTCGCTTTCTCCAACATCTGGCTTTCCGCCATCCATTGGAGCAGTAACTCCTTCTCCATCCCTACATGTTCACCAGGCAACTTCTTGATACCATCAAAGAGAATACCCACCAGACATTGCTTCTGGGCGATAGCATATAGTGTCTTCCAATCCGCCTCCTTCAAGGAAGAAGGAATCTCTGACTTTGGGCCGATGCTGAACCTTAGGAAATCAAAGAATATCTGATGTTGCTTTGATACTATCATCATTCCTTCAACCCTTGATACACCTCTCCTACTTCATCAGCAATTTGATTCCAATCATACTTGTTCATGTCGTAATCCACATGCTGCAATGGAGCCTCGATAATCTTTCCGAGCTTTTCAGAAAGTTCATCCACGTTGCCACAATGGAAGTAATCATCCTTTGGCAAGCCAACCTCCAGATTTGCAGGAATATCGCTCACTACTACCTTTACCCCATAGCTCATCGCCTCCAACAGGGCAATCGGCAAACCTTCGTGCGAAGAAGGAAGACAATAGCAGCGGCAATTCGTCAACAGCGAATGAAGCTTTCTGCCTTTGATAAAGCCAGTAAGCACCACACCATTCTCCCTTGCCATCTGCTTCAATCCCAACGAATACTCATCCTCGAAGTCCGTATCACCAGCCAGCACCAACTTTATCTCATCGGCATTAGAATTCTTCACTCTTCGTTCTTCATTCTTCACTTTAATCATCGCTTCCACCAGATGATGCAGGTTCTTCTCAGGCACAAATCTGCACATACCCAGGATATACTTACCTTTCTCTATCCCCAGTTCCTTGAAATATTCAGGATAGTCGCAGATTTCAGGCTCAGAAACGCCATTATATATAAGGTGTACATTCTTGGTTCTCCCATATTTACGGGCAATGAGGTTCTTGATGACATTCGAAATCACAATAACATCATCGGCAAACATGCAGCCCATCCGCTCACCCATCTTCAGGATAGTCTTGGCAGCAAATCCCCACTTATCTCTGTCATAGTCAGGACCATGATGTGTAAACACCACCTTCATGCCCAACAGTTTGGCGTATGGCACCAGCAAGGCTGGACCGATGGCATGGATATGCAATACATCAGCACCCAACTTCTTCGCCTCATTGATGGCACGGAAAGTATGGATGATGGCCTCGAAACTCTTCTTCTTAGGAGAAGGAATCGTTACCAGTTTCACTCCTTTCCATTCATGTAAGTCATCCTTCACATAGTTCGAGCGACGGATCAACGTTACATCATAACCACGCTCCACCATTCTAGGGAACAATTCCTCACAATGCGTCTCCACGCCACCCATGATATTCGGGATACCACGAGTACCTGTTACAACTATTTTCATAAAAACTAGAGATTTTCAAAATAAAAGTATTACCTTTGCAGATATGAATAAGATTTCAAACTATATCAAAGAAGCCATACAGTACTTCGGCATCATCTTGATGTCGATGCTCTCCGCACTGTGGCTTCTTATCAATCATAAGAGAATCAAGTGATTACTTGATTTCGATATTTCTATCTGTTTCCTTCTTGGTTGCCTCATAACCCTGGCTAGCCACGTCAGCGTTCACGATGTCCTCGCCACGCTTGCCCTTCAAGGCCTCCTTTGAATCGGCAGAAAGACCATTGTTTACCACAGCATTCATATCGCAGGTAGAAAGCTTGTCAAGCTGTTCCTTAGTCACCTTACCATCACGATACTCGCAGCAGATAGGGTTCTCATACATAGAGTACTTCATACCGAGCAGGCTCTTCAGCTTGTGCTTAGCCACCCACAGGGCAGGAGTCTTGATGTACTTGTGCATGGCAGGAGAAACAGAACCGATCATCCAGCAGTTTCTGTCGCAATGTCTTACCTTCTTGCGAACCTGCTCAGCTTCTGGAGAACTCCAAAGCTCATCCCAACTCTGGCGGTTCAAATTACCCATCACCTCCTTGTCCTTGGTACCATTACATGGCATCACATCACCGTATGGATCGATGAAGAATGTATCGAAACTCATATCGCAAGGCAAGAGACGCTTCTGACCATAGATATAGTTGATGAGTCCATGGTTGAAGTAAGCACGGAACCACTTCTTAGGAGAGTTAGACTTCAACAACTCGTTCACCAGGTTCTCGAAGTTCTTAGCCACCATCGGACGGTCGTGAATGATGTTCTTAGCCTCAACGAAATAGAAAGAGTTATGGAGCGATGCGGTGGCAAACTCCATACCCATTTTGTTGCTCAACTGATAGAGAGGCACAAGGTCAGGAGCGTTCTTGTCCTGAACGGTCATACCGAAGCCCACATCCTTCAATCCCATCTCACAGAGTTTCTTCAAGGTGGTATAGCCACGGTTGAAACCATTATTCAGACCACGGATTTCATTGTTGGTCTGCTCCAAGCCCTCTATAGAGATACGGATACCAATCTGAGGGAACTCCTTCGCCAGGTCGATGATACGGTCGGTGAAGAAGCCATTGGTAGAGATCACGATACGGTCGCTTTTCTTATAAAGCTCACGTACGATGTCCTTCAGGTCTGTACGGATAAAAGGCTCACCACCCGTGATGTTGGTAAAATACATCTTAGGAAGTTTCTTGATAGTCTCAATAGAGATTTCCTCCTCTGGTTTTGAAGGAGCCTTGTAACGATTACACATTGAACAACGCGCATTGCAACGATAAGTTACAATGACAGTACCATTTAATTTCTTTTCTGACATAATATATTTATTTATAATATTCCATTAATTTATGATAATAGGCCTCGGAAGAATATCTTTCGATAGCATCTTTTGCGATGGCTTGATAATCAAAGTCATGCGCAAACATTTTTTCTATTTTGTTCTTCAAATCCTCCATATCACCCGATGTAAAGGTCATACCGTTAGGAACCATTGCCGTAGCAGATTTACCGTTCTCAACTATCAGTTCAGGAATACCTCCGATATTCGCACCCAGTACCGGTGTACCCAGGCTCTGTGATTCAATCACGGTAAGAGGATTATTCTCGCTCCATTCTGCAGGAAGCACCATAAAGCGAGCCTTCTGCAGGATAGGCATGAATTCTTCCCATTGCATCTGTCCCTTGAACTCAATATGAGAGCAGTTCTTATAGGTTTCCTTAAGTTCCGGAAACAGCTCACCATCACCTATTACTATCAATTTCTTGTCGAGCTGAGCTGCCGCCTTACACAAGGTTCTTACACCCTTCACCTCATTCACTCGACCCAGATAGACATAGTAGTCATCCTTTATCTGAGTCTTTGAAGAAACCTCTGGAAGTTTCGTCACATCGATGAAGTTACAGAGCACTCTGAACTTCTCTGGGGAATAACCACCCTTCACACAGGTATCCATCATAAATTTCGATGGAGGAAGGAACCAGTCCACATATTTCTGCAGAACCTCCTTGTTCCATTTCTTAGCTTCCAGATAACCCACGATTGCCCCAGGGATACTTCCCGGCATACAGCGATGCTTCACCACTGCCAGTTTATCCGTAAAGCACTCCTCGCACCACTTGCCATTTCTCATGCAGGTATAGCAAGGACAAACGAGTTTGGTATCATGCAATGTCCAAACCACCTTTGCCCCGTATTCATGCGCCAACTTGGCTATCAGCGGAGAAAGCTGTGTATGGATATTGTTCAGATGCACCACATCTGGCTTGAAGTCATTCAGCAGTTGCGAGAACTTGCTCTTCACTTCCCCATCACCAAACGGACGGGTAAAAGCCATCAATTTGCTCATATTCTTAGGAAAGTATTTCTTCCAAGGCGTATCCAGATTCTCCGGATAGTCCATGGCAAACACCGCCACCTCATGCCCATGCGCCTTCAGCAGCTTTTCCAGATTGAGCATATAAATACAATCACCGCCACGGCGGTAATAAAACTTATTTGCTAATAAAATCTTCATCATTCTTAAATCAAGAATTCTTTTTAAATATTACACAGGCTCACATCCTGTCAGACCCCAATGTCTCCAAAAGAAAGCATATGGGCACAACTTTGTCTCCCCTACCTTTTTCCAAGGTGCAGTATTACAAAGTTCATTCGGAGTCGATTCTGGAGAATCATTACACCAAGTTAACAAACCACAAGGTTTGCTACCCGCAAGAAACAGACTATAAATTTCTTTTAAAGCTGCATACATTTCAACAGACTCGCCTTCCCGCATTCCATCATACGGCAACTTAAAGTAATGATTATTGGCATTAACCATTAATGGACTTCCAACTCTTGCCACAGCATATCCCCAACAATTATTTTTCTTCAAATCATTTATTCTTGCCAATTTCAGCAAGAAATACCTATCTTTATTGCGCCAATCTTTTGAAAACGCAACCAAATGATTAATCCATTCATGATAAGAATTTAGACTATCTATTCCCTTTATATAATCCTTCAAACAAGCATCTACTTGATCTAGCATTTCATTATAGGAATCCTGCAATGATGTTACACTACCATCTACTCTTTTTACTTTTTGACCATAAAAGTAATCGTAAATACTTTCAGGTGTATCAAATTGCAACTTTCCATCATTAATCTCCTTCATGAAATTAACAAAACATAATCCTGGATTAGAATTTTGTAAAGACATATCACAAAGAGCTAAAACTTTCAATAAATCATTTCCGAAAGCTGCATCATAATATTGCGCAACCAGTTCAGCAGCTCGATAAGGATAATCAGGAGATGACACATATGAATTAGGCGAGCACAACCGCTCCAAGATATAGGCCATACTTTCCATAATAGCAATAGCTCCAAAAGACCTTAGACTATCATCATCAAAATTCAAAACAATGGATTTGATTTTCTTAAGGAATGGATTTGGAATCAGTTCTTCTTCCATTTCATCAATTGAATAAACATGATAATGTGCCTGTTCCACATAGTCTCCAACTGTCAATTTACACACAATCTGATTTAGCAACACATTATCATTGTTGTCTTCTATCATGAAAGGAACATGAAATTGCTGATTTCCTTTTATCCTATTGACTACACTATGAAAGTACTCGCTTTGAACATATAAGTTATTCAAGCCATAAAATGTAGTTATATCTTGAAGAAAATGTATATATTCATGAAATAGCACAGTAGCATCACCATCTGACATTTTATTGATAGTCATATCATCATCGCGAGTAGCAACATGCATTTCAAAAAATGTTGGAATATAAGAGCCCAACAATGTTTTTAATATAGTCATATTAGTAAAAATTACTTTAAGTCAGAATAAAATTTCCATATCGGATAACGCTTCATATTTTCCACATCCTCCTTACATACCCTCTTCCAATGATTGAATGTATCCCTTTCTCCCAACAAAAGGGATATCCCCACCTTAATCGTAGGCATAACAGCTTCATCAGACAACAATTTCCTCAGCCTTTCAATACATTCTTCAGTTAAACGACCTTGACGTTTTAATATCTGACAATAATTGACAAAGTGCATAACACCCTTTTCACTAGTGGATTCAGATTTACTTAGCCATTCATTCAACTTCTTTGCATATGCCAAGATATTATCCCTTTTTATTTGCTCCGTTTCATCCAAAGAATCATAGGCATTCAACATAGCAAGCAAATCCAGATTAGCCATATCATATATATGAGGATTCTTGCCTATCAAGTTATCATACGAATCAATTTGCTTGTCAAATGGGATATTGTCACATTTGCTCCACAAATTGTTATTTTGTAAGTATGAGAAAGGACTTGACTCATAATGTTTGCCAGCCTCAAACTGATATTTTATATCAATTCTCCCATCAAAGAAATCGCCAAAGAAGGAATTACCATCTTTATCTACGCTCTCCCAAAGAAGTAAATTTAGATTACCTATTTCAGCAAGGGTCAAAGTACTTTCAGAATGTCCAATTCTTACGGACTTACCTGTTCCGATAGTAGCAATCAGAACTTCTATCAAATCATTCTGCTCCTTATCTATTTTAGATAAGTCTAGAGGCTTCGTTACATGAAGTAAATCCAAAACATGCTTTAATTGTCTTAATGCTATCAATCGCTGCCCACATTCCTTGATAATTTCAGATTCATTTACTTTTAGCTTAATTTCAACACCACCTAACTTTACTTTTCCTTCCTGGCCTAGAGCCATCAAAAATTCCATCTGATGCATACACTCATCCAAGAAGTCTGAACTAACCTTGAAAGATGCCGTGCTATACTTACCTTGTTGATTGATGGGAAAAGTTAATGTCAACACATTTCCGACATTAACTACAAGATTACCATCCTTAATTTCATTACAGAATTGATTGTAAAAAATCTTTTCTCCTACAATAACATCAAGATTCGCCACATTCGTAAAAGAGAAGTTCAACTCACCAGAAATAGGAATTTCTATGCCTAAATCCTTATCAACCTGTGCATACATATAAGAATCATGCGAAGATAAATACCCCATGCAATCAGCAGGACTCATATTGGCTAAAGGCATAACAAAAGAGAAGTTATTCACTTTTCGCTTTCTTGCATCTTCCAATGTTAACGATTTCATTCCAGAATAGCTAATTTGCTTTCTGCTATCTCCAATAAAGACACGAAGTATTGACTCAAAACTCTCCAATGATTCTGGAAAAGGTTTCATCTTAACAGCAACTGTCTTTTGTTTGTCTTTTCCTTTAAGAAGGTTTTTAATCGTCTCTGGCAAAAGATTCCTATAAAAAAGAAGAGTATCTTTACTATCTTCTTTCATTTGGCAAACGATATAAACTGTCGGATCGGCAAGATAAGCTTTTAAGTCAGTTACATCTATATTGTATTTAAACTTTTCTTTCTTAAATGAACGTACAAGTTTACCTTTAATCTGCAAAGGAACACGCCCAAGAAAAGATTTTTTATCTTTCTGAGAATCTTTGTAGAGATTAACGTACCCATCCCAAAATGGTTCCTTGTCATTTTCTGCTATAAACTGGGAAAGAACCTTACTTCCCCAAATATAGTTTTTCAATGACAAGATTGCTTTTTCTTCTATGTCCTTGGATGTCATATATATCAGCTTTTATATATTTCACATTGAAACATAAGTAATTCCATTAGCCAAATCTACATAAAGAACAAATCATATTTATCTATATCTGTCCATTCCTCCTTAGCAACGTCCTTACAACTTTTTTTTACAGTCTTTTGAAATTCCCAAATATTATTTTGCGCAATTTTCTCTTTCCACAACACAGGGTATGTCATTTTCACTGCAATCTGCGCAAACATCTCTGGAGTCAAAATCTTAGAAATAGGAAATCGTATTTCATTATGTAAACCCACATGAAGATGAGAATAAGGGTGAATCCCTTCCTTATATTGGCTACCAGAAACATCATACCTAAGATAAATAGGATAATCATTACATTCGTAACAAGCTTCATCATCACCATTATCATAACAGCCACGACAGAACTCTAACTCTTCAGGAGTGAATCCATCGTCATTCCAATCATTTTTATGCAAATATTCTTCCCATGAGATTTTCACCTTAGGATTCTGCATAAAGCAATATCTCAAATCATCTCCATCCTTATGAAATTGGAAGATTGAATCATCATTTAAGATTAGGTCATATGAATACGTATTCCAAATTTCTTGTATGATATCATAATGAGTACCATATCTGGAAATATCCTTCACACTATCTGCATAATGAGAATTTGGATTAAAATCATCCTCCTTAAACAATTCCATATTCTTCAAAAATGAGACAACATCGTCATGAACTTTTATGCTAAAGCTATTATCTGTCATTATCCAACAATCTTTGCAGTTGCTTTATAACATCTTCCTTTATTTCATCTTTTGACAAACCAATCTTCCTTAAAGCCTCAATGCTCTTTTCTAAATCATTATGGAAACTACTTTGAGCACGACTATGATACTCTATGGTCTTAGTTTCATTCTCAGATGGCTGAATAAAGCATAATTTGTATTGATTATCTTTAAGTTTATTACTCTCATCTATACACTTATCAAAATCTTCCTGACATCCAGTAATGGTAAGCCAGCCTTTCGTACGAGTCATTGCCGTAAACAGAATATCCCTCAGGACAACATTATTCGGTGTAGAGAATATATAATCTGCACCACAAATATAAACAACGCCCTTTTCATTACCTTTAGCCTTATTTACTGTAGCCAAAGTAACACAACCATCTCTTGTGAAAGAAAGATTAGTACTTGCTGTATTTGCGAGATTAAAGCTTGAGATTCCCTCATTGCTTAAAAAATCGCTTATTCTTGAAAAATAGCCACTAATATATTTTCTATCCACGCATATTACACAGATATCCTCAGGACGCAATTCCTCCTCTGTCAAATCATTAGCTATACTTCTAGCTATAAATCTACATTCAACATCAATGTTCTTAAACTTCTTATACTGAATACTACTAGCATCAAATTTTTCGTTAGAATAACCGGGAGTGTTCTCTTCAGGTCTTTCTATTTCCATTTTATCACCTGTCAATTGACAATCCCCATGCAAAACATGAAATCCCAAAGACTCCCAGTGATTATTTGTATCCAGTCTCTGCAAGACCTTTCCATTGTATATTCCAAGTCCCAATGAAAAAGCTGAAATCAAAGAATAACGAGGGGTACGATAGCATTTTTTCAATACTATGTCTTGATTTGAAAATTTGTCTCTTTCAAAATCCACATTGTATTCACCTTGTTCATTCTTTCCAAAAGTTTCCCTTTCATCCTGAATCTTAACATTAAAGATATTTTGGAAATCATCATATGCCCAAGTTATCTTCTTGTTTTTAGACAACTGATAACATAGTTGATAAAAAGGAGGCGTAAAATCCTGCCCTTCATCTATCAAGATTAAGTCATAACGAGGCTTAATATTGTTATTATCTAACAACAATTTACAAGCTGCTCCGAAAGGATCGTTTCCACGTAATCTGATTGCTTGACCATAACTTAGGGCTTCCGCTCCACTATCTTCACATGCCATAGAATAAACACCAGGTGTTCCTGCACCACCCCAAGCATGACAAATAATTATCTTATCCCAGTTTGGTTCTTTATTGTCAGAAAAATACCGATATGCTCTACTTATATGCTCTTTTATGGTATCATGCAAAGCCTTGGTATAATATGTATACAAAATCACATCTTCTGGATGATTTACGTGATAATTTGCAGCCTTTTGTGTCAAAACAATAGTTTTACCAGAACCTGCTAATCCCCTGATACGTTGTGCGCCATCAATTTCTGCAGAAGCTGCATTCTTCTGTTCAATATCAAACCTTGCTATATTCTTCTCTATTTCATTTAGAATAGCACCCTTTGTCATATTTCCCGAAGTACAAGGACGCAACGCTTTTTTAATAGTTTGCACTGTACCATCAAGACAGCTTTGCATTAAATCAAATGAACGTTCATCGATTTCTCCCTGATAATCAGACAATATGTCTTTAATATTATTTACATCAGAAAAAACGAAATCTTCCGACAAAGCATTTTCAACAGCATCATCAGAAACAAATATTGTTATTATGTCATACTTTAAAGAATTTCTTCCCTTCTTTAGTTCTGGAACTCTTCTAAAACTTTCCGTTATACATGAATATAAATTGTCGATACGGTTTTCTGCAACTTCTATCGTTTCTTCTATTTTCTTTGAGTCAAAATAGAAAACTCCATAAGTACGAGAAAGCAACAAAAGGTTGCATTCAACCTTACCTACATCAATATTTCCACTATATACAGGAAACATATAATACAACAAACTATCTTCTCCATCATTTAAGATTGAGTTTAATTTATCATATACACGATAAGCTAAAGAATCAGACTGTAACCTATCAATATTGCCAATGAATTTCATAATTATAACTCCTTACAAAAATACTGCTAAATATATACAAGTCTACTGCTTTAAGAGATTCAAGAATTGCATTATTATTCTGCTACAGCAGGTTTCGTATAAAACATATCGATAACATCACGGATATATTCTACAGGATGCATCAAAGCGAGACCACTATTTTCACTTCTTACTTCGACAATTTCCTTTGTTTGAGAATTAATCAAAGATTCACGATATGGTAGATAGGCATGAATAATACCTATCAACACGCACCTATCTAGTATATTAGTACCTTGAATACCTATAAATTCCGGCTTACTAACTATAGGACTTCCGGAATTACCTGGAAAGTTTTGTATATCAAGTAAAGCATCATGTGATTCTGCAATTTGCTCCTCGCTAATTCTTGCAATACATCCCATACGGCATATTGGAAGTTCTGAATTCACATTTACTAACCCCATCGGATAACCTAACATATAAACGAGAGAACCTTCATCAACACCATTATCTCTCAATTCAAATGAACTAAAAGAATTACTGTCAATATCAAAAGAAGAGAACTTTAAATGTTGTTGAGTAATTGTTGTACCACTAAGCATAACTGCGCCAATATCAGCAAATGCATGAACCCGACAGTCACTTAATGAAACATCCATCAACACCAATTTATTTTCCTGCGTTTCTCTCATTCTTATCACTACACACGATTTACCCTCAAATATATGCTTATTTGAAACTAAAAATGGCAAAACTTCTTTATCATTAATACGTAAGTATTCGGTATTACCTCACATTACCGATAAGCATATGAGGTTTAGCCCTCCACCAGCTAATACCAGTGGAGGCTATACCTTGATTTGACTAAATTTTAATTTCATTTTTATTGTTCTTCATCTTCCCAAAACTCAGGAAGAAGAGTATAAAGTTTGTCCTTTGGCGTTGTCTTTATGTTTGTCAATACATAACAGAGCCAACGCTCAGGATTTTTACCCAACACCTTGCAAGCTCCAAACAATGAGTACATCATTGCAGCTCTCTTGCAGGCATCCAAATCACGGCAGAACAAATAAGCCTTCTTGCCCATCACCATATCACGAATCAACCTCTCTGTATCCGTGTTGTCTATCGGCATCTCCGGGATATCCAAGTAATGGGTCAATTCGTCATAATTGCTAATCAAGTAATTCAACGCCTTGAAGATAAGACTATCCCTTGGCACTTCAAGAATCGCATTAGCCGCCCAGAGTTTGAAAGTTTCCCATAAAGGACCAGCTTGCTCTTGTCTAAACTTAGTCTTTTCTGCTCCTGTCAATCCTTTCTTCTTTATTATCTCTTCTACCAGATAGGCATCTTGGTAGAAGAGTAATGCTATCTGAGCCAACGTTGGATTTTCCTTCAAAGCCCGTTCTGCCGTTCGACGAGCATGAGCCACACATCTACATAGGATAAGACCTTCTATCTTCTTCATCCAATCATATCCTGCGTAAGCATCACACATAAAGACATTGCCAGTCCAATCCTTCAGATTGTCCATGATATCAGCCTGACCTCGACCACACTTGTTCTTGGTGTTGACGAGGAAAATTGGTATTCCTGTTATCACTGAGCGATACTGAATCATGTAATGCCCCACCGTCTTATGCTTTTCGCAATTGATAATCGGGAAAGGACTTCCGTCACCAGCCAGCAAAGAGCTAGAAAAGACCCTTTCCTTTTGTAGTTCATACAAAGGTTCCAGCATCTCACATGTTGCCTGATGCCAATCATCCACAGTGGCTGGAGCCATCGGAAGACCATCCTGTTTCATCTTCTTTATCTGTCGATTGAACGGCTGATGTAGCACAAACTTTCCTGTTTCTATCTTAGCAATCAACTCTGGAGTAGCATAACTCTTCCAAAAGAGACCTTCATAGCAATCCGCCTGTTCTGTCGGACCATCCGGATCATCCTTTCTCCTCACAACCGGACGAACGACTGGTTGGACAACATATGGTGCAGGAGCAGGCAGAACAAACTCCTGTACATCTTTGCCCACCACGTCATATTCATCCTCATGTCCTTCATAACAATCAGGCCAAATCACTTGTTCCACTAAGCGAGGCAAGCTGGCCGGAAGTTTATTTCTACCATGCCCTTTCTTCTGACCATCGCTCTTCAACAGTTTAAGGGTTTCCTGCTTTTGCCTGTAATCACGGCAATAGTCACGACATCTCTCAAACTCCTTCTTGGTTTCTGGAGTGAGATTCAAAGATTGCATTGCTCGCTCATACAAACTTTCACGTTGCTCTGGGGTAAAGACAATACGCTCACGTTTTTGAGTAAACAACATCCGCACAAGCGAGGCTACCTGATCTGTCTTAGCCTTGTTCTTGGCTTCTGCCTTTGCAAGTTTTTCCTTAATTTCTTCCTTTAGAAGCGTTTGCGTTTCCTCGGCAGCCTGTCGATACTTAGCAAGCAATTCCTGACCTTTTGCCGAATCCTTGTCCATCACAGCTATAAAAGCTTGAAGGAAGGTCTCAAACATGTCAGCCAATCTTGTCAATGCTGTTTTCTCTGTTTTTGCTCGAAGTTCAGCTATGCGCTTGTTTGCACGCTCCTCTATATTCTGTACTATGGTGTCTGCCTTCTTAACTATCTCCTTCTCACGGGAATCAAGTTCCTGCTTACGAGATTCCAAAGCTTTCTTTTGCTCTGCAAGTTCTGCTTCCACCTCTAGCCTGATACGTTCTTTTGCAGCAGCAACCTGTCGAGCCACTTCTTCGTCAATCAACTGTTGACGAGAAGCACGCTCGGCATCCAATGCGTGTTCTGCGAGATCTGCTCTTTCCACAGCAGTGGCAACCTGACCTCGCACATTGGCATATTTCTCTGCCAAAGACGCACTTTTCCCTGTATTTTGTTGCTGTTCAAACATATCGTTTACCTTATTGTTTACCATACAAAGGTACTAAAAATTATTGAGAAAAACGAATATTTTGATTGATATTTACGCCTAAATATCAGCTATTTACGTTAATAAAAACTAGTTCTCCGATGGTGTTTCTTCATACCATTTTTCACCCAGAATCAAAAGGGTAAATTCATCCGGAGTCAATGTTGTCGTACGATTATCATTATTAAAATGAGGCATTTGAAAACGCCCCTCGCTCAACTTTCTTACATAAAGAGTCAGTCCATCGCTCTCACGATGCAAGACCTTAGCAGTCTTGCGAGTCTTACCTATAAATATAAAGGCTTCATCTTGGGTGAGGTAACGGCCGAACTCCTCATTCACGATTCCTTGGAGTCCCTGAAACTGCTTGCGCATATCGACTGGCTCCATGCACAAGTAGTACTTCAGGTCATCCGTCAACTGACAAACTCTAGCCATAAGCCTACACAGTTATACTAATGTAGGCTCGAAGCTGTTCGATACTGATGTCAGCAGGGAGAATTAGTGTCACACCATTGGGATAGCTTAATTTTAAATAAGGATTGCGACGGTTGCGAGCATTTGCAGACTCACGCATCTCCTTCGCCTCATTGGCACCGATTACAACCTCGGCGAACTTTGGCTTGCTGTTTAATTGTTTCTTGCCTTGTACCATAATTTGAATAATTTAAAATCACGGTGCAAAGGTACGAAACTTTATCTAGGCACACAATACGGCATTCACCGAATACTTACATTAATACGGCGATGTACAAAAAAGCCCGTACCAATCCATGCAATCTGATCTGCTTGCTGCTTGATACCAATTGAAACAACTGCATCTATAAATCCTTTAGGAATTAAAGCCATAAGTCTATTTTAATATTAAATTCATTTATTTTTGTTTACAATTTTCTCTCATACGTTTAAAATGACTACCTTAGAATAAATGCAAGTGCATATAACGCAACTCACTCTTCATCAGTAGCATTATTAGTAATTGTAGAATTACGACTCATCATTATTAAAATGTTAATTATCAATTGACGTATTTTATTCTCAATACGCTTAAACACATAATATTTGATAACGTGCGAAAAGCAGATTGCACCAATCAATGTAGTGATACAAGTTGCAACATAGAGCATATCATTATTGTGAATGAATCTTTCTAAATGAAGCATACTTGACACACTATAAAACATCATGTGACAGAGATAAATCTCCATACTGATACCACTCAGATACTTTGCCCCCCCATTGTTCAATACTATATCTTTAGAACCTATAGCATACGTCAGCCAAGCAGCAAAGACCAATAAATCTGGCAAGATAAACAACCCCTTGATATCAACGACGAATCTTAATACGGTAAGTATAAGACATGATGCCAAAGCTATTATCCAATGTTTCTCCACCCAGCTCTTAATATCCTGACGATAGAGGTAAATCATACCACCAGAGATAAAGAAAGGAGCACTATTAATAATATTACTACGACAGAATCCATTACCATTATTAAAAGTATCTATTGCTATAAAACAGAATAGCAGTGACAACACCAGTACCATCCATCCTCGCTTCTTATTATCCAGCAGGAAGGTAAAGAAAGGGAAAAGTATATAGAATGTAAATACCGTCCCCAAGAACCATCCTACACCTATCACCTCAATATTTGGATTAGGCAAGAGATTGAAGCACATCGTCAAGTCTGCAAAACTTTGGCAGAACGTACTCCAGGATGGTTCCATCGCAAAACTAATCATCACCATCATGGCGAAGAATGGCCAGGTACGATGATAGCGTTTAGCATAGAACTTCGCAGGAGTTATTGCTCCCGACTTTATACGTTCATAATATCCACAGCACATACTGAACGCACTTATAATCATGAACAGCAATGTGAAATTCGTGAACCACGGAATCACATTGCCAGTCAAGATGTTATCACTTGGCTTAATCATAAGATTAGCCAGAACGTGCATCAGCACAATACCTACAGCAGCGTAAGCACGCAACCCATCCAGCGAAGAGTAATTTTCTCTGACATTTACGGATGTGGGGGGGTACTATTATTCATTTTGAATCTCATTTATCTTACTATTTTTATCGACCAACAATGATCTTTATTATTGTATTTCAACATATCTCTATAGTAAGGTAATAATACCAATGCAGAATCTATTACAGGAGAAAAAAATCGATATCCATCCTTTTCCTTAATAATTTGTATATGATATGTAGATTTTATAACATCAATTCTATCTTTTAATTTTTCATTTTCAAACAACAATTTCTCAAACATTTCTCTATCAACATGAGTATCTGGATTGATTCTATTTTTAAGCTTCTCATCCTCATATTTTCTTGAGATTGAATCTTTTTGCTTTTCAAGCTGATGATATGTAACAACCCTTCCATCACCATGCACACCATAAGTCACTGTCATATTCGAATCTGGCTCCATAATGGCATTAAAAAGTGAATCCTTCCAATTACTACTTGCTAATTCTCTTTCCATTTGATCATTTCTATCTAACAACAAAAAATTACCCAAAGCGGAAAAACCTAAAACGCATATACAAAGCAATAAGAAATTACTAAAAGTTTTATCTAATTTTTTATTCTCATTATTTCTTTGTTTAATTGCCTTTATGAGTTCTTGATTAAAAGAATCGCCCGTAGCATTTATAGATGTTTCCAATTCGTCAATGAGCGAAGTCAAGGATCTATTATCTTTTTTACTTTTCTCTTTCATGCTGTATCTTTTGGCTAGAATATCTTTCAACTTTTACTAACAAAAGACTATTTTCTTTTTGTAGTTCATTATTTGCATTACGTAAAGAGTCTATATAACGTGCTGTTTTTAACCACTCTTTCTTTTCCTCCTCTAGTTGCTCTAGTTTCATTTGTGTTTCTTTGTAATAACATCCAAACTTAAAACCAGTACAAACAAAAATTCCAATTATAGCAATCTTTGCCCAAATACTATCTAACGAAGACAGAATATTAAAGAATTTGTTTTCAAGTGTTTTCCCCATTCTTTCTACTATTATATTCCTCCAATGACTTAAAGATAGAATCTGCAAGCCTTGTTCCTGTAGAGATAAACTTTGCCAAAACCCTCAGTTGCTCCTTACAGGCTATACTCTCCGTAGGATGAGGATAATTAATGCAATGAGCTATCTCACCCCAAATCTCCTCAAACAAGGTCCGAACCTGAATCTCGCAACATACATGGTTACGCTCATTGTTTGGTTTTACAACATAATGAATACTTGTATAATAAGTATCACGGACATTACATTGCAAGCCCAAACTCTCAAAGAATTTCTTCGATTCAGGATCCCAGGTATTAGCAACAGGAGGTTTAACCAATTTCCATTCTCCATCATCTACAAACTTCATAATGGCAGTATGAATTTTGACAAACTGATTTTGATATAGATGAAGAACTCGAATACCTGCAAAATCTGTGATTTTCTCAAACAGATTTTGCTCATTAATATCATCACCGCTCTCCAGCTTACGCAGAAGCTTATCCCTCAAATGTTCAGGATCTTTCAATCTCCATTTCAGAGAATGAATAATAGGTAGAGGCGGTTGATTCAACGATGGCTCATGCAGGAAGAAAGAGTGTACGCTATCAAGAAACCTCTCATACATATACTTATCTTGCTCATACAACCCTATCAAAGCATCAATATCAACCATATTCTATTCATCTAAAGTTGCTATTCTTTCCAAAAACGCCTCTGCAAAAGCCTTATACTTATCTTTTGAAGGGACATATACACTTTTTGCATTTGGTGCAATTGTACCCCGATCTTCCTTTGACAGAACTGGACAATCGGGCACTTTCCATATAGGAAGTTTATATTTTTGACTCATATTAGGCAAAGTGTTATGAGTATGCATCACAGCTGTACCACCGATAGGATTATGAACCATATCATGAGATAAATGCTGACGAACTTCCGGTACTATATATTGTTCAATTATACCAGGAATCTGCTGAGCATAGTTGTAATGTGCTTGCGCCAAATCCCAAGGATTAGATTGCTTTGAATATTTCTTTGCATTATATATCGTATATCCTAAAAAACGAACAAAATTGTGTGGAAATCTCTTTCTCTTTTCTTCAGAAATCAAATTAAAAATTGTATCAAATTCTTTTTTCCATTGCTTTAAAGAATTACCAATATTTCGAATTCCATACAGAGAAAACATATCAGGGAGACAAGGCACAATAAAGCCATCTACTGTAGAAATAATAACCTTGTTTAATGCACCAAGGCTTGGAGATGTATCAATCAGCACAAAATCATAGCCATCTCTCTGAGCATACGCCTCTGCTATGGCACGAATTCTTGTTATAGTTCTGATAGACAGTGGAACTCCCTGATAAGCTTGACTCCATCGTTCGGATATAACATTTTCGTACCTGTTTATAGTCAATCTCCCAGGGATAAGACCTAAATTACCATTAAGCTTTATCGCTGGTGGTAACTCTTCATCTTTCAAATCATCTAAACCATCCTCTGTAGGCTTAAGAAGATAATGAATACTTCGTGGCTTACGATTAATCTCCTTCAGTTCTTGCTCAGACTTTTCACGCAAGGCCTTTTCATAATCATCTATAAATGCATCCTCTTCTTTCCAGATATTTTCAAGATTGCTCTCATGAATACCACAAATGGTAAGATTACACTGAGGATCCAAGTCTATCATCAAAACTTTTTTCCCCATTTCAGATAAAATCCAAGAAAGATGAAAAGCGAGCGTAGTTTTTCCTACGCCGCCTTTATTATTGAATAATGAAACTATTTTCATAATTTACTCCTCCTCAGCTGTTACTTGGCAAGTCAACTTGCCATTCTGCCTACTGGCATTATTATACCACTGCAATGGACGAGCATTGCTTATCACATCAGCACCACCCAATGAATCTGGTTTTATATGGTCTATCTCCCATCCATTATTATAACGGTCAGATCTATCCCCATACATGTCCCACTTGATAAACGCGCCACACTGGTCTTTACGCCATACAGCAGGATCAGAACCAGGGACAACCTGTCCCTTGTTCCAAATCTGTCTTCTTTCTTCAATTGTCCAATTTGCCATAATTCAAATATTTTAATTATTACTTTAACTGAAGTTTCGCAAGTTAATATATAAACTTGCTTGTTTATAAATATACATATATCTTGTGAAGATTTGCCAGACATTCATATAAGCTTGTAAACCAGCATTTATCTTAACAAGAAGCTATCCCAATGCTTGTCTCAAATACTCCCACATTCTATCTCTATATACCAACGTTTTCTCCTCAACAATCTTCCAATCAATTTCTTTATCCATTACAGCTACCAAATCAGAATTGGCAGTTACTCTTCTGCTATTCAAACCAAGGTTTCCACAAACGGTGTCGATGCGAGAATTCTTGGAAGCCCCCGAAGTCGCAGCATATCTGTTGAATATCACGAATTGTTTTTCCATAAGAATGCTAAAGGCACAACCATGGAAAGAATCTGTAAAAACATACTCCGCGCCACGAAGAATATTCAAGAACTTATTCGGATCTACGTCAAATGGTGTGATGTCACCAAAGTTTTCATCATACTCCACATACTGATCCAAGAACTTCAAGAAGACTATCTTCATTTCTTTTTCTTTGGCGAACTTTTTTACCGCCTCACGATAAGCAATGTTCGAACCTAAGAAATAGCAGAAGATATATGGCTCATTATAAACTTTTTCTTCAGGCACCAGCTTCCCCCATTGCTCCTTGTCAAAAGCAAATACAGGATCCATCAATACAGGCACATCCCTTCCTGTCAGTTCCTTGACAATCTCAACACCTCTATTCTCACGACAACTCACATAATTAATTCTTTGTAAGTATTTTGCTGTAGCACGTTTCTGATACCATGGAATCTGACTAACTCCAAAACTGGATGCAAAAGAAATCTTCATGACCTCATCAGGTACAAACATCAAATTATAGAAATTGGTACCAAGACCTGCTGGCGACCATAATTGGTCGCTGCAAGTTACTACAGCATCAAATTTTGATGCCATTTTCTGAATGTCAGAATAATAAGCGCCAAAGATTTCGTACTGATCAAAATACTTGGCGTCATACTCTTTGAAGAGTTTCCTTCTCAGAGCCAATAGAGGAGCAACCTCGGGATGCTTCTTATAAGCATGACTGCGACTCCAGTCCTCCAACTTGTCTTGGCGGAAAGTGGCATTAAATATACGAGGCAAAGATTTAACCTTAAACCACAATCCTGCTTTCCCATAATGGATAACTTTACATTCTTGCCCCAATTCTTCCATCACTCTTAGTGTGGCAAGAGCTTGAAGTTTGCTTCCATAATTTATCTGTTCATATTTCAAACAAAGTCCTATCATACTTATTTCCCTTTATTTATAAAATCTATCAAAAACCACAAATACTTTCTACGTCCAACGAATTGCTGCGCCAAGCAAACTATTTCAGAGATATAGTCTTTTATTCTTGGCTTTTCAAACGACTTGTCATAAACTGGTGTCTTACGTCCCATTAATTTATCCATATTGACGACCGCTTGAGCACGTCGTTTCTTTGGATAAAGCATAGCTGCTTGACTATCATTTAACACTTGTGCCGACACGTCATCCATTTTGATGTATCCTTCCTTTGCAGCATTCTCAAATTGTGTTTCCCAATACTCGCTTCGAGTAATCCAAGAACTGATGCCAACTTCATCCTTATCGTAGGGAGCAATGTGAATGTCGCCAAAGCAAACATCAGCCAATTCTCCATAGTGGTCGATACAAGTTAAACAGCGATGTGGCTTAAAAAAACTTCTTAGCATCGGACCATAGTACGAGGTGAAGGGAATTGAAATCTTTTGCAAAGATTCCGATTCCCTACACCTCGTACACAAGCTATTAGTACGAGGTGAAGGGAATTCCTCACCACCGCTACCATGCAGGATGGTCAGCTTTCCCAAACATCCCTCATCACGATAAGCAAAATACTTGATATTTGATTTTTTCACACCATAATGTCTGAAAATATAATCCTGCCCATTAAAGGTTCTACCAGAGGAGCAATAGATAGAGAAATAGCCAACCACATGTTCCCTAAAGCGCCTGTCAATGGCTGCACGTTTACGAAAGCCTTGTATATGACAAGGCGTACCCACCACTACAAACTTTCCTTCCGAACGAGCAATCTCATTGCCAACCTTATTTAATGCCACAGGACAATACTTGGAACTTTGAGCGTTGATTACCTCATCAGCAGTTCTTGCGATAAAAGAAATCGGGGTGATGTGGTCATCCCCATAACCTGTTACTAATGCACCATCTATGATGTTCTTCTCTAACAGGTAGATAAGAAATTGTGAAACCATACCACCACTGGCACTATGATAGCGTATATCCTCATCCAAACTATAACCAGTATGAAGTCCGACATATCGTCCAATATACTCATCTTCTTTGACGCTGGTATCTGCCAAATACTCTTTAGCAATGCTTACAAGATTAATCCCAACTCCAGGGCACACTTTCAGACATCGACCACACTTATCCCCCAAGCACAAAGACTTATCAAGTATAGGTCGATGTTCACCATGCATCTGAGTAATAGTTATAGCTTGTTTCGGACATACATCCTCGCAGATACCACAACCTGTACAAAGATGATTTTTTACTGTATATGTTATGTTATTTAGCATGGTTAAATATATCTATTAACATTTGGACAGAGTTTTCTGTTGTAAGATTTCTCCGATAACTTATGCAGTTATTAACAAACATTGCATTATTATCAATGATTTCCTTCAACTCTTCTACACTCCAATTATCTTTAGCTATTCCTAAACGTTCCTTATCAATATATTCAGCTGAAGCAGGTTGCCAGTTTGTTAGAATAGGAGTACCAGAAACAATGGACTCGGGAATTGATACCATATTCAAATCCTTACGTGTATTTACAAGAAAAGCCATAGAAGAACGAATATACTCATTCAATTTTGCTTGGGAAAGAAATCCTACAAATTTTACCGATTCTTCCAATTGTAGTTTCTTCACCAATAACTTAAGGTTATTTTCTTCCTCTCCACGACCTGCAATAACCAATCGTATATCTTCATATCCAGGAATATTATGTAAATGATAAAACTTTTCGATAATACCAACTACATTTTTGCGATAAACCAACTGAGAAGAGCTTATAATCTGCCTTTTCTTTTTGTCAGATTGGATAAATTTATCAACATTGATGCCATGATCTACTATTATAGATGATGTTTGCTTAAAGTATTGTTTGGTAAATCTATAAGCTGCAAAAGAACGAGGAACAACAACTTTGATATTACTCATACAAACAGGAACAACGACATTAAACCATACTTTAGATGGTATCTTGAATAACTTTTGTTGATGTTCCGTCTGCTCCTGCCACAAAACAGTTTTTAATGGGCAGATTTGAGCAGCCATCAAAGACTGAAAAGTGAAAACTCCTCCTGAGACAACAAGATCATACTTAGTATGATTCCGTTTAAGGAAATGTTTCAGTTCTAAAGAAAACGGCAATGAAGAAGGCTTAAATATTTTCCTAAAATTACTTTTAAAGAACAACACTTCAACATCATAGTCTTCCGTCTCTATTGGCTTATAATCTGCTGAAGCTACTAAAGTTACATGATGCCCTAACTTCTTTGCCCCAAGACACATATTATATATCATTGTGTCTTTGATTGACTTCATCTTTGGGATTACCCCTTTTTCCGGAGTAAACAAAATAGCATTTAGAAAAAGTATATTCATCTAAACTTATATTAACTTTATAGAAAAAAGCATCATTTTGCCAACACACCAAGTTTCTTTTGTCCTCCTTTATCGCCATTAAACATTTGCAGAAAAGTATAAACTTTTAAAGTATGTTTAGGAAATAAAGTGAACAAAAATCCTTCTATTCGATATTTTAAGATACTACATCTCATTAATATCCTTGAAAAATTGCCCTTATAAATTAAAGTCTCAACCTCCTGTTGAATCTTACAAGAATATTTTGTACATTCAAACAAAGCCTGGTTCACATTATTACCGACAACATTGTAAAACAAATATTTATCCAAAGAGGGGAGTTCCTTCGAATATTCTTTGTAGCGAGAGGCAATCGTAATCAAATCAAATAGCTTTTGAGGATTAGAAGTCGTCGTTATAGATCCTTCACGTTTGTACATATGATAACATTCGCCATCCATGGATGCTACTCTTCTTGCATAGTACAATACACGAGGAGTAAATTCATTGTCTTCGTGCAATAATCTTAGATAAAACCGAAATCCAAATTTATCCAAATAATTACGTCTATAGATATAATATGGGGCACAATTATATTTTCTGTATTCTTGCAAAAACTTTCGACCAGAAATGACCCCAAAATCGACGAAATCACCTCGTTTAAATATTCTATTAGAAATGTACTCGTCCGATTGTATATAAAGAATATCTGGAGTAGTTGCATCCAATTTTACAAAAATTTTCTCCAAACAATTTGACTCAATCCAATCATCGGAATCAACAAACCAGACATAATCTCCCGTAGCGTGCTCTAATCCAAAATTTCGAGCGGAACTAAGCCCTCCATTTTCTTTATCAAGAATTTGGAAATTAGAATGAATATTAAAATCTATTGCCTTTTTTAAAATTTCAACACTATTGTCTTTCGTGCCGTCGTTTACAAATATCACCTCATACTGAGATGGGGGAACATTTTGATTGAGAACACTTTCCGCACAACGTTCAATATACTTTTCAACGTTGTAAATTGGTATTATTATTGATAGCTTCATAAGTCTTATGATTAAAATATTTCATTAGATAAACTGAGAATATAACAAATACTATTACTGGAGTGTTAGTACACAGAGAATTGTTGGTATTTATCAATATTGCCAAGACAAGCATATACATTATAAATTGATATTTCGAATCACATAAAGCGAAAAGCTTTTTTGCCCAAAGCACTATATAATAAATTAAATATAAGATACCGAATTGATATAAAATGATAAATAGAGAATTTTCAAGATACCTTAAACCATTTTTCTTCATTAAGAACTCGATTTGCACTCCATCAGTACCAAAAGGTAAGTCTACAAAGGTTAGGTCTTGTAACATTTTCAATATCAAAAAACGAGCTTGCGAACTTGCATCGTCTTTATTCATTTTTGTTGCTAATCTTGAACCAAGTTCAAAAGTTTCAATCTGTACAAATAAATAAGCAAGACAAGCCCAGACAAAGAAAAACATCAATATCTTTTTCGTAACAGAAACATTTTTATTCAAAAACAAATCTCTCCATAATCCAACCCCTAATACTCCTCCCATCAAATAAATAGAGCTACGAGTATTAAAGCAAAACAAAGCCATTAATCCTAAGAAATACAACGAATATTTCATTGGTAAACTAAGCTTTGACAACATCACGGCAATCATCATAGTTGAAACAATAAAAGCATTCTGCAAAGGATGGCCATGCAAGCTATGGGACCGAAGTTCATATAGCATAATACCGTCATTCCACATATTCTTATAGTCAAATATTACAACTCGAGTTACAGCCTCAAGCAATGCAACACCACATTCCACCAAGAAAAAAAGGAACATCAAATAGGTCAAATATTTAATCGTCTTAATATTAGCAGAACGTAATATTGCAAGTACCATCATAGGTTCTATTGACATTGTTAGCATTTGTGCAAGATTCCCGACCCTAAACAAGAAGATTCGTAACAGAACTATCAATAGCGAAAAGAACAAAAAGATTTTATCCTCTTTCAAGAATCTTACTTTACGATTACTTAAATATGCCCATATTAAGAATGGAATTCCTTGATAATGAGTTCTTGCAATCAATCCATCTTCAGTAGGAATCAATCCACAAAAGGACATAATACTTGTTCCGAAGAATAAAGTTACAAAAGCATAAATCAAAAATACCCAATCAATTTTTATATTTGTTCTTTGCATAAGTAATCTGAACTGAATATCTAACAAACATCAAAAACAAGCGATTTTTAATTTTTTCAAAAATCGTTTTCGTATCTTTGTGCCACGTTGCTGTATAATGATGTATAGCACAAGTGTTAGGAGTTATTGTCAACTCCGCAGTATAATAGTTCTTGGGACAAAAATACTCTTCTGGATATATTGTGATTTCCCCACAATGCAAAAAGCCATCACTTTGTCGTTTTATACCTTTTTTCTGCATGATTTTTGAAGTTATATCAACTATCGTTCCACCGATTTTTCCAAATGCAGAAAACAAATGTTTATCGTCATAAACATCCAATAGCTCTTTGTACAGTCCGAGGCCTGGGTTTACCCCAAGTCCGAGGCCTGGGTTTACCCCAAGTCCGAGGCCTGGAGCAACGCCTACGCAGTTAGGCGTTGCTCCAGCTTGTTTTTTTTCGAGTCCCATAAAAGCTCCATTGGCAATTATGTCATCCATATTCTTGATAACCTCTACATCCGTATCAAAATATAGACCACCATATTTATAGAGAATCCAGAAACGGGCATAATCACTAACAAAGGCATACTTCTTTGCCTTGTATGCCTCAGCGGTATAAGGAATGATATTCACATCAAAGTTACTCTCATTCCACTCCTTTATTTCATAATCAGGGAGATACTTTCTCCATGACGCTATACACTTTTTTGCGCTCGCTGGCAATGGATTACCACCAAACCAGCAATAATGAATTATTTTTGGTATCATTATTTTACATTAATTGTTGTATTTAATATATACTGAGCTACTTTTGCTGGTGCCCAATACTTTTCGTATTGTTCAATAACGTACTCCTTGCTAATTGGTCTTAAATGTTTCAGCTTATCAGTGACTTCAGTATAATCAACTTCATTATCAGGCAGATAACCCATTTCTCCGATTTCCGTCACTTCATCACCAAATGGATGATACCATTTCACATGAAGATTATCCGTAGCTATAGCTGTACCGCATACGAAGCTATCAATGAAACGAGCAGGAATACTCATTCGATAACCAGAAACATTGACATTGTACTGGAACTTTGCAACGTGTTTAGAGAAATCTTTCAGCGGGATAACTAATTCCCCATTAGTATTAACACCAGTGTCAGAGTTACCTCTATTAATAACTCTAGCATCATAACCTTCACCAAGCCCATCCATAATATCGGCAATCTTAGCTCGCTTCTCATTAGGATGGTTTATCTTATTACCAAAGTATCCCAAGATATCTGACTCCCAATCCCAATCAGGTTCTGTTACATGTTCTGTTGGCACAGGACCAGCAGCATTACCGAAATAACACATTGCCTTACCTGTTTGCTTTACAGAACGTGCAGAAAGTAAATTGTTATAAGCTGCATCCAATTCTTTGAACGAGCAGGTTCGTCCCATTGACCTAACAGCAAGCAACAAAGGTTTTATTTTTTCGTTACATAGATATACCTCTGGACATAATTTGCGCTTTGCTTTCGTCTTTCCCGCATCTTTTGGATTTTCAAATTCTGAATCAAAAAAAGGAATATATTCATTACCAATTTTAAATCCCTTTGAGTCGAATTCTTTTGGGCACTGAATTTTGAAATATACATCGCAAAAACGGAGAAGAGTCCCACTAAACATGTTTGGACTATCTGCTGAATCAATACAAAAAGTATGCTTACCTTTTTCATCTAAAACATATCCTCTAAAATAGGCCTCTGTTTTTATTTCTTTATTTCCTTGAAAATAATTCTTAATCTTATTCAGGCAGCGAACAAAGAACTGTGCATGATTTATAACATAAAGCTTTTGCGAAAGCGGCAAATCAAACTTTAATTTGATAATACCGCTTTTGTCTAAAAGCATAAAACCATAAACAAACCATTGATAATAGATAATTCTATTAGAAAGATCAGTAACTACTACTATTGGTTTTGACATACTATTTTCTAGAAAGAAGTTTGACTTCATATTCTATAACATTCTGTAACCCTTCCTCCATATCAACCATTGGAGTCCAGCCATACTTCTCATGAGCTAAAGAATTATCACAAAGAGAATACTTATTAACCTCATGATTTAATATTTCACTCTTGATAGGATAGGCACCTTCATATAAACCTGGATACTTATACCAGTAATGATCTGTATTAGCGTACTCTGCCTTGATATCCTTACCCATCAAACGCTGTGCTATGGCGTACATTTCATTTACAGAATAATTCTTATTAGAAGAAACATTTACACAATCAAAGCCCTCTGATTTCTGCACAAGAATTGCTAGATTAATCAGGTCTTCTACATAGATGTAATCTCTTCTCTGCTCTCCTGTAGAATGAAAAACAGGAACTCTATCATAATAAAGTTCACGAATCATATAGCCAACAAAAGGAGGTTGCTTTCTCAAACAATCAATATGTGGACCATAAACATTAGCAAAACGAAGACAAGTAACGTTCATTCCATAAGTCTTGCAATATGACTCAGCAAAGCGTTCTGCACAATACTTCGTATTCGGATAAATCAATGTTGGTTGTTTGAAATTATCCTCATGTGTAGGGAACTCTGTCTCGTTTTCATACATTGCATTAGTACTAGCTTGAATTACTTTCTTGACTCCATAAATGCGCGAATTCTCCAATATATTAACAAAACCAACAAGATTCACCTCTATGGCTTCAGTTGGATTCAACTGACAATCTGGCAATGGTGCTATACCTGCGATATTATAAACGTAGTCAATTTTGTTATTCTGAAAAATCTCCTTAATTGCTTCCTTATCACGAATATCTACTTTCTGAATTTCGGAATTAAAGTCATGATCCTCAAACATAAGGTTATCTTTGGAACCATAAGAAAAATTATCAATCAGAATAAGTTCTGCACCATCTTTCCATAGACGATGAGCAAGCTGTGACCCAATAAAGCCAGCAGCACCAGTAATTAAAACTTTCATAACTAAATATTTTTTAAATTGTTATACAAACGTTTGTTACCCCAATCTATAAAATCATCAACATTAAAAGGACGGAACGAGATATTGTCAAGCAACATGGCATAAACGATATGAGACATATATAGTTTTTCAAAATGAGCCAATCGCTCATAATATGAACAGAATTGACTGGCATTCTCAAAAAGATAACCACCTGCATTGAAATATCTGCTAATAATCTTCTTTTCAATAATGTTAGTGATGTAAAACTGGTCATCCAAATCCACATAACTCTTATTGTGAGGATTAACCATGTCCAATCTGTCCAGAGGATAAATAGCGATACCATTCGTTTCTGTAAAGTCGCAGTTGAAATAGCCATCTGCATCCTTTACGAAGATACCACCCTCTATCTGTTCTTGCTTCACACACTCATATATAGTTTCTGCTTGTGAATTTGTTGGAACTTTCAGAGATAAGACTTTAGCCTCTTCTGACAATCCCAAATTACGCAACTGCATGTTGAGCAATTCTGACAGATGATATTTCTGGTCTAGTTTGTCTAAAATCACGAAATAGATATGCTCAAACTTTGCAAAATCCAAGCCTTGAATAGACTTGATACAAAGCAAAACACCATCTTCTGCAAAATTGAAAACATAAGGCATCGTATGCTCATATTCTGGGCGGTCTGCCGCTATAGGCACTATTAAACTCAAACTCATAACATTGAATTGATTACATTCTTAAGATAATTGGTTACTTTCTCCTCCTTGGCATACTGCAAGATACGCAGGAAGTTCATCAGTTGGAAGACATGATAATATTCGCGATACCAAGCATACTGCGAATAGTAAGAATCAATCTCATGGTCTATCTTCTGAGATATGATGCTCAATCTTACCAAGTCTACATCTCCTTCATACATCAAGCGGGACCATTCATACTGAGAATCCTGGCGAATCTTTACAAGGTCGAGCAAAGGAGACTCGATAAAAGAATCCAGGAAGTCGATGAGATAATAGTTGTTGCCATTGAAGAGGATATTTGAGAAAGTCAAATCACCATGACACTTTCCAATCGGGATTTCAATCTCAATTGGTAGTTGCTCAAACACCTTGCTACATTTCTCCAGCAAAGCCTCTATCTCTTTATCACCTTTCAAGAATTCATTCACATGGCATTTATTGCAAACATCCAAGAATTTATCTTTAACAATCTGGGTATTGACCTTTCGAAGAGGAGAATCTTCTATCTCGGCATTCATGAAGATTTTCAAGGCCTTGACAAAATAACTGATATTGTCGAACCCTGCATCCTCAAAATAATCGATATAGTTCTTGCTATACACATACTCCATCTTGATGATGAGATGTTCATCCGTTTTGTCTATCTCAAAGATTTCAGGAATACGTATATGCTGATAAGCTCTTCTACATGCCTCTTGCTGTTTTTTAGCTTGCAAGTAGAGGCGATTGATATATTTAGGGTCATGTGTACTCTTATAGATATACAGATTATTGCCGTCATTGACAATATCTATCTGGCAGCCACTATGACCTTTTACTTGTATTTCCATAAAAATAGTCTTTTGTTATTTGAACATAAGAAAGATTAGCAGCAACAGCTGCACCTATGCCTACAGGAGAATCCTCGAAGACCAAAGCTTCGCTAGGCTGGATATTCAACTTCTCTAAAACTTTATTATATATCTCAGGATTGGGTTTTCCATGCTCAACATCCTCGCCAGCTATAATCAGCGTAAAAGCTTCCAACGCTCCTATATGCTCCAAGGCATTCATTAAGTTTTTCTTTCGTGCCGTAGATGCCACAGCAGTCAATCCCCCTGCTTGCTTGAAGGACTTCAACATAGAAAGGAGAGAATGGTTGACTTGCAACTTGTCAAAGAAGAGAGGGTAACAATCACCCTTAGCCTTTCTGATACCTTGCTTGATGACTGTATCAGAGATTCCCATATGCTCCATAAAGTCATCGAATCGGAAACCGAAACAATCTTGGTATTGCTGCTCAGTTAAATTCAAGCCAAACTGGGAGAAAGCCTTTTGGTAAGCCAAGAAATTAGCCTCGAAGGTATCTACCAAAGTCCCGTCAAAGTCTGTTACCAGTAGTTTTATCTGTGACATTACATATAGCGTTTTAGTTCTTCCGGTGTGCCGTATGAGTAATACTCCTCCATTTTAGCTAACTTTACATGCTCACCATTCTGCAAAAGTGTATTGAAAAGCAAAGATACATAGAACTCCGGCTTTGAGAAATGAGTATCAGCCAACATTGCATCTGCAGCATTCAAGAAACTCTGGGCTTTTGAGAAGAAATAAGCTCCACAAAGAGCATGATGAGAGATCACCTCTTTCTCTGCAGTTCTGATAACATTCATATCAGCATCTACCTCAGCATAGCTATACTTTGGAAGGTCTGAGTCGAAAGATACCAGCATTCCACCATCTACATCTTCTATTGACTTAGACAGAATAGATTCGATATTTTCTACATAATCCTTGCTTTTAAACTCCAAATCACAATCCATAACAACGATGGAATCTTCTGGTGCAATCGCAGAACGAGCCATCAAACAAGTCTCGACAGCACCTCTTGTTGTTTTCAGAACAGAGAAGATATTTGCATCTGGAAGTATCTGCTTAATCTTCTCATCTATTTGATACTTGTCTATATGTTCCTGTCGAACAATAAACGAATACTTCATCGGAGCATCTTCTACTTTGACACTCCCGATAGCACGAAGAAACAATTCTTTGTCGTGCAACTTAATCAATGGTTTAGGTGTAGTCCATCCCTCTTTCAAAAAGCGACTCCCCTCACCTGCCATTGGCATTATAATGTGTAATGGTCTCATATACTACTTAAATATTACTTCAATAAATCGTTTGACAATATTTTCCCAATTATAATTAAGATTTGCTATATAATTGTAGCCAGCATTTGCCTTTTCCTTTAAGCTTTCTTTATTACTTAATGCTTGTATCAGAATATCAGCTAGTTCTTTAGGATCCTCATTCTGACATATATAACCATATTTACCATAACCAGAGAATTCAGGGAAAGCAAATCGATTTAAGCCAACGATTGGAGCCTTACTAGCCAACCCCTCTAAATATGTTTGACCGTTTGGTTCATTTAAAGCAGGCATAACATATAAAGTAGCTTGTTTAAATAACTCTAATGTTACTGATCGAGGTTGGTTATAATAATAGGTTACACCATCTTGTTTTTCACCATCTGTACCAACAACAGCAAGTCTTACTTCCGGTATTTGCTTTTTAACTTCTTTAAATGCCTCTAATAGCAAACAAAGTCCTTTTAACTTCTCATTTCCTTTTCGAAGAACAATCAATAATAAGTTATTATCATGATTCTTTTTTCCTTCAAGAAGCTTTACGTTCAGTCCGAAGCCAACCTTTTCTACTTTATCTTCGGGATAACCTAAATCGTCATGTAGGTAATTTTTCACCCAATCAGACTGGGTGAAAATATGCTCCATAGAAAGGAACTGTCTGTCTTCAGAATTAATTAGTAAAAAATTTAAAAGCTTATCTTTCCATTTACTTCTTTTCTTAGCGTAAGGATAATACTTATATCTTTCATGAGATATAGCATCTGAAAAAAGATAAGACTGTATCTTTTTACTTGATATACTAGCGCCATTTGCTGTATAGAATACAATATCAATCCCTTCTTTCTTTAATTTTCTTTTAATTAAGATACTTAAAATCAATTGATCCCAAACTGATAAATCATTGCCCAAAGAAGGCAATATAGTTTTATGCAAAATACGAACAAATATATTAGCTATTCTATTCTGCTTCCATTTATAAGGATTATATGTAACGACTTCAACTCCCTGTCTAATAAACTCTGTATATATAGCATAAGGAGTACCAGACCAAGAATTAGGATCTGTTACATCATACCCAACGAACAACAACCTTTTTTTTAATGTTTTACCTTGCATAGAACTGATGATAATTTATTATTAACAAACATTCTTTCTCTTTTTTCCAAACCACAAAGATAAGTAGTTAGCAATACAACTAGAATACATAATCCCATTCCAAAGAATAATGATACTATATGGGTATCCTTCATGAAAACGGAAATAAAATATGCTATAGGCGTACTTATAAAAGCAACGGGAAATATACTAGAAAATAATTCCTTATAATATTGACTTATATTAAGATTTATTAATGGTTTAATTAAGTAGAGACGAACAACAAAAATGCTAGAGCAAATTACCAGATGAACAACATATACCATATAAGGTTTAGCACCTAGCTTTAAAACTACATATGAAACAGGTGCTATCATTAATGCTATTACAGCAATAACGGTTAAGAACTTTCTTATTTTACCCGTTGCTTGAGCACCTGTCATTAAAGGATAGGCAACACCATCAACAATAGATACCAACAAAGACAGCTGAAGAAATATAGCAGTATACTGAGGTACTATTTTTAACCACAATTTCAAAATGCCTTCTGCATAGAAAAACAGAGGTAATGTAAACATGAAGAGCAAGAAGAATGTAATTCGTGATGTGCGTATTATCAACTTATGCATACTTTCCAAGTCACCCTGTGCATAGGTTTTCGTTATCTGAGGGTTAGCTGCCATCTGAAAATTTGCAGCAAACTGTTCGATTGCGGTTTGAACCTGGACTGCCAGACCACGAGCAGCATTTATGGCAGGACCAAAAAATACGTTTAATATCAAATTAACGCCCTGAGCAGATAGCATTCCAGCCATATTACCAAATACATTCCAACCTGCAAATCCCAGCATTTCCTTAAACAAGCTTTTATTCCAGACTCTACGATATATAGTTTCTTTAAAATGACGTTGGCAATAGGTACTATAACAAATACGAATACCTAACTGAACTAGCATGAAGAGAATGGCATAAAATATCAACTTATCAAAAGGTGAAATTAACAGCAAAAAAACAATTGCCAATTTTAATATAACCTCCAGCACGGAAATATAAGCAAAAGCCGACATTCTTTCATGTGCAATTATGGTGGCATTATAAGGCACACTCAATATCATGATAACACTTGTTCCTATCGAGCACTGTAAAACCCAGAAAGCAGCCGATATTCTATCAACAGGTATTTGCATCTTATTATAAAGAAACCATAATCCTATGGTTTCAGTTAATAGCACTACAGCCACAGATAACATGAGATGTATCTGTAAAGATGTCGAAAAGACTGTTTTTAACCAGTTTTCATCTTGCTTTCCAAGGGCAAAGGTTATATACCTTTGTGTAGCTGTAGCCATAGCTCCATTTACAAACGAGAATACCACAACTATACCACCGACAACATTATATACACCATAATCTACTACTCCTAATGTATTTAATACAGCTCTACTTGTATAAAGAGAAACTGCCATTGTAAAAAACATTCGAAGATATAGAAGTAGTGTATTCTTCGCTATTCGTTTATTATTATCTGATGTTTGATTTGACATATATTACTTTCTAAATTCTTTAATCCTCTGTTCCTCTTTCAAAGAACAAACAAGCAGTTGTCCATTCTTCTCGGCTACGATATAGCCATCCAAGCCTTGAATTACCACCTTGCTTTCATCGGCAGCATGAACCACGCAGTTCTTACATTCATACAAGCAGATGTCCTTGCCTATGCTGCGGCGATATAACAATACTTTTCGATGTAATCGTCCTGGATAGGAGAAATCTTATTATTGAGTTTCTCCACCTTCTCTGGGATAACATCTACTGCTGTTACATGATGGTGCTGAGATAACAGGGTTGCTATGCTCAGACCGACATAGCCGGTACCGGCTACTGCTACTTTTATATTCTTAAAATCATTCATCATTATAGTGTTATTTTTTCGAAAACCTACCCGTCCTTCCTTACCGTTAAAGAAGGAGTTTTTTCTACCTCTCCGTCTCTCCTGCAAGGAAAGACTTTTTTTCGAAAACCTACCCGTCCTTCCTTACCGTTAAGGAAGGCTCCACCTCTCACCCCGACCCTCTCTCCTCAGGAGCGAGGGAGAAAACCGCCCTACTCGGTGCTCAGAACCGCTGCGCTTTAAGGTTGGCGGACCATCAAAGGTCTTCGCCATATTGTGCGGGATGGGACCGCCTGGGATAATATTGATTACTTGCCTTTAAAATTGCAATATAAAATTATACGCCTTTAACCTCATGAACTTAATCAAACTAAATGCAAAAGAAATTACTGATAATATAACCAATAAATCTATTGACAAGAGAGAGATATGATGAGCACTATCACTTAAATAAATCATAACAAGGCTAACCAATTCGACTATAAAGCTAATATACAATATTAATTTACAGTCTTTACATTTTCCCATAAAATAATCAAATCGTCCAGGGATTACATCTATAGGTTGCCATGTATAACAATAAAAATCACCCGATATTTTTGAAAAAAGTGACAGGTTAACGTCTGAATTTTGCAAATCATGACTATACTCAACTATAGCAGATTTTAATTCAGCCATCCGAAAACGAGAGTTGTCTAATCCTAAATGAGAGTAAATTTCATGGTTTCTATCAAATAGATACCAAATAGCATTAGCACTCTCACAAACATTCTTCAAATACTCTGTTTTCAAATAGGGAGTATCTTTTCCTGACATAATCGAGGCGTTAGCTATTCTCTTAAATTCAAAAGTAATATTCTTTAATCTTACTTTATATTTATCGCCTTCAGAATCTTTGCTTTCTAAAGAAAACATGAACTGCTGAACTAACTTAGCAAACAAAGATAACTTATGATAAAATGGACGCATTATAGAATGATAACGACTAGCTATTTCTCCCTCTATATGCTGATTTTCTACAAGAATAATAATACATCCACCCATTATAATGGTCACAACTATCGTTATGGCCATAGAAAGATGATCTGAAGATACCTCACTTGCAGAATAAGTTGGTATTAAAACGTTTACTAGAAGAAATATCACTAATGTTATTAAACAAAGAAATAGTAGCAAACAAAAATCCCAATACTGCAATAAGATTCTTTTCTTTAGCATATCATTATCTTTTATATCTTTCCCAATCCATCACGCAGAAGGGGCTGCCGTAATCTTCGTAGGACTCCATGTGGGATATCTTTGACATGCCAGCATCGAGGTAAGCTACATCTTCGATAGCAACTTTGCCTGACTTGATTTCTACTATGATGGACTTCAAGATGTCGGAGCAGGTATAGTCGGGACAATACATGTCATCGAAATAACAGAAGTGCTCATCTTTCACGAAGTGATAAGAAAGGGATTCTAAGATTTCCAAGAATGTCTCGAAGGCTTTACGATGGTTGCCTTTCGACATATCTTCCTTGATCATTTTCTCGTATGGCAAGAGGAGATTGGATATCATATTACAATCCATGTCTATATTACGAGGATTAAAGATTGACTCTATCTCTCTTTTCAAAGGAGATAACTCTATATCGGTTCGTAAAGCTGATTGCTCAACCCTACGAAGAATGTATTTCATCTTTTCTGAAGCCATAATTTATTTTGTTTCTTCGCCCCAAACTGCAACCAATCTATCTTTCCAGAGTTTCAGAGGGCAGTTCTTGGAGATCTCGGTATAGAGCTTGAGGCTCTTCTCTGTTAACTTGACAATGCCATCGGCTACTGATGGATAATATGGGAGAGCCGCTGGCTTGATTTTGCCATTCCAATCTACCTTTACATCCATGCCCAAGCCCATCGTCTCCTTACCATTCATCGACATGATGCCTGCTTTCTCGAAATCATCGTTGGTCAGGATTTCTACGAATGTTGGACAAGGACGCTTCATGATACCGTCGAAATGGTCGATTTGGGTTATTGAATCCAAATGGAGGAAGTAATCACCCCAATCGGCATAAAGGGTTACTTTGGTATCATCTACAATGTACATGTAAACATGAGTGTAGAAGCTTTTCTTACCTGACTGGTAACGGTAAATAACCTCAATGCTATCTTTATGATAGACGAGAGTCTGGGAGCTACCTAAGAAAAAGGTTGCTCCTGGTTTGATTGATAAAAAGGATTTCATGATTATATACTTTTTTGTTCCTCATTGCAGTATCGTTTTTCGAATCCCTCCGTCTCCCTTTCCAAAGGGAGCTCCACCTCTAACCAAGCCTTCCTCCTCAGAAGGAAGGATGTAAACCGCCCTACTCGGTGCTCGGAACCGCTACGCTCTAAGGTTGGCGGACCATCAAAGGTCTTCGCCATGTTATGCGGGATGGGACCGCCTTACTATAGCTCGCTGATTAGAACCGCCTTGCTACAGCTTGCTGATTGGGGCGGCATGGCTACAATTTGCTATAGCTTGATGATTGGGGGTGCATGGGGGACAAATTGCTGATTGAGACTACCATTTTTGTTCCTCACTGCAGTATCGCTCTGCACTTGTCGCCACTCGAATGAGGATGTTATCTTATAAATATTGTTGCACAATATTTGCTAGTTCATCAGCGTAAGAGGATGTATCTTCTACATATTCCTTATTTACAAGTATGTACAAAGATAAATCATTTCTTCTAAAATGCTCGAACTTGTCATCAGAAACCGTTGAAAGCACGAAACGACGATAAAGACGGAAACGACGGGAAACCGCTCCATTAGATTAACTTTTTGTAAACAGGTATTGCTACCTTATCCATTTCTTCTTTCGAAACCTTAACAACTCCGGGAGTTGCATCAAAATAATCTACAGGATAACGATACTTGCCATTTGGCATCTAATCATAATCATAATCTTATCAATTCCCTCAAATCTACCTGATACTCATTCAGCCTACCAGGAACAGCAACATAGTGGATATTGATGTCTGGCAATGCCAAAGGCGCATAATACTTATTGGCGATAGAAGATGAAATCAGCTTGTGCTTCTTCGTACACAAATATCTAGAGAAACTGGCATCACGACTCGTCAACTTGCTTGCTACGACCAATTGGCTACCTGTGGGTTCGTAGGATACAATCACTCCATGGTATTCCCATTCAGGAAGAGACTGTAGAATGCTAAGCTGAGCCTGCAAGCGCAATAATGTTCCCACAATCTGTTCCTTGGCATGGCTGATTTGAGCAACGCCAAAGGAGCTCTTCAGTTCGCAAACAAACAAGCATTTCCTACCATCAACCTCCGCAAAGAAGATACCATCACTATTGAGAAGCATGGGTTCCTGACAACCAGCCTTACTATAAAAGGAGACCGAATCACCTGCCAGCTCTCGTGGAAAAGCATAGCCTTCTCCACCTGAAACGACAAGTCGTCTAAAGTCCAAGCCTGATTTGGGAGCCGTTTCTACTATCTCGCACTCATCCTTGAAATACAAGGTAGCATAAGCTGGGTAAAGCTTGCCAAACTCTTCTATCGTTGCATCCATATCACTCACTTTTTATAGATTAGATACTATGCCAAGTTGCTCAGCTACTTCTGAGATGTCAGCCGACAAGTCCATCTGGTCTTTCACTGTCTGTTCGAAAGAACTGAATGGCAAGCCTTCTGCCAAATCTTGCTTCTCGATGATAACCTTACCCTCTTCACGCTTAAAGTAATAAGCTCCCACCTGAAGGTCTGTGAGATACAAATTCTTATTGTGCAGATGAGCTTCACAGAATTGCCCGAAAGAAGTCTCCGAAGCTTGCTTGATTTTGCCTAAAAGCAGCAACTGGTTCATTCGTCCCAACATATAGTCGCTATGGGTAGTCATCTGGATGAGCATGCCCTTGTTGCAACATCTTGCTAGCATATCCATCACCAAGAATTGCTTCTTCGGATGAACATGAGCCTCTGGTTCCTCAAACAGCAAGCTGTTATACTGGCGATTCTTGCCATTTTGAAGCATCAACAAGAATGGCATCAACTCCTTGACAGAAGATGCTGCAGCACTTACTGGTATCAATTCACCAGATGCAAACTGCAAGAACACGCTACCATTCTCCAACACTATCTTGCCATCCACCAACTTAGCGATATAGTTTGCATAGAATTGATTATCTGCTACTGCAATGCGAGAAGGAGTTTTGAGATCATCCAACTGCTGTAAAAAGTCACGATACATTCCTATAGGAGATGTTGTATTAGCACCCATAAAGGCTGCTCTAGCAGGAGGGAGGATCAAAGGCTGAATTAATGCAATTCCTAAACACTTATCTGTTAAATATGAAGAAAGAATCATACTCATCATAACCCTACTATCCATATCCACAGGGAATATCATAGAAGCTTCATTAACGGCATAGCGGCAAAAACCATTGACTAAATCATAATTCTGCCGTCTCAATAAAAGTCCCATCTCATCATCAATCTCTTCGAACACATAATTGACCGCACAATCAAAATTAGTATTACCCAATAAATATCCCAAGTATGCACTAGTATTTTGGTTAAGCCATGTTCTGAAATCCTTGAATTTAAGAGTGAGTTCGTCCTTTTGGCTTCCGTTAGACTTCATTCTGATAAATTCAGAAAGTCTCTCAGAAGTCATAGCAGTAAGAAGGTTATACCACAATAATGCCGTATAACTCTTACCCAATCCTGATTCACCAGTATAAACCAGGAAAGGCTTAAACTCTATCTCAGAATTCTGGATAGGACCTAACTTATCTATAATCACTCGGATATTCATTTTGCAACATTTTATGAGTTCTAATTTTTTGCAAAGATAGGATATTTCCTCGAAACTACCAAATTTTGGGGGGAGTTTTTGCTTCTTGCTCTAATCTCCCCCAGATTAATACAGATTTATTAGACTTATTCGGTCTGAGGTATTAAATCTCACGCTGATTATCTCACTCTGCTCCTATGGATTCTATCACAAACCTTTCAAAGCTCGCCTTATAGCCGCCGTCCATCGGGCAGGGATCGTCGGGATAGGACTTGTGATACTCCTCTTCCATGTTGTCAAGATAGTCCATTATCTGCATCACCTGGTCTTTGGTGCAGTGATGCTTCTTCAGCGAAGAACGAAGCAGGCAGTAGGACTGGGTATGACTGGCATAACCCTCTTAGACATGCTTGACTGAATTCTCATTCATGTGGCCAGCCACCTTTAAGGTGCGTACCACATTGCTACTGCCGCCGAGAATGGTATCCGTCAAAGCGCGCAGTGCCTTTTTGGTTTTTGTAAATCGTGTCATTTCTTAATATATTTAAAAAATTTGAATATCTTTTGTTAAGCTATTATAAAATCATCGCCTTTTTGTACCTATATATGTAGGTACAGGATTCTTGGCGGTCTCAACCTTTTTTCTTAAATTCGCAGCAGCTTTCAAGAACGAGGGCTGAAGCAATTTTAAGTTACCGATTGGTGAACAGCGGGGTGAACACTTGCCCCAAGCATTCACCTTTTCGGCTCAGGGGTGAACCCTAGTAAAAAGAACTTTGTATATACAGCGCATGCTAGAAATATAAGAGTCTCTATTATAATGGGTTATATAGTGTTTTTAACACATTATTAACGCTAAAGGTTGGCATCAGGGTTCACCCTTCACCGACTTCATCGCCAAGTGTTCACCCACACCCTTACTTAGAGAACGTTGGAAACGACTGAATAGTATATAACAACAACAATTTTAAAACGAAATGGAAAAAGAATCAAACACCAACTGTATGTATGAGGCAGCTACGATGCCATCGTACTTCCCTTGTATCAAATCTTCGGAGAGCCATCCACTCGCCGACTGGTTGTATCTCAAGAGCGTGATTACCTCTAGCCCTGAGCTACGAATGATGACTGAGACTTACCGCAAGCGCCTCGCCATCAGCAAGCAGTTTGCCGACCAGTACAAGCCTGAGATGCCTGCCATCACGGTTTCGGCACTCATGAACGGCTACGGCAGACAACTTGCCGACTTCCTCAAACCTACCTACATGTTACAGCTCGACTTCGACCATGTGAAGAAGGAGGATATGGAGCAGCTTATCCAACTGGTGAGAGGCGACAGTCATACGATGGTAGAGTATATCACCGTGAGCGGCAGGGGATTCAGAGTATTCTGTGCCTACCATCCTGTAGATGACGACGACATCAGCGTGCTGGAACTCTTCGATGCCGTGCTGCAGAAGGCGATGGCTTACTACACACAGCTCCTGGGTATCGCTCCCGACAAGCAGTGTGTAGACATCACCCGATGCGCCGGTCTTGCCTACGACCCGGATGCCTATTTCCGTTGGGATGCCGAGCCTTTTGCCTTGGGACCGAAGGATCTGAACCCCCTCTACACGAAGAAGGCATTGCAGGCGAAGTATTCTGCCAGGCGAAACGCCAAGGGAGGAAAGCGAAGCAGCAAGGTGAAAGAGGAGGCGAAGTCAAACGACAAGGGTGCGCCTACCATCGAGGAAGCGGCTTCCCATATCAAGGAACTGCTCGACCTGTGGGGCTATCGGTTCGAGCCTGAGCATCACAACGAGTACGTATGGCACTTTGCCGACATCTGCATCTACTATGGCATCCCGCAGGAAGAAGTTCTGACTTACGCCGACCGTGAGTTTGGCACCAGCTACGAAGATACGGCTTCTGTCATCAAGTCCCGCTACAAGCATCTGAACAAGTTTGGTATCTGGCATTTCTATCGCCATGGCGAGGGGCGCAGCGCCAAGCCATCGGTAAGGGGTATCAAGCAGTGGCTACTCACCCACTATCTGTTCCGCCGAAACGTGCTGACGGGATTTTACGAGGTGGAGAGCCGCTTTGTTTTAGACGGCAAGTATCCTGACTGGGTACGCATCGACGACAATATCGAGAACTCCATCTGGAGCGAGATGGACGAGTCGGGACTGCATCTCTCGGAGAAGACCTTGCACAACATCATCAACAGCGACTTCAGCGAGCCCTTCGACCCTTTGGACGATTACCTGCGCAGTCTGCCGAAATGGAAGAAGGGAGAGGATCCCGACTACATCGACCAGCTCGCCGACCGCATCGAGGTAGAGAACCTGCCCGACAACGAGCATACGCAGAGCCTCTTCCGCTATTTCTTCAAGAAGTGGCTGGTGGCGATGGTAGTGGCGTGGGTAACGCTGAAGGTGGTGAACCAGATGATACTCATCTTCGTGGGCAAGGGCGGCATCTTCAAGACCACATTCTTCCACATGCTGTTGCCCCCACAGTTGCGCCAGTACTTCCTCAACGACTCGACGGGAGCCTACACAGACAAGGACTTCATGGAGGCTTTCAGCAGCAAGGCTCTGCTCTGTCTCGACGAGTTTGAGATGGTATTCGGCAAGAACCTGAGCGCCTTCAAGAGCAACATGACCAAGGTGACATTCTCCATACGCCGACCTTACGACAAGTACCGTTCGGAGATGCCCCACCGTGGATCGCTCTGCGGCACCACCAACAACCAGCAGTTCATCACCGACGAGGAGAACCGCCGCTACTGTCCTTGGCTGGTAAAGAGCATCGAGAGTCCGATAGAGCACCCGATAGACTACGACCACGTGTTTGCCGAGGCAGTGGCACTGGGCCAGGAGGTGATGAGCCATCCTAAGGGCGAGCCCCTGGAGTGGACATACTGGTTGACGAGGGATGACATCGAGCTGATGCGCAGTCACAACCGCCTCTTCATGATAGCCAACTATGCCGAGGAGCAGATACTCCGTTACTACCGGGTGCCGGAGCCAGATACGCCGCTACAGTTCATCAAGTTCCGCTACAGTGCTGAGATACTGGAGAGGATAGGTGTGAACCCTGCCCTTCGCCAGAACCTGAACAACCAGAACATCGGTAACGTGATGAAGCGTCTTGGATTCAAGAAGATTCACAAGAAGAACGGCAACGGCTGGGCTGTGATGGAGAAGGAAGGTAGCGAAATCAACAACGATGCCTTCATCGATCCTAACGATACCGTGGAGGATTAAGTATCTTGGTTACGACCGCTAAGTATCATATTTACGATGGCTAAGTATCATATTTATGAAGCATAACTCTAATAGATAACATTCAACATTATTCTTAGTCTCCCACAGATCTCACAGATTTACACAGATAATCTTGTTGCAAGCAACAGGTACTCACTATGCCTCATAGCAAATAACTCCGAAGGAGTCGAAATCTGTGAAAATCTGTGAGATCTGTGGGAAAATTAAACATTAAACTTTAAAATAAAGACAATGGATTTACGAAGTTACACCAAGCAGGAGTTAGCCCTGCTCTATTTTCCGGATTCCGACCCGGACGTGGCAAGAGCCCATCTGATGAGATGGATAGTAAGATGCACCCAGCTCTACGAGCAGTTGCAGAAGAGTGGATACACCAAGAACAGCAAGGAGTTCAATCCCCTGCAAGTATCCTATATTTTCTTCCATTTGGGAGAACCCTGATATTTATCAGTGATAATCGGTGAGTATCGGTGAGCAACAGTGAGTATCGGTGAGTTGGGAAAATGAAATGTTGTATCTTTGCAATGTGATTCAGAAAGAGTCTCCCACAGATCTCACAGATTTGCACAGATTCTCTTCGTTGCAAGCAACGGTACTCACTAAGGCTCACAGCAAAGACTCCGCGAGGAGTCAAAAATCTGTGAAAATCTGTGTAATCTGTGGGAAAACAAAAACTCCGCGAGGAGTCAAAGATTCGTTCGATTCGTGAGATTCGTGTTCAAGAATCAGGCACTGCGCAGCGCCCACTCAACATTAACCATTAACCATTTAAACACTTAAAAACTATGTTGCTTTACGTACTAAAACTAAATCAGAACGCCAAGATGCCAGAGGCATAC
>ERZ791808.243-NODE-243-length-72439-cov-5.352011_pt1 | contig 72439 bp, 96 predicted proteins | sample MGYA00510305_ERZ791808 | MGnify/ENA primary metagenome ERZ791808 (study PRJEB30046, sample SAMN00792024) | human gut metagenome | study: EMG produced TPA metagenomics assembly of the A metagenome-wide association study of gut microbiota in type 2... | reverse complement strand
TCCGATCTCCTCTGGACGTCTCGTACAGGGACGTCCACCATCAACATGATATAATGCTGAGCCTCATAATCTTTAGCCTCTATTAGATAGGTATATGAGAGGTGATGAGGTTGGTGATGTCTTATACCTACCAAATAAAAGAATAGAGGGTGATAATCACTGATGGGGGATAGAGCCTCCCTATATAGGTCTATATGGTGTATGGAGTGTGGGTGGTATTAAGGTGAGGGGTATGGGGTGGTTTGGGTTGAGGCTGGGTTGGTCAGTGGGGTTATTGGAGTGGGTGGTTGGAGGTTCAGGGTATTTCGAATCCGGACTGCAACACTCTCCTGCGCCAGAATCCTGCGCGACTCAACCCCGAAGAACCGTGTCCGATGACTATTCCTACTCCACACCCAGGACTCCGTGGGCTGTCATTTGGGACGATATCGTATGCCTCACTATCCGTTATCACGAGACTGACATGCTGGCGTCGAAAACAGTCTGTAAATCACCCTAAAAACCTCTCCACCAAGACCCGGATATTTGGTTGCATCTACTCCGGGAAATTCGGTACAGAAGTAACAGCGTCCGTCATGGGGAGTTGTCATCACCCTAACATGGTCACCCCACAGCGAGTTATGGGCGAAATGACTGTTTCGAAAAGTTAAATCTGAGGAAAAATCTGAAGAAAGTTGGAGAAACTCTTTGCGGATTCATCAGGAATGACTATATTTGTACAGTCAAATCAATAACAAGTAAAGTCATGAAAAAGTTCGATAACATTACACGTCAGTACAGAGAGGTAGAAATTCAGGAAGGATTTTATACCCAAGATGGTCAAAAACTGTTTAGAGTAGAAACTCGAGGTCGTTCGGGAAAGGTTCTTTATAAATCCCATTGGTACATAAAAGATGGTAAAGAAGTGGCTCCCTTTGGTATGGGTGGTTCCACAGGTCATGGCTGGGGTGGTTCAATTAAAGGTTATCTTTTAGAGTCAGAGCTCGAAAAATACGGTGTTAAATAAATCTTGAGGATATCCCGGAATTTCTTCCGGGATTTCTTTGATATGTCGATAGAACCCAGTACATTTGCTCAGTCAATTAAATCAAAGGAGGAATCCAACTATGTTACAGAAAGGTTCAGAACAGTACAAACAGGCTCAGAAGTTAGCGAATGAAATCAAGGACATGGCGGGAACAGACCGCTGGAATAACAACTCCTATTTCGACATCGCATTCAATGCCCTCGGACAGTTCATCAGTAAAGTACAGGCGACGGACGGCTTCGCTGCTAAGATAGCCGAAACAGTCGATAAGACGATGAACCCTACGGAAAGAAAGTTGCGTTCATCAGCGATAAGCAATCATGGATATTGGCTGTTGCAGCCGTTGAAAATAATATAACACTATAAAAAGACAAATAATCATGGAAAGAGTAATTTGGGCAATCATCAACTTCTTCTGGGGATGCTTCGGAAGAAAGGTATTAGTAAAGAAATACAGGGTGTGGTGGCAGCGGTTCTGGATAGCCGTGTTCGTGTTCCTAATCCTGTGGGGAATGGTACTATTCCTCGAATGGTGGGGTGGTGTGGTGAAGTTTTTGAACTATGTAATATGGGGATAATTAATTAAAATTAAGATAATATGGAAACAAAAGAATGTAAGGTGTGTCACACAATTAAACCTATTAATGAATTTCACAAGCATCCCCAGTATGCGGATGGGCATGACTCTACTTGTTCAGCGTGCAGAAATGAACAACGTAAAAAGAGAAGGCAAAATCAAAAGAACGAACGACCAGTGAATCTCCACCCGAAGATTCACCCTGTTTATTCGAATCCTGAGTTGGCAAAGTTTACTCCTCGACAACTCATTGAAGAATTGAAGTCAAGAGGCTATTCTGGAGAATTGTTATATGTGCAAAAGATAAAGCTATGACAGTTGGAGACATTATCAAAGTAACGGAGCTCTCGACCGGAAACACGTATGAGGCTCGCATAGTAAGTGGTTCACCGTCGGCTGGACTGTATAGTGATGACCATGGAAACTTCTGGTGGGCAAGCGGTGTGCAGTGGACACCATATGTCGGCAAATATCGAACAGTTTTTAAGACGCTCGCTTGTGAAGTCATTAAAACGGCTGGGCAGATTTGTCAAGAAAGTCAAGAGGAACAATTAATTCAAATTTCCAAAATGATATACGATGGAGTTTTGAATGGCTTTTATTCCGTTTCAGATATAGCGGAAGCAATAAGGAATTTACAATGAGAACCCTGACTGTGAGAAAGGTCGGTGAGACCGAAAAGGCTGTTCAATATTGCGTGACGTTTTGGATAGTTGAGAATCCCGAACACCCTGTATGCGGTGATGGGAAGGAGTTCTTCTTTAACAGGTGGCTCCCGAAACGTGTGGTTACTCCTATCGATGATACTCATATAGGTATCCCAAAGAAGTTTCTCGAGGAGACGCTGAAAATACTCGCTGACAAGCACCCGTTCCAGGAAGTGAGATACAATGCCCAGTTTTATCCGGAGCGGTTCAAATGGAGTGTAGAGACGATTTCAGAAAAATCTTGAAAATTTTTGAAGAATTTCCGGATAAACTCTTTGCTGATTCAATTGAAACCACTACATTTGTAACATCAAAATCAATAATAAGTCAAATCTTTAAAACAATTAGTCATGAAAACAAATGTAATTAACACCGCTTCTGAGAATGTAACTTCTTTCGTAATCAACGAAGATATGTTGAATGAAAAGAAAGCTATCAAGTACATCAGCAAACCTAACATGGTCGCTGCTATCAATGAAATCTGTACTGCTATCAAGGGATTGAACAGTAAGTTCGCTCCTCAGGAATACACCGAAGCCAACAGCAAGAAAGAACTCTTCGACGCTTATGGTCGCTTCTACATCATCTATACTGACCTCAAGGACATCGAGGTTGAGGCTCGTTACCGTGCCGAAGAAAAGGCTGAACGTGGAGAACGTGCTCGTCAGGCTGAAATCGCTAAGAATACAAAAGAACTTATCAAGCCAGCTCAACCTGTAAAGAGCGAAGAGGAGCTCAAAGAAGCCTTTAAAGCCAATAAGAAGGCAAAGGCTGACAAGGCTCCGAACGCTGAAAAGAAAGCCTCTGTAGAGGGCGAAAAGAAGTCTGCTTCTCGTATCGGTGACGCTAACGAACGTCTGACTAAATACTCTGAGGAACTGGCTGAGAAAGAAGCTCTGGTTGCTAATACTGAGGAGTTCGCTAAACTGTCAAAGGAAGACGCAAAGGCTATCAAACATCGTATCGCCTCTCTGAAACGTAAAATCGAAAGAGCTAACAAGGCTCTTGGAACTAAATAAGGCTCAGTCATGAAAGAAATCCTGACAGTCGTAGTGCTCCTAATCCTCGGGGCACTACGTTTATTCGAATATAGACATCGAGACTATTAATCCATAAATCAAAACATCATGAGTAAATTATTAGGCACAGAAGACGGTTACGAAATTCACTTGGGACAGAAGAACCCGTCCTGTTACCCGTGTTGCTGGGAAGGGTCTGCCTCTGCTTGTCGCAGCGACCTTTGTATGAAGTATCGAGACAAGTATATCAGAGAGAATGGAAAACTCCCGCAGGGAGAAAGTATTTATCTTAGACAGGCGAAGAAGTAATGGAAGATGATTCCCTATATGGTAAGAACCGGGAAGGAAAGGTTGCGCTCTGTGAGACCTGTGCCTATGACGGTTACTGTCGAGACAAGATACGATATTATAGATGTAGAAACTATATAAAAATCAAAGACGATTATGACAAGAATGAAAGGAATGTTGCTGGCGACCGCTCTGATGATTGCGGCAGCACAATCAAATGACCCATTCAGAACTCCTCGACGCAATACAGGGGTTCGACGTAATGATAATCAACGGAAGCCGAAACCCGTTGTTCGTGAGTTGAGGGAGTTCACTGTGAAAGGTCATACGATTATGGCTTACTCCCGCAAGGACGCTATTACACGGCTGAAACTTCAGAAGAAAATTTAGGAGTCATGGGCAAGCCTGTAACAATGACGGAGAACCGCTTGGCGATACGTCGAGCGTTCCTTGATGGTAAGATTAATGCGGTGTGCGGATATCCTGGTATCGGCAAGACATATCTTACGATGATTCACCCTACATTCATTGACGGGTTCTTCTCGAAACAGTATTACACCGACAAGAAGAAAGGCATCGTCAATCCTGACTTCCCTGAAAACTATGCTCGGTTCTGTGCTGAGGCTATGGAGCGAGGTCAAATTGTCGTGTGTGCTATGCACCCGAAGGCACGTGAAGTGTTCGACAGCCTCGGGATGTCGTATCTGATGATTTACCCGAACGAGAACGAGCGGGACAGATACTTCACAATCTACGACACTCGTCCTGATGAACGTGAATGGATAGAACTTAACAAGTCGACGTGGGACACGAAGATTGATTCAATCAGAAACGCAAAAATCCCTACGCACTGTTTCAAGGACGAAATCCCAACAGGCTTAAATCTCACCGAGTATCTTGAGGGACTCAACATCTTCGACCCTGAAGACCTGCTGAATACGCTCCTACGAAAGATTGCGGTTGAGCCTGTACCCAAGGAAGTACAGTGGTGGGAAGCCCAAGGACGGTTCGAAAACCTGATAGGAGCGGAGTTCCGCAGGGGGGGGGATGTCTAAGCCGTTCTTCGATAACTTCTGTGACTCCCCAGCGTTCTATGCCAACGCCAGTCCAGATGTCGTGAGAAACTATTATATGAAAGTCGTTAAAAATCAGTGGTGGTCATGAAGACGAAAGAACAAATAGAAGCGCACAGAAGAACCTGTGAGCATTTCAATACTACTCTCCTCGGAGATGGTAGAACGTGTTGCACAGCCGATTTGCGTGCTTTACCTACGTGGCAAGACCCAGGAGGTGATGGTATGGTTTACCCCTGTGGAGATGATTGCCCGTTTATGAAACAGTTTATAAATGAAGATAAAGATGAAGACATTGAAACCAATCATTCAGACGGAAGAGCCTGACAAGTATGGGCGAACCGTAAAGATAGGAATCACCGACGGAACGACAGCAACGTTCTTTCAGGTGATGTCACATAATGAAGTGAGAAATCTCCGTGACGAATTGACGAAGTTCCTAAACTACACAGGAGCCGGAACCCCTGTGTTCGACTTTAAGAGTTTCGAGGAAATGCGTGACAGGGTAAAGGTCGGGGATACTGTTAGAGTACGTTTCGAAGAGTTTGGTATGCCTGACAAACACGTTGTCGGACGGATGGTACTTCCTAAGAGAGCCTATCGTGTGATAAAGATAGACGAAAGACGAGGTCAGCACCTATCCGGGAAGGACTTGGAAGAAGGAAAGGTCAGAAAGTTTCACATCGAACAAATCATTGAAGTCCTATGAAAGTGAACAGAGTTATGCTGATGATACGGTTGATTAACCGTATCACGGCTGAAAGAAATTACTGGAGAGCCAAAGTTGAGGCTCTTCACGAGAACAGAATGTTCATCAGGAATGAACGGTACGAGCGTCGGAAGAATAAAATCACTCGTATAAGCCGACCCCAGTAGCCTGTTTGGAAAATTTTGACGAATTTATCGGGAAACTCTTTGGAATGTCAAATAATGCCACTATATTTGTTCCGTCAAACAATTTAAATCATTTGGTTATGGGACAGAAATCAGTTTACAACATCATCACCGCCCAACAAATAAATGGGGTTTGGGGTATCGCTGACGTGGCGTTTTCAATTACTTCGCTGAGAAAAGCGCAAATGCAAATGCAAACAATTATTGACCTCACTGAAAGAGGTGAATGGTTTGTAGGGAGCGAAAATCATTACGAGATAATCGCTAATGAATATCCTTCTATACTTGGACAGCCTCGTTTCGTGTGGGATATCATGATTAAATGCGTTGAGACAGGGACGCTCGTACTGTATCGCATGATAGAGTCTCCGCTGAATAGTATGTACATTTCAAAATAATCCCGATATGGAAATCAATCAGAATAATAAGCCAGTGACCGTTACGTTCAGTGACGGCACTGTCAAACAAGTAATCTACGACTCAATAGAGTTTCTTGAGGGAGGGAATGTATCCCTTCGCGGACACTTATCAGACCTTCCTACTGAAACGGTCGTAGAGACGCCAAAAGAGGCTCCTATCACCCCACAACTTCCACCCGAAAGACCTTATATGCGCAGGTACACGTTCCGAAGCGGTCTTGTGCGTTTCCTACACGAAGGACGTATGCGTACTGCTGCCGTCACTCACTGTACGGATAAGGCTTGGCGAGTGATGAATAAAGAGTTGGGAGTAGCGTGGTTGCCGAAGAATGTCATCAGGTGGAGTGAAATCGCTCAGCAGTTCTGTGTCATCGATGAGACGTATGAGTTGGACTTCACGTTTGATGTCAAACAGGGTATGGATGAATATCCGTCCTTATTCGACCCTGAGGATTTAGTTGTAAACGAACTCGATTAATAGAAAGGAAAATCGATTATGATGGTAAATATGAACGGTCTGTGTTACAGAACATGGAGAAACATTCAAAAGGCGATTGAGCAATTTGACTCGCCTGTTAAGTCATCGGGAAACTACCTGTTAAAACTTCAGGAAGTATTCACTCCCGGACATACTCGTCAGATACACGTCCTCCCGAAACTTGGGGAAGGCTCACTTGGCGACGCTGCTGAGTATCAACGTGTGTCTGACAAATACTGTTGGGAGATTATAGTGGCTGACGATACAAGGTTTGGTCGTCACGTGAGTGTCTGTTCCTATTTCACCGAACCAGCGTTCAAGGTCTTTGCTGACACGCTTGGATGGAATGAACAACATCGTGACCAGTACAGGCTGTCAACGGATATTGAGAAAGAGAAGAAATTACAAGAACAGTTCGCTCTGAAAGTTCTCGAGACAATCTGGGGTGAATATGGTCACACTATAAAAAGAATACCATCATGAGAAGATGTCGGAAATGTTACTGTACGAATCAAGCAGCCTGTCAAGCGTGTCGCTCGTATTACAGGGGAAGAGTGAAGAACACTCTTATCATTGCCTTTGTGATGTGCGTGGGTGCGATGTTGTTAGGCTGTATCTTGGCTCTTCTCATGATAGGAGTTTTTCTATTATTATAAACCAAAATGAGAAGTTATGCTGGAAACAGAAACAATCTATCCAGGCGGAAATCTGCCTAAACAGAAGTATCTCAAAAGAATGTGGCGTGGGCTTGCGGTTCTTTTGCTGTCAATTCTAACCATTCTTGTGATACGGTCGTGTGATACGACAGAACCCGTACCGTCTCAGCCAGCGTTTGGCTGTGAGTATGCTGAAGAACAGGCTGTGGAGCCTGTACCTGAAACGCTCTTTGACGAGGTGTATGATTATATCTTCAAGTTGAGGATTGACCATCCGGACATCGTCATGGCGCAATGTATTGAGGAGTCCGGAGGCTTCACTTCTAAACTGTTTGTAGAGGGGCACAACTGTCTGGGAATGAAAGTTCCCGGAAGCCGTCCCACTCTGGCTGTCGGAACTATGTTAGGTCATGCCCGTTTCAACTCGTGGCGGGAATGTATAGCCGACTATGCCATTTGGCAGAGTACATTTGCCCGACGGCTCACAAAGGACGAATATTTCGCCTATTTAGACAGAGTTTATGCGGAGAAGAAAGGTTACAGTGGTCGTCTTAAAGCGATAATTCAGTCACGAGGACTGTAACCTGACTCCGGAGTAATCACGTATCTTTAACATCAACAAATAATTTCGTATGGAAACAAGAATTAAAACAGCCTTGGACGGCTTTCGTAAATCAGTGCTTGAGGCACACGGTATGGACTTCCTAATTGTGGGTTCACTCTCTCTTCACGAGTTAGGTATGGAAACGGCTGAACCTCATGACATCGACATGGAAGTCAAATGTACACCCGAACAGGAACAGAGTATCTTCAAGTTACTGTCGGACTCCCAGAAGAACACGATGTATCAGATGCAGGAGAAGGAGGATTATCACTCCAACGCTGAACGTCGCATGGACAAAGTGACGTGGACGCATAAGCCGTATCTCTTTCAGTGGGGAGACGTCATCATCAACGTATGGGTGGTGAGTGAGTTCAGTCACGAGTATGTTACACTCGACAGCGGAATCAAGTTCGCAAAGGTGATGTCTGTCATTCGTAAGAAGATAGCGTATCAGCGCAACAAAGACAGAGCATTCCTAATCAATCTCGCATATCGCTTCCTTGGAATGGTGGGCGCAAACGGGAAGAATTTATCCGCTGTATTCAATCAGGATTGCCGATAATCCGGGAGTCCAAAGGGATTGATAAAAACTATCAACCGAAAAACGACGTTATTATAACACGTTTGAAAATAGAAACATTTTATTCACTAAATTTAAAAAGAAATGAGAAAGTCAGAATTCGTGGCAGCAGTTGCCAAAGAGGCTGGTATGAGCCAGAGAGACACCGAGAAAGTAATCGACGCACTGAATCCGGTGATTGTCAAGACCTGTGTTGAGGACGGTGACGAAATCAGCCTACCTTTCGGAAAGTTCAAACAGAAAGTCAACCCTGCTAAAACAGGCACGAACCCGTTGACTCAGAAACCTATGAACGTTCCCGAGTCTCACACACTTGCTTTCAAGGCTTCCAAAACCGTGAAAGTGGTTGTTGAACCGAAGAAAGGTAAAAAGAAATAAGTCCGTGAGGATGTGATTTTTGTTTTAGTCATGATTGGAAAGAGGTTGCCTGTAACGGGTTGCCTCTTTCCTTATTCATAGAAGCCACTGGCGGTCGCTCTACGAGATTTACCCCTGTTGGCTGGTACATTTTATTCCCCGTATAGTTATAATCGCTTAAATCGTCTAATATGAACGCAAGAATGGATAAGGATAGCACAGTCACCCTGTCGGGATTCTGTGAACACGTAATCAGTAAGACTCAATCCAAGGTGCACAGAATAGCAGGCTCATCTTCCCTAAAAATTCAGGACGGGAAGGCTCGTAGAAGAGAACGCAGAGCCGAATTGAGGAGAAAATCGGAAGAAATAATGAAGATTTTACGGATGAACTCCTTGGATATTCGATAAATGGACGTATATTTGCTCAGTCAAATCAAACAAGTTACGTCATGAAAGGTTCAAGATACTACAAAAATTTAGACTTCAGCAAGCCAGTAGGGACTCACCGCTATGTTGATAACATTAAAGACCGTCGACAGTTAGCAAAGGTTTGCCTCGTGGCTATGGCTCGTATCAATCAAGCCGAACAGGGTTCAATCACAGACCCTTATGAATTGGCTTCTTCATCAATGAAAGATGGACGTACACTCATCCAAACTATCTACGAAGATGGTTATGTAATGTACAACGACGGATGGTTCATTGTCGAATGCGATGAGGACGGGACACTTTACGTTGATGTAACAGGTACAGCGACTCGAGAATGTCCGGAGTACGAAAACATGGAATATATCATGGACGCTGCCTGTCGCGAGGGTCACGAAGAGTGCCTCAAGGCTTTGGCTGAGTATGAAACCAATTAAATATAGATAGTTATGGATAGAAATGTAAAGCAATTGGAGTACGTATCTCCTGAAATCAAGTACAAGAGTGGTCCGATGGATACCTTTGTTCACGTGGACTTCATTCACCGTTGGTTCGGTGTTATTGACACCAAGAAGATGGTGAAGTATGGTGCTCACGCCAATGTGGTATTCGGAACTGACAAACGACAGTACACGTTCCGCGAGGGTTGGCTGATAGGGTTCAGAAGAATTCCTGAGTCAGAAACTCGTGTAATAGTACAGAATGAGAAAAGCGACACGTGGGTTCTCCGTCGTGATTGGGCAAAGGTTTTCGAAAAGATGACTCCTCAGAAGGCAGCGGACTTCAAGATAACTTCCTATAAGGATGTTCTTGATGAAATGGCTGAATACTTTATGGACGGTGATACCTTTAAGAGTGCCACGTTCCTGTGTAAAATCGAAGAAACAAACAAGGCATGATAGCAATCAGCGACAAATTAAGACATCAGGTCATGAAACTGGCTGAGCAGTACGAGAAGCCTGAATTCATCACTGACGACCCTGTACAGTTCCCCAGACGGTTCGGATACAAGTGTTCTCAGGAGATAGTAGGCTTCATCGCTGCTTGGTTAGCGTATGGGAACCGGAAAGCCATCCTCTCTACCTGTGAGAAACTATGTAAGGAGATGGAGCGTCTGACTCCCTATATGTATATCAAGAACATGGGTTGGCGAAAGTACATTGACTCGGAGGAACCTCTGTACCGTTTCTTCAAGGAGAAGGACTTCGCTGACCTGTGTCGTGCGCTCAAGGAGATTTACGATAACAACGAAGATATGGAAGAGGCTCTGTCAAAGAACTATACTCGTACGATGGGAGCCACAGATTATCTCGATGCGCTGATAAGCCTGTTCCCTGGAGTGAAAGGTATCCCCCAGGATTCGAAGTCTGCCTGTAAGCGATTGAATATGTTCCTACGATGGATGTGCCGTCGAAACAGTCCTGTGGATTTAGGTATCTGGAGTTTCATTCCCCAGCCGTCCCTACTCATTCCGCTTGACACTCACGTCGCAACCGTTGGTCGTCAATTGGGTCTCATAACGGGCAAAGGCGATAGCATGAATACAGTGCTTGAACTTACTACGAATTGCCGTAATGTCTATCCGTTAGACCCCTGTAAATGTGATTATGCCCTGTTTGGGTACGGTGTAAACAATAAAACCAAGAAAGAATCATGAAGAAACTATTGAGGAAACTGTTCCTATACTTATTCAAGGAAGACTTCAAGAGGATGAAAGCGTTGGAAAGGGACTTGGAAGGGTTAATTCACCGCCAGAAGTGTGCAACCTCTTTGGCTGAGGTTCGTGCTGAACGTATCAGACAACTCCTGGGAAACATCGATGTTTCGGTTGACGTTCATCACCATTCAGGCTCATGGGCTGTCGTATCCTTACAGGGTGGGAAGACGGACTACATTAAATTCGTTGACCTCGATGAAAGAAGTCTCAGGGAGATTTCCTCCTTCCTACGACAGTATGACAGGCAGAATGTCAAGATTGACGCCAACCCCTTTGATAGAAAAATGTTAAACGAAGAAATATATCGGATATGAAAAGATTGATGATTATTACAGCCGTGTTTGCACTCCTACTTACAGGGTGCGGCACACGTGTCAGTCATGACATACTCATAGAACTGTCGGTGAGTTCTATCACCGAGTATCAGAACAGATTGAATGCTATTCATTCAAAGGATTTACAAGTGTCAATCAATGAACTGGCTCAGAAGGAAGGTCTTGAAACTCGTGTGGCTACTTCTGAATACAGCGGGAAGGAGTATCAATACTCAAGAGCCTATCTTGATGACGGGACTGAATATTCAATTTCAGCGACAGACCACGGAGACTTCTTTTGGGTTCTTATAACGATAGTCAATTCTCAGGATAATACAATTCCCCGAAAGATGTGCGAACGTATCCGCTCGCTCGCATTTGAGAGAGGTTTGACGCTGTCACGTAATAAACTCTCAGACAAAATTACGGGAGGGAATCTTGTGGTGAACGATATGTTGAATGGAGTCGTAATAAGCATAGAGAATGAATAAGATAGGTATCATCGGAGCCGGAACAGGAGTACTTCCATCAGAAGTTCTTAGAATGGCTGAGGAAGCGAATGTTGAGATTGTGAAACTCGACAAGGATTACTTTCCTACTGACTTTCCTCAATTCGAAGACAGAGTGTACACTATTCAGCCACGACCTGAACTTCCCCACATTGAATGGTGCGAGCCTGTACGGTTTGGAAAGGGAGGTTCGAAAAGTGGTAGGAGCGAGAAGCAAATCCGCAAGGACAGGAAGAGAAGCAAGGCTCGAAAAACTCATCGACGAAAGAAATAACGTATTATATCAGTCACGTGACAGTGAATAAACATCAGCGGTTGCGCAGCCGTTGAGGTATTTAGTAACAATTTAAAATTCAAGACAATGAAAAAGGATTTCATTACTGTTTCCCCTGACAATGGGGGGGGTACGACCCAAGTGAACGTGGTTGCTGACCCCAATTCAACATTTCAGTCTCGCTCAACGACACTGAACTTCTCTGCTGGGGGGTATCACGAGCGACAACCGTTAATCAAGATGGCATACCGCTTATGCCTGTCGTGGGTCTTACTTCACTTTCTGATAAATGGAATGGTTTTGTGACACTTTCCTTTAATGCAACAGGCTTTTCAACAACTTCAGCCCAGAACGATAATGGATATGAAGAAGGAGTTTCATATCTTTCCGTGAAAATGAATGCACAACTCCCATCCGTATCCGAAAACTCAGACACTTATTGGGTGACAAGAGGTGCTCTCCTACTGGCTGATTCTTTTGAAGATGTATGGCCAGAGCCGTGGAATAACGGTGTTTTCATGGAAACCATTTATAAGGATAGACCTGGAGCCGGAACCAAAATTTATTATGACATTGTCCAGAGTGACCCCGAAAACGTTGGAATCTCAGGCTTTACGGCTCATTATTTGAGGATGTCAGATGCTAAGAAGTTTTCTCCTGAATATCACGTACTTCAATACGTCAGATTCTATCTTGGAGACCCACAGTTACAAGGTGAGTATGTATGCGTTGCAGAGTTCGATTTTACATAGCCAAATAAAAATTCTTAGAACTTCCCCGAAGAAATTCGGGGATTTTCTTTGGATATTCGAATTTATCCACTACCTTTGTTGCGTCAATCAATTAAACAATAAAGTCATGAAAGCAACAGTCGAATCAGTATTATTAAACACGAGTAGCCGTTCAGTTGAAATCTTCGCTGAAATCCTAAACGCTATCACATCTTGTGAAAACGAAAACGAACTCCGTGCGTGTATGAAACTCATACAGGAGCGTTTCCCTGTTTCCTTCAATTCCTGTTTCGTTTACGGCTTCGGTTCAACCCATATGTGGGTGACAGAGCCAGGAAGAAAAGAAAGATTAATATTCGTGGAGTTCTAATCGAACTCCTCGGATTCCACGTATAATTATCAAACATTTTAAACAAAAGATTATGGACATTACAAAGAAGAAAGTCATCTTCATCGACATGGACGGTACGCTCATCGATACCGTTTCCGGGAAAACCTTTCCGGAAGGAGTCTGGGACATGAAACTGAAAATGGAGGTTTTTGCGCAACTCAAGAAACTCCATCCACAGGCTGTTCTTATCGTATCTAATCAGGGTGGAATTGAACTGGGACACGTTCATCCCGCTATGTTCCAACCGAAATTCATCTACGTTATTGCGTGCCTTCAATCGTACATCGGTTTGAATACGCTTGTTGCCGGACAGTTCTGTCCCTACAATGACAAGAAGCATCCGAAGCGTAAACCTAATCCGGGAATGCTTGAGGACATGCTGGCTGAATTCACTCACAATACAGGTATCACAATCTCCAAAGAAGACTGTCTAATGATAGGGGATGCCTCTGGTCTGGAAGGACAGTTCAGCGACAGCGACCTCAAGACGGCTGAGAACTTCGGGTGTGATTATCTCGACGTAACAGAGTTCACCAACATGGAACTTCCTGAGCCTCTATTTAAGGTCATTCGCCTGTCGGATGGTGAAGTTGTAAAGGATAAGGACGATAATCCCTTACAGAACCTTACAGAGAGCGAAGCAACCGACAAAGTGGTATTCCTTATGGAAGCGAACCCCAAACCACAGGAGCAGTTCACATACGTGCCTATGCTGTGGGAAGTCCCTCACGAGCCAGAACAGGCTCCTCAACCGAAAGAAAAGATTATTCACATGAATCCTAAAAAGCAATAGACATGGCAATTATTGATAAAGACACCCGTATGACGGTTGCCACACGGCTGGCAAACCTCAATTACAAAGAACAGATGGACTCGTCACTGGCGAAGTTAAATGAACTGTTCGAAAAGTACATTATCGGAAAAACTCCGGACGATGTACTGAAGTGTTTCAAGGCACATAAGAAGTTCTTCATTCGTTGTAATGAACCATCACTGTCATCTTATAGCCTTCCGAAGACGTTCTTTCCTGAAGACTGGGGAAGTAGAGGTTTTTATATTCACCTCAAGTTTACTCAGGAACTTCCTATTGCTGACGAAAAGGTTGAAGACATCGCCAAGAAACTTTCTGAAGACCATCCTATCGTTCAGCAAATCAAGGAACATCTCCTTCTCGAGCGAGACCGTTACTTCATGGAAAAGCGTCTGAAGTGTATGATGGAAACAACCCGTTTCACTCCGGAACGTCTGAAGAACGAATTCCCTGAGGCATATCTCATCTATATGGATGTTATAACAGCCGACTGGAATGAAAAGCGTGATGACGCAAAGAAACCTGCTTCGAACCTGTGTGACACTATCGAGAATATCCGTGCGACGCTGAAACCTAACTTAAAGGAGGCATTGAAACATGATAAAGAAGAGGAATAAATTGGGGTGGTTCCTGAGGTGGTATTACAGCCACCTCCTCTTTGCTGCTCAATACGTGTCTTTTAAAGACGCTGGGCTTGAGGAACTGTTCTGGAACATCGTTACGTGGTATCACTTCTTCCGTCACTTTGAAGAGTTTACCTGTAAGATTCAGTGGTATGTTTCAAAGGATATGGTCGCCTACATTTTCATTCGAAACCTTGCGGATTGGTCAACAAAATCCATTTGTTTCAATGATAAGCCGTGTCCGTTGGTACAGGTAACTGAGAATCTTGACTGTTACAAACAGGTGGACGGAGCGATTTATGAGATTTCCAATGGAAGTCCAGTCGAATAGCGTTTATTCAGTACATTCATTTTAAATCGAAAGATATGTTGATATTCATCAAATCATGGATTACTCCCCCACAGGACAGTCCTTCAAAGGAATCACTCGTAGAGGTTCAGAAAGCCTACCGAGTTGAGAACATTAAAGAGGTGAGCGAAGTGAACGCTCTTACGAACCCCAAGGGGAAGTTTCGCTTCTCCATCCTATTAGTTACAGGCGAAAGGCTCTACTCTTCCTTATACGGAACAAAAGAGGAAGCCGAGATGGCACAAGTATCCGCCATCACCGTTCTGAATGCGATTGAACTGTACTTCGAACGTTTCAAACACGTACCGGAACACCACGCAACCCCTGTAATGTTTCAGGCTCCTGACGCAAAACAGAAGAAGTTGGTTCCGGGAAAGATATCGATGTTCGATACACCCGTTTACACAATTCAAATTTAATCACCAATAATTTAGACTTATGAAAGTAGTTTATAATTTCATCTATTCCGACTCAGAAGGAAAGATTCAAGAATTTCAAATGCCTGTGGGTATCACAGAAGACATCGATGCTGATACAATGTATGACCTCTGCGTATCGTATCTTGAAGTTGGCAAGATAAAGGGCACACCTCTTCATGCGGTATCAACCTCCGGCAAGTATCCGAACTATTGCTTCACCTCAACCGCTTGTGATGCTGGATGCGAGACTTGTCGTTCGAAGAAACTTACCAATAAGAGCGCACAGGCTTATGAGCCTCAGTCTCTTAACGGGAAAAAGATTTACATCTACGAAGGCAAGTTCGGAAAGGTTGGACAGTTCGGTCGACGCATCATTCAAAAATCCTACCTTTTGCCCGCACCAGCACTCCTCACCGACAATCTGATTGGCGACTTCAAAGCAGCCATGATTAAGGAAAAGGACGGTATGGGTTGGGAATTGTTAGGAATCACTCTGGTTCACGAACTTGACCCACAGGGTATGACAGACAAGGAGATTGAACAGTACGTCAAGACTCCGGAAGGAAACCTGTTTCAGCCTGACTCCGAGGAAAAACTTCCTGAGGAGAAAATGATTTGGGCTCGCATCAGCGATGAGAACGAAGACCGCACCGCTTGGGTTCCGGCTCTGGTTCGTGGTGAACAGGTATTGAGCGCAGTCGGTGAACTTGACAGTCCGGACAATCCTGAGGACACCCGTGAATTCATCGACTGTCCTATTCCGGGATATCGTGTCGTGAAAGACGATACTGACCCGAAGGAACTTGGTTTGGCTCGTATAGCCTGTGTAGTATATCCGCTTGACAGAAATGACAAGCGTGAAGAACCGTTCTTGCACATCAACGAGTTCATCATTCCGGTAGGACTGAGCAACAAAGATGCCGTGAAATATCTTATGGCGTTGGCTCAGAAGTTCATCAAAGGGAATTGTGAGATTGAGCCTCTCTATTGGGAGTACCTGTCTTTCTTGAACGGTGAGAAATTAGCGACGGCTCACATTCTTGACCAGAGTATGAAGCCAGCCGACCTCGCTACTCCTCACTTCCTTGTTTCCTACACGGTCAACGAAGAGGAGGGTCGTGAATATACGTGTGTCGTTCGTTATCCTGAACGCATCACTTCGCCCATCATGGCTATTCCGGCTGGTGCGTATGTTGAAAAGAAACTCAAGAAGTATTTCGGTGATAAAGCAAGTATCACACAAATGGATTACTTCGATGACGTGGTATCAAGCCTTGCTGTCATCTTATAAGACTCTACACGGCAATCAAAGGTGTGCCCCGAACAAATTGTCCGGAGCACACTTATAACTTCCTAAATTGGCTATAATTGACGTCAATAGCATAAATAATTGCTTTTAGGGAGGTGCATGAGGGAGGTCCCGGAAATTGGACAATTTACATCGAATATAAAGTGACTTCTGGCAATGGTTCTGGATATCCTAATGAGAATGAATTCGATGTTGAAATAACCTTTAATTACGAAGATGCCCAAGGAGCCACTCTTATCCAGAATGCGTTGGTAGAAACACGCACAATGAATGAATGGATTAATGAAATTGGAAGTGATTGGATGGGAACTTGGTATGGAAGTGTAGATTCAAATTATGAAGAAGGTCAACCACCTGCCGTAACATATAGTTCTATCACTTCGACTTCAAATCCTAAAATTGATGTTAATTTTTAAAATTCTGAAATTCCCGGAAGAAATTCCGGGAATTTCTTTGGAATCTCATTTCTTCCCATTATCTTTGTACTGTCAAACTTAAAACATCAAGGAATCATGAAAAAGGTTATTTCAAAATTAGACAAGAAAGAATACTATTTAGCAGTATGTAATGACGAATCAAATGTTATGTTCATTTGCGATAACAAATACCAAGTTCGTAAGGCTACTGCTGATGACTGTGAGAACCCTGAACTTTACTGCATTGTCAACGGAACATTCAACGAACCTTTGTCTGACCTCGATTTTAAGATAGCATCTGGAGGACTTCTTCCGTTGAACCCTTACAATGGAACATACTGTTTGAATAAGAAAGTTCTTAAATCTGATTGCAAAAGATATTTATCGTACATCGATTAATAAGTTAGGACTATGGCAAAGAAGATAAAATTCACATCAAAGAAGAACCCGAAGCCGTCAAAGTTGGCACGTGCGGGTGGTGACGTTCAAACCTCGTCAATTTACTATCAGGTCGAGCGTATAGGCTCGGTCGAGGGGAATACTCGTATAATGCTGATATGCGACCCCAAACCTGTTTATTTGAGACTAAAAGAACCCCAAGACCACAGGTATGCAGTAAACTGGGTCAAGGAACACGCTCAATGGATATGGGATAACTACAATCTTCGAATCAAATCACAACTTAAAGAAAAGGAATCATGATAGCACCTATTGAAATAAATCGAGTAACGGTAAAGGGTGGAGCCGGAATGCCCACGTCAGAATATGCACAGTTAGTTTACAAGGGTGAGGAAATAGGCTTCATCAGTGAACAGGGTATCTTCCTAAAGATGTGGCATCCGGAACTGAAAGCCGGAGTCTTTCAAAACATCAACACTTTCAACGATAAGTCTTTCACACAGAAATGCAAACTTGTCGAAAAGAACTGGGATGCCATCTATGACCGTTATACTACTATCATCAGAGGAAAATGAATTCTCTTTGTTGTGTTTTCATATTTTGATTTATTGTTTGACGACAGGGAAGAGCGGAGCTGAAAACTCCGCTCTTTTTATTTGAAATTATGGACGACCCAAATTTAAATCGGTATTTATTGTCCCAGCATAACTGGTTCCAGGCATCAATCTCACTCCAATTATTCCCCCAGAAGGATTTCCTCCACCTGAAATTGTCGTAACCTTTAAAGAGTTCCCTGTCTTTTTAATTGTCCAAGTGCCATTCCAAACATTTGTATAAGTTGCAGAAGTTACAGGAGCATAACTTCCACTTTGGTCAAGTAAAGAGTATTCAATTTGCTCTTCACCATCTTTAACCCCATTCACATAACGCTCTTTATACATCAGAACAGTTTTTGTCACTGAACCATATTGCGCATTAGAAACTGAAATCAATTCAGGTTCAATTCTATATTTATAGGTTATTACGACGGCTGCTTGCGACAGGGAGACTGCTTGGGTCTTACCACTCGTGGCTTGAGTATAGGTGGCAGTTCCTGTTCTCGTCGACGTCGCAGAGTTCGCAGCAGCGGTGACGGTTGTGCCACTACCAGAGAATCCCGTACCTGTTACGGACACAGTATAGTTCACATTTTCCTGGGTTGATGTTTCGACTCCGTTTACTCGTGGAAAGAATGGTTAAAGGAATTTTCTGGCGAAAATCAATCGCAAAACCACTGCGTCCACGTTATACATATATAAATTGAGAAGTCATGAACAAAGAAGAGAAAAGAAACAAGCAACTTCTCGATATCCTCGAGAAGGACTTCGAGGAACTCTCTCCAGGAGAACTCCAAGTCATTCGTAACGAAACTCGGAAGATATACGGTATCGAGGGGAAGATAGGAACAGGCATAATCCTGAACTCCTACCTGAATATGAAGCGAAAGTTCATCACCGAACTTGAACAGGTTTTGGTCTGTCCGAAAATGACTGTTAAGGACTTCGGACCATTCGCAGGACGGCAGGTTGTTACTAACAAGATACCCGTTCCCACGTTTGACGGTCTTAACGGGGAGCCTGCAGGCATTTTTTATATTGAGGGGTACACTTATCTCCCCGTCCTAACTGTATCGTATTTTGACGACCATACAGAGGTTATATGCCTATCTCCGGAAGGCTCATTTTGTAGGATATCGACAAAGGATTTTGATTTCGAGATATAAACCGCTAAATTTGCGGTGAATTTAATTCATTTAGTTATAACTAATTTTAAAGATTATGCAGAAAGATTTTATTACAGCTACTCCGGACTCCGGAGGAAGTGGTAGCACAACCGTGACTGCCGCAGCGTCTGCTAACCAGACAGAATCCGCACGCAGTGTGAACCTGTCCGTGGCTGGTGGAGGAATGACACGTACTGTTGCAGCGAGTCAGGCTGCGGAAGTCGTGACTTGGAACTATTACTTTTCTGTCACTCCGACTTCGCTGAGTTTCGTTGCGGGTGGTGAAAGTAAGACGGTAACGGTGACATCGTACCGAAAGAAAGTTATAAACGGTATCGAAACATCGACCCAGGAAAATGTGAACTGGACTCCGACTGTTTCGGGTACAGGCTTCTCAGTAAGCGGTTCGAATGTTACGGCATCAGCGAACAGTGCGACGACGACGCGAAGCGGAACTGCTTCTTGATTTTCGAAGAAAAACAAAGAGCACTCCCAGAGGAAGTGCTCAATGATTAGGGAGGAAACAGGTTTAAGACAGAAGTGTCCAAGCCTCACGAACTTTGTTGAACTGATTGTATGGAAGAGTAGTGTAACCACCCCGACCAAACGATGTCCCCCAGGAGTTCTTGATGATGAGACCTGTTTCGTCGTAGCCGACAACCGCTACTGCATGACCACCCATGAACTCATCACCGTTCCAAAAGTCGTCATTATACGAAAATACATTCATCGCTATAAGTGCTGCCCCATTGGTAAGAACACTCTTTTTGAGAGCGTCCAGAGAGCCAATACGAGCGAATACTTCTATACGGTGTTCGCCTTTCAAAATCTCGAAAGCCTCGCGAGGCATCATTCCGTCAATAGTCTTGTCGGAACGTTCATCGTACAGGTATTCGAAGCCGATAGACGGTTCACGACCTTTCGATTTGCAATAGAAGTTGTACATCTCTGCAACTGTACAGGACACGCAACTCCCCTTATTGCCTTGGTCATAGACACGGAGTTGTTCCCGCAGTTCATATCGCTTCGGAAGTTCAATCTTCGGAGCAGCATAAGTGACATCATTCGGATTGGCGCCACTCTCAATAAATCCAAGTCCTTTCGTTATCATTCTTGCCTAAATTTGAATAGAACATTATCCTTTCCAGCCGTTTGTGTGACTGAAAAGATATACAGAACTTTATCCTTCTTTTCAGTAAGGACATACACAGTGGTCATCACGGAATCGCTCCCGATGAAGTACGTCTTTCCCCACGAATCTAAATTCGTAGGGACGCTCAAGCCGTGAACGGTGTTCAGGCTGTCAATTACTGAAAGAGGCTGTGGAGTCACTCTTTCGAAGAACACAGTCTTCCGAGTTGTCGCACAGCCTACAATCAGCAATGTCAAGAAAAGGAATATCAGTTTCTTCATCAGCCACCTACATTGAACCAGTTACCAAGTAGAAAGCATAGCCAAATGAGAAGACCGCCTATCAGTGGTGGAAGACCTCCGTTGAGGATAGCCTGTCCGACAGGAAGATTTTTCTTCATGTTCTGGTAAGCGAACAACCCAATGACAACGAATGAGACCGGAATCATACACGTGATACCCATACCAAGTGAGATTCCAAAGAACGCAGCCACCAACATACCGATGATGACATACAGGTAATGAAAAGGCTTCATTTGTACCATTGTAATTGAAATTTAAGTTAAATCGAACTCTTTGCACACTTCCTCCATTTCCTCGCAAGTCAATGGTCGAACTTTCAGGATATTATAGCGGTCGAGGTCTTCTTGTAGAATAGGGAAAGGCAACCGAGTGTTCCCCGTTGGGGTGACAAAGCAATTATCGGCACTGTCACGATAGAAAAGCACATCAGGCTGGTCAGCCTCAATGAAGATTTCGTCTGTATAAGCATACATGAAGTCTTCCCACTTTTCTTCGAAGCCTTTCTTGCCCACTCGGTTCAGCCCAGTTCCAGTATCTACTTTGGGATGAAGAAAATCCTCTACAGATTCAACAGGTTGCGTGGGTGTATATTTAGGACGCTGTTCACGGGTAATCTCACGAAGTTCCGATTCGAGCGTTTCAATCTCTCCTAACAGTTGTTCTTCTCGCTTGGCATAGTCGGACAACTCTTTGCGCTGTTCACGGTTCTCCTTCTCAAGAAAGAGAATCTTCTTATTCAGACGGTCACATTCCGCCTGAAGATTCAGCACTGTTAAAGTTTCTTCTTTGCCCATATTAGATAGCATTTATTCTGTTGCTCCATGAGTCTGTTAGGAACTCTTCCATTTGAGCCTCAGAAAGTTTATCATACACTTTAAACGTGACAGTATCGAATCCTCGTTTTCCTTTTCCGACCTTTGTACCTGTATAGGAAAGGGAGTATTTGAACTGAAGAACCGAGTTGAGGTTGTTAATCATTTCCCGGAAAGCGGTCTTAAGAACAAACCGCTCAAAATCCTGAACGCTATATTGGGGAGTCTGAAGTTCATCCATAAGTTCGGATATCTTCATTGAGAAGACACGCTTATCTTTCCAACGGCTTAACATCATAAAAATACGTTTGGCATAGACGCCATTCATTGACACGACAGACTTCTTGTCGTAAATTGTTCCTCCTATTCCCTTACCATAATATAGAAGCCAGCGTAAACTTGTAACAGGCATTCCCAGTACGATGTTGTCATCTTCGTCAATATCCATCGTAGAGATAAGATAACATTCCCTCCGAACCAATTTACCCTGTTCGTTAGTAAAGTTGTATTTAATCGTCTGTTTGAACATTTTCTTTATTTCGTTGAGAACGATAGAGCCGTGATGGTGTTTATCAATCTCATTCATTTGTATAGGGATGAGAAGATTACCGTTCTTATCCAGGGGGAGAGTTTCCTGGAAAACTTTCAAGTCAGCGTTCAGCCAGTCAACGTCACGGGACATAGCAGGTTGCAACTGTTCGACAAGATGAACCAAACAGTTCATTTGCCACGATGTGAACTTATAGACGCCAAAGGTCGCCAAGTTCGATTGAATAATTCCTTTATTTCTTTTCATATCGTATAATGTTTAATTTCCACACAAATATAACGGGAAAATTTATAAACAGGGTAAAGTCATATCAACCCCTTTAAAAACAGGCTTGGCTTCGAATTAAGACTGTAAATTAACTGCGCTTAAAAGCCTGTTTATAAATTTGTCGACGCGCTCAAACCCCTTTTTATTGCGCTCAAACCCCTTTTTATAACCCCTTAGACCCCTGTTTTTATTGCGCTCAAACCCCTTTTTATAAAATAAAATTTGTGGGTGAAGACTCCCCATAAAATAGGGAAGACTCACGGACTCGAAAATTTGTGTATCAATATATGAGTACAATAGAAGTTTCAATAGAATACAAGTTAGAGTCCCGAACGGAAATTTTAAGAAGTCATTTTCACATCGAAAACAAGCCTCACTGCGTTCGGAGTTTACAGGCTTCGCCATCTCCGATGGACTTCGCCCTGAGAGGCTGCTGTCGCAGCCGATGTTGTTAGGAGATATGGAAATGAGAAAAACTTTTGTGCATTGACAGCGTTATATTTGTGTTCGGTCTGGTTCGCCTAATCGAACATCGTCTAAAGTTTGATTTGATTTACATTGTTTGATTGACATTTAAAAGTTTTTGAAGAAGATTCTTTTTTGTTCATTAAAGAAAAATTTAGTTTTAAGTATTTGACAGAAATCTGGGGCATGAGAGGATGTGAATCTTCTCACTGCCCGTTTTTATTTTAGAGCCATACCGTTGAACTCACTCCTACCATATTAAAATTTTATGAATAACTTTGCTCACAAAGAATTTTTAATTTTACAAGTCGTATGGAAAATAAAGGAAAGAAAGTTTCCCTCCAGTTGTTTGAGGAAACTGCTCGTAACAATGGATACGAGGTATTCACACCCGATGAGGTGGCTTCCTATTACAAGGAAGGAATCATGAAGAGTCGTGCCAACGAACTTACAGCCGAGGAGAAAGAGGCTTTCGTGGCTGACGTAATGTATCTTCAGAAAGCCGTATGCGCTGATGAAGAGGGTAAAGACGTCATTCGCTTCTATCGTCCTAAACAGGTTGAGTGGGAAACGGCTGCTGACGGAACTGTCATGAAAGGTTTGGAAGGTGTATATCGTGACACCCCTGAAAATCGTCGCCTGAACCGTGTTGGACAGGCTTATTCTCCTACATTGGAGTTCCTGAAATCGTTGAACGGTGAAACAGAGGGCGACATCATGAAGTCGTTGGGAACAGGTGTTTATGCTGATACCCCTGACAATCAGCGTCTGGGACGTGTGGGACAGCCGTACAAAAACCAAATTCCGGTTAAATAATGGAAACGCTGCTTGAGAAATCATTGAACAAACACGATTTTCCGGAAAAGGAAAGACGTGAATTGGCGAAAGAGGGAGAAGCCATGAAAGATGGCTCTTTCCCTATTCGTAACACTCAGGATTTGAAAGACGCCATTCAGAGTGTTGGTCGGGCAAAAGACACTGCTGCTGCGAGACGGTGGATTAAAAAGCGTGCTAAAGAACTCGGGAAAGAGTCGCTTCTTCCTGAGTCCTGGGAATAATTTAGGAGTTTTCTTCGGGAAACTCTTTGATGATTCAAGATAACGTAATATATTTGCGTAATCAAATTAAATGGTTGAAAGAATATGGTTACATTGACAGAAAGAACAATAATGAAATCTCGTTCGGGTGTTTACTCGGACACTGCTGAAAATCGTAGAAAACATCGTGTTGGTCAAAAGTACGGTGCGGAGAAACAGCCTGAAGACGGTGAAAAGACTGAAAAGAAGGAAGACGACCCAGCGAAAGAACTCGAGGCTGTAAACAAGGTCATCGCTGCTATCAACGAAGGAAAGTTGACTCTTCCTAATGACCAAATCATGGTATTGGTTGAAAAGAAGAGCAAACTCGAGGCTGCTAAGAAACAGGCTGAAAAGATTAATGCTGGGGTAAAGGCGAATGAAGAGAAGAGAAACGCAGAGGAAGTTAAGGAAACCAATAAGAAGATAAACGAAGCCCAAAAGAAGGAGGCTTCTAAGGAGTTGTCTGAAACTGATAAAGATTATTTGCGTGAGGCTCGTCGAAAATTGTCTTATCTTCAGGACAACGAAGAACGCTTGATTAAGCGTGACGGGAAAGAGAAGTACGACAAGCGTGTGAAACAAGTGAAAGAGGTGATTGCTAAATTGAGAGGCGAAAAACCAAAAGAGTCTCAAAAACCGGAATATTTTGATAGAACTGGGTACAAGCCAATTTATCGAATGAATGAGGAGGAAGCTGATAAGTTTATTTCTGATGCGAAGAAATATCTTTCTGAAAATAAGGATGCAAAAGATGTTGAACAGGTTCAGGATGTGATTAGAAAGGTTGAATTGCGTAAAGAAGAAATAAAGGAAACTTCCAATGAAGAGGCTGAAGTGTACACCCGCATCAAGTTTGATGATGTTCCTAACAGTGGAAAGGTCAATCTGAAGAAATACCTGTCAGAGAAAGTTCGAAAGGGGGTTGATGAAAAGTGGTCAAACATCAAGAATATCCCTACCGACAATCTTAAGAAGATGGAGAAAGGGCTTGTGAACGATTTAAATAAGAACTTTGAAGCCATCAAGAAGTCTCAGAGAGCGGAGTTGCTTTACTCTATAATGAAAGTTAAGGGAGAACTGGAAAAGCGTGGTAAAGAGAGCCAAAAGAAAGAATAAGGATATCATGCTTTATTAGTGCCGTTTTTGTTTGTAAATTTGTATCGTTTAATAATTGGTAAGAATTAAAACATAAAAGGAAATGAAGAAATATGTTTATTCAAAAGGTGCGGAGGCTGTTACGGTTGAGACCGATGGGTTAGCAACTATCAACAACTTCATGGTGACCGGACTCATTGGTAAAAATTATCATGGTCTGGTACAGGCTGGTCTGAATTTCAAAATGGGAGACGAAGTAACTATTCCAATGATGCTGAATGCTGCTAAGACCTGTGAATGTAAAGTAGAATGCTACGAGGGCAATGAACTCATCATTGATGAGTCTGCTGACTTCACAAGTGGCGTTCCTGCTGAAGTAGGTACAATCTTCGGGTTGCAACTGGGTGTGGCTTTTAACGAGGCGACATATTACGCTGTGGTTCCCAAATCATATACAGACCAGTACGATTACGCTGCTTCTAAGGCATCACTGCCTTGGCTGGTTGCGAAGTTCAAGAAAATCGCTGCTGACGCTGATGAACAGGAAACATCAGAGTATCAAGTACAGGTATTTGCCGACGAAAGACAACTTGAGTTCCGTGGAAATTCTGCCGACTTGGGTACGTTGAGCGAAGACAAGAAAACGCTGACAGCAAAGGCTTCCAATTCACTGAGGTTCGAAATCGTGAAAGACTTGGGTATTTTGCGTCCGGAAATGGTAACTTGGTTCACTATCCGTTTCATTTACGGTGGTCGTACCTATGAAGCCAAAACATTCGTCACTCCTGGAACTATTTAATTATGGGAAGTAAGAAGAACCGTTCATCAAAAAACAGGAGTTCAGTGGGAGCCAATAATGTGGCTCCCATAGACGGTCTTGATGGACTGTCTCTTCAGGAACTCCAAATCATGGCTCAGGCTGCTCCGATAGCGTTGAGGAACCGTCTTCAGAAGTCCCTAAATTCAGAGAATTTTGAAGAGGTGATGAAGGCACAAGCGTTTATCGCTGAGCAACAAAAGAACGGCAGGAGAGCACCCCAGCCGGAAATTAAATCAATCCTTTGGAACCCGTCGGAGATAGGCTTCAATGGTAAGGGGTATCGCGACCCGAACAACGGTATAGCATTTGGGACTCTGAACCGAATGGGCGATATCTTCATCATTAAGGCTATTATCAACACACGTATCGAACAGGTTCAGAACTTTTTGAAGTACAGCGTTGACGACCAAAAGCCAGGATACCAAATTCGTTACAAGCGAAGTCCAGGCTCGGAGGGTTCTGACGAAAAGGAACTGTCAGCAAAAGACAAGAAGATTGTCGATTACATAGTTCGTTTCCTTGAAGACGGTGGAGAGAATGACAAATGGGAATGCGAGGACAACTTTCAAGAGTTTACCCGTAAAGTATTGAGGGACTCCCTTGTGCTTGACCAGATGACATTTGAACTCGTTCGTGCAAGGAACATGAACCTCAAGAAGTATCGTGCTGTTGACGCTGCCCTGATACGACAGTTAGACACAAACGACCCACGATACAGACAGATGTTCGAGAATTTCCGCTGGCATGGTTATTTGCCTCGCTATGCTATGGTATGGGATGGGCAGATTATCCGTCACCCTGTATCAGATGAGTATGTAGTTTTCTATCCGTGGGAGTTGGGTTATGGTATCCGTAACAAGACGACCAACGTGTTGCGTAATGGATACGGCTGTTCGGAGTTGGAAACGTTGATTGAAATCGTGACATGGATTTTGTGGGGAATGCAGTACAATGGTAACTTCTTCAAACAAGGTAGTCAGCCGAAAGGCTTTATCAATGTGAAGAACGGAAACGTCGACCAAGGAACCCTGAACGAGTTTCGTCAGGATTGGAAACAGACGATGAGTACCGTGTACAATTCTCACAAGATACCCGTTATTCAGGGAATAGACCTTGAGTGGATTGATTTACAGCAGACGAACCGAGACATGGAGTTCACTGAATGGATTAAGTTCCTATTGGTGATTGCGTGTGCCGTGTACCGTATGGACCCATCGGAGTTGGGCTTTCAATTCCAGGACGCTGCCCGTATATTTGGACAGGAAGGACAGAAGGAACGTCTTGACCACTCTAAACAGAAAGGTCTGACTCCGCTGTTAGTGTTCTATCAGAATATCCTGAATAAGTATATCATCAGCGAAATTGACGACCGCTTGGAACTCGTGTTTACAGGTATTGAAATCGAGGACGAGGCAGCACAGGTTGAACTGGATAAGAAGAAGTCTGAGGCTGGCTTTGTATCGCTCGAGGATATGTTCGAAAAGTATTCAGGCAGAAAGTTCGACCCGAATAAGGACACTATCCTTAACACGGTGTATCAGTCGGCTCAAACCAACAAAATGATGGGTGGCGAGGGCATGAACGAAATCGTCGATGGCGAAGAAGGAAATGGCTCACCTAAAACAGCGGAAGAGGCTATACAGGCGATGATGGTTGAAAAGTCTATGGAGAACCCTATTCTCGGAAAGGCTTTGGAGTTCATTGATTCACAATTAGGAATAAGAAAATGAAAGCACCAGCATTACCCCGAATTCATCATCACGTCGACCCGATGAGATATCCAAAGGTTCAAAAGGAATACGAGGGTAAAGGGAAGAATGCGTTCAACGCTGTTAAACTGTTCGGAGACGTTGTTGAAACTATGGTTGAAATACAAAAGAAGAAAAGATAATGTTATTCACGGAAGATGAAATAAAGAAGATTTTGACAAACATCGACCTCGCAGTAGTGAAGATGGTTGCACAGGTGTTGGGGAAAGACTACCTAACAACTGAAGACCTTGCGCTCCTGAAGAAGAAAGGGGTTGACTTGGTGAAACTGATTCCTAAATTCCCTTCCCATTATCAAGCGTTTCTTTTTGGTCGTGTTTCGGCTGCTGTTGGGACGAAAGCCACCGCTCAGATGACTTACTCCGAGTTTACTGCGTTTCTGTCTAAAATGGGCTTATTTGAGCCCACAGCGAGGGAAATGGCGTTCTACAAGGTTGCCGCTAACAAAACTTATACTCATATCAAAGGATTTGCCGACCGCATCAAGAACGATGTCCGAGCATCAATTTCCGCAGAGGAACTCAGTTACTTACAGGCTCAAGAGCAGGCAAAGGCTGATGCGACTTTACGGAAGGAGATGCTCGAAGGCACGTTCGAGAAGCGTTCCGTCAAGAAGATTACTTCAAACCTCGCTAACCAGATGAATGATTGGCAGCGGGATTGGGGACGTATCGTTGAGACGGAAAGTCAAGATATATACAATCTCGGAAGAGCCGAAATCATGATGGAAGAAGACCCCGACCCGTTGGTTTACTTTGATGTCTTCCCTGGAGCCTGTCGCCATTGCATACGACTATACCTAACAGGGGGTATCGGGAGCCAGCCACGGGTGTTCAGGCTTTCGGAACTCATGGCAAACGGTACGAACTATGGTGTGAAGTCGAAAGATTGGAAAGCGACGATACACCCTGTTCACCCGTTCTGTCGGTGCGACTTGCGTTATGTTCCGAAGGGATATGTATGGAACCCTGACACACATCAGTTCGAGCCTCCTAAGAATTATGAGAGAAAGGTTGAACGGAAGAGTCGAGCGAAGATAACAATTGGAAATAAAGAATATACAGTCTAAAAGATGATAATTATGAACTTGAAGAAATTTTTAGGAATTCAGTCAACCCAAGAAAAGGTTGAGGACTATCGGAAGTTGAAAGGTCAGTTGGCGAACCTTGAAACTTTGGGTCAGGAATTGTCCGACAAGTTTTCAATTCAGAAGTCTGTCATTGACGGTGTGGATGGTTTACCTGAGGAGAAGAAATCCGAAGTATTTGAAAAGTACAGAGGATTCCTAAAAGAGCACCAGAAGGAAGTTTCGTCAGCCGTGAATGAAAGAAACAAGATATTGAAATCGCTTGAGGCATACCGTAACGACCCCGACGTTGGTGACATCTGTAAAGGTATTGATGCTCTTGAACAGGCTGAAGAGGCTTATCGTGGCGGTAAACTGTCTAAACAGGTGTATTTCGACATCGTGAAGTCAATTACAGGCGAGCCGACAAAGTACGCTGACGTGGTTGCTTTTGACAAGGATGGTAGAGTCCTCGTTTTACATCGTGTTGAGAACTTTGTTCCTACTGGTAAGGTATGTATCCCTGGAGGTCATGTTGACCCAGGAGAGGACTTTGAGACGGCTGCGCTTCGGGAACTTAAAGAGGAGACAAATCTTGACCCAATTGAGGGGAGGGGAATTGTGTACCTCGGAGAGCACAAAACAGAGGATGCGCATATCAAGTATTTCCAAGTTTGGGTGGACTGCTTGCAGCCTGTAACAGTTGATGCGTCGGAACATTGTTTCGCTGAATTCATTGACTTGGGACAGATTCCTTTGAAGCCGTTTATCTTCGACCAAGGAGAGATAGTTCTTGACATGCTGATGAAGCCACATCAGATAGAGGAAGCCAAACCGCTGATGAAAGCCTTATCAGAAGGACGTATCACTCCCGAAGCATTCGTTCCGGGATTCACATCAATCCTGAAGAAGGCTTTGGACATCGAAGCCGTGAAACCGCTTGAACCGGAATCTATGGATGGGGACAAACGAAAAGTTTCTGTACCTGTACGAGACCCGATGAAGTGTGTCGAAACCATCATGAAAGGTATTAGCGGAGCGGAGGAAGTAACAGTTGGGACAAACGGTCATCTCAAATTTGTGAAGCCTCTAATTATTCATGACACTCGTTACCGTGAAGACCCGTCGACCAACCGCTTAACAGAGGTTGAGATAGTGTTTACAGGGGACGACAACGACATGATGCGTATTCTCGAGGAAATGAAATATTCATTGATGACTGGACCCATGAAAGTCCGGACTCCTCAAGAAGAATTTATGGCAGCGAACGAGCGTGGAACCGATTATGTTGGAGACCCGATATTTGTAACTTTCTAAAATGATTTGTAACTTTGTCACAAATTTATAAAGTGGAAGTATGAAGAAGCAGACCCCAAATGATTTTAACTTCTGGTTGCCGATAGACTTCATGAAGTCTGACGCTGCCGAGTATCCTCGTGGTGATGACCGTCGCTACGAGAATATGATATTTGAGGGTATCGCGAGTGACGACAGCAAAGATTATCAGGGTGACTCAATGGAGCCCAATGGGTTCGTTATAGACTACTTCCTCAAGCATGGTTTGTTCAATCTTGACCACTTAACAGTTCGAGCAAAAGAATTGAAAAGTAGGTTTTGGATTGGTGAACCGCTTGACGGGAAGATAGTCGATAACAAATTTTGGGTGAAAGGAAAGTTATGGAGCGAGTCTCCCGAGGCAAGAGCCTTTTGGGACAAGTGTATTGAAATGCGCGAAAGCGGTTCAACCAGAAAGCCTGGAATGTCTATTGAGGGAAAAGCCTTGGAGCGAGACCCGAAGAACGAAAAACATATCACGAAGGCAATTATCAATAATATTGCGCTGACGTTTACTCCTGTAAATTTCAATTCGTATATCGATTTCGTGAAAGGTATTCAATCTCAGGATTTCATTCCTACTGGTGATTTACTCAAGAGCCAACTCAAGCGTGATGTCATGTTCGAACAGGTGATAGGGAATAAACGGATTGTCATCGATTCAAAATTCCGTATTATCCAAGAGGGCATTTGATGACTCATTTTAGGAAAAAGAAATTTTGTAATATTTTTAATCCGAAAAATTAAAGTAGTATGGTACAATTAACTGATGAACAGAAAAATGACGACCTCGTAAAATCATTGCTTGGCAGTGGGTTTACAGAAGAGGTGATTGCTGGTTGGATTGAATCCGGCTCAATCAAATTGGAAAAGTCGGTTCAAAGTGGTCCGGATGACCATGGCGAAGGCGACGGTGATGGAAATCACGAGAAGAAGGAAAAAGACAAGGACAAGAAAGACCCTGACAAGAAAAAGGAAGAGGACGATGACGACCCCGACCTCGAAAAGGGTAACGGCTGTGGCGATGGCGACAAGAAAAAGGACGACATCACCAAGTCAATTTCTGCCGACATCATCAAGAGTATTGAGGACGGCTTGCTTGGCAAGTTCAATCAGTCTCAGGATGACTTGATTAAGTCTATTCCGGCTATCGTAGAAAAGGCTTTGGAGCCGATTACTGACAAGATTGAAAAGTCTTTGGACGGTATGCGACAGGCAATTATCGCTTTTGGAAACTCTGCTCCAGAGTTTAAGAGTGCTGGTCTGAGCAAGGCTATTATCGAAAAGAGCATTGAACAGGGTGGCGGTGCTAAGGATGAGGACAACAAAACAGTTCTGAGCATTTCGAGAGACCGTGCGGTTGTTCGTGAGTTGATTGCTAAATCAATTGACGAGGAAGCCGACCCCGAAATCCAGAAGTCTTTGCGCGACAATACAACTGCCTATTTGCTTGACCCGATTGGTGGGGACATAGGTAAAGATGCAGCCTTGTATATGTATAACAAGAAGAACGTCCGTCTCGTGAAATAATTTCGTACGAAACTTTAAAATAAATATACGAAAATGGATTTATTCAATTACAATGGAACGGAAGCTACAAATCCGTTGGAAAGTATGTCTTCGGATGAAATCTTGAAGGCGATGGAAGCAGGTCTGTTGACTGGTATGCAGTACAACGACCAATTGAATAACGGTGGAGGTCTGAAACCTGAATCCTTGGATTCTGTGCTGAAGAACCTTGAAAACCGTTTGGACCAGTTGGTGTTCTGGAATGAGTTGAACCGTCAGAAGATTGACAATACTGTTCATCAGTACAATCAGTTGTACAAGTATGGTCAGGAAGTGGGCATCTTCAATCAGGAAGGCGAAACTCCTACTGAGACCGACTCTGTATATCGTCGGAAGTCAATCGTTGTCAAGTTCACAGGTGTGACTGGACAGGTTACTCATCCGGGTATGATTGTCAAGACTGTCGTTGGTTCACTGTACACCAAGGAAGTTGAAAACAAGACCATCTTGCTTCAGACTATCCTTGACAAGAAAGTGATTGACGCTGACTCGGCAAAAGTTCCTGAAGAGTTCGACGGTGTATTCGCACAGCACATCGCTGGTATCAACGATATCACAGGTGGCTTGCTGGGTAAAACTTCTGAACAGGTGCTTGACGCTTACTTCGGAGACCCTGCCGTACTGAACGCAAACGGTTCTGTTCTGAATGACGCTTTGGTTGAGGACGCTGCTCAGGCAGTTGTAAACGACCGAAACGGTATCATCGACCGTATCGTTTCTTCCCCTGTCGTATTCAACAACTACGTGAAACTCTTCCACGAGTCTAAACGTGTTATTGTTGGTATGGCTGGTGGCGTTGTGGGCGCAACTATGGGTCAGTCGGTAAACGACATCACCACTCAGTTTGGTAAGGTGAACATCAAAGCGGACAAATACTTCGACTTCAACCAGCCGATTAAGTTGGGTCGTGGTAAGACTTCTGACAAGGCTCCGAACGCTCCTATTAAGGATGTTACGACTCCTGTCGCTGTTGCCGTTGACGCGAAGGGAATGTTTGGTTCCGTTCACGCTGGTAACTACTTCTATGCTGTTACAGCAAAGAACCGTTACGGAGAGTCTGAACCCGTTTTGCTGAACGACGCTGAACAGGCTGTTGGCGCAACTCAGTCTGTGACTCTGAAGTTTGCTGGTGCAAACTCTTCGGCTTATCCTGAAACCTGTTATGTCATCTATCGTACCGAAGCAAATCCGGTCGACAAAGGCATCGCTGATTTCTACCCTATCTTCGAAGTTAGCAAGACTGAACTTGCTGCTGGTTGGGACGGTGCTAATCCGGGAGAGGTTCATGACCGCAACCGTTGGATTGCCGGAACCAAGTCTGCTCTCGTTTACTTCAACGGAAGTGAAATGATTGAGTATCTGGAACTGGGTGGAACCATGAAACTGGATTACGCTATTGTTGGTCCGAGACGTTCATTCTCTGTATTGAACTACGGAACTCCGGTAGAGTATATGCCTGGAAAGATTGCTCGTATTATCAACATCGGTAAGATTGGTCTGCCGACTACCTAATAACGAGGACAATTACGTTATAATGATGGGGATGGGGTGTATGTCCCATCCCCATTAATTTTATAATCATAAATAAATTCAAAGAATTATGAAACTGTTTAACAGAAAAGCGGGAAACAAAACCATCAATTACAATGGTAAGAACGTGAAGTTCGTGAATTGTGTTGCTGAGGTCGAAGACGACTTTGGTAAGGAAGTCCTCAAGTTAGGAATTCCCGACCTGTACGAACACGGCAAACAGCCTGTATTCGAAACCCCGAAAGAGGTTCAGATGAAGTCAGACTTCAAAGACCGTGAAGAGTGGTACAAGAAAGAGATTGCTCGCCTGACAAATGTCAATACAGCGAACAAAAAGAAGATTGAGGAACTTGAGCAAGAGGTTGAAAACTGGAAGAACGAATACAATCGTGAACACGAGGCTCGTATTCAACTCGCTGCGGGAACCGTTCCCCCAGCCGAGACAGTTACACCCCCTGCGCCTGAAACTATCGTAGAGAACCCAACAGAGGGTACAGGCGAGGAAACTCAAGGAGACGCTGACCCCGAAGTAACAGGTGGCGAAGGTGGTGAGGAAACTCCTACTCCGGAAGAGGAAGAGGCTGCTCTCCGCAAGGAATTGGGTGCAATGAAGAAAGATGAACTGATTGCTTTTGGTCAAGAGGGTGGTATTGACATGACCGCTATCGCTGAAAAGACCAAAGCCGAAATCATCGAATTTTTGGTAAACGCTTCTAAAGAGTAATGCGAGATGGGACAACTTGTTTTGACAATGAAGTATAGAAAGAACACGGGGATGATATTTAATCCCACGGAGATTTTTTCTTTGTACCTGTATGGGATAACCATACAGGGAGGCGACGGGACTTCTTTCAGCAGTGAAAGTATGCGGTTCTATATACAGGCTGCTCAAAGAGAGGTTGAGAACTTCTTCAACCTGAAACTGATGCGCCAGTTCATTGACCAAGAGAAGTTGACATTTTACCGAGCCGACTATTGGCAGAGTTTCCCTATTCTGTTCACGAACTATCCCGTCAACAAACCGATATCGTTGACGGGACGGTTCAACAATCTTGAGCAAATTTCCTATCCGACACAATGGCTGACAACTCACCAGAACAGTTATGGTCTATATAAGCGAAGAGTTTCAATCGTTCCTACGGGTTCGGCTGTTGCTACTGCCAATGCTGAGGTCATTTTGAGTGGTCTGACAACCCAATTAGGAAGTCAGCACTTCAGGATGATTCCGGACTATTGGGACTTCCAGTATATTACAGGCTTCGACCTCGACCATATGCCTATGGACCTAATCAATCTGACGGGGAAATTGGCTACGTTCGGACCACTTGGAATTGCTGGTGACTTGATATTGGGTGCGGGTATCGCTAATCAATCAATTGGGGTAGATGGTTTAAGCCAGTCGATTGGTTCGACGAGTTCCCCCACTAATGCCGGATATGGAGCTCGTATTCTTCAGTATTCTCGTGAAATTAAAGAAACTGTTTCTCGTATTAAATTGATATATGACGAAATTAAATCAGTTGTAATATAATGGAGAATTTTGTTTATATATATGCGCTTGAATTTCCGTTTGGAAATATACGATACGTTGGAAAATCAAAGAATCCAAATCGTAGGTTCAAACGGCATATTCAGGACGCAAGAAAATATTCAAAAAGTCATAAGTTGGCATGGATACGTTCTTTGTTAAATATTGGCAAACTTCCATTTTTGTATATTATTGATAAAGTTCCAGAAAATGAATGGGAATATTGGGAACAGTATTATATTCGTGAATGTGAGTTAATTGGATTTAAATTGACGAATGGAACTGTGGGAGGTGATGGAAATCATAATCCTTCGGCAGAGGTTCGAGAAAAAATTTCTTCTTCTTTGAAGAGTTATTTTTCTGAAAATAATGTTTGGAATAAGGGGACAGTTGGGATATCTTCTGGATATCCAAAAGGTAAGAAACGTTCAATTCAAGATTCCTTTTTAAATTCAGAAAGAAAGAGAAACCTTGCTAAGGTTCAGAAACCTTGGAATTTTGGAAAAAGAATGAGTAATGAGCAACGTGAGAAGCTGAGAAAGGCTCGTTCCGGAATAGCAGCTTTTCGTACAGAAATCATTCAATATGATTTAAATGGAAATAAACTTTGCGAATGGGAAAGTATGAGAAGTGCAATTAAAACTCTTGGTTTAAGCAGAAAAACATTGAAGAAGTGTTTAATAGGGCATTTCCCAAATGATGGAAAATTTATTTGGAAATATAAGGAGGGTAAATATGAATAATAGACCAATCACTCAGGCTCCCGAGCAGTCCTTATATGGGCAACCGCAAGTTTCATTTAGACCGAATGACTTCAATTCAGTTATTTGGGCGCACGGATATGATATAATCTGTGAAAAGGCAATACGCTGTCCATGTCAGGGAAACTCGGGCAGTCCGTTACCTGATTGTCAGAACTGTCACGGCTTTGGATACTTCTTCGTAAATCCGAGGAGAACCAAAGCACTTGTAACAGGTCTGAACAGGAATACACAGTACGTTCAATGGGCTCCGGAATTGATGGGTACGGCTGCGATAACCGTTCGGGATGAAGATAAAGACTTCCTTTCCTACTTTGATAGAGTGACGGTAGAGGATGAATATGCTTCGTTTACGGAAATGTTGGTGGCGAGGGAGATGATAGGTGACGAGGTTGCTGTTTTTCTCTCTTATGCCCCAATAGAGGATGGTATCGTGGCAGTGTACACCTTTAAGGATTCCGAGTCCCCGTTAATCAAGTTAGACCCATCAGTCTATGAGATAGTTCCCGAGAACCCGTATTGCTTGAGATTTGCTCCTGGGAACGTTCCTCCAGAGACAGGTGTTTCAGTCCTGTACAAACACAGGGTGGAATACCACATCATTGATATGCCTCACGAAATCCGAGCCTCGTTAGGTAAGGATAAGAAGAGCGGACAGTTTCAAATCCTCAAGATGCCGATACAGGGTGTGGGACGGAGAACTCACCTAATAGACATGCAGCGTCCTAATTACGATGGAAGTGGAATAATATATAACGACGACAATGATTCCGATACACGTTGATTTGAGTGAAATCGTAGCGGAGTTTGCTCTTACAGGTTCGCAGGCTCAGGAACTCGGTGGCGAGATTATCAATCGGGTGGTGACTGAGTATGTAAACAAGTGGGAGAACCTTGTCAATAGAGAGTTAAAGAAGACCCGAAAACTGTATAAGAATGCCATGTACGTTGATAGGGTGAGTCCGACGGAAGTGGTGTTTGGGCTTGCTCCCGGACAGGACGGGTTGGCTTTGGCTCTTGAAGAGGGGAAGGCTCCCTTTGACATGAAGCCAGGATTTTCCAACTCCTCAAAGAAGAAGACATCTGCGAGTGGGGGTTGGTATCTGACAATTCCGTTTCGGTACGCTACTCCTGATGCTGTGGCGGAATCAATGGTGTTTCAAAATCGGCTGCCGAAAGAGATTTACGATATTGCTAAGAGTAACGGTGGACAGCCTGTAAAGAAGAATCAGCTTCCTATACAGTACGCACAACTCGGGCAGCGTAAACCTATTCAAACAGCCGAAGGAATCATTCCGGCTTATACTCACAAAGCACCTCAATATCAAGGACTTGTACGAATTGATATCGCTTCTACTGATAAGGAGAATCGTGAGGGATACTTCACATTCCGAAGAGTGAGTGATAAGAGCGACCCGTTAAGTTGGATAAATCCGGGATTTGAACCTCGGAAGTTCATGGACAGGGCACTCGACGAGGCACAGGTGTTTGAGGTTGCTGACATGGCGATTGATGAATTTTTAAATCAATTATAAAGATGATTTTAATTTCGAGAATAAAACAGATAGTCGATGGGTTGCTTCAGTACATTCAGTATGATTACGAAAGTGTGCCGGAGCATGAGACCTTCCTCTACCATATGTTCTATGGGACGAGGGACGGCTCTTTTGACTTCTATGAGCAAGCAAAGAAACTGTTCCTGAGAACTAATACGAGTCCCCGAAAGATACAGGTAAAGATGGAGTATCCGAAGGATAAAAGTCATCTTCCCTGTATTATCGTAAGGGAGCCAGGACGTTCTACGGATAAGCCAGCACCGCTTGGCGGTTATGGTGCACCCGTATTAGACACGTTTGGTGGGACTGAATATGAACGTGAGGGGTTCCGTCAACCAGCCTTGTCGAAGATTGATTTGATGTGCTTCAGTGAGAATATGCTTGAATCAATTCTGATGGGGGAGGTTATATATGCGTTGCTCATTGGAGCCAGAAATACATTTGAAGAGGAGTTTGCTTACTTCGATTTCAGCACGAATGAATTGATAGCGGAAAACGCTTTGTTTCCACAGCCGATATTGGTCAAGAACGTATCAATAGAGGTCGAGGACATTGGTGATTATGCTTCTATCATTCGACCTGAAATTGTGAGGAGATTTATCATTGAGAATGCGATACCTGTTGGGTCAGACCCAGGATGGGTTCCGCCTCCTTTGGACAAATATTTTGAATTTTCAAATCCGTATGTATGGCTGGATTCACTGTTAGCAACAGGTGAGAACACTATCTATTCGAATACTGATTGGGTGTTATCAGTTGGTGACGAACTGTTCAAGTTTGGTTCGGGATATGTATGGCTTGATGAGATGAACAACAAAGGTGAACAGGAGATTGAAGCGAAGACCCCTTAGAGATTGGAGTAGTATTTCTCCCTAATTATTTGTATCTTTGTTGGTGATATAATTTAGTTTAATTTATAAAATCGTTTGTTATTATGGCAAAGGCAGCATGGTTGACCGTCAATCCCGCTTCGGGAAACGGTAATGCGACAGTTCAGAACACGGGTACAGTTCACACAGGTCGTGAACAACGTGAGACGACTGTAACAGGTGTGGCGGTTGGAGTTTCGCCGAATAAAACTTACAAGGTTATCCAGAAAGGAAAACCTGAGTTCGTTTCATTTACGAATGGAGCAGAAACAACTGTTGGAAAAGCAGGTGGAACTCTGACGATTACAGGTAAAACCAACTCTTCGAAGTTGAACTTCGAATTGGTTGACCTTGAGACTCGTGCGGTGGTTGAAGGAGGTCTTAAATTGACTCTTCCTTCGAAGTACACCGCTGGTGGAGTAGAAACCACCAATAATGTGGCTATCACTGGCGACCCTGGAGCACAGCAGGAGTTTGAGTTCAGTATCACTTTCACTGGAATTGCAGCAAATACGACAATTGACGAATTGACTGCAGCAATGAAAGTAACGACCGCTGGAGGTCAGTCGGCTCAGATTCAAATCAAGCAATCTGCTGGCGACCCTGTATTCTCATTCGGTCAGGAGACAATCACTCTTGAAGCCAGTGGTGCTGCCGTATCTCAGACTATCGTTTCTAATACTTCTTGGGAATTGTCCTAACACGTTTAGAAATAATGGGAAAGAAACGGTTAAAGAAAAGCAAAGTAGAGGCACAGCCGTCAGTCATGACGGCTGCTGTCCCTCTTTCAGTTGAAACGAATGAGGGGTTCGACAGGAGAATGACTGTAACAGGTAAAATCACCGAAGGGACTATCCCCTTGACATCTTCCTTTACGATTACTCAACTGGGTCTTCGGGAACCGTTCATTCCTTTTGATAGTGACGAGCCGTTCCAGGATAGTACTGGGGAGGACTTTGGTGTATTGAAAGAATAACCATTAAAATAAAAAGATATGGCGTACAAATCGAAATTTACAGGAGCAAAGGTCGACGAACTGCTGACAGCGGTTCAGACTCAGCAAGACAATCCGTCAAGCATTTTGAACAATCTGACGGAAAAGAACATTCTTGATAAACTCACTGGGCAAGGAATTATCGACAAGATTAATTCCGTATCAGGAAATATCGTTTTCAAGAAATATGTAGATTGCCAGTCAGGTGCTGGAAAAACTTCTTAATCATGGCAAATAATCCGTATGCGACATCGAAACAGGCTGCCGACAGCGTTGGGATAACTCCTGGCGATATTGGCGTGGCTGCTAACGATTACGTCCGCAAGAAGGAACTTATCGCGACCAATAAATTTGACGCTGATTCTTTGGCTTCCTACGGAAATAATGACTATGTGATGTTGAAAGACATTGCGAAGGGTGCGTTCCAAGTTACTCTTTCAGTTAATTCCGATGTCACAAGCCGAGGAACGGTTCAAATCAATAATGGTGCTGCGGGAGCGACAGCAACAGCGGAAGTGAACGTTGGAGACCAAGTTACTGCGAAATGTAACTTGTTGAAGAGTGGTGACGTATTTGACGGATGGTACAGTGGTTCATCTAAGGTGAGTTCGAATGCGACCTATACATTTACGGCTCAGGAAGCAGTGAGTCTGGTTGCTAAGATTAATTATCTTGATGTTACACCGACCTCGTTGGATTACGACGCTGCTGGTGGAATTAAGACATTCCAAGTCAGCACGAATGTGCCTTGGACTGTTAGTTAGTAACTATTTAAAAAGAATTTAAGGTATGGCGAAAGATTCTTGGTTGACAGTAAATCCTATGGCGGGAGAGGGAAACGCTACTCTGACGAATTCAGGCACAATCTATAAAGGACGCTTGGAACGCCAGACAGTCGTTACCGCTGTCGTCAAAGGAATTGAAGCGGCAAAATCGTACCAAGTAAAGCAAGAGCCAACTGCCGAATATATCACTCTGGACCAAACGTCGTTTGACGTGGGGGAAGGTGCTTCGACGATAACTGTTTCTGGAAAGAGCAACTCACCGAAGATAACCTTTTCCCTTGGGACAGGGAATGATATCCCTATTGTTCTTCCTGTGAATTATACCGCTAATGGCTTATTGACTGTGAACGGGACGTCAATTCCTGACGACCCAGGAGCGGTTGATGAGTTCGTCTTTTCAATGCAAATTCCAATCCCAAAGAATACTGTGGGGAAACGTACAGGAAAAGTTTCTGTAACGGGTTCAACATCTTCAGTGACTGGAACAGTAACTATCACGCAAGCCACATCGACTTGGACTGTTACTTATTCGAAAGGTGATTATATCAACACTATCAATAAGATGTCTGAGAAGATTAACTGGGGTGGGACAGCAACTGCGGTGGCTACATTGTTAGCGAATACGGCTCAATATACATATTTCTTCACAGGATGGTATGAGGGTGACACGAAAATATCGTCCGACCTTTCATTGAGCGTATCTAATATCACAGCGAACAGAACATTCACGGCAATTGGTGCTCGGACGCTTAACAGATACACCCTTTCATTCACCATCACGCCCACTGGAGCGGGAACGGTATCTGGAGGAGGAACTTATGACTATGGTTCATCTGTTAAGTCAACTGCGACTCCTGCGACTGGGTACAATTTCACGAAGTGGGTTGACGAAACAGATGGTGAGTCAACGACCAACCCGTATCCGGGATGGGAAATCACGAAGAACCGTACAATTCAAGCGGTCTTCACTATTAAGAGTTATTCAATCACATTGGCTGCACAATTCCGTATTGCTGAGACAGGTGACTTCACGGGTGGTACGACGGGAGGAACTGTTTCCGGAGGCGGTACAGTTACTCACGGGACATCTGTTACAGCCAAAGCCACTCCCGCCACTGGGTACAGTTTCGCTGGTTGGTATGAGGGTTCGAATAAGGTATCAGACAGTGCTTCCTATACGTTCAGCGCAACAGGCAATCGCAGCCTGACAGCGAGATTCCAACGTCAATGGTTCACCGTAACATTCACAGCAGGAACGGGTGGCTCTGTTGCTCCTACTTCGGCTCGTGTTGAATATGGTGGAGAGGCTTCTTCTACTGCGACGGCAGCAACTGGATACACGTTCAGTGGTTGGAGTAACGGTGTGAAGACAGCGAAATTGACTGTTACGAATGTCACGGCAAATGAGACCTATACGGCTGAATATACGACGAACACTTATACCGTGACTTATGTCAAGGGAACAGGTATCGCGACAATCAGCAAAACTTCTGAAACAGTAAGTTGGGGAGCAAATGCAACAGGATGTACTGCGACAGTAACGACGGGATATACATTTGATGGGTGGTATAATGGCGCAACCCGTGTATCAACTTCATTGACGTATGCTCCGACCGCTGTTGAGTCTAATCTGACTCTTACAGCCAAAGCAAACATCAACTCTTATACAGTTAGTCCTTCGGCTTACTACCGAACCACAGACGGCACAGGAAACTATACAGCCGGAACGACTGGTGGTACTGTTTCAGGTGGTGGAAGTGTAAATCATGGTGGAAGTATCACGGTAACGGCTTCGGCTGCTGCGGGATACAAGTTCGACGGATGGTATTCGGCTGGTGCGAGCGGTGGTACGTTGTTGAGTAGTTCTGCTTCCTACGCAATTTCGGGAGTAACGGCTTCGATGACTGTATATGCAAGGTTCACGAGAATCTATTATACTATCACATATTCGGCTGGTGATTACGTGGCAAGTTTGAGTAGAACGACAGAACGTGTGGCTCACGGAGCAAATGCGGCTGGTTCAACGATGACTGTAAACGGAACGACGGCTCAATACTCTTATGGTGTTGATGGATGGTATAGCGGTTCAACGAGGGTGACTTCTTCTGCGACTTATGCTCCTACGGGTGTAACTGCTAATGCAACGTACACAGCGAAAGGAACGAGAAGCCTGAGAAGTTATACGGTAACTTACAATAAGGGAAGTTATATTTCCTCAGTGAGTCGTGCGAGTGAATCTGTAAGTTATGGTTCGAATGCTGCTGGTTCTACTGCAACGGTAATGGCGAGCAATGCTCAATATACATACGGATTCGACGGTTGGTACAATGGTTCTACCAGAGTTTCAACATCGGTAACGTATGCTCCGACAAACATTACAGGTGCAGTGACTCTTGAGGCTCGTGGTACGAGAACTACCAAGTCATATACAATTTCAGTCAGTCTTGACAGTTCTGCTGCGGGACGTGGTTCTGTATCTGGCGGTGGCTCTTATGCTTATGGTGCTTCAGCAACGGTGAAATGTACTAAGACCAACAGTCAAGATGTATTTGACGGATGGTACGAGGGCAGTACCCGTGTCAGAACGAGTCTGTCGTACACGTTCACAGTAACAGGTGCGAGAACATTGGTAGCGAAGATTCTGTATCTTGACGTCACTCCTACCAGTTTGTCCTATGGGGCAACAGGTGGTTCTCAGACATTCAAGATTACGACCAACACTACTTGGAAGATTTCTTAATGAGTTTGGGCAGGAGTTTCGGCTCCTGCCCTTCCTCAAAAAGATTTGTGATTATTGATGTTTTGGAAAAATTTTATACCTTTATTCCGAAATAAATTCGTAAACTCTTTAATAATGATAATATGGCAACGAGTGTCTATTTTAATGGAAAATTGAGAACTCTTCCTGGTGTGTATTCTACAATCACGTCGGGCGAGAGTAGTGCTTCCCGAAATTTGGACTATGGAACCGTGCTCTTGATTGACACAGGTGTTTATGGTGCTGGCTTCGGTGGTGGTTCTGGTGTGAACGGAACTGACAAGCAAGGCAAGGACGCTGTCTACGAGTTCGAAACATTATCGGATTTCCGGGATTTCGTGAAAGGCGGAATGTTCTGGAAATGTGCAGAGGCTCTGTTTACCCCCGACCCGTATAATGCGGATGCGGTTGGTATCAGCAAGTTACTGTATGCCCGTGCATGTACGACAACTCCGGCAACGATGACTTTCGCTCCTACGGGTGGTGGGTCGAAAGGTGGTACGCTGGTAGTGAAAACTATCGACGAGGGATTGAACGCTAATGGCGACCTCGAGGGCGATATCCTGAAAACGGGTTATGCCTTCACAGTGGAAGCCGGAACGGAAGACCCGAATGCTTTCGTAATCAAGTTCTGGCGAGGAACCTTTACAGGACTTTACAAAGACCCCATCACGGGTGTTGAATTGTCCTACGATGAACTGACAGTTGAACAGGCTGAACCGTATCTTCTGTGTCAGACTCCTGAATGTACCAATATGGCTGAAGTCATTTCTTGGTGCCAGACTGATGAGAATTTCGGTGCTCGCTTCATTCTTGATGATTCAAGCAAGATTACAGGTGACGGAACGGTTGATGCTTCCGACATTACGGATAACGCAGGATATCAGGTTGCGACAGGTGGTACGGAACAGTACAAACCGACTGACCTCGATGACCTGTTGGCTCAAATCACCGATGTTGAATATAACATCGTATTCACTGACCAAATCGGTGCTTCGGGTGCTGGTGCTACGAATAACAAGGTTATCGCACACCGCAACACTCAGGCGAAGTTCGATAAATTCGTGTACGTTGGGGCATACGACTCGAAAGTGAAGTTCAACGACTCACTGGGTATGGCGAAACAGTTCAACAATGCATACGTGGTTTGCGTTCATGGTGGTATCGGTACTGCGAGCGACTTCGTTGCTTCAAAGGTACGTTGGTGGGGTGTATTCTACAATCTGTGTCAGGTCATTGGACGTGTCAGCGGAAAGCCTCCCTATATCCCCGTAACCAACAAGACAATCGGTGGTGACAAACTTCAACACATTCCTGATGAGAAGGAAATGAAAAAGGCTGTCAAGGCTGGTTTGGTTGTGGTTTATCCGAACCCGTATCTCGGTCGTTTCGTGGTCTTACAGGGTGTTACAACTTTGCAAGATAACAAAACATTATTCAACAAGAAAGGTCTCTCATTCAGCATCCAGTTCATGCGTGTTATCGCACAGTTGAACAAAGAGTGCGTGGTGAATGCGGAAATCGACCTGTTAGGCGATGAAAACGGTGTGAACTTGAATACCTTGTCAAAAGGTGCTCTTGAGACTTGGACAATCAATTTCTTGCAATCACATGTGGCAACCGCTAATCAAGACAACTTGATACAGCGTTTCCAGAATGTAGTTGCAACCCGAATTGAGGACTACTACGATGTCACCTATGAGGTGGTGGTGAACAGCGAAATCACTAAGATTTTCTTCACTGGATTCTTACTTAAAAATTAAAAGATATGGCAAGAGGAAGAGTTTTTACAGCACCGAAAGCGTTTATCAAAATAGATAACGAGGTTGCAGGATACGTCCGCAACCTGACTTTCTCCGAGAACGTACAGCGTGCAAATGTACAGGGACTCGGCAGCCTGACTTATCAGGAGGCTCCCCCTGTGGTTTACACTTGTCAATGGAGTGTTTCCCAATACTTCATCTCGTTCAATACTCCGATTATGAAGAAGATGCTGAAGAAGTTCGGAAGCATAGCGGAGATTAAGAACAGTTTGGTTCTGGGTGACATTGCGTTCGACATCACGGTGTATGCTAAGACGGTATCAAGCGAAGACGCTGCGACGAAACTTGTTACCGAAGTTGATAACACGGGTGAAACCATTGCTCGTCTCCAAGGCTGTCTGCTGAACACACAATCGTTCAGCGTTCAAGAGGCTGGTCTTGCGGGAACCGACATTAGTGGTATTTATCTTGAACCAATCAGCATGGCAGGGTAATCCTGCCTTGCTTTAAATAAGAAACGATTATGATTAAAGATGAAGTAACAATTGAAATCAAGGGTCACAGTTACCCTGTGAAGTTCCCCACAGTGGGACAGTTCTATCAGATTGAGGCGATGAAGCAAAGCCTGTCAAGAGGCTTCTACAACTCGATGGTCATGAGTCCTTCTGTTCAGGCTCAACACGCTTTGGACATGATTGACATTGAAGCAGCCGTTGCGGTTCTTTGTCCTAAACTGATAGAGGAATTGAAAGTGAAGAACTTTTCGGAACTTGACGTCAGGGATTATAAACTTATCCGCGATGAATACTTCAAGACTGTTGCTCCGTTCTTCAAAGAAATTACTGAACTGCTTAAAGGCGAAGAAAGTGATGACGTAAAGAAAGAGGAGTAACATGAGACGTTCTGAACTGATACAGGGTGTGGTCAGTTGGAATAATAGATTCCCGTTGGACAGGTGGTGGCGAATAAAGCATAATGTTTCATTTATGTCCCCTGAACATCGGGAATCTTCTTTTATATATCAACTCCTTGAGTTCGAGGAAGACAAGTTATATCTAAAAGAGTTTCAGGCTGAACACGAGAAGAATAAAGATAAGTACATTCCCGGAATAGGGGATATCTTTAAGGCTCCGACAACGATTGAGGACTTCTCTACTGAGGCTGAAAGAGAAATTGAAGAAATGCTTAAATTAGAACAAAATGGCGGAAGACAAGAGAATACGGGTATCGGCTGATGCGTCACCGCTTCAGGAACTCAGACAGAACGCCCAAGCCTTGTGGAACGACTTCAACAAAATGGAAAGCGAGTTCAAAAACATCGCGGAACAAACGGTTGGAGTCATCCAAAAGCAAATCGACCTGTTAAAGGAGCGAAACGCTCTCGCAGGGGGAATGCAAGGTGGGCTTCCTAATGATACCCCGACTGAAAGAAGACCGACGCTTATAGACCCTTATACGGGACGACCTTTAAGCGGTGGAGGCGGTGCGGTTGCTCCGGGAACCTTTGGTCGTGCTTTGAATACTCAATTGACTGAACGCCAGCAAACGACTCTCGATAAAATACTGTCAGAAGTTGTACGGATAGCAGACTTGATGGAAAAGACCCAGAGGGATGACACTAATGGAGTCTTGCCAACAGGCAGCGGTGGGGAACCCCCACAGCCTCCTGCACCCGAAACTTCTGATGTGCCTACTCCTGGGCAGGGAAGCGGTTCTGGAATGTTTGGTAAAGGGTTCAAGATGCCTACGAGCATGAGTGGATTGATGGGAATGCTTCCTTTTGGTGCGCTCATCATGGGTATTGGTACGATATTGGGTCAGCAAGCGAAATATGAGTCTGCTCAGTACGGTGCTGAAAATGAATTCCAGCGTCGGAATAACAGGGGGAATCATTGGCTGCTGAATATGCTGACATTCGGTATATCCGGAGCCGAAGCCGAAAAGAAGGAAGTTGGTCGTATGGCGGCAACCCAGAACGATAGAGCGTTGGGGGATTATTCTGCTTTGCATAACATTTCCTATCGTGAAGCGTTGGGAAGTCAATTCGTTGATTCATTTGGTGATAATGTTGATTATGTTACAGGTGGGAACACTACGTATCATGATTATAAGATGGCGACTGACTGGTCATACAGACAGAAGCAATCACAACCGAAGAAAGAGGGTGAGCTTGACTTGTCAGGACTTGCCTTCCCTAAATCGCAGTCAGATGCAGAGGCTTGGAAAGAATGGGAATACGGTCAAAAGAAACAGCAATTAAGAAGTGCCGACAAGGCTGGTTTGGTAACTGATAAAGATGAACTTCCTACATGGGCTTCACGGACGTTGGGCTTGAATATGACAGACTATCTGTCTCAGGTTACAACTCTTCAAAAGGCTGGAGTCTATGAACGGAACACTTCTCTTCATGATGTGAACCAACTGTTAATGGCTGGAAAGATTCGAGGACTGTCTGAAGATGACGCTGCTTCTGTATTAGCGACAACACGGTTTGACCGTTCAGGTCGTACAGGAGCCAACGTTGTACAGGCTTTCGATACCAACTTACAGGGACTCGGAAAGAGTGACCAGTACATCGCTTCGACACTTGGAGAGTACCTGCAATCATTCAATCGTATGGGAGAGAATGTTCTTAACAGGACAGGTTCACTCAATACGGCTGGCATAGTACGTTCCATGACAAGCATACAGAATGCTACTGGGATGGAGGGTCGCCAATTAGAGCGTGTACAGAACTCTTTAATGGGAAACAATGTAAGTCAAGATGACGTCAGCCAAGCGTTGCTTTTGAGAACCGCAAGAGAGGTTGCTGGTCCCGATGCTCAATTATCAGATTTACAAGCGATGATTGAACAGATGCCGGAGAAACCTGAACTTCAGCAACAGTTCTTCGAAAGAATACAGAAGATGACGGGTGGGGGTGAAATGGGTCGTCAGGTGATGAAACAAATCTTCCCTAATTTGTCAATGACTGATATTATTGACTTGGAAAAGGCAACCGGAAATGATGCGAAGAAAATATTTCAGCGTGGTCGTTCAACGGGTGCTGAATATTCTGAGGCTGACGCTCGAAGTAAGGTTGGCGATATCGCTGCTTCTACTGCTGCAACACAGAATCGGAAGATTAAGGATGGATATGAAGAAATTCTTGGTGGAAAAGGTTCTATTGCTGCGGTTGTTAAGGCATTGAAAGACGAGGGTCCGATACCTGTTACAATCGTAGCTCCTTCACCAGGAAGTGCTGGTTCAGGTACAGGGCAACAGGGTGGATTCCCTCCCTTAAATTTGACAGATGAGCAACTTCAGAAAATCAGGGAAAATGTTTCTTCAGGGGTTCAGGATGGTGTTAAAAAATCAATGAATAACATAACAATTCAATCGGAATAACTATGGCAGAAGAAAAGAAAATACCTCCGTATTCAAAAGGCTGTTTTCAAGGAATCAAAGATAGTCGCGAACCAGCGACTATCCAAGATTTCCTTGATGATTTGAAGAAGCAAGGATATCAAGAGGACTTGACTGTTGATGACTTTTTAAAGTTTTCTGACGGTCATCAAACAAATGCTGAGGTGATTGTTGATACTTATTCTTCCCCGATGAGGGAGAAATATAAGAGTGAAATTAAACAGGGGAAACCTCCTGTGATTATTGTTGGGACACGGTATGCGATTCCAAACAAACAAATAACAGCAGAACTCCAAGAAATTTTAGCATCCGATTTATTTCTTAGGCAGGATGGAGGGTTTTCTGCATTTTGGTCAGAAAAGAAAACTGAACTTGAAAGCGATAAAGATGGGTATATTGCTTGGGATGTTCCAAGAAAAGATTCGGACAGTTCAGTTCCTATAAATGATTCGAGAGCAAATCAAAAAAGAAACAGGGAAACTCCTCTTGGGTCTGGAAATGAAAATGAAGAGTATTATGTCCAATTGAAATCTTTGAATGTCAGAGTTTGGGTTTATTCTCATGCTCTTGGAAAGGTGTACGATATTAGTTCTTGGATACGGACTTGCTCAACGAACAAAGATATGTCAATGGGGACATTTTCTATAGAACTCGTTCCAACTGATACGCTTACAATACAGACGTTTGGTGAAGACTTTGCTAACCATTTCAATATTACGGATAAGCGAGGAAGTATTAATCGAGATTGGTTTTCAAAGTTTATCCAGTATAATGATATGGTTTTCATTCGATTTGAAAAATTAAAAGCTGAAAAGTACGAAGACCAAGGGAAAATGAAATCAAGTTCTCACATTATTGAGCCATCGGAATTGAACAATAAACTGATATGGGATATGATGGGGTTGGTTGATACTGTTGAAACGAGTGTCGATTCTGAAAACACAGACTATTCTGTAAATATTTCCGGAAGAGATTTGACGAAGCTCCTTGTCGAGGATGGTTCCTACTTTATTCCTTTGAAATTTGTAGAGGGAAGTCCGGACAGGTGGTTCTATGGGGGGGATCCTGAATCATCGTGGTTCAAGCGTAACATGGTAACAGGTTCTTATGACTATTATTTCGCTTACGAGTTCCAGCAGATTGATTTAGTTTCCGCATTTATTATTGACCATCTGTCTAATATTGGGATTATTCCAGATAGCATATTTTCTCATTGCGCAATTAGACCAGAGGCTCGAGGTGTATGGAAGATGATTAAAATGTTTGTTGATTCTCAGTTGTCTGATAGAAGAATTGTTGACCGTTCTTTAACAAATCCAGAGGGGACATTGATGGATTTTTTCAATAAAATTTGCCAGCAGCCATTTGTTGAATTTTGGGGAGATACTTGGGGTAGTGAATATGATTTTGTTGCAAGGCAACCCCCTTTTACAAAGGAAGCAATTTCGTCGGTTGTGAAGAAAGGTGAATATATAGGAATTGAACCAAAAGATTTGTTGTCGTATTCTTTGGGATATGATAATAGGGTTTATTCTTGGTATAGGCTTATGCCTCAGAACGCATTGACAGGTAGTTCACAGTTTTCCTCATTGGCGTTGGTTCCTATTATTTTTCTGAATGAGTATGTTGAGCGTTTCGGAAATAAACGGTGTATCACGAATGATATATATTTGTCTGAAAAAAGTTTGAAAGGGAAGAATGATGAAAAGAATATTAATACAATGTCTCAAGCGTTGTTGAACGATTTACTGTATGTGGTAGAGACGACTTGCTATCTCCCGTTCACTCGTAAAGGAACGATAACTATAAATGGGGACAGACGTATCAAGGTTGGTACTTTCGTTATATTAGAGAGCACGCAGGAGCTCTTCTACGTGACAGCGGTGAACAATACAATTACATTCACAAATGATGTGATTGACCGTGTTACTGTCTTGACAGTTGAGAGAGGTATGCTTTTGGAATTTATTCCTTCTTCTGCGTCAGGTATGGGGATTACTTATTTTGATGTTGTGAACATAGAAGGAATTCGGGCAGATATTCAAAAGCGAGACCCCAAACATAAAGATGATGTAATTGCCCCATCTTCAACGAAGTTTGGAGTTAATTCTGAAATTTTTGAATTTTTCTTAAAAAGAGATATGTTTAAAGATGGCAACGATTAGAGTCAAAAAGGTAGGGAAACAGGGAGTTTCCCCTGTTCGTAAGCAGGGAACGGTTCAGCAAACAACCGGATTTGGATACGTTCTAATTCCGGAAGGAGTCGACCGTGATAAGTTCGTTGACACCTGTTTTCGAACGAATAAGATATCAATCATCGATGATAGTGAAGGGAACGTCATTCACGAATGCTTTATTTCGAACGAGGCTCTCCAGAATATAACCTTTCCAAGAAAGGTTGGTGAAAAGGGGATGCCAGTGATGTGGATTGCACAGCCATTTATGAACCAACCGATGATTGTTGGAACATTTGTTTCGACAAATGGGGAAATTCCAATGAGAAGTGACCAAGAATTTTCAATTTTTCGAGAGTGGGACAAGGGTTCTCTGAACATTACAGGTAATGCAAAGAAAGGAACATTGTTTATTTCTGTGAGAGGGCAACAGTTTGGAACTCTTAAGATAAATGCACTTGGAGATGAGAACGCTCTTCTTGAGGTAGGTTCAACGGGTACAGTGAAAGTTTCCGCTAACAAGAAAGTGGAAGTAGAGGCTTTCGAAGAACTCACTGCTAAACTGATAGACCCTGTCACCGAAAATGAGTCGGGAATAAGCATCAATAATGAAGAAATGACCGTTTCTGCTACGTATGGTGAGGGGGACGATAAAAACTTCTCAAAAACGACTGTAACCGAGCAAGGGTTCGTGACCGAAACAAAAGTGGGAGAGACGCAGTATAATCATACCGTCAATGAGAATAAAGCTGAAACGACAATCTTTGATTGCACCCTACGTTTTGAGGATAAGAAAGCTACTCTGTCTCAGGGTGATGCGATGATTGAAATAAGCAATGGGAAGATGTCTATTATCAATGGGGGGACAGGGTTGAATGAACTCCTGACAAAGATTGTGGATGCTATCGCCACGCTAACAGTTTCAACGGCTGTTGGACCGAGCGGAACGCCATTGCCTCCTACGATACAGAAGACGACCGAGTTGAGTAGTTTATTGAAACAATTCTTTAATAAATAGAGTTATGCCATTACAGAAAGAAGCACTCGTGCAATCAATACTTACATTGATGACGCAAATGAGAAAAGAAACTGAGATTGATGACAGTAAGTTCGCAAACGGTCTGGCGGATGCGATTGATACGTTTGTCAAGACGGGAGAGGTTCAACCTGGAATTACTGTTTCGACCACTGGTACTGCTGCTGCTCAGACAGGAGCAACGACAAGTGTGGGGAAAATTTTGTAGCGATTTACTATATTTGTAGAAAATTTAAAAGATATGTCTGCATTAGATACAGTTATGAACATGGCGAAGTCAATCGGGGGGCAGGCTCTTGCGAGCTTGTATCCCAATGACTTCGAATGGTACATGGTTGCTTTGGAACTTGCGGATAGTAACGACAACACGATAGATTATCTGACATTTCCTATAATGCCGGATTCTATATCGAAGACAGAACCAACCCGAACTAATATCAAGAAGTCGATGGCAGGAGTAACAGTATTGTCGACCCCTTCCTATTCGCCTCAGGAAATTAACATTAAGGGAAGTTTCGGTCGCCAGTTTAAGATACTAATCAATCCGAAGCCATCGACAAAGAATAACGCAGCAAGTATGAGTACAAATGCGGGAAAATATTCTTTGTTAGATATTAAGAAAAAGGATAGTTCTATTTCAGGACTTGCGTTTTCGAGTTTCAACATGAACGTCAAGACAGGTTATGGCGTGATGAAGATACTTCAGGCGATGATAAGTAAGAGCGTTGGTCTTGACGAAAGTGGAAAGCCATTAAGACTGTACTTCTATAATATGGCACTTGGCGAGAGTTATCTCGTTTCAATTCCGCCATCAGGAGTACAGTTTTCACAGGACTTGTCGAAAAATATGGTGTGGAACTATAACATGACGATGATTGCGCTGGCTCCGTTGGAAGCCGTGTCTAACAAGAATGATAAATCCTTGTTTGATAAATTACTTCCTTCTATGATTCAGACTGGAGTGAGCGAGGTTGCGTCAGTGGTGACAGATGCTTTACAGCCTGTAACCGAAACAGTATTGGAGGGATGGTTATGAGAGACGCATTAGAGACATTTAAGAAGCAAACAGGGTACGACATTCAGTCGTTCTTTGAGTCGTTTGCGTTGTTCGCGAATTCCTACTATCCTCTGATAGTTGCATACTATACAGGTCAGGACGATATTGATATCGGGAATTCATTCGGACGGCTTGATACGCTGTTAAAACAGTCACGAGAGATTGAACCCCTGTTCACGCTCAAGGCAACAGGCTTGGCGAGAGTAGATTCATGGGAGTTGCTTGATATGTTCACGGAGTGTCAAACGAAGTTGTGGACGATAGATAATTCATCACGATGGTTGCGCTCGGCTATCATTGGACGGTACGGTATGAACGTTGCACTTCAGAGGGTTCTCAAGACTCGTGAGACGTTTGAGAATGTATCGTCACAGTTAGGTTCGAACAATCCTCAGGATGATTGGGTTGATATCGCAAGAAACAACTTGGTAGAGGAAGAGGACTACGATGCTAACAAGGGTGGAGGAATGTTCAAAATCAACATTCGTACCACAGGGAATTTCAACATTCCTAACATCGTTGATAATCTTGATTCCGAGAAGATACTCGGAAAGGATATTGACAAGAACTTCCGGTTCGAAAATGACGACTTGGCGACACTTGAATACGAGGCAGCGATAGGACAGGCACTTGACACTATCATCAATTCGTTGAAAGGTTCAATTCCGGAGTTCCCGGATTATGGGCTTCCTAACGAGGCAATCGGTAGTTCGGTGAACGCTATACAGTATCCGTCCCTGTTTAAGCATCTTGTCAATATGTTCCAAAGGGACGCTCGTTGGGTTGAGGTAAATCTTCTTGACCTGTACCGTAAAGAGGACGCAATCTTCATGAAGATACAGGCGAAGACAGTCACGAATAATTTCCTTGTAACAAATATTCAGATATGATAACGAAAGTAAATAACACAATCTCATTCCTGAAAAATCTTTGGGTCGAGACATTTTTGAATAAAACGGATAAAGTGTCAGATATTACCGACAACTCCGTTTTGAACGCTGCCGCATATGCGACGGCAAAGGTTGCGCAAAAGGCAATCAAGGACGTGGCTATCGTAGAGGCTCAAATCTTCCCAGAAACGGCTGCTGGTGATTACTTGGATAGAGCAGCCTCACTGTTTGGGGTGACGGCTCGTTACGGAGCGTTGGGCTCCTCTACGTATATCAGAGTATATGCTGAGCCAGGAACAACGTACACGGCTGGAGTGAATACCTTTGTGAGCACAAATGGTGTTCGTTTCGCCATCGAAAATTCTCTTACAGTTGGCGAGTCGGGGTATGGTTATGTAAAGGTGCGAAGCGAGGCGATAGGACTGTTTACGAATGTTGATGCGAACAGTATTACGACCGTGAACCCTATCCCGCAAGGGCACTACGAATGTACGAATGAATACTATGCTATTGGCGGTCGTGACAAGGAGAGTGATGAAATGTTCCGGAGACGTATTTTGAACCATCAGAACGTGTATGCCACAGCGACGATTGAGAAACTGACTCAAATCTTTCAGAATTTCGATAACAGAATCCTCAAGATTATGTTTGTAGGAATCATGGAAGACTCATTCATTCACATACAGTTGGCGACACAGAACGGTCAAGAACTTTCCTACGCAGAGTTGAAGACATTGCTTGAAAAAGCGACCCCCTATTTCGGTATCGGAGACATGATAGTTTCCGGGAAGTTGATGGGTATCAAGTTGGAGAACGCTACGTGGTACGAAGTTGGAGGGGAAGACGGTGTTGATTTCCGTTGTGAACTGGAGGCTGGCTATGATATGGCAACCGTTCGAAAGAATATACAGGTAGGAATGACGAAGTATCTTGACTTCCGTTTCTGGGAGCCAGGACAGCGAGTTGAGTGGGATAACCTGTTGGAAATTGTAAAGAACACAGAGGGAGTTCGTTACGTTGCGTCAGAATGGTTCAAGCCGTCAGTTGATGAGCCTGTATCAGATTTCATGCTGCCGAGGATTAAGAAATTCATCATGAGGGACTTGGAAGGAAACGTGATGTTTGACGAGTCGAAAGAGTTCTCTCCGGTGTTCTATCCCGCAAATTAGAGTTGTTTCAAGAGATAAAATGCAGTATTTTTACGGTGAATATTAAATAAGGAACGATATGGAAGATTTGGAAATAAAATTGAAAAGACAGGAGTTTTCCTCGACGGCAACCATGGGAGTCATGAGTGTCAACGGGTTGAGAATTGCTGATACGCTTGAGGACTGCCAAAGGAAACTTCCTGAGACCTGTCCCTATACTCCAAAGGGGAAGTCATGCAAGTGTCCGGAGAAGGTGTACGGAGAAACCTGTATTCCTCCAGGACGTTATAAAGTTATCTATCGGTATTCTCCGAAATTCGGAAAAGAATATCCTGCTCTTGAAGATGTGCCTCACTTCTTGGGGATACTTATTCATGCAGGAGCAAATCCCGGACATACCGAAGGATGCATTTTGACAGGCGACAGAGTTCCTGGAAGGGAACAACTGAGGAACCAATTTAACGTCACTGACAGGGTCAAGAAACTTGTCCGTGAAGCGATTAAGGCTGGGCGGAATGTTTGGATAACCATTGAATAATAAAGATATGAAAAAGATTTCGAAAGTGGCTTTTATGCTGGTGGGAATAATTCTTTTGGTTGCTTCATGCAGCCGAAAGATTTATATTCCCGTGGAGAAGACTGTTACAGTAACAGAAACAGTACGGGACACAGTCGTGCAGGTACAACTCGAGAAGGAGTATGTGAAAGTAATCACACCTGATACGACAAGCACGGTTGAAACGAAATACGCTCGTTCAACCGCAACATATCATGGGGAATCGGGTTTGCTCGAGCATGATATTGAAAACAAGCAAGACAGTATTCCGGTCAAAGTAGTGTATAAGGATAGGGAAGTTATCAAGGAAGTTCCCGCTCCGTATCCTGTCGAGGTCGAGAAGAAAGTTGAGGTTCCGAAACGTATGCCGTTACGGTGGTGGGAAAAGATATTCTTCTACGCAGGGATAGCCACTGTTGGTGGAGGAATCTTTTGGCTGATAAGAAAATTTAAGAAGTAACGATGGCGACAATAAAGTTTAAAGAATTTCCTCGAGTTGGACAGGGGTTTACGGTTCACACCCAAATGATTCCACCTGCGGGATTGGTAACGGTTCTGAGGGCAGCACGTTCTGACCAGCAGAGCCTGTTCCGCTATTCAAGGGATGGGGGTGAAACGTACACCGAGTGGATAACTTTGACGAAAGAAACTTTCAGTGAACTGGGTCGGCTTACTGACAGTTGTGATTTGGTTCTTGACTACGTGACGAAACCGTATGTCAAGACGCGAGCCTTTATTGACCCATACGCTGACCCACTATCAACTACCATTTACGATAAAACGATTTTTAAGACGTTCTTTGACAGCAACGACCCACAGGTTCTGACGTGGGCGGTAAATGTCTTAGAGAAGCTATTTGAGCCTGGAATAGTCCCAATGTATGTGAGTCGCAACAACCAAGACGACTATAATACATTCTTCCTCACGATGACCCACTATTTTGCATTCGTTGTAATCTATTCACGAAACTATCGTCAGTTGGAGAACAGCGACTTGCTTATGAAGGAATTCATCGAAGGATGGGGGTTAGTGTATGAGAATATTGATACACTTGACCAGCGTCGTTACCTGTTCAATAATTGGATTCAAGAATTCTACAAGAGAGGAACATATCAAGTCGTAGAAACGGGTGGAACGATAGAGGGTGAGTTGAGACGGTTGGTAGGCTACGAAAAGCCGAATGAGTTCATCTTCGGAGTGTTATCCCCACAGAACGTGGGTTGGTGTTTAGGGTGGAGTTCTCCTACTTGGTATGGTACGGAAACTGTTAATGCCGTGTCAAAGGGTTGGGACTATGGACCCGACTATGCCGGAGATACATTCAACGACCTGATACAGTTTGACCAAGATGAACTTCAGATGAAGCGTACAGGTGCTCCCGAGACGAATGAGATTTACACAGTTTATCCGTGGCAGATTTATACAGGGGAGGACGTTCCGGCTGAGTTTTCGGAGTCGTACACTATCGGAGTTGGACCATTGAAGGATTACCCTATACTCGGTGCGGTGAAACGAAAATTCATCGATAATATGTACGTCTTACAGCCGACAGGTGGGGGAAGAGTAGGTATATCAACCGAAGCCGATAAAAGTAAGGCGATGGAGGTCTATCCCGGAATGGACTACGAAGTGACTGTATGGGTGAAGGCATTGAGTTTGGGGAACCAGAATATTGAGTTCGGGGTGAACTGTTACGATGCGAATTTCAACCTTATCAATCAGGTGCGTATCACCGACTGGCAGGAGACAAACAGTTTCTTCACGGGTTCTCGTTATCAGAGTCCCTGTAAGGTTCCAGGAATATACTACCGATTGAGGGGTATCATCTATAATGTGCTTGAACAGAAAGACGAAAGCCTGTATTTGAATTTCGAGAACGGAAGACCGCTTCGCTTTATTGGTGATGTGAAGTATATGGCTCCTTATATCGTTCAGGACAGGGATTCAATTTCAGCAGATATTCTAATTGCCGGAATAGTTCTTAAACCGCTTGACCTCCCGTTTTCACAGGGGTATCTTGGACAGAAGAACGTGATAGCAATGTATGCCCAAATCAAGTCAGCAAGAACGAAGAACGATATCGAAGAGTTCGTGAGACGATACCTTGTATCATACAAGAATGTCGTATCGTACACGTGGCTGGATTGGGTGGTACGAACTTCCTACTTCTTGACGTTCAATGTCAAACGAGAACTTGACGGACAGCCTGTACAGGGTGCGCAAGTAGAGTTGAGTAACGGGTTTATTTCATCGACGGACGCCAATGGGTATGTTCGTTTCGAAGTGTCGATGAATGAGGTTATCCGTTATACTATCACCGCCAAGGGAATAACCCAGACTGGGGAAGTAACAATGGATAAAGACAAGACGCTTGACATCACGATGAACTTGCCTCTTGACGTAAACATTGAAATCGTTGAACCAGGATGGGGAACCGCCACAGTTGAGGGAAGCCGTTTGCCGAGAACGGAAATCACGCTTACTGCTACTCCGAGTGATGGATATACGTTTAAGAAATGGAACATTATCACAGATGCTACGGAAGACGTTCGGAACCCGACTCAATATTGGGTTGGTGACCATGACCTCGACATTCAGGCTATATTCGAGCGCAACAGCGAATTGACATTCACTCCGTCTGCGGTTGAGATACCAGCAACAGGTGGTATTCAGACAATCGTTGTTTCTGCCTCTAAGAAATGGGCACTCGACCCATTACCTGAAAATTGGGCAAAGGTTACACCGATGTCAGGTGATGAGGGTGAAACTCCGATAAGAATTGAAATTGACCAACAGGGATAAATAAATATTTGAAAATATGAGTAAGATAAACATTCACAGAGGTACGTTCTTAGAGAAAGAAGAACTCACACGGATGATAGGCTTCTTGAACGAGAAGCCTGAAGTTTCCGCAATCTTCGCTGCCTCTCTTTCCTTCGGGTTGGTATCTCCTGGAGGAAAGGCTGGTTCAGCGTTCAAAGCGACGGCTTCCACAACTCTGGGAGCGATTAACATGGTGGGAGGATATGTGATTGGCTCTGACCTGAAAGGGTATAGGGTTGACAATCAACTCGACCTCCCTGTTCCTAACGACCAGAAGTATTATTGGCTGAAAGTCGGTCCCGACTCACACAATTACGAGAATGGAACTGTTCAGGTTGATACGTCAGGAAACGTGTCAGGAACTGTCAATTTCAATGGAATCGTACGAGGTCAGAGTTCTGGCGTTCCTACCTGTATTCGTTTCGTAAAGGAAGACGGCTCACAGCCATTGAACAATCAGGTGTATCAAATCGTTGATATCATCAATAATAACAACATCGTTCTTTCAAGCGGTGTTGCGTTTCAGGCTGAGACCCAGTTACGGGTAATCGTTCTGGGAAGCGTTCCTATGGGTCGTAGGTTCACCGATGAACAGTTGGAAGGATTATATACCTTTGACACGTATAAATTAACCTTTGTAGAGGAGCCATCGGCAGGTACAATGCCTCCTAAGAATGCGAATGAGTATTATATCGCTCGTGTCCGTAATAATGGTGGTTCGGTTACAATTCTTGACGAGCGTACACAGTATTGGACGCTGGGCGGTTCAGGAGGTTCGGGTCAGACTTATACAATCACAATCAACCCAACGCCAGCCGATGCACAGGTAATCATCGATGGTGTTATCACAAACAGCGTTGAGGCAATAAACGGTCGTACATTGATTTGGTCGGTATCAAAGCCAGGATACCTAACCCAAACTGGCAACTATACCGTATCGGGAAAGAACGAGACCTTAAACATCGTGTTGGAAGTCGACCCCGACCCTGTACAGGATGTCAAGATAACCGTCAAGACAGCCAGCGGTGGTACAACTCAAGGAGCCGTTTCAATCAACAATTCAGCAACAATCGACAAGGCAGAAGAGTCAATATCCGTGCCTATGGGTACGACTGTACAGATATGCGCTCAGGCTGCTGCTGGTTACAAGTTTGCTGGATGGTTGCGTAATGGTAATGCTCACAATCAGACAGCCATTCAGGATATTGCTGCTCAGGCTGATACGGTGTACACAGCAACATTCGTTGAGGATACCGAGGAAGACTTCTGGGACTTCGAAACTAAGACTGCTGATGGAGGATACGAACTGTTTACCGTACCGACTCAAGCCGGAACTGGTGAATACGAGGGTGTAATGGTAAAAGTAAACGAAAATTCATAAAGATATGCAACTTTACTACACTACGACCACAGGGTACAATGGTGAACAGCCCAATCCCGAGCGTTCACTTGGAGGATTCAAATCCTCCACCCCTGTTGCAAATGATGACTTCAGCAACATCTTTGATGAAATATCATTGATGACAATGAAGTCTGGAAGGGATGAATATCGTGCCATCGTCCTCAGGAATGAGTTCGATACACCGTGTACGAATATTACAGTGAAGATAAGCCGTCAAGAAGGAGCGATTTGTTCCTACAAGATGGCTGTCGGTGCGATGAATGTAGTGAACAAATACAACCAGAAGTCTATGGAGAATGTCATGGCTCCTACGAATAAGCCGTTCAGGGCACAGTTTATTGACATGACCGAAGACGCTGTTTTGGAAGTAGGTGATTTAGAGGCTGGTGCGGAAATAGGGTTGTGGCTTTGCCGTCACGTTGATACCGAGATTGCCAAGAAACAGTACGATGATGTATGCGAGCCAGACCCAGCCGACCCGACGGGAAGACGTTATAAACCTGTAACGCACCCCCAACAGGAGTCAATTGATATGATTGTCGACTGGGTGTAACAACGGAGAGGGAGAAATCCCTCTCCCTAAATTAAAGATGATTATGCTATATTCTTATAATGAAACTTTGAAGATAATTTTGCGGATATACGAGTATCTGCAAATGAGGATGAAGGAACAGCCCAGAACGCTCAAGATGAATAAGCCTTTACATCGTTCTGCGGTTGTTTCTTTCATGGAAACGCTTCCCCCGACTGCGGGAGCGGACTTCATTTGGAACTTCCTCCTATTTCAATTCTATGTCTTTGTGGGTCAAGACCATGAACGCAAACCGATGCCGAGTTGGTTCATGGGGAAAGAAGCATGGAGACGTTGGAATGAATATTCTGATGAAGCAAAGTGGCATGCAAGGGATTGGGCACGTGAGAAGAAGTTGGTGAACCCTGTCAAGACAAACACTTATGAAGCGGTATCGGATGACGTGTTTCGCAGGGAACGGTTGAGAATGTCAAGAATATCGGGTCCGAATTTCTGTGAAGCGAAGTTCGGGAGTAGTCCCTACAATCCGAAGGATGAAATCTGTTATACTTGTCCGTTCGAAAAGGACTGTAAGATGTTGTTTGGAACAAAGGACGCCAGCGGGAAAAGCCTGTACGAACAAATCTCGGAAAGTGCTGAAAAGAAGAGTGCTACGGAGACACAGCAATTACAGGGTTCTCACGTTACAATAAGGGAAGTATCACGTATGACAGACTATGGCGAAGACGACTGAAAAATATCAGATATGCAACGGGTGCGGGAAACATCGGTATATCACGAACCGAACCAAGTGCCTGTGTGATGACTGTAATTATAAAAGGCTTCACAACGGGAAGTCACGATTTGAGGTACGTGCGGAAAGGAGTAAGGCAAAGAAACCTAAACTCCGACCAGCAACGGGTGAATTGGCTCTCTTTAAGGAAATATGGGCGGAGCGTCCTCACATTTGTACGCATTGTGGAAAGCGTCTCTTAGAACCGCTTAAACCGATTTATTTTAGCCACATCAAATCGAAGGGTGCTTATCCCGAGTTAAGGCTGGTAAAAAGTAACATCGAACTGACTTGCGAAGATTGCCACACGAAGTACGAATTTGGAGCGAGAAGTTCAGTTTGTAAAGACGAGTAATAATTATTAAATTTGTAACCGAAATGGATGAAAGAATAACAGGTATCCTCGTGAGGCTTTGCTTGCTGTTTGGTGCGAAGCGGTTGGCTGACCTCCTAACAGTATCAGAAGAGAATTCAGAGACCGAGGAAAAGTTTCTTGAGGCTTTCACGAGGTTCATTGAGAAACTTGAAAAGAAGTTCAACTCGAAAGTCTTTCAGTTTCACGATAGAACCAACCAAGTTCTTATCAAGTTCTATGTCATTCAATGCCGAGGCGATATGACGGTTGAGGGCGAGCCTACAATCGTGTTGAACGATTTCCCGTTGGGGTTGAAAGGTGAAAAGAATCCTGTCGTCAATTTGACGCTGGTGTACGATGACATCGAAACTCGTGATAAGGATTTAGAGGATTTGAAATTTATGATTTCTTAAAATAAAGACGATTATGACTGGATATATTTATATGGTGACTTGCTCTGAGACTAATAAAGTTTATATTGGTCAGGTTACTCATGAATATCATCGAAGATTTAATCGGCATATCCGGACGGCATTTAAAACAAAGAAACGAATAAAGGACTGTAAGTTTTATCGAGCAATTCGAAAATACGGTAAAGATTCTTTTTCTGTTGAATGCCTTGAAAAGAAACCATTTCAAAATTTAGTTGAATGCGTGAAATGGTTGGATGAAAGAGAAAAATATTGGATTTCTTTTTACGATTCCTATAAGAATGGTTATAATTCAACTTCGGGTGGTCGAAGTGGGTATGAGTTTACTGAAGAAATTCTGTATAAAATGGGCTCAGGAAATAGAGGCAAGAAACAATCTGAGGAAGAAATAGAAAAGCGTATTTCCCCATTAAGAGGAAGAAAACAGTCCACAATAGAAATAGAAAATAGAGCAGAAAAACTTCGGGGAAAGAAGAGAACTCTTGAACAGAGGAAACATATTTCTGATTCTCTCAAAGGTAGGACTGGAGTTGGAAGGAAAGCAGTTTACCAATATTTAGATGGAAAGTTGCTGAAAACTTTTGATAGTTTAACTCGGGCTGCTTTAGAAACTTCTATTGGAATTGGTAGAATAAATCGCTGTTGTTTGGGGAAGATTATAAGTGTTGATGGATTTGAATTTAGTTACAAATTAAAATAGATTTTGATATGAAAACGACTGCAAATTTTATGGTAGTTGCGGATACCGAAACAGGAGGGTTGCCTTGTAAGGCTTCTAAAGGGAAGCCAGAAAAGAAGGCTTTTTTTGATGTTCCATTGTGTGAGGTTGCGCTGGTTGCTATTGATTTAGTCAACTTGAAAATAGTTGATGAATATAGCGAAATAATTTCACCTTATAAAGATGGGTTAGAATACAGCCCAGAAGCCGAAAGAGTTCATGGTTTATCATTGAAGCATCTTACTGAAAATGGGGAAAGTGTCAAAAATGTTTATCAGTCCGTGAAATCATTTTTGACGAAGTATAAAAATCCCCGTGTGGGCACAATTTTGTGTGGACACAATTTTCAATTATTCGATATTCCGTTTTTCGAAGGACTCTTTGAGTTTCAGCAAGATAATTTATGGGAATATGTTAAATTTGTTGAAGATACAATGAAATTGGGGTGGTATCGGGCAGTAGAGCAAGAAAATTATAAACTCGGTACGTGCTGCCGACTGGAGGGTGTTGAGTTGGTAGATGCCCACCGTGCGTTGGTAGATACCCGAGCAAACGCTCAACTCATGTTGAAGTACATTGAGCACATGAGAGGCACAGGGGGTTCTTCACCTGTGGCAGCAATTTCATCTACAAGAAAAGAGTCAAGATTTAGAGAAAGATTCCAATTGGTATGATACATTTTAATGAAGATTTAAAGTTGTCGTACAAACAGTTGGACACGGTGTTCTCTACTGCGTTCAACGTGCTTGAGTCGTTACCACCTGTGGCTATCAATCAATTGGTTGGTGGCTATGGTGGTGACGTCGATGCACTGTTATCGGAAATCTTCATTCAGACGAATAATGTTCTTTCCCTAAATACCACGCTTGAAACTGAACGGCTCAACTACATTGACCAATTGGAAGAGTCAATGGATGAGACGCTGAAAGTTCAGTCGTACAACTATTTCAAGACAACTATGCTTCCTAATTTCCGTCAGGGTTGGAGAAATCTTGAATGGGGAAACATGGTGCAACTTTATCCGAACAGCGCATATCTTGCTGCTCGTTCTCACGGTAAATGCTTTGCGAGAGGCACACGGGTGCTGATGGCTGACTTTTCCGTAAAGAATATAGAGGACATCTATCCCGGAATGGAAGTGATGGGGTTAGACTTCACTCCCCGAAAGGTTCTGACACGACATATCGGTCGTGCTCAGATGTTCAGGGTTGAGCAGGAGAATGGTATGCCGTATGCCGTGAATCGAGCGCACACGATGTGCCTCTTTGACACGAAGCGGAAGAAGTATGTCGAAATAGAAATGGGACAATTCCTGAAATATCCTGTCAAGAAGCAAAGACGGTTCCAGGGGTACAGGGTGTTCTCTTACGATAAGCCTGTATTCGAGCGTGGGAATATAACGGTTGAACCTATTGGGGAAGAGTCTTATTACGGGTTTATGTGCGATGGTGACCACCTGTTTCAGTTAGAGGATGGTACAGTCGTTCACAATTCCTACGAGTTCTGTATGGCGTTTCCGCTGTGGAGATTATACAGTTACCGACGTCCGACGTTTATGCGACCTGATATTCCTGACAATAAAAACCGCCAGGAAACCTGTATTATTACGAACACGGAGAAACTGGGTAAACAGCACATCGACAAGGTGGTTGAGGAAATCCGTGTGAATGAGGCTTTGGCAGCGAAACTGAACCCTACTGGAAAGGCTTCGCTGGCAGCGACAAGTATTGAGTGCGAGAACGGGACGAAACTTCACCTCCGTGGAAAAGACGGGTTTATTCGTGGTCTTCACGTGGGGGCAGCAGTCAGCGATGACTTACCAGACGAGAGTAGTATCTATTCGCTTGAACAGCGTGAGAAGTTGAGAGACCTGTTTAAAGGTGCTATCACTCCTATCGTTGAGCCGTATGGGTATAACATCGTTGATGGTACACCGTATCAGCAAGAGGACTTGTATGCCGAATTAAAGAAAGACCCAAAGTTCCGTGTCTTTGAGTACCCAGCCATATTCCCGGACGGTCGCCTGTTGGCTCCTGACCGTTTTACGTGGGCAAAACTTATGGAGGAAAAAGCGTCTCTGGGGACGCTCGTATTCTCTCGTGAGTATTTGGTCGTACCTATTTCCGACGATAGTACAATCTTCCCTTGGGAGATATTAAAGAGGAGTACAATCGGGATGGAAAACATCAGGCTCGTAGATAACATAGAGTCGTTCCCTATCAAGTTACAGAGGGTGGTCATGGGTTGTGACTTTGCTGTTTCGGGAAATGTGGGAGCCGACTATACTTGTTATACAGTTTGGGGGAAGGATGTCCAGGGGAATTATTATCTTCTCTATATATTCCGGGAAAAGGGGTTGTCGCATAATGAACAGATACAGAAAATTGACCTCCTGAACAGGGTGTTCAAGCCAAACGAGATAGTCGTAGAAAACAACGGCTTTCAAAGTATATTGGCGGATATGTGCGTCCAGATGGGTATCAAGAATATTACACCGTTCACGACGACCTCCGGGAATAAGAAAGACCTGAGAACAGGGTGGGCATCACTTGCAGCGTTATTTGAGAGAGGTGTAATCAAGTGTCCGTATCATCCTGACACGGCTGCTAAGATTGACCAGATGTTTGGGGAGTTCAACTCAGTTGCGTTTCGCAGCGATAAGGGAACTCTTGAGAGTATCAGTGGGCACGATGATACCGTGTCCTCCTCTTTCATGGCGATTAACAAGTTGCGAGAGAGTACAGTAATGATAAAAATTGACGCAGTATAAATTGAAAAGATATGGCAAAAAAGGTTGATGCGATTCTCAGCCCGAATTTCGTGGAAGAGATGTTAAGATTGGCTTTCGCAAACAAACAGTTTGCGGAGTTGGTTGTAGATAATCTCGATTTAAGTAACTTCCCTCGAGAATTGGGAGGGTGTAAAGCGATGCTGAAAGTGTTGGCAGATACGATGAAGAAAACGGGTAATCTGGCGACATTCGGTATGGTGGAAATGACCTTCCCTAACAACGAGGAAGTTTCAAAGAAGATTGCTGAGGTCAAGGGAATTAAACTTCCAGAGGTAGAACCTATGACACGGCAATTGGAAACCTTTATTAGACGCCAGACGTTTGTTGCTACTCAGCACGAAGTGTCGGATATGTATAATGAAGGGAAGCCAGAGGAAGCGATGCTTCTTCTTGAGAAAAGAATGGCGGAAATAAACGCTTTCTCCTTGGATAAGTTCCGAGGAAAATTTGTACGGGTGTACAGGGATTTCTATCGTAACATAGGAACGGCACAAATGAAAGCCGAGGATGAAACACGTCGGGCAAAGATACCGACAGGAATATCAACGATTGACGAAATTACTGATGGGGGAATTCCTCGCCAGGATACTGTTCTCCTAATCATGCGTTCTGGTGTTGGTAAATCCACGGCTCTTAAATACTTCTCTTGGTATAATACATCAATCGCCCACAATCACTGTCTTCACTTTCAGTTAGAGGGTGGTCGTGATGAGGCGGTTGTTAAGTTTGACCAAATGTTGGCGAACACTACCTATGCGAAAATCATGAGGGGTGATGTCAGCGATGAGACCCGACAACGTATCTCAGCACTCATCAAGAGGGCACAAACGGTGAACAGTGATATTGACGTGTACGCTTCTGAAGAGATGATGGACATGACGATAGCCGACTTGGTGGCTGCGATAGAGGACTATAAGAAAGAGTATGGGTATTATCCAGACTTGGTTACGGTCGACTCTATTGACCTGTTATTGACAGGGGAAAACAAGAAGATTGACTTTGACCCGAACTTCATCAAATACAGGTTACAGAAGTGTGCCCAGCGATTAAAGGATATCGCGAAGAAATACGACTGTGCCGTAATCACAGCAACCCAGACGGGAGACGTTCCTATTGAAGTGTGGAACGACCCAACACGGGTAATCACTCGTCAGAATACAGAGGGCGACCGTACACTTATCAAGCCATTCTCGTTCGTGTTTACAGGTAACATCACAATCGAAGAGGGTAAACAGAACATGGCTCGTATCTATTGTGATAAGTTACGAAACTACCGAAACAATGGTATCATCATTCGAATCCCTACTAATTACGAGAACGGCTTCTTCTACGATATATCACGTTCAACAATCGTTGAGCAGGTGTTGGATATGTCGGCTCTTGACAGGCTTGAGAGCCGTCGCAGCCGTAAAGGTAACGGAGAAGCAGCCGTTGGGGAGAAGAAGGAGCGAGTAGAGATAGCACCAGGAGTGTACGGAACAAAGGTAGTTGTCGAGGGCGAAACGGCTGCGCAGGAGCCACAAGAGACGTTGAATAAGCGACAGACTAAACAGTCACTCAAGGAATATTTAGCAAACAAGGGTGTACAGGAAACTCCGAAGACAACGAGGAAGCCTGTACCTCGCAAGAAATAATTTCGTTATGCGGTACGATAAGGAACAGATAATCGCTGATTTCAATCTCACGCCATTTGGTTCACAGGGGTGGCTCACGAATAAGGATATGGACTGTCCTTTCTGCGGAAAAGCAGGGAAGTGGGGTATCATCTTTAACATGAATGGCGTGGCGACGTTCCACTGTTGGAAGTGTCCTCGTAAGGTATCCGTCTATGAGTTCCTCAAGAAACTCGGTAGAACAGACCTCGCGAAACGCTCCTATACAGTTAAGCCGAATGAACTTGAGAACTGTCCAAAGATAGGTGATATTCAGGGGGAGACATCAAAGTGGATGGAGGGTGATGCGGAACAGGTACAGGAAGAAGAATTAAAGCCTGTTACTCTTCCGTTACGGCTGAAACCGCTTGTGGATGATGAGTACCTGAATAATCGTGGGTTCCGACCTGAACACTATGCGGAGTTCGAGCCATCCTATACTAATACACCGTTGGAAGCGAAGTTGAAGAACTTCATCATCTTTAAGATGAAAGTCAATGGAGTGTGTGTGGCGTGGTGGGCACGCAGTAGGTATTCGAAGGAATGGCACAAAGAAAATCTTGAGGCATACAAGCGTCACGAGGCTGACTTGGTGTTACGTTACAGGAACTCCGAGAATAACTTTCAAGACCTGTTAGGGGGTTGCGATGAGTTGATAGAGGGAAGGACTGAAACGGTTATTTTGGTTGAAGGAATTTTTGATTATGTAGGCATTTCAAATCTTTTGAACTTAACAGAAAAGGATTGGCTGAAATGCTGCTTTACTTTTGGGAATTCTATTGGTCGTGGACAAATTGATATGCTTTTGAAAAAGAAAGTGAAGAATATAATTCTTTTGTACGACTATGGAACAATAAAAGAAAGTAAAGAAGCAGCCTTAAGAATGAGAGACTTGTTTGATTCAGTTTGGGTTGCAGCAATTAGAACCCCAGGAGTGGACCCTGGAAATATTTCGATTGAAGAACTTGAAGATGTTTTGAAAAATGTTGAAGACCCGTTAAATTTTTATTTGGGAAAGTTATGATTCAAAAAGGCTTCATATATTGCGTGACGTGTTTGAAGACGGGTAAACTGTACTTCGGACAAACGATTATCTCTATAAGAAGTCGTTGGAGACGGCATGTTTTTTCTACTCAAAGAGGCTCCGACCATAAGTTTCACCGAGCCATTCGAAAGTATGGCGAGGAGAACTTTACAGTCGAAGAGGTCATGACTGTTTCCGCTCCTACGAAAGAGATTCTGAAGAAGAAACTTGACTACGTTGAAATGAGGCTTATAAAGCGGTTCAACACTAAGATTGACGGGTATAATTCGACAGATGGTGGGGAAGGTTTAGTGAATCTTTCTGAAGAATCACTTGCTAAAATCAGCAAAGCCTTGAAAGGTAGAAAATTTTCGGATGAGACTTTGAAAAGAATGAGCGATGCTGCTAAATTACGAGTTGGGGAGTTGAATTCAAATTTCGGAAATCATAAACTTTCTGGAAAGAATCATCCATTATATGGAAAACATCATTCAGAAGAAACCAAAAGAAAAATATCAGAAGCGAATTTGGGAAAACCTGGATATCAAAATAATTGTAGAAAAGTATTTCAATATTCGAAGGATGGAATTTTTATTAAAGAATGGAATACTATAATTGATATCAAACGAGAACTGAAATTGAATGGGCATACTTTAAGGAAAAGACTTGAGGATGGTTTGCCTTATCGAGGATATTTATGGAAATAAAATTTGAGTAATTATGGACAAAGTAAGAGAAGAAACCTGTGAGGACAAAGGACTGCGCCACAGACAGTTTTTGACACGGCTTCAATTGGAGTATCTGACTCACAAATTACGTTCCTCTATATACCGTAATGGAACGTATGCGTCAGTCGCAGCGGATATTGCTAAGAAGAAGCGGTTGAAGATTATTGAGTTGAGTGTGAAATTCAACGTCGACAGTATATTCACTCCTGGATATAATGTGGCGGAGTTCGTCGAAAAGAATTTCTGGGGAAAGAAAGGTCTTCCAGCGTTTCAGTACAAAGACGAAGAACAGAGGAGAGTTCAGGGAAATTATGACCGTTGGTACATTCTTTACAGGGATACCAAAGTCCTGTACAAAGGGGCAATAATGGAGGTCGTAAGTAACAATCCTGCTAAGGAGGAAGTCAAAATTCGAGGCTCGAAAGGTGATTTTCTCGTTAAATATAATGACATCACAATTATAAACAATTTTGATTGGTTGTAACATTCATTTTAATCATTTACAAGTATGAAATTGAAAATCGTAAACAAGAGCACAAATGCTCTGCCGGAGTACAAAACTCCAGACAGTTCGGGTATGGACTTGCGTGCCTATCTTCCCGAGGGTTCAATCACGTTGGCTCCGATGGAGCGTAAAATCATTCCTACTGGTTTGTACATGGAAATCGAACAGGGGTACGAGGGTCAGGTGAGACCTCGAAGCGGTTGCGCTGTTAAACAGGGTCTGACCGTAATCAATGCTCCGGGAACCATTGACGCTGACTATCGTGGGGAAGTAGGTGTTCCATTGATTAACCTGTCAACAGAACCACAGACAATCGAAAATGGCGACAGAGTTGCTCAGATTGTCTTCGCTCCGTATGCGAAAGTCGAGGAAATTATCGAAGTTTCTGATGTCAGTGAAATGACTGATACAGAACGAGGTGCGGGAGGTTTTGGTCATTCCGGCAAAAAATAATTTCGATTTTTCGCGAGAAAATCAAAACTTATTCGAGATATTTACATTATATTTGTACCGAGATAAGTGATAAAACATCACTGAAAATAAAATTTTAACTAATAAAGTAAAAACGATTATGGCAAACAATGCGTTGGCACTTCGTATGAAGTACAGAAAGTTCACTGCTGAACAGTTGAACGAAATCATTGAGAATGAAAACTCAAGTGAATTGGAAGTTAAGGTTGCTCAAGAGTTCCTTGACAAGTTAGGTGGCGAAGCCGAAGAACAACCTGCAAAGGCTGCTCCCGCCAAGAAGTCCGCTCCTAAAAAGGAAGACAAAAAGGTTCCTACGAAAAAGGCTGCTCCGAAGAAAGAGGAAACCGCTGATGACGACCCAGACCCTGAGGATGGTTCGCCTGAAGCAGCAATGAAGCGTCAGAACAAACGCAACTCAACTTACCAGTCAGAAGAACAACTGACTCCGGAAGAGGAAGAACGCTTGGCAAAGGCTGAGGCAGAGTACGAAGAACGTCAGAAGAACCGCAAGACTCCGTCTAAATCAGACAAGTCTATGAAGGAAAAGAAGTCAGCGAAAGCCGACAAGACTCCTCGTGAAACAAAACGTCAGAACCTCGAAGAATCGGAAGAAATTCCGGGACTGAAAGTAGGTTCGAAAGTTACCCTGAAAGGTGAGGACGCTGTTGGTGAAATCACTCGCCTGTACAAGTCCGGAGACGGCAAAGAAAAGTGTATGGTCAAGTTCGGTGACGATAAGCCTATCAAGAAACGTGTAACAGCGTTGGAACTGGCTGAGGACGCCAAACCTGCACCTGCAAAGAAAACTCCAAAGAAGAAGTAAATGGTTGACGGGGAATCCATAGTATTGGTTAAAGGTATCTCGGGGAGTGGTAAATCTACAAGGGTTTACCTCTTCCTCGAGTTCCTCGAATCATTAGGTATGAAACTCCGCCCATACAAGTTTAAGACACTTGACGGAAAGGAAAAGGAAGTCGGAGTTTACTCCGAGGACTTCAATATGGTTTTCGTTGGGAAATTCTATGAGAATGGCGGTATCCGACGCTGGCAAGGTTACGACAGTATGACGTCGCGACTGTGCAAGGCTGAGGGTTTATCCTACTTCTTGAAGGAAACGTCTAAGGCAGGGCATGGAGTTTTGATTGATGGTGCAGGAACAACTGTATCATGGCGATTGCGTCCCTTGGATTTATGCGGAGAGAGTGAGTTTACGAACATTCTCCATGTCAGGTATGATTACCGTGACGACCAATGGGATGAGTATTGTGCTCGGATAGCATACAGGTCTGGCGAACCTCCTAAGGGGGATTGCATGTGGCGGAAGCACAGAACCTTTATGCACGACTTCGAAAAGGCTCAAAGAGAGGGAAAAGAGGTAAATGAGGCTGGCGGTTGTGTGGTTCTTCACGACCAACCGTATGACGCTCCGGTCTGGGACTTGGGTGTTCATATTTTCAATTTCTTTGGGCTGTCAGAACTATGTGAAGAGTTCGTGGCTTTCTGTGAAGCGTCGGACTACATTGAAAAGAACTCGTTTGTTGAATTTCAAAAGGATAAATGATTCATAAAGGTTACATATATTGCGTCACCTGTCTGCCCACTGGGAAACTGTACTTTGGACAGACAATTCGTTTGATTGAAGAACGTTGGAATCGGCATGTCAATGAATCATTTTCAGGAAGTAGATACAAGTTCCACCGAGCCATACGAAAGTATGGTGAGGAGAACTTTATCATTGAAGAGGTTCTGACTGTTTCCGCTCCTACTGAAGAAAGGCTCAAAGCCAAACTTGATTATATCGAGAGGCGGTTGATAAAGCGGTTCAACACTTTTAGAAATGGCTATAATATGACATTGGGAGGTGAAGGACAACTTGGAAAGGTATTTTCTGAGGAATCAAAACGAAAAATGTCAGAGGCAGCAAAGAAAAGATGCACACCTGAATTTCGGAAAAGAAAGTCTGTGTTGATGAAGAATTTGCGTCAAGATGAATCTTTTGTTCAAAAGCAATGTGAAGCATCACGAAATGCGTTGAGAAATCCTGAACTTCAGAAGAAGATGGGATTAAGTCGTAGAGGAAAGCCGTTGTCTGAAGAGCATAAGCGAAAGATTGGTCGGGCAGTAACAGGTGAGCGCAATGGTATGTATTTAAGAAAGTTTGTATATGAAAAATAAAGAAATATTTGTCCCGAAGCCAAACGAAAATTTCCCTCATTATTTATATTGGATATGTGAGCGGATGAACATTTTTTGGAAGAAATACAACGGAGACCCACAGCCTTGGACAGCCGACCCGATTTTGCAAAATTACAAATTTACTTCGGTGTATCGTTGCCTTGACCGTGTGAGTCAATACCTGTTGAGCCGTGTGATTTACAATGGTAAAGAATACGAGCCAGAGGATATGTTCTTTCGCATATTGCTTTTCAAGCATTTCAATAAGAACGAAACGTGGGATTTGTTGGAAAAGGAGTTCGGGGATATCACCTACGAAACAGGCTTGGAAAACATATCGAAGTTCTTGGATAAGGTAGTTGACAGTGGCGACACGATATACGGTAATGCATACATCGTGAATTGCTTCTTTTATCAGTATCCCCAATATAAGCACATAACAGGCATGAGCAAACATCGTGCTCACTTCCGTATCTTTGAGGACGAAATCTTTCAGAACGGACACCTGTATGACTTCTTAGAGGCGAAGACCTTTGAGGACTTGTATTGGGTTTTCAGGAATATGAAAATATACGGGGACTTCACGGCTCAGCAATATTGCATTGACCTGAATTATTCACCCCTGTTCAACTTTTCGGAAAACGATTTTGTCATCACTGGTCCAGGGTCGTTGAAAGGTATCGGCTGGACATTTGACGGAGCGTCCGGAAAGCGTTATGACTATGTGGGCACTATCAAGTGGGTTCACGACAACTTTGAAAGGCTGATGGGTGACTTCTGCGAAAAGACAGGTATGAAGTGGAACCCGTTACCGTGGGAGCCTGTTCCTACTCTTACGAATCTTCAGAACTGTTTCTGTGAAACATCGAAGTTTGCGAAGGGATTGGGAGCGTCTTTCAACAAAGGTAGAAATGAACGTATCAAGCACACCTACGAAAAGAGTCCGAAGAAGATTGAGTTCGTCTTCCCTCCAAAGTGGAATGCTGAGTTGCCCAAGCCAGGAGAATTATTAATCGATTAAATCAAGAAAGACTTATGTATTTTCAAGCAGAAAATTTGAGTAGTGCACTGGTGCTACTTTGTAAGGAGTTGATGGATAAAGGGATTGACGTTACCCGAAGAGGGTTCGAATGTCGTGAGTTCCCTGGAGCCGTCCTCATTGAGATAACTAATCCGACAGACCGCTATGTTCGTGTTCCGGAGCGTAAATGGAACAAAACATTGGGGTGGATTGAGTCCCTGTGGCTGGCTCGTGGGGATAACAGTCTTGAGATGCCTGCTTCCTACGTGAAGAACCTTGTAAACTTCTCGGACGACGGAAAGTTCATGAGAGCGGGATATGGACCCAGAATACGTCGTTACGGGGACAATTTTGACTCGATGGTAACATTGTCCGGAAAGTTACTTCCGCGACAGTATAAGAACGGTAAAGCAGACGAAAACGGTCGTTATTCAAAATTGAAGGCTCCCGGACTGTACCAGAACGTGACTGACCAATTACGGTTCGTCATTGAAAAGTTCAAGCAGGACATCGATACCCGTGAAGCGGTTATCACAATTCACGACCCTATCTCTGACAACTTCAATCAGAATGAAGAGGACGGGGAAAAGGCTCCATTGCTCCTCACAAAGGATACACCGTGTACCCGTTCAATCCACTTCATGATAGTGAATGGAAAGATGAACTGTTACGTGGATATCCGTTCGAATGACCTTATCTGGGGGTTCAGTGCGGTGAACGTGTTCAACTTTACATTGATGCAAGAGTACGTCGCAGCGATAGTGGGCGTGCCTGTCGGGAAATATTACCACAAGGCAGACAATCTTCATGTCTATAAGGACTTCATTCCGTTGGCTG
>ERZ791808.236-NODE-236-length-73845-cov-4.051497_pt1 | contig 73845 bp, 41 predicted proteins | sample MGYA00510305_ERZ791808 | MGnify/ENA primary metagenome ERZ791808 (study PRJEB30046, sample SAMN00792024) | human gut metagenome | study: EMG produced TPA metagenomics assembly of the A metagenome-wide association study of gut microbiota in type 2... | reverse complement strand
GGCAACGCCCCCTTGAGTGATAGACAACACTCCCTTAGACGATTAAAAACGACCTTGATGTTTTTTAAAATCATCAGGTTGATTGAAAAAATCATAAGGACAATTGATAACAAAGATACGGTCGATTGACGACAAACTCCTATCGTTTGCAATCAATCGACCGTATGCTAAGCAACAGGTGTCAATAGCTAAAAAATCGCCGGGCCTATCTATTAATCAAGTGAGTCCGGAGGAGTATTCTGACGTTTCTTAGCCATATTCTGATATACGGAAGGTGTGAAACCTGTCACTTTCTTAAATATCAAATTAAAATTGGCATTCGATTTAAAACCTACACTTTCCGCAATGGCAGCAATCGTATATCCGCCATAATTTTCTATATCAATCAGCTTCCTGCAAGCCTCTTTAATTCGATACTCATTAATAAAAGCATTAAAGTTTTTTCCATAGCACTCATTTATCACCTGAGATACATATTTTGTACGAGAATTTACGAGTGTTGCCATCCTGTCTAAGTTAAACTCAACAGAACAGTATTCCAATGTATTATCCATTACATTCTGAATGGCCTCCTGCAAATTACGCTTTTCTTCTTCACCGATAAAGCTACCTTGGTATTTCACCTTATTCTCCACACTATCATCCGGTTCTGCCTGCTTTTCATGTTCAATTTGAACCTGCTGACGTATTTTCTTCTGTATGTCATCCGACTTCAATATTTCCAGATTCTTATTAAACAATTCATCGTTAGACTCTTTCAATCTCTTGTTTTGGCGATACAGCATTAACAACAGTAATAATATGACAATAAAGGCACCGACTACGGTAAACAATATTTGTTGCTGAAGCTTTATCTGATGGTCTTTCATCATCTGAACATCATTAAGATGATAGATTTGTTTTTCTACTTTATCCATTTCATGAAGAAACTGCATATCCTTAATATGCCCGAATCCTTGTATATTAAAAATAGAATCAGCTATATTAAGATACTTCTCCTTATAACTAAGATACTTGGGTTTGTCATTCAACTGCCGATAAATCTCTGAGAAATCATTGTAGCAATCAGCCAATAAATCCATATACAGATGTGAAGAAACAATATTCTCTCCCTGCTCCAAGTAATAAATAGCAGAATCCATCTTATTCATATATGAATAAGCCTTTGAGATATTAGATAAAGAGGAGTATTTTAGTTGGTTCGGATTCTCACAACTGTCCGCATATTGAACAGAGCGAAGAAAATAGTCGAGTGCCTCACTATATTTATTCTGTTTCAAACTTATAGCTCCATTACTTATGCACAAATAATAATCAAAAGTCGGGTTATTATTTGAATGTTGCTTATTAAGGAGTTTCAAATGTTGTTGAGCCTTTTCATAGCCTTTCAAATAACAATTAAGTCCGATAAGATTCTTCAACACAATATTTTGAATTTCTTCATCCTGATTCTTGACTCCTAGTTCATAAGCTTTCTCACAATAACTTTCCGCAGTAGCATAATCTTTATATAAATAATAGACATGCGCTATATTGTTATATATTTTAGGTATATACGTCTGATAGTTCTTTTGTTCACAAATCTCAAGAGCCCTTAAGAACATACTCAAAGCTTTCTCATAACTATTGTACTTCAAATAAATAACGCCACACCTATTAAAGGAATGTGCACAAAGTTTACTCATTTCAACAGAGGCTTCATCATTATATTTTCCCGAGACAATAGAAAAGCAGACCAAAGCGCTGTCCAATGAATTCTTTTTATAATAAGAGTCGCCGACCTCAGCAAGAGAGTCCACATCAAAATCTTTATAATAATTATATATTAAGCCATATTTCGTTTCATTTATAGAATAAAACCAATAAGGCAGCACTATAAACAAACAAAGAAGTAGAATTCGTAACTTGTTAGAGGAAACTATCATATGATTTAATCTTATTTTGCTTACAAAAATATAATTTTTATCATAGAGAAATATATTACAAGCCGTTTTTTTCATCTATTTTATCTTTTAAGATGAATAGAACAACAGACAAAAACAGCCTTTTCATTTACTAAATCATGATTTAGAGTAAACTTGAAATATAAAATAGAAAGATTTTTTCTTCGATTCATATATTTGCAGATACCATTTTTAAACGAAAATATAACGAATATGAAAAAAAGTCTATCCCTTCTTTTATTGGCATTTTCTTTAAATGCATTCTCGCAACCTAAAGCTTATTTATTTGAAGATGACAATCAATATGCCGGTGGCTGGTTCAAACAAGTATCTAATGATGGCAGATATGTTGTCGGAGGCAATGCCCCTAATTCAATTGTATTCTTGCTTGACACAAAAACAGGTGAAGCTAAAAAAATAACAGGACCGGTCAGCTATGTCAGTGCAAATGATGTCAGTAATAATGGTATCATAGTAGGTATGTTCCAAGACCCGGAAGCTATTAGAACCAAAAAAGACGGAACAACTGAAGCTTGTATAATTCCGGGAATATATAAAGACGGTACATGGATTGCAGTAGAAAGAGCCCCCGAACTTAATGGCGGACAGGCTTATGACGGAGGAGTAAAATCAATCTCCGGTAATGGTAAATTAATGGGAGGATATCTACCCTACAATAATTCAATGACAAAATTCGAACCTGTAATATGGGGAGAAGATGGTAAAATCATTCAAAGGCTTCCGTTCTACGAATCAAGTCAAGGTGCCGCTATTTGGAGCATGTCTGATGACGGCAAGGTTGCCTGCGGATGGTATGACGGTTCTATGTACGGAGATATCATAATCTGGAAAAACGGAGAAAGAGTCGATACCGGAAATTATAGCGGGCAGGGTGTAGTCGTATCCGCAAATGGTAAATACGTAGGTGGCGGCTGTGGAAAAGGGATGGTACGCCCAAGCAATAAACCGTTTATCTGGTCGGAAGAAGAAGGGCTCACTATAATCCAAGATGGTCCGGAAGGAATCTATTACGGTTTCGTTCAGGGAATCAGCAATGACGGTAAAACAGCTGTCGGATATGTAGGTTTAGATTCGGATATGACAGTAGGTCGCCATCCATTCATCATAAAAGACGGAGTATATCATGATTTTGATACTTGGATGAAAGACAATTATGGCCTGTCCGGCCCTTACGGCAGTTCTTTCTGGGCTATTTCCGCTATGTCAGCCGATGGTAATGTAATTTGCGGAATCGGTTATTATGACGGTGCTCGTGCTCCTTGGGTAGTTGTACTCGATGAAGCCCAAATTGGTGTCGGTATAAATTCCACGAAAGCTCAGGAACCAAATGTGAAGATTGCATTTGAACCTACTACTAAGAATTTGAAAATAACAGGTGAGTACAACTCTATTCATCTTTATAACAATACAGGGGCCTGTGTACTTACCAACAGCGAAGGAGCAGAAACACTCAACGCTTCCAACCTGGCTAACGGTATCTACATTGCCAAAGTGATGAAAGACAATACTTCACGCTCCATTAAAGTCGTGATCTCACATTAAAATATTTATTTATTAATTCTCTAACAAACTCGCTTATGAAAAAACATTATTTAGGCCTTTTGAGCGTCATGCTATGCGCATTGTTTTGCTCGAATGCTTTTGCAGAAAAACTGGCGTATGGATTTTGTGTAAACAATCTCGATGAAAATATAAATCCACCATATCTATGTACGGTTGATGTAGAAACTTCTGCTGCAGAAATTGTAGACACCAAAATTCAGGATTGCACTGTAGGCACTCCAGTAAGTGGTATTTATGCAGAAAAAGATTATTATTTACTTTCTAAAGTAAATGCTAAAACCGGACTATACAAAGTAGATTTAAAAGGAGCCTTGACTTCATACACTACTATTGTAGCAGAGACAAAACTCGATGGAACGTACACTGCCCTCACAGCTATAGCGTATGATCCCGCTGCAAAAATCATGTATGCTACCTCAACCAATGCTTTGTATACACTTAATATGGAGGATGGAACATTAACAAAAGTCGGAAATATGACGACTAAATGTTATGCTATCGCTTGTTCCAGCAAAGGAGATTTATACGGTTACAGTTGGAAAGGAGAACTTCTAACCATTGATAAAACATCAGGGGCACAGACTACCGTTATGACGGTCAATGAAGATTTTGATGGTGCCCCAATGAATGTATCTCTCTTTTTTGATAATGAAAATGATAAACTATATTGTTATTATGCCGATTGGGATTGGTACGATTACCTAGTAGAAATAGACTTGGAAAATAAGACTGTATCAAACAAAAAGCATAGCCAGAACGACACTCAAATAGTGGGCTTAAGTTTTCAAACAACACAAGTACAACCAATAGAACCGGAAGGTGTAAGAACTGCCTATGGCATTCACTACTCAGCAGATGTCACAGAAATTGTTTCATTCAATGCTAATGATGTAACAGAAGGAACAACACACGTAGCTGATTATTCTTTAAAAGGTACTCCTCATGCTGCCACATACGGCAAAAATGCTTACTATGTAGTAGGACAGGGAGATGATAACAAAACTCACCTTTACAAAACCGATGATATGACCAATGGCAGTGAGTACACACAAGTTGGAGATGCTACCATTGAATTGCTTGTAAAGGATATGGCTTATAACCCATACGACAATGTTATTTATGCAATTGCCGACAGTTCAAGAGTAAGCGAAAACAGTATACTTTATACAGTAGACTTAACCACCGGAGCCTTTGTAAGAAAGCAATATTGTATAGGCAAGTACATTGCTTTGGCTGCTTTGAAGAACGGACAATTATACGGTATTACAACAGAAGGTAAGTTCAACAAACTTTATGCAACAAGCGGTCAAGGTAAGAATGTAGGAAGTGTCGATATAAATACATTCAGTACAAACTTCCCATGCGATTTGGAATTCGACTTGTCTACATTGAAACTTTATTGGAGCTATCAAAATGAAGGAAAGAACGGAACAGAAAGTTATTTAGCAGAAATAGATGCTGCTACAGGAAAGATATTATCGCAAAAAGCCTATAAGGACAAGGAAGCGGTAATCGGTTTATACTTCCCGGAAAAAACTGTTGAACCAAGTGCTACATGGTATGGATACTGCTATGCCAATGATAATATACTCGACGGAGAAACCGGTAAAAATGAGAGTTTCGTATCATTCGATCCTGAAAACCTGGCATCCATATCCTTACTTCCAACTACTCTAAGCGGTGTAGGTTCCGGTACTTATGGCGAAGGTGGTCTTTATACATTTGGAATAAGATCAAACGGTTATGGTGCAGACCCAACTTCTCTTAATCTAATAGACGTTGCCACATGGACTTCTACTAAAATAGCCGATATACCATCCGGCGTTCCGGTAATGTGGGATATGACGTATGATTATTCCGGTTCTATGATCTATGCTGTTTCTTTCGAAGGAGATCCTGACCCTAACATGGTAGGTAGCCTTATCAACACTTACAGCAGTTTGTTTTCTTTCAATCCTGCTACGAAGGAATGGACAAAAATAGGACGTCTGAACAAGGATTATCGTGGAATAGCATGTTCGTTAAGAGGAGAGCTATACGGAATGACGACAGACAAGCATCTTTGCAAAATCAATAAGATAACAGCAGCCGAAGAAGTATACATGACAACAGATATTCTTGTAGAAGAAACACTCCAGGCTTCTTTAGAGTTCGACCATGGTACAGAAACCTTATATATGACTTATTTCGCCAAAGCTGTTCCGGCAGAAAAGCGTGTAAGTAATGCATATCTGGCTAAATTCAATCTTGAGGAGAAAACAATAACACAGAAAACATTCCTTGGATTAGACAAAATATGTGCATTGTATATCCCATTTGAACGTGACCCGAACATTCCGGCTAAGGTTTCAGACTTTACGGTAACACCGGGCAGATACGGAGATTTATTAGCTACCCTCAAATGGACAAACCCGACCAAGACTTTAGGAGGAGATGCTTTGGGTGCTATTACGAGTATCGAGATTATCCGTAACGGAGAAACGATTCATACGGTAACTGAAGCAGCAGAATTAGCCTCTGGAGCAAAAGTTACCTATGAAGATGAAACTCCGACGAATGGTTTCAATAACTATGTAGTTAATGTTATTAATGAAGCCGGTGTAGGTGAAGTCAGCTCTAAGCTTGTATTCGTAGGACAAGACCAGCCTTCTGCTCCGCAAGAAGTGAAGTTGACCGTAGAAAACGGAACAAAAGCTATCCTGACATGGAAAGCTCCGACTACAGGCGCAAATACCGGATGGCTAAATCCTAACGGATTAAGTTACAAGATTACCAGACAACCTGACAACTTTGTAGTTGCAGAACAAACTACATTGTATACATTCACTGAGAATATTGACGTGCTGAATTATTACTATTATGAGATAACAGCCAACAATGCACAAGGCACAAGTGAAGCGGCAAAATCCAATTCCGTAGTGATCGGTACTGCCATGGCAGTTCCTTATGAATGTGACTTCATGTCTGATGGCGATTTGGGTCTTTGGACAACCGAAGGAACTTGGACGATTACCGGCTTAGGAATTGATGGTGAAAGCCGCGGTTTACATCATGCTTACAACGGACCACTAGCAGACGATTGGGCATATTCACCTGCCATACTGTTAAGCGGTGACAAAACATACAAACTGAAATTTGACGCACGCAGTGTCGTAGGTACAGGAAAGGAAAGTATGATGGTACGTGCCGGAACAGATAAAACATTTGAAGCACAGACCATAATGATCATCGATCTGCCTTCAGTAGGCGGTACTCCGACAGCATTGGAAGGATACGAAGCTAATTTCAAAGTTCCTGCAGATGGTAAATACTATCTTGGATTCTATTGCTATTCATCTGAAGATGTAGACGCTGAAAAGTTCACATACGAACTTCAAGTATCAAATGTCAAGCTGAATGAAACAACTCCTGATAATATCGATTTGAACTCAATGGACGATACTACTGTTTACGCTATTGACGGCAAGATTTATATAAACGGAGAGTATACTTCCGCTACTGTTTATAATCAGTTAGGAGCTGTATGTTCCACAAACGCAACTTTAGCAACAGGTATCTATTTTGTTAAAGTAATGAACGGTAACGCATCAAAAACGTATAAGGTGTTTATTAAATAAAAGTGTTCTGAATCTACCACTAATAAGGCTGCTTTCGCAAGAGAGTAGCCTTATTTATTATATAAGATTTATACCCCCTACGAAATTTTTGTCGCGGAGCTCATTACCAGCACTTTACCTTTCAAAAAGCCTCAAATAAGAAAACTTGTGACATTAATCTCCCTTATGAGTGCGAAAAATTTGTCGCGCTTTTTGCATGGTCTATAAAAACGCACTACATCTTCATCCCTAACGCACTACGTCTTCCGGTCGAATGCACTACGTCTTTCGTATCATTCATAAGGACTATTTCGCTTAACCGTTAAGGAGAATCCGGTTACGCCTTCCGAAGAGAATCGATAAACAACCGTATCATTCAAAACAGACATAAGGAGTCAGTTTCTCCAGATCTTTGGCGGTAAACTCATCATATAGCGCCAATTGTTTCAGACTGCTCAACTGACCTTTCTTCTTCCGATACTCCATAATCACTTTTGCCTGATAAAAATTCATATATGGATGGGATTTCAGGCGTTCGATACTTGACTTATTCAGATTCATCCTGCGAATTGCTCTTTTATCCACGCTAAACCACTTATTGAGTGTATCCGATACATGAGCCAATTCCTGTAATTGTTCCACTTTATAAAAGCCGCCCAAACGGGAACGGTAATTCGTAATCATCCGGGCTATGCCACTACCGATGCCCGGAATCTTTTTCAAGTCGGAAGTATCCGTCCGGTTCAAATCCACAACAGTGCCGAAAGCATACTTAAATTGATGATGCAATGTATCTTTCGACACTTCTTTAGCAGCGAAACGGATGGTATCCGATTTCTTCTGATAAGCCTCATCAATACGGATATAGGGTAACAAGGTTCTGAATTGCTCATCAGTTATACCATATATTTTGGCAAAGGATTGTGGCGTGCGGAACTTGCCTCCTTTGGCACGGTAACGTAAAATGTTTCCCGCGATATAAGGCTTCAAACCTAAACGAACAAATTCTGTGGAATCCGCTATATTGGGATCAAACGGAACAAGCACTACCATCGGCTCTTTTTCCCGGAAACGGGATGTTTTATAATGAATACTGTCAAGCGTATGTATGGACGCCATAAATTCATTATATACTTCCAAACGGTCTTCATTATCAGAAAAAAGCGTAGGCTTACTCCATTCGGAATAAAGAAAGACCCCTCCTGACACACCGGTTACCAACAATACAAAAAACGCAAAACCACGCTGTTCACTTTTCGTGAAATAAAAGAAGTCTTTCCACATGTATAAAGGCTTATATAAGTCCTAATTCATTGACAAAGATAAGCGATATAGCGACAGGAGCGATATATTTCAGAATAAAAATGAATAATTTGAAATAACGTACTTTCAATTTGCCTCCGTTGCTGATTTCCTCCCATACTACTTTCTTATCCAAATACCATCCCGTAAAGATAGCGATCAACAAACCACCCAAAGGCAGCATAATTTTTGCCGTAACAAAATCAAGCAAATCAAAAATACCGAGACTAAACGCCGTGTAATCTTTAGCAATACCCAAAGACAAGGAAGCGAATATGCCCAAGAAGATACAACCGCCCGTTACCAAACCGGCAGCTTTATTCCTCGAAATCTTAAATTCTTCATGCAGATACGCCGTAACCACCTCATGCATGGAAATAGTAGAAGTCAGAGCCGCTACCGCCAACAGGATATAAAACATCAATGAAAAGATATAGGCAAGAACGGGAGCACCGCTAAACGCCTGCTGAAACACATTCGGCAACGTAATGAATATAAGACTCGGTCCGGCATCCGGCTTAATACCGACTGAAAATGCAGCAGGAAATATAATTAGTCCGGCAAGAATAGCTATCACCGTATCCAATACCCCAACGCTGAGAGCTGTCTTACCGAGATTTGTCTCTTTACTAAAATAAGATGCATACGTACACAGACAACCCATGCCTAGACTAAGTGAAAAGAATGCTTGTCCCAAAGCTCCCAAAAACACATTCGAATCGACTTTGCTGAAATCCGGCTTCAACAGAAACTCAAGCCCTTTTTCCGCTCCGGGCAAAGAAAGCGAGCAGCCAACCAAAACAAAAATAATCACCAAAAGCAACGGCATCATAATCTTTGATGATTTCTCTATCCCGTTCTTCACCCCTTTTACAATGATAAAATGAGTCATTAACAAAAAGAGAACCAACCAAAGTACGGGTCGGAAAGGGTCTTGCGAGAAACTCTGAAAAGCATTAATAAAATCCTCCGGACCTTTCTTCGCAAAGCCATCAGCTCCGGCTTCTATCACATATTCCAATGTCCAGCCGGCAACCACCGAATAATAACTCAATATAAGAAAGCCCGCCAGGACTCCCATAAATCCGACCCATTTCCACTGCGTTTTGGGAGCCAACACTTCATAAGCCCTTGCCGTATTCGCTCTGGAATGCCTACCGATAATAAATTCGGAAATCATAATAGGCATGCCGAGAATGAGCACACACAATAGGTAAATCAAGATAAAAGCGGCACCACCGTGATTTCCGGTTTCATACGGAAATCTCCATATATTACCTAATCCGACAGCCGAACCGGCCGAAGCCAGTATCACTCCCAACTTACTACCAAAGTTTGCTCTTTCACCTTTACTCATAAAACAATGATAAATCTTACAATTTGTTATATTAAGCTCTCCAAATATGCAAATGTATATAATATTTCGTACTTTTGTTGCTCATTAATAAAGAATTATTGTATGTTCAGTTATCTTAAGAAGTATCCGTTATCGCTTACGATCATTGCCATAGTCATCTATCTGTCCTTTTTTAAGCCTCCGCACACAGACCTGGATAAGATACCAAATATGGACAAGTTAGTGCATATCTGTATGTATCTGGGCATTTCCGGAATGCTTTGGCTGGAATATCTTTTGAAACATAGAAACAAATTCAATGCGAAAAGGATTTTCTTCGGAGCCATTTTAGCACCTATCCTTTTCAGCGGATGTATCGAGCTTCTTCAGGAATATTGCACGACCTATCGCGGAGGTGACTGGCTGGACTTCGCCGCCAATTCTTTCGGAGTAATTCTGGCAAGCCTGATCGGTTATTTCATTCTGCGCCCGAAACTGATACAGAAATAAAATATAATCCGTACTTTTGTCGATTATTTATATCGTCAATATGGCAAAAAAGAAGTTCTATGTCGTGTGGGAAGGTCTGAAACCGGGAGTATACACCTCTTGGACCGATTGTCAATTACAGACAAAAGGTGTGGAAGGCGCCAAATACAAATCATTCGACACAAAAGAGGAAGCCGAACGTGCACTCGCCTCATCTCCATATCAATATATCGGGAAACAGGCAAAAGCAAAACCCAAAGCATTGCCTGCAAACATTAGTACGGAGTGTTTGGCGGTGGATGCCGCATGCAGTGGCAATCCCGGTCCGATGGAATACAGGGGAGTTTATCTGCGCACAAATGAAGAAATCTTCCATTTCGGTCCTACATTGGGAACCAACAATATCGGAGAGTTCCTGGCCATCGTTCACGGTCTGGCACTCCTAAAACAAAAGAAGCTGACAATGCCTATCTATTCCGACAGTAAAACAGCTATTAGCTGGGTGAAAAACAAGAAGTGTAAAACGCTACTGACACGTGACGCTCAAACAGAAGAGTTATTCCAACTCATCGAACGTGCTGAGAATTGGTTGAAGAAAAACAGCTATTCTACCAAGATTATCAAATGGGAAACACAAGAATGGGGCGAAATCCCTGCTGATTTCGGAAGGAAATAATGATGATTCTTTCAGTATGAACAACAAGAAAGAATCATCAGAATAACAAAACAACAACTTTACTTCTTACCGTAAAGCACCGGATTCAAACTCGGATCATTATACATCTTCATCTGTTTATACACTTTCATGTATTTTCTTCCGGCTTCAATATCTTCAATCAATTGGTTAATAGCTGTGGAAAGATCTTTTTGCTGCTCCAACAAGATGTTCAATTTCGTTTCACATTGCGCATGATGCTCCGGAGTAGTATCCGCACGCTCCACCTCCTGACGCATATGATAGATTTTTAATGCCAAAATAGACAAACGGTCTACAGCCCACGCCGGGCTTTCCGTATTAATTGTAGCATTCGACAAAATCTTCACATCCTTATACTTATCCAGGAAGTAACTATCAATCAGCTCAACCAGATCCGTACGGTCCTGATTGGATTTATCGATTCTTCTCTTTAAAGTCAGTGCAGCTACCGGATCAATGTTCGGATCACGGATAATATCTTCAAAATGCCACTGCACCGTATCAATCCAATTCTTCAAATACAGATAATACTCAATTGTCTTTACCTCATAAGGATTCGCTATTGGGGTATCAACATTATCAGTAATATGATAGTCACGGATAGATTCTACGAAAATCTTATTACATAAATCAGTAAAAGTCATAAGTACCTTTTTTAGTTAGTGAGACAAAGCTATATAAAGTTTACTAATTCCACAACTATTATGAGTGAATTTTCATACCTTTGTCCTACCTAAAAGTATTTCATACACAATGTCTGTTAAACTATCAAATATTTATAAATCATACGGGAAGCAGGAGATACTCCATGATGTTAGCTTTGAAGTAAAATGCGGTGAGATAACCAGCTTTTTGGGAGTCAACGGTGCAGGAAAATCCACGTGCATGAAAATCATTACCGGCGGACTTGTGCAAGACAAAGGCGAAATATATATCTGTGGTCATAACATTATCGAAGATCCCTTATCATCAAAGAAGCAAATAGGTTATCTTCCGGAGAACAATCCTCTTTATCCGGAAATGTACGTGCGCGAATATTTGATTTATGTAGCAGGGCTTTATCATCTGACAAACGCATCTCAAATAGTAGATGAAATGATAGAGCGTATCCGGCTGACAGATGTTTGCGGTAAAACCATACATACGTTATCCAAAGGCTATCGGCAAAGGGTAGGGCTTGCACAATCCCTATTACACAATCCCTGTATATTGATTCTGGATGAGCCTTTCTCCGGTTTAGACCCCAACCAATTAGATGAGATGCATGATATGCTAAGAGAATTGGGAAAGGAAAAAGCAATCCTTTTTTCTTCCCACTCGCTTCAGGAAGTGAAAGATTTATGCCAGCATACCATCATTCTTCACAATCACAGGATTGTAGCCGACGCTCCAACCGAAGAGCTTATCCAAGAAATGTCTTTAGAAGATAAATTTAAACAATTAACGCAATGAAAGTTATTGTAGACGATAAGATACCTTATATTAAAGGAAACATAGAACAAGTTGCCGATGAGGTAATCTATCTTCCGGGAAACCAGTTTGTATCAGAGACAATACAGGATGCAGATGCCCTAATTATCCGGACGCGCACATTGTGCAACCGGGAACTATTAGAAGGCAGCCGCGTAAAATTCATCGCAACGGCAACTATCGGTTTCGATCATATTGATACCGAATATTGCCGGAATGCAGGTATCACATGGACAAATGCTCCCGGATGCAATGCAAGTTCCGTCGCACAATATATTCATTCTGCACTCTTACTTTTACAAAAAAAGGGTTACGACCTCAAAAACTCCTGTATAGGCATTATCGGTGTAGGAAATGTAGGAAAGAAAGTACAAAAGGTTGCAGAATTATTAGGATTAAAGGTATTACTAAATGATCCTCCCCGCCAAGAACAAGAAGGGAACAACGATTTTACAGACTTGGAAACCATCAAGCGGGAATGTGATATCATCACCTTTCACACGCCTCTCAATAAGGAGGGAAAATATCGCACTTACCATTTAGCAGACCACGATTTTTTCCAATCCCTGAAAAAGCAGCCTGTCATCATCAATACCTCCAGAGGCGAAGTAATCGAAACGCAAGCTATCCTCAACGCTCTGCAAAACGGCACAATATCCAATGCCATTATCGACGTATGGGAAAATGAGCCGGGCATTAATTTAACCCTGCTCAATAACGTGTTTTTAGGAACTCCTCACATAGCCGGATACTCAGCAGATGGTAAAGCAAATGCCACCCGTATGTCTCTTGAAGCTCTTTGTGATTTCTTTCATTTACCCAAGAACTTTCACATTGCACCTCCCGAACCGGAACAGAACATTCTCAAAGGAATGAAAGAAGAAGACGCCTATCTATTAATGTATAATCCCGAACAAGATAGTATAAAATTAAAAGAACATCCGGAACTATTTGAGTACCTGCGAGGAAATTATCCGTTAAGAAGAGAAAAGGAAGCATATCTCCGTCTCTGAGGTTTTAAAGCATTTTAACTAATGCCGAACCTAATAAATATTTTATTTCAGTATTTTTGTGCAAACTAATTATATGGAAGTAAACAATCAACATATCGATTCTCCTAATAATGAATCATCTCCGGAAGATTTCAAGATCTACGATGACATTGCAGATCTTCCCCTTCATGAAAATCCAACTTACCTAAACGAAGGAATAAACGGTATTTGCACCGGTGGTTCCGCTATTTTAAATGTCGCTTCAAACCAACGTAAAATAACTAAAAACGATTTAGTCGTTCTTTTCCCTTATCATTTGGTTAGTATTACGGAAGTTAGCGATGATTTTTCAATGCTCTTTTATAAGGTTCCCAAAACAATGTTTATGGATACCATGAGCGGTTTGTGCAGGTTAACGCTTGATCTTTTCTTTTACATGCGTCAGAACTTCAGCTATCCACTGGATGATAATGAACGTGAACGATTTGCCCATTTCTGTCATTTATTATCTTTCCGTGCCAGTTCATCGCCAAATCTCTTCAGAAAAGAATCGATCATGCACTTGCTAAGGGTCTTTTATTGGGATATATACATCGCATTTAAAAACAGCGCCCCTGCAACAGAACAATCCATCAAATATACCAGTAAAGAGAAAATTACGTTCAATTTCTTCTATTTGGTTACGGAGCATCATTCAGAAAGCCGGGAAGTAGCTTTCTATGCTAAGAAACTGTCTATTTCGCCCAAATATCTTACACTATTAATGAAAGAAGTAACAGGGCAAACAGCAAAAGATTGGATTATAGAATATACGATACTTGAACTTAAATCTCTTCTAAGAAATACCCAACTGGATATTAAGGAAATCGTAAAACGTACCAATTTCCCTTCCCAATCCGTTATGAGCCGTTTCTTCCGGGAATATACCGGAATGACTCCATCAGAATACCGAAATTCAATTTCATAAGTAAGCATAGGTCATCGGTATGAAACAAAACCAATGTTCCTAACAAGCAATAAAAAAAGGATCTATTGTCGTGAATAAACAGACTTTAGATCCTTTTTCCTTTCAGTAATCAGAAAACAACTAGAAATTTAAATCTCTACAAAACAATCTTGAGTACTTCGTGACCAACACGTTTCCTTATCATTAACACATAAATACCAGTCCGATTCCCCACTTCAATAGTAAACTCATCTGCTTCACGAACCTTATTGATAATAATCATTTTTCCCTGAATATCAAAAAGCATCACATCTTCAATATCATCACCGCTAATTCTTAATTCATTGCCATTACGAACAACCATTGCTTTGTTCACTTCATTAAGTCCGGTAAAAGACTGTACGGATATCGGTAAAGTAAAGTTAGCCAACTTACATGACACAGTCAAAAGATAATCCCCGACTAAAGTGGCATGATAAGTACCGTCAACGTCAATCTTACCTCCGGTAACAGACCAATTTAATGGATAATCAACGATCAATCGGTCATCAATATCCCGAACTTCCGCAACATACTTAACAGTCTCGCCAACAGTTAGTGTCTTTACCGGATCAATCAGATGAATATAATACGGTTCTTCCGGCTTCACTTTCTCACCAAATGCGCGTAATTCAAAAATAGAATATCCCCATACCGTACTTCTCCGAGTACAATAGATTCGCAAATAGCGTCCCATACCGCTCACTCTGAATTTATCAGTCCTCTTACCAGTCTTATCGGAAACAGATTGCAATGTATTCCAAATCTCCCCATTCGGCGAAATTTGCACCTCATAATCAGCAGCCGAAGCTGTTTCCCAATCAATTTCAATATCGGTTACCAAATAAGCATCCTGCATATCCACTTTAATCCATTCAGGCCCATCCTGTTCTGCACTGATCCAACGTGTACCGCCATTGCCGTCTACAGCAGCATTGCCGTCACCGGATGACGTCTCAACAGGTTTCTTCAAAACAAGATTCGTATTATCTATACTAATCACTTCTATATTAGCAGTTGCCGTCATACCCGATGCCGTAGCTGTAACCACGTACGTACCTAAATTATTCGTACAGAAAACACCCGATGCTGAAATAACTCCCTCTGCCTTACAACTCCAATTCGGATTAACTGTATACGGATTTCCATACTGGTCAAACCCTTTAGCTTTCAACTCTAATGATTCACCTGCCTTCAATTTATAATATTCCGGCTCTACTACCATACGAGACAAAACTCTTTTAGGATATACACTAAACGGAAACTCTTTCTGAAGGGTACCATAACTTACTTTCAAAGTATAATCTCCCGTAGTAGTCGCCTTAAAGCTATTTCCATTCACAATCGTTCCTCCTCCATTCGGGGTATAAACTACTGTCTTATCTTTTTGCAAAGCAATACCATACTGGTCTAAAACTATTGTTTCCAAAGGAGTTGTTTCGTCACAATAGAAAACCAATGGTTGCGGAAGTACCTGTATATCTGTCGGAACCGGATTATCCCATTTTGCATTTCCATAGACTTCCATTTCCCAAAGACTGGCACCATAGACACTGCTTCTTTTCAAACAAACCAGACGTATATATCGCGCAGCAGTCTCTTCAATCGTAAAGTCTTCATTTCCACCTCTACAGGAAGATTTCTCATATACCGTAGTCCAATCCTCTTCATCTAGAGATACGTCAATCCGGTAAGCAGTAGCATAAGAAGCCTCCCAGAAAAGTTTAAAACGATTGATAATATAACTTCCTTCCAAATCAATCTGAATATAAGCTCCATCTTCAAAAGAACTACCCCAACGGGTACTCATATCCCCGTCATTCACATTGGAAGGCATATTCTCTCCTTCACTACCACTTGCCCGTGCCGGTTTATTAAACGCTAAATTTACATCCTCTATCTGGGCAACCTTTATATTAATCGTTTTACTGACTTTTCCTTTACCTACAATCAGTTTATAATCTCCCGGAGTAGTTGCGGTAAAACGGTTATTGACAAAAGTCGCTTTTCCTTCTCCCGTAATCTTATACTCTAATCCCTCTACCGGAATGTTACAGCCAAACTGATCTAAGAAAGTAATATCAAATTCCTGACTGTCTCCTACAACCAACACCGCAGAACCGGGGCTGACCTCTACAGAAGTTAAATTAATACTCTCCTCAACAACAAACGTTGCCGCCGCTTTCTTGTTCCCGGATGCAGCTTCCACGGTTACATTTCCATATTGTTGCGGAGTAAACAGTCCATTGATAATCGTACCATCTCCATTTACTTTCCAAGACAATTGGGCCGGCACAACTTCACCTTTACCATTATAAGCAGTACCTTGTAACTGAATGGATTCTCCTTGTTTCAGGAGCATAGACGGTGCAGTAATCTGAATACCCAATATATCATCTTCACTCAAAGATGACGGAACTCCATATACTTCAAATTCATACAAAGAAAACCCATAGGAAGTAGCTCGCTGCAAACCGTTCATCTTTATATAACGTGCTTCACAATTCAAATCAATGGATTCCGTACCTCCAAGCCCATTTACGGTTTTAAGAGTAGTCCACGATTTACCATTATCCGAAACCTGAATCTCATAAAGCGAAGCATAAGAAGCCTCCCAAACCAGACTTACATGAGAAATATACGATTTCTCACCCAAATCCACATATACCCATTGGTTATCTGCATGCTCACTACCCCATCGAGTCGTTTTATCACCATCTGTAACATAGCGGGTCAATGTTCCTGTATTTTCTTCGGAGCTGGAATATGCCTTTTTGTTTAAAGCAATATTAGCAAGTTTCGGAGACAAATATACTTGTTCCGAATAGGTTTTCCCATCTGCCGTTGCCTGTACCGTATATATCCCTACTGTCTGTACATCAAGTATAGAATCTGTTTTCACCACTTGGCCGTCTTTCATTATTTTCCAATCGACCTTTGTCAGATAAGCATTCCCATATTGGTCTTCTGCCTTTAGTGAAAAGTTCAATGATTTACCTACTTCAAGATAAGGTTGTTGCGGTTCTATTTCCGCTTTATTCAAGACTGCCTTATCATTAATCATCAAATCAATTGTAGCAGACAACTCCCCTAAAGTAGCTGTTACTGTACAAGTCTGCCCTTTCACATTACCGGCTGTGAATAATCCTTGACTGATAGAGCCATAACTATTATTGACTTTCCATACGGGAGTTCCTTCTACAGTTGCTCCATATTGATCTGTAATACGGGCGGAAAGCTGAAGTTTTTGTCCCGGAGGAACAATCAAACTTGCAGGCTTCACTATCTCTATCGCCGAAGCATAAGGAGCAGACGAATAAACCGTCAACTTATGACCTGGGGCTTTTATCTTCTTCTCCGCAATATTATTACGATAAAATGTTACTGTTTTTTCTGATATTTCAGGGTTATAAACCACATAAGTATAAACTCCATCCTTATTTTTATAAGTAGTGGCAGTTGGAATGTCAGCATGTACTTCCCAATCAATATCGCCATAAGTACGATGAGAATGAAGAATGTAATAGCTGATGCCACCGGTATCCGGATTCTTAACGGTCGGTTTATCTTCATTCCACATTCTTTCAAAAACATTAGCCGCACTATCCGGATCAAAGCGTTGCAAATAAGAAAGGACTACATTTCCTAATCCCGACTCTTTTCCTAATGATTCACCGTTTGCATTTTCATTTTCCCATCCGCCTATTTCTTTCTTATCCCACATCTGTGCATAGTCACGACGTGCAAAGTCAAGATCTTCAGAGAGATATTTCAGACAAGGAGAAATAGGCATCCATTGAATAGAATGCATCCAGACCGGATCACCGCTAAACCACGTCCACCAACCTATGCCCTGTGAAGTCAGATTACTGTTATAAGGTTTCGTATAAAGTTCCCTGTTAATATTTTCATTATCACGGTCAAACCAATATTCCGCCACGCCACGTGATTCCGCAGTCCAACCAAAGATAGCAGCATCGCGCATCTCTTTATTTCCGGTAGCAACACCAAGCAAATACATACCTCCCCATCCTTGCATCGCTTCCGATGTTGATTCCTGTCCGTTCCCGTTCCAGCCGCCTAAACCTCCGGCATAAGAATGTCCTGCCCAAGGGTCAAACGTGCGGAAGAAAGGAAAATCTTTATCCGATTTATCCCAATTGGCATAATCCTTTGCCACAAGCGTAAGCATTTCTCCGTAATTCCGGCAGAAATCTTCATCAAACAAAGCGAGAAGAGCTCCGGCATAAGTATAATATCCGTAATGGAAATGGTGATCATTAAATGTATCCGAATCATAACTGGTATCATAACCAATCAAAGCCCCCCAACGTTGATAACGTGCAAAAAAGAAATTATTCTCACCCGGTGTATAAGTCAACCAGTTTACCATAACATCTTTCAATCGTTGGCGGCACTTCTCAAAAAGCTCCGTCTCTCCCATTTCATAGGCGAACGTCATATAAAGGGCCATCTGTGTCAATCCTTTTCCACCCCAATAAGTATCCGCTCCGAAACTACCCTTATCAGCATAATCCGCAATCATTTGTTTCATGCGTTCCCGGTTATAAGGACTACTCAAGTCCTGCATTTCTTTAGGAGCTGCATAATAAGGAAGAATACCATTAAAATCATAAGTAACTGTAAAAGTATTCCCTTCTGCCATTTTCATTTTCCCACGAGGGGTGGCATACGTATAATCCGTAAAGCTGAAATTCATCTCCGAACGTTTATAATGATGCGGTATGAATCCTTGCAGGATATTTCGTTCGCTACCTCCAATCAAGTTTTCCGTACTCACTTTCCAGGTAGAGGCAACCTTTCCGGTTGTTTCATTATAATCCCATTTTACGTCTGTAGAACGGGGAATCACATAAGCATAAGAAGCAAAAGCATCTAAATCTTCTTTCTGAGGCAACACGGCAACAGAGATAAACTGCTTACTACCATTAAACTTGATGGAAACAAGATCTCCCTTTTGCTCAAACGACGTACCATCCGGCACATATATACCGTATGCATCCTCACCCAACATCACCACCAAACGGTTTGTTGTCACAGGCAAACTTATTTCTTTGGATACTGTAAAGAAACGGGCATTCTTGACTCTAAACTGTGGAACAATATTCTTTGTTTCAACCCATGTGAAAGGAATACCATGAGCCAATGTCACCTTCATTTCCTTTTCACCTTGCGCCAACTTCATCTCAAGTCCCCAATCGTGCCAGTTTTCTGCGATTGCCGACTCCGGATAGAATTTACTGCCGGTTATCTCTAACTGTGTATTCCATTTCATTTCGCATCCATCAGGGCTCCAAAATGTAGGATAAGCAATATAAATGCCATAATCTTCCGCATTAACCACTTGCGGATAAGCCCATAAGTTGCCGGAATAACGGGTATTCAATAAATCCGTCCACCAGTCATTCGTTGGAATAGGTTCACCGTCTTCTCTGATAAACAACTCTTTAGTTTGCATAATCCTACTCTTGTCACCACTATGCTCATTTGTCCAACTTTTAGAAAGCGGAGGATATTCCGCATAACTGCCTTTACCTACCTTAACCGGGTTTTGAGCTACTACTTTAACGCCGATATTCAATAAAGGGACAATAAAAAAGGCAATAATCAATAAAGCTACTTTTGAAAAAGATTTCTGCTGAAACTGTACCATTCTATTTTCTCCTATTTAGTATTTTATTTATGAATCTATTTTTTAATGAATCTTTGTGTGTAGGCATTCTTTCCATCCTTAACCCTGACAATATAAAAGCCCTCATCCAGACCGGAAACATCCAACATCATTTCCATATTATCCACACCATAAACTTTGCTCAACACAACAGTTCCACTTACATTATATATTTCTATAGAGGAAATGCTACTATTCAAACGTACTGTCAGTACATCATGAACCGGATTCGGATAAATATTCAAGGCCTCAACAGAGATTTCTTCCATACCAATCGGTTCACCTCCTGTGGTATAACCTTGCATACCATACCCATACTGGAATAAAGGATCACCATATACAGGCTCCAAGTGCTCACCAAGAATTATCTTGGAACGAATTTCTTGACGCTCTGCCGTTGTGGCTCCCAGATCAAAAGGAAGATCCCATTTCTCTGCTTGCCCTGTCAGGTTGTCTGTTCCGACTTGTTCCATAGAACGAGGGAGTTGCCAAGGTAATCGTCCTTTCGGGGCATAATCGCCAAACAACACCTGGTTCAATGCGGGACCGGCTCCATCACCCGGACGGTAGGCAATCAGAATAGCATCTGCATACTCTAAAATATTGGACAAGACAAACGGACGAGGCATTATCAAGACAACAACAACCGGCTTACCTAAAGCACGAGCTTGTTGTAAAGTCGTCAAATCGTATTCCTCCAAATTATGTTCCGTTGCATCATGCACATAAGGCATTTCCGTATTCCACATAGTACCATGTGTATAAGTCGGCTCACCGATAATTACAATCGAGGCATCCGGATTAGTTTCCGTATCAGAAACGGAGAATCCATTCTCCTGTCCCAATTGCCGCAAAGCCTCATACATGGTTTTAGCACCATGTTCACGGTGGAAATAACTGGTCCAGATGCGGTAAGAATCTCCATCATTCGCTCTCGAACCTACCACCCGATATCTCTTTCCTGCCGACTTATCCAAAGGAAGCACACCTTTCTCATTCTTCAATAAAGTCATTGACTGACGTGCAGCATCAATTACCAATTCCTGGCTTTCTTTTGTATACCAAGTCTCTTCATACTTACTTTTATTATCGGCATTCCCATAAGGGTCTTCAAATACTCCCAGTTTAAACTTCACGGTAAGAATACGTTTTACAGCCTCATTAATCCGTTCTTCGCCTACTTCACGGATAAATGTATCCATACTGAAGCCTTCAGCTCCGGGGTCGGCCCCACCCATTACGTCAGCTCCTGCCAAGGCACAATCTATCCATGCCCCCCAAGGCAGCCAATCCGTACAGACCACACCATCAAAACCAATAATATTTCTCAAATAATCAGTAATCTTTTTGCTATCACCAGCCCCCGGACCACCCGGATCAATAAAAGAACTGCCTGCATAGCCCGGCATTACTGCACCGCCTCCGGCGTCCATGTGAGCAAACCACGGTTTCATGTGGTATTTAGCTGTTACAGCATCATATACAATCAAAGCTTCACCACCGGCTCCCTCACCCGGCCAATGTTTTGTCGTCACCATAATAGAAGAAGGACAAAGTTCCGGCCCGTTCTGAAAACCACTAATCATGGCACGCACCATAGCTGCTGCAAAATCGGCATCTTCTCCGCATCCTTCCTGTATTCTGGGATAAAGAACTTTTGTTCCTACCTCAGCCAAAGGTCCTAAAACACCTCTTGCACCTACCGCTATCTGCTCCGTACGTTGAATATTTGTCACTTGATGAGCAATATCCAAATTACGTGAGGCAGCCATTGTGCTCTGTGTGGGATAGGTAGTTTGATAACCGTGAATATTATCTCCGGCAGAAACAAAAGGAATACCCAATCTGGTAGTTGCCGCCGTTTTTTGTTTAAGGAACATATCACTCACCGTACCCGGTCCGAATGCCCATCCTGCCAACGGATAGTTCTGTGCATTATAAAACATCTGATAGGCTTTCTCCTCTATCGTCATCTGTGCCATAAGGTCTGTAACCCGTACATCTACCGGTAAACGCCAATTCTCATAATCATCAACTTTCCCGTTTTTATTCAAGTCCCTGCAACCATCTATAATTTTAATACCATCAGAGACGGCTGTCACAGCCGGTAGATAAAGGCTGAACTGACCTAAATCCGAATTCTTGGTCTCACCATCTACTTTCGTTACAATATACCATTTATAAGTCCACCGATCAGGTAAATCCTGCGTCAGTGTGAACGAATTGGTTGCCGACTCTCCTACTTTTGTAAAACGGTCAAGCAAACTTCCGCATTTGTACCAATCATAATCATCCCGAGTAATATTGAGCCATATTTCATAAGATTGTGCACCGGACACCGTTTCCCATTCCAATGTCGGACGACGGGTATCTACTACCATTGCCTTAGATGAAGGGCGTAAAGTTTTAAAGGAAGGTTCACCGGGAAGAATCGGTTCGGGATTCGGGTTTGGATTCGGATCAATAACATCATCCGGTCCGCTACCGGGGCTATACACTTCAAATTCAAACAAAGAGTAACTGTAAGGAGTATTACGCTCTATACCCCGCATACGTATATATTGACCGACAACCGTATTGAATGTAAAATCATCTACACGAGCTTCCTGCGGCAAATTATTACCGTTAAACTCATAAGCTTTCAGCCAGTTGACATTATCCACTGAAACCTCAATCACATAATGTTTCCCCGAAGCAGCTTCCCAACGAAGAATCACCCTGCCTATATAAAACTGCAAACCCAGATTTACCGTAATACTTTCCTCATCATTGGCCTCACTCTCCCAACGTGTCGTTACATTTCCGTCGACAGCAAAATTAGATTGATTTGCTCCGTCCCCACGGACTGAGGAACATTCGGTACTCATACCGGCGGCAATATTACCAACTCCGGTCATAATAACATCTCCTACCGTATTATCATTCGTTCTGGTCTGCAAAGTAGCGGCTTCCGACTCATTGCCTTTGGCATCATACGCCCTGATGGAAAACGTATATTCGGTATCAGGAGACAGGTTACTGATTGTCATAGAGGTAGAATTACCATCTATCAGAGTTTCAAAAGCTCCGTCCTTAAATATCTTATAATGATCCACTCCTACATTATCCGTAGAAGCCGTCCATTGCAGGAACACCGCATAGACAGCAGGAGTAGCAGTAAAATCAGTTGGAACAGTAGGCGGTTCTTTATCCGATTGTACGTCCGGATTAACTCCATAAAGCTCCCATTCAAAAATAGAATAGCCGAAATTCTCATTACGCTTCGTACCCGTCAATCTTACATAACGCCCTACAACGTCGTCCAAGCCATATAATCCATCGATTCTGGTTCCGGCAGGCATATCACTTTTAACCAAAGCCTGAGACCATTCACTACCATCATCCGATACTTCTATCTTATAATCCTTCGCATTAGCCGTTTCCCAGCTTATTCTCATATCGGTAACAGCATACCGATGTCCCAAATCAACTTTTATCCATTGCGGGTCCACTCCCGAGATACTCTCCCAACGAGTATTATAATTGCCATCAAAGGCAAAAGCCGCTTCATTGTCTCCCTTGACCGAAGAAGCCTCTACTCCATCTCCGGGAATGGATAATTTTTCTTTATTCGGAATGGCTTCAACGAGAGCCGATGCCGATATTCCGTTATTTGTAGCGGTAACAGTATAAAATCCCGCAACAAGAGCCCTGAACACCCCTTCAGGAGAAACAGTTGCATTGTCTTCTTTCACACTCCATGATGTAGGTTGAGATAACTCGAAAGAATTCCCCATTTGGTCTTTTCCTTCGATGAAAAGGGAGAAATTCTCACCTACCTTAGTAATTAGTTTATCTTTATTCAGAAAAACGAGAGATGACAATTCCGGCGTTACGGGAGGATATACCTCAAATTCATAGATAGAATAACCGTAGCCTAATTGGAGTTCCACACCTTGAAATTTAATGTAGCGGCACGAGATATTCTCATCGGTCAGATTAATATTGTCTGTCCTGTTACCCGCCGCCATATCCGAATAATCTTTCTGATTCGTGAAATCAGACCCATTTGTAGAGAATGAAATATTGTAAGCTTTCGCATTGGCTGCTTCCCAATAGATTTTAATATAACCGACAGGCTTATCCGCCCCTAAATCAACTATGAACCAGATATCATCCGCCACTGTGGATTCTTGCCACTGGTTTCCGGTAAGATTTCCGTCAAATAGTCTATCGAAACCGGCACTCGTTGCATTTGTAGAAGAGACCTTCAATCCGGTATATTTTTGAGAATACCCGTGGGCATTAAATATCACCAGAAAAATAAAAGTCAGGATTTGTATTTTTTTGATTTGTTTCATCATTCGGATTTAATAAGATATTAATAAGATTCCGGAAGTCAAGCAGTAATCCGACTCGTTTTTTTAGCCGATTACAGAAGCAATCAACTAATCCTTCATCCTTCAGGAAGTTCCGGAAACACGATTAACAAAGGCTTTCGAGCTGAAGGATGGTTTATCCGTCAATCTTTCAGCTTCATAATTTTCAAGTACCCGTATCTTTGTTTTCAAACATACGGTCGATTGAATTCAAACATACGGTCGATTGATCACAAACGTCCGTATGTTTTTTCAATCATCATAATTATTATATAAACCACCGCTGATTTTATTTAAAACTCAACGGTGGTTCAGATTAAAATCCTTCAGTCATCCTTCAGCCCGGGAACCTTTATTCATCGCAATTTCCGCTATCGACTGAAGGATGAAAGACATTTCAATTAATTTAAAATAAAGGATGCAGAAGTACCTGCCGCACTACTTGGAGCTATCCAAACTTCAAACTCACCGGCTTCGGCACGTTTTACCATATCTGCATTCCAGTAAGCAAGATCCTTTTCCGTAATCTGGAAAGAAACGGTTCTACTTTGTCCGGCTTTGATAGCGACTTTCTTGAAATCTTTCAACTCTTTGACCGGGCGAACCAACGAACCTACTTTATCTCTGATGTAAAGTTGTACAACTTCATCCGCATCATATTTTCCTGTATTGGAAACCTCACAAGTAGCAATCAATACATCACCTTTATTCATATTGGTCTTAGATAATTTCACATCCCCATACTTAAAAGTGGTATATGACAAACCATAACCAAACGGGAACAAAGGAGAATCACCTGCGTCCAAATGATAACTTGTAAATCCCAACGACGTCTGCTTTGCACCAATCTCAATATCATCAATCAAAGTAATGTTGGATGCCGGACGTCCGGTATTCTTATGCGCATAATAGATAGGAACCTGTCCCACCATACGAGGAAGTGTCACCGGAAGTTTACCTGACGGAACAGCTTTGCCGAATAATAAATCAGCTAAAGCCGGACCTGCCATTGTTCCTCCATGAAATGCATACAACACAGCATCGGCCATTTCCGTTTCCTCCGGTATTGTCAAAGGACGACCGGCCATAACAATCATCACCACCGGTTTACCCGTAGCTTTCAACGCTTTCAGCATCTCTCTTTGAGCACCCGGAAGACTTATATCCGCGCGACAACGTGCCTCTCCCGACAAAACAGCCTCTTCACCTGCAAAGAACAAGATTACATCTGCTTTTACGGCAGCAGCAACAGCTTTCTTAATACCATCCTCACTCTTATCACGACTGTAAGTCAAGCCTTGCTCTGCTATCACCTTCACATCTTTCCCACACAACTCTTTAATTGCTGTAAGCGGAGTTACGGAGTGTTCCGGCTCTGCATCAAAGCACCATGTGCCCACCTGATCTGCCTGAGCATCGGAAAGAGGACCTACAACAGCAACCGATTTAACGGTATTCTTTACAGGAAGTACGCCATCATTCTTCAATAGAACAGCACCTTCAATCGCTGCATTTTTCGCTTTCTGCAAAGACTCAGCGGTATAGAATGGTTGTTCTTTTTGAATCTCTGTATAAGGATTATCAAATAACCCTAAACGGAACTTCATACGAAGAATATTGCGAACAGATTCATCCAATAACTTTTCATCAACCTGACCCGATTTTACCAAGTCTTCCAAATGAATCAGATAAGCATATCCCATCATATCCATATCAACACCCGCCAAAATAGCTTTCAATCCTGCATCTTTCAAGTCTTTGCAAAATCCGTGCGGAATCATCTGCTCAATAGAGCCCCAGTCACTAACTAGAACACCATCATATTTCCACTCATCACGCAATATATCACGGTTCAAGAACTTGTTTCCGGAAGAAGGTACACCATTTATATCATTAAAAGAACACATAAATGATGCAGCACCAACTTCGGCAGCTTTCTCAAATGGGGGAAGAAAGACTTCGCGAAGCTGAATCTCCGGAATCCAAGTTGTATTATAATCTTTCCCGGATTCTGTAGCCCCATAAGCGGCAAAGTGCTTGGCACAAGCAGCCATAGAGGTAGGAGAAGATAAATCTTCTCCCTGAAAACCTTTCACCATGGCAGCTCCCATTACAGACGTAAGATAAGGATCTTCACCACAAGACTCAGCTATACGTCCCCAACGCGGGTCACGACTTACGTCGATCATTGGAGCAAATGTCCAACGTATACCGGCTGAAGTTGCCTCCAGCGCAGCTACTCTAGCTCCATCCTCTGCCACTTGGGGATTCCATGAGGCAGCTTGCCCCAATGGAATCGGAAAAATTGTTTTAAAACCATGAATGACGTCACGAGCAAAAATCATCGGAATATGCAAACGACTCTCTTCCACAGCAATGCGCTGTAACTCGTTGACAGTCTTCGCATCCAACTCGTTCAATATAGAACCGACTTTTCCTGCACGAATCATACTTTTCATATCATCGGATAAGCCCGTCCCTGTCAGCTGATTCATTTGGCCGATCTTCTCCTGCAATGTCATCTTCGAGACTAATTCGTCAATCCGCTGTTCCATTGCAGTATCTGCTTGGCTATAGGCAGCCAGAGACGTACTCACCGAAAACGCTAGTACACAAAATTTATTTAAATAACGATTCATACTTTATATTCTCAATTATATCTATTCATATAATGTTTCCCTGTCATTCATTGTCAAACCAGAAATCTCTCTTTTTAGAGCCGGCAGGACCTGTATGAGGGCCTTTGCCCACACCTACACTAGAGGCTACGACTTCTTGCATTTCTATTTTTATAATTTCAACACAAGGTTTTAAATATCTACTTTTTATTTTCATAGACCTTATTTGATAATTACTTTCTGATTATTTACGATATAAATACCTTTCGGCAGATTGGTTATTACATTATGACCTTCATTCAATTCCATATTACGAACGATACAACCATCTATACTGCATATTTTTACACATTGTGCTTTATCCGCTACAATTTCCAATACTCCGTTTGCAGACCATACAAGAAGAGTACTTGCATTTTGAGCATTAATCTTAGTTGGAGGAGGAGGAACTTCGCCATCATGTAACACATTAATGCGATCTGCAGCAAAAGCTGAATTGCTGGTAATATAAGCACGGAAAGCAGGAACAGAAGAATCATCTGAGCCAACTGCAAATTCACTACCATCAGTGCGAAGCAGATAAAGACCATTGGCACTACCGGCAGCTATTTCATTAAACGTACCTTTGAAAACATATGTACCATTATCAATTGAAACATCATTAGCAGCTGTAGCTACAGGTACTATACCTGAACCGGTAAATACACCGTTCGTTTCACTATTTACAGCCATAATATAAGGAGTATTCGCAGTTGTTCTAGTTCTTGTTACAGATTCAAAAGAGAAATATCCTTTATCTTCTTGGCTTGTATAATCAGCTAAAGTTTCAATAGTATATCCCTCTACCTTTACTGCAAAAGGCAAATAAAGAGAAGCCCAACCATTCATTCCGGAGAAATCACGGGTATATGAAATAGAAGCTGCTGTAAACTCTTTCGTGTTATTAAACGGATGACCATCCTCTAAAGTAATTGCTTCAGCGTTACCCTCTCCATTATTAAATACTACTATATTTTTCGACGTATCTGAAATCTTAGAACTCTTATCTACATAAATCAAACAGTTCGGATTTAAATTTTCCATAGCAGGAAGTTCGCCTCCTATTACATCTATTAAATCAATCGTAGTAAGTTTTGCATAATCCAAATCATAACCGGCAAATAAATCTGCATCCCATTTTCCTGACAAGATAAGATCCGTATCTGTTCCTTCTTTTTCCAACGGTCCTGAACATTCACCCGTGATAGCGAAAATATAATGCTCATAATCATCATTATTGGCACTCGTAAAGTTTCCATCATGTCCTTCCATATTCCATACAAACATTGTATAAAGAGACATGCCTACCGGATAAGTATCATCTGCAGTCAAAGTATAGCTTCCGTCCTCTTGTTTATTCATACCAACGAAACCAAATCCACCTTTAGCATCCATACGATGAACCTGTCCATAAGTCAATGCCGGACCACCTTCTGCCGGTGTTATTCTAAAAGTAACCTTTCCTTTATTATAAGTAATTGAATAGTCTATATTCCAAGCTGTGTTACCACCCTTCTCCGTGATAGTACCTTGACATTCACTTTCACGTACCAAAGTAGTAAAAGGAGATAAAGTTACTGGTTCAGATAGATTGCCTGCCAAATCTTTTGCTACTATAGAAAAAGTATATTCCGTATTTGGATTTAAACCTTTTATTGTAATTGTATTCCCGTCAGTAGGGACAAGAATTTCTTTAGAGAATTCCATTGCATCATCTGTTATCACATAAGAATAGACACCGATATTATCCGTTGCTTCTATTGTTAAGTCTACACTACCATAAGCAATGCTTTCATTTACCAATGCTGCAGAAGTTATTTGCGGTGCTTCCTCATCTAACACTTTAACAATTTCGTCCGCACTATTATTGAACACAATCTTTTCAATTGTCATCGCCTTAGGAAAAACAGATGAATAATCTACCATAATAACGACTTCTGTCAACTTCTTTAATTCGCCGGCTGTATTGGTCACCTTAAATACAAAATCTTGTTTTTCATCTGCTATTGCAATCGTAGAAGAAGAGAATTCCCCATAGCCAAATCTTCCTTTTATACTCTGAGCTGAAGTAGCACAAGAACCTATCACATGAACATAAGAATATTCACCGGCTTTAAGCTCTTTAGGTAATTCCTTTAGTTTAAAACCAACCCAATTAGGACCTTTTGTAAGTGTCACTAAAACACCATTTTCTTGTGGTTCAAAAGTATATCCTTCGCCAACCTCAAAGCTTGTCAAGTTGTCTATATTTTCTAAAGCATTCCAAGTGTAAGATTCCGAGATTACATCTAAATCTACCTTTTCAGTAACACTTGCATCTCCCGAGGTTGCGGTAATTGTCAATTGGCTCATACCAATTTTTTTGCCTGTTACAGACAATGTTTTATCCGTACCGGATGCTTCAACATCAGCAATATCAGGATCTGAAGAAGAAACTGTAATCGTAGTCTCACCCTTAAAAAGTCCACCTTCCTGGTCAAGTAGCGTTATAGGGAAAACAGTTGTTTTCATTCCTTGAACCACTACCTCCGGTACACTGATTGTTGTCAAGACAGGATCTGCAGTCGCTTTAAAGACTCTGAACTCGAAGAAACTCGACCCCCAAACCATTTCGCGTTCTAAAGCTACAAACTTTATAAAACGTGCACTATTTCCTAATACATCGTAAGTATGAAGTCCTGCCTTATTTACTGTAAATTCGCCTAACAAGCTCCAAGTTCCTTCGCCGGTTGTTTGATCCGGTTCATCTGTAGCTCCATACAACTCAAACCTCTTTGCAAAAGCACCTTCCCAATTTATTTCGATAAAATCCAAGTCAAATGTTTCACCTAAATCTACGTACCACCACTCGTTTTCATCCTCTTCAGCTGCTTGCCAACGTGTATTATCCTTTCCATCAACGGCATTCTTTGCCTCTTCTTGCTTTGAAGATGCGTAAACCGGCTTATCCAAAGCCAGATTTACCTGTGCATTCACACTCGTAATTGTCATGCATAGCAAGACAAACAGAGTCATAAAAAAGTTTCTTTTTTTCATAATATAAACATTTTAAGTATTAAAATTATTCTATAATTTGTTTCACTGTCCTGGTTGTGCCATCTGCCAAAGACACAGTAACTAAATAAACACCGGAGGAAATAGAAGATACATCTATATGATTACGTTTATTTATAGAAACTAACGTTCTACCTCCCATGTCAGAAACCATAAAAGATTTGACTTCCTGTTCCGTATCAGCATATAAGGTTGCCCCTTCTTTACGAATAGATATTTTATTAGGCATTACCTTATCTATAATCTTAGAGGGAGTCCCACTCAAACTTATCCAATTAATTTTGCACGTTGTATTCTTTTTGCTCTTTAATGTTAAGCGTTGCTTACCTGCCGGCAAATCAATATTTATAATTCTAGTTTCCCATTTATCTGTACTTCCTGTTTCCGGGATCTCTACCGTTGAAAGTAAATTATCATCCGAATAGATTTCTATGTTAGGAGCATACCTTTCGGCAACAGAAGCAATACGAATCGATAATGGATAAGTACCTGCTTCCGGAACATCTATCAAATAAGTTGCAGTACATCCCATACCGAATGCTTCCCATTGCAACTTAAAAGGACTTGATTCATCCGAATTAAGTTCCAAAGAAGAATAAGAGGACTGGATATAGTTTGTTGCAGGTATAACATCATCTGTTGTATAATAATGATCCATATCAAAAGAAGACATATTTACATATATCTGCCCCAATTCCGACAAGATACCTGCTTCTCCTCCAGATGCAGCTTCCGATGAATAAAGCATCAAACGATAATAAGGTAAAGAGTTTAGTCCTTTTGCCTTAAACCATGCATACTTCGCTACATTAGGACTAAGTTCTAAAGCTTCAAGCTTTTGTGTCATTGTTTTACGCTGTATATTATAAGTTTCAGCGTTATCCTGCATCCCATCCCAAGCACAGAATTCGGTTAACCAAATTTTCTTATTATATCGTTTAGCTATTCCATCAATAAAATCCATAACGGCAGCCGGTTGTACCATATAACAATGTAGAGCAAGATAGTCTACACGCGCATTTGGATATGCCTTAAAAAATTCATCGTACCAAGTTGTTGGATTTTGATAAGGCGCATCAGGTGAATAGTTCAAAGCAGGACCAACCAATTCCAAATCAAAATCTTCCGCAATCTTCTCTAAACGAGGCCATATTTCAGCAGCTTGCTTCGGAGTCATGTTAGCTTGAGCTTTAAAATTCGGTTCATTAAATCCCAAAAGATATTTTGCTCCCGGATGATCTGTAAAATATTGACGAATTTTATTTTCATCAAATCCACCATTCCATGTCATTGGCACATAATCCATATCTTTTCCCGGTCCAACTACGCCTTTAACAGCATTGTTGGGGGTAGGTCCCCAATCATAATACCAGGAAACGCCCGAAGACAAGGATTTAATTTCCGCTTCATCGGAAAAGCTACTTTCAGACACACCCCGTTTTTCACTGCGCTTCTGCGCAAACGTACTTGTCTGACTGCTTACAATGGCAATTAAGCCAAACAGTATAATACAATCCCGTAATCTCATATTATTCCTTTTTAATATTTCACGATTTTTTTCACACAACTAATTCCATCTTCCATTTCAATATTCAAGAAATAAGTTCCAGCTGGCAAGAAAGATAAATTTACATCATTAGACTCAATCTTTAACTCAGCAAGCATTCTGCCAGAAAGCTCATAGATTTTCAGATTATTGACTCTCCGATCACCACTACGAATAGACATTATATCTTTGACAGGAGAAGGATAAACAGAAACAGTAGATGCCATTTCTAATAAATCATTATGAGTACTAGATCCAGATAATAGTGTAAGCCAATTTAAAGATATAGTACCATTCGTTACCTTTAATCGTAATGTTTGTTCACCCTTTTGTAAATTAAGCGTTGCCTGATATTCTTTCCAGACCTTCTCGCCTCCAGTTGATGGCATACTTAAAACAGATAGTTCCGTTCCACCTACTGATAGCTGACATGAAGCATCTTCTTTGGAAGCATAACGAAGTTTTATTTGAAAATCTCCCGATGATGGAACATCAATATTATATTCAGCCCATTCATTATCATTGAAATCATAGATCTCCAAAATTCCATTGTCATCTGTAGACAGACGTAACTGAAAGCCATCTTTCCAATTATCACTATTATCTATATCAACTATATTCATGGAAGAATAATGTTCTGCCGGAATCTGCTCGCCAACTTTAAAATAATAAGACTTATCCTGTGAAGACATATTTACGAAAACTTGTCCTAAATCAGTTAACGCGCCAGGAGCATTATCTTCTAAAAATTGCATATAAGGATACTTATCATTTCCCCCAGTTCGAGGGATAAACCATGCATAACGGTACACATCCGGATCTGATTCCAAATAATTAATCGCATTCACCATAAACTTCATTTGGTTAGAAGGTTGGTCTCCCGGTATATTATAGAACTCATCCCAAGCACAGAACTCAGTCAACCAAATAGGTTTTCCATATTTTTTAAATTTACTGATATACCACATTAAAGCAGAGGGATATGGCATATAACAATGCACAGCTACATAATCGACTCTTGCATCAGCCGGAAGTAATTTAAAGAATTCGTCCAACCAAGCATTGGGATCCTGATAAGGTGCATCCGGACTAAAGTTTACAGCAGGAGCAACAATCTTCAAACCAAAATCATCGGCAATCTTTTGTAGTCTCGGCCATGCAGCAACAGCCTCTGCCGGTGTCATATTAGCTTGCGACTTAAAGTTCGGTTCATTAAAACCTAATAGATATTTAACATTTTTGTGAGTTTGTAAATAAGAACGTAAAGCATTTTCATTATACCCACCATTCCACGCCATAGGAACAAAATCTACTGCTTCATCCTCTAATACCGCATCAACAACAGCATTAGGGGTAACACCCCAATTGTAAAACCAAGAAGAACCTTTTGAAAGAGAATATACATCCTCAGCATACGGGATTTCATAAGAAACCCCTCTTTTATAACTCTTAGCTTGAGCAAACAAAAAAGAATTCATTTGTAAAGCTAAGAAACATCCAGCAATAACTGTCAATTTAATATAATTCATGGCTTATAATAAGATTATTGTAAATAAATTTTTCTTGAGAATGAGGTCCCATCTTTCATATTCACTTTGATAATGTACATACCTGCTTGTAAATGTGTTGCTTCAATAATATTTGAGTCACATTTATCAAGCTCGGTTGTACCATCTACTGAAAACATAGTCAATCTTTCTACCTCTCCTTTTATATTGATCTTTCTACCTAATATTTCTACTTTTATTTGTTGATCGTGTGATGGAGAATTTACAAAAGTAGGAGGTACTCCTACCCCCGTAAATTCTTCATGACTTTCTCCTTTTTGATACAATTTTACATAATCAACATACATTTTAGCTTCACCATCTTTCAATGCTGTAATACCATTTATATCCCAAATTCCAGGGAAATTTCCACCAACAGCTAAATTGAATATAACAAAAAACGGCCGATGAAAATAATTACCAGGATCTTGCGGATTAGCATTCGCTGATATATTCATTTCATAATATGGTTTAGCATCAGGATATATATCCTTATCCAAAAACATTTGGATAACATTCTCATTCCAGATCATGGTAAAAAGATGAAAATCATCCTGCATACCATAACTGTTCGTTGTAGCTTTTGCATAATTCGGATATCCACCATTCTCATAATATCCCCAATGACAAGCCCCATTAAAAAGACGGTCTTGAGTATTATTTCGAATCCCTGTAGAATGTCCCATTTCTAAAATATCAACCTCTCCGCATCTAGGCCAGCCTTCATTAGAAATCGTATTTCCCAACATCCAAAAAGCCGGCCATAAACCGTCTGCCGTATGTGGTAATTTAATTCTAGCTTCCAGCTTCCCATGTTTAAAGAACATTTTACCTTGTGTGGTCAAACGCCCGGAGGTAGCAGGGCTACCTAAAAAATTCTCTTTCTTTGCTGTAATTATCAGACAACGGCTACCAGTCACCGGCTCATTGCCTATTGAGATATTTTCTTTGCGGTAATACTGTATTTCTCTATTACCACAGCCATCACCATTTATTTCCACTGACCAATTATCCGTTTCATTGAGCTCATCTCCATCGAATAAGTCTTGCCAAACTAATTTATAACCATCAGTTTCGCCAGTTCCGGTCTGGACATTCTCTGCCATCAGACTAATAAATGAGAAACCAAATAAAAAAGAAAAAATTATTACTCGCATAATATTGTACTTCATCATATAAATAACTTTATTTCTTCCAACTCACCACTTAAATTAAGTAGAGAATAGGGATATACCAAGGGCTATAGACATATAAAACATCTAAGACAATCGCCTATAATAAGCTAATAATTAGCCCTATAGATATATCCTTATTAAAAATCTGAATAGATTACTTTATAGCAACTTTCTTCACAATAGAACCTGACTTAAGAACGTAGACACCTTTATTCAAATCATTTATACCTACAACAGATTCCTTCGTTGATTTAACTTGTTTTCCTGAAATATCATACAAATCAATGCCATTTTGAGAACCTAAAACAGAAAGTGTACTTTCACCTACTAATACCTGAAGATCTTCTGCATTTATTTGTCCAATATTGCTAGGATCTGCTTTTTGATAATAGAAAATAGCGTCAAAAGAACATCTAGTACCTGCTCTGGAACCTAAAGAGAAAGAAAATGGAGCATACTCAATAACACCGGCTTTCCAGCCTAGTTTTTTCAATTCTTTCACAGAAATATCGAAGGCATGCCATTCCCCATCACGATCAAAATCATCAAATGCCTGAACACCATCACTATTAGGAGTTTGCCCAAAAACCAATGCAGCTTCTCCATTTTTACTTCCCGTCACTGTAAACGTAAATGACTCGCTATCTTCCGAAAGAAGAGCTATATGGAAAAAATAAGAGTCATCAATCTCACTCAGATCTTTTTCTCCGGTATTAAATGCGCCACCAGACCAAGTCATACCCGGAGCCACCTCTAATGCCAAAAATTCACCCTGAACTCCATTTGAATTGGGACCAATTGCATCAATAAATACCATAGTTTCACCGGCAGACCAAATATCAATCTGAGACGTTCTCAAATCCAGTTTAATTTGATTCTGAATCGGAGCTAAAGTTTGTTCACCCAAATAAATCGGACAATAATTTGTCGCACTTGAGAAATCAAATTCAGCTTGAGCTGAAACATTTACACTACTAGCCATAGCAGCTAATCCTGCCACTAATAAGGTTGTAATCTTTTTCATTTTAGTAAAATTTTAAAAGTTAATAATTGAGTTTATATTCGATATTAATTAATATCCCGGATTTTGTTCAATCCCATTTAAGTCAATTTCTTTTCTCGGTATTGGGAACAACTCATGTTTCCCCTTTACGAAAGGAGCAAGACTAGCTTGTACTTCTTCTACTTCCTGAGCATTATAGGCATCCAATACTTCTTTTGCAATTCCCCAACGACAGAGATCAAACCAACGATGCCCCTCCATACCTAGTTCAACACGACGTTCATGACGAATAGCACCAAGTAAATCTTGTTGAGTATCATTACATCTCCTTTTTACATATTTTGCAGCACCTTCATCCCACAAATTACATTCATAATCCGGGAATACAGGCAATATGTTACGGTCATTTCCACAAGCACGTGCACGAACCTGATCCAAAGCCCATTTAGCACGATCAAGATTATTTGACTCACAACAAGCTTCAGCATACATTAACAAGACATCTGCATAACGTATTACTTTATTATTCAATGGTCCACGAGAATCATGATCCAATTTAGGATATGTACCAAATTCATCTGTCCATGCATATTTGCGATTCAAATATCGGCTTCCTAAATAAATTTCTTCACTAGGATTGGTAATTTCATCATCTGTCAAATTAATAATGGTTTCATCTCTTCTTGGATCTCCGGCTTCATATTCATCATATAGATTCTGAGTCGGTCTATTAAATCCCCAACCTACTGTATTAAATATCTTGTTTCTTCCGCGAACCAATTTTGTAGTAAATGTACCTCTCGTAGCGCCATTACCTTCGCTATAGTCGCTTGTACCCTCTATCATATACTGGATCTCAAAAACAGATTCCGGACCATTTTCTCCCTCCAAAGTAAAATTGTCAAAATAACGATTTACTAATTCATAATCTCCGCTAGAGATGATTGAATCACCCCATGATTTTGCTTCATTATAACGATGCATATATAAATTAACTTTCAATAGCATTGCTTGAGCTGCACCTTTAGTAGCACGTCCCAGATCCGCAAGCGGATAATTTTGTTTACGCCACAATCTCTTCTGAGCGTTCTCTAAATCTTCAATTATGAAATCATATATTTCTTCAGCAGTAGCTCTCTGTACTCCCCATTTTTCTGAAGAGTCCACAACAAAATCTACTTTAGGTACTCCACCGAATACGCGTACTAAACGGAAATAATACATCGCCCGTAAAAATTCAACTTCTCCAATTAAACGATCTTTCAAACGTGCATCCATTAAAGTATCCGTATCTACTTTCGGTATTTCCTGAAGAGCAAGATTACACCGTGAAACTCCCTGATACTGAGCCCTATAATAGTCCAACAAAAGCTCATTATCGGATGTTGTCTTAAAATTCTCCATATCATAAACAGCAGGCATATCACCTAAGTACTGACCACCTTTCAAGGCATCATCAGAAACAACATCACCAATAAACCATTCAGGATAAAATGTTTCATTATATTCCCACATCAATGGAACATAGGCAGCATTAACTACCTGAATAGCAGTATTCCCTGAAGTAAAAAAGTCTTCAAGCTTAGTTGTACCCGGAGTAGGAGCATTCAACCAATCATCGCAGGAAACAAGTCCGAACGAGAAACATAAAGTCAATGTGATTAAAATATATTTTTTCATATGTCAATACCATTTAATAATTAGAAATTAAGATTTGCACCAATCATCACTGTACGTGACTGTGGATAATTACCATAGTCCACTCCACTAGCAACTTCCGGATCATACCCTGTATACTTGGTAACAGTAAATAAATTACTAGCAGAAACATAAAAACGACAACGGTTAATACCAATTTTAGATGTACAAGCTCTAGGTAAAGTATAACCTATCTGGAAATTCTTCAATCGCAAATAGGCTCCATTTTCTACAAATCTATCTGATACTGAATAGTTAAGACTTGTATTCGGATTTGGGATAGAGCCATTCGGATTATTTTTTGTCCATACATCACGCATTGAAGTACTTAATGTGGCTTCAACCCCTTTACCCTCAGTACGATTCAACACTTGATTGTATATCTTATTACCATATACTCCTTGGAAGAATAATTGTACATCAAACCCTTTCCATTCAGCACCTAAATTCAAACCATAAGTTAACCATGGAAAAGGATTTCCAATATCAGTTCTATCCCCTCCATCAATCATTCCATTATTATTCAAATCTGCAAATTTTGCATCTCCTGCATGATAAGGAATTTCCGTATCGCTATATCCCCACAAATGTTGTTTTGCTTCTTCATCCGAACGATAAATGCCCTCATACTTATAACCGTAGAATGTGTATAATGCATACCCTTCATCATTTATACGAATACCATCTACATACTGCACTTCACCACCATTTAAAGCCGTTAATTCATTTTTAATAAATGAAACATTCCCATTAATCGTATAATTGACTTTATTAATCTTGTTTTTATGCTCAAGAGCTATCTCAATACCTTGATTTCTTACTGTTCCCACATTTTTAGTTGCATCATAACGATTACCAATGTAAGCAGGTCCTTTTACTGTTAACAACATTTCTTTAGTATCTCTACGGAATAAATCTACATTACCTGAAAGCAAGCCATTGAATAAGCCAAAATCCACTCCAACGTTCCAAGTTTCTGTTACTTCCCATTTACCACCCATATTTTTATAAGTAAGAACCGTAGCTCCACGAGCCAAAGCCTGATCTCCAGGTCCCAATACATAATCTACAAAATATGGTCCTGTATTAAACATTGTTTGAGAAAAGTTATCGTTACCAATTTTATCATTACCGATACGTCCCCAACCTGCACGTACTTTCAAGAAATCTATTTTCTCCAATCCTTTCATCCAATTTTCCTCACTCATTTTCCACCCCAAAGCAACGGACGGGAAAAAGCCCCAGTTATTTTCCGGAAATTTATTAGAACCATCAGCACGGAAATTTGCTGTTGCCAAATAACGATTCTTATAAGAATAATGTAAACGACCTAAAAAAGATAATCTTCTTAAACGGTCAACCCCATCTCCTGCTTCATTACGATCTTGAGTCGTCTGTGACAAATACCAATTATTAGATGTAGGATTCAAGATTTGTGACCCAGAACCACCTATATTATAATAATTATACTCTTCAGTAGTATGTCCTGCCATTATTGAGAAATCATGATCTTTGATTTGCTTTGAATAAGTCAATGTATTTTCCCATATCATTGTAGCATATCTTGACATACTTCTTTCTAAAAAGTTTTTATCCGAATAATCGTTAGAAGAAATATAATAAGCATCTTTGAACAATCTATGGTTCACATGTGAAAGATCATAACTTATATCTGAGCGATAAACCAATCCTTTTAATGGAGTAATTTCTAAATATATATCTCCAACCCATCTTTCTGTTTTATCCATCGGGTGGGAATAATTAACCATACCAAAAGGATTCGATACATTTTTAAAATTAGATGGAGCTGCGATTTTACCTCCTAAATCTTCTCCTTTGTAATTTAATGTACCAGCCGGATAATGTGCCGGATCCCAAGGAGCCATCGCCAAAGCCGCTGACAAAATAGAAGCACCCGGACTTGAATTATTATTCATGGCATTGCGACCTTCTGAATTCACAAATGATAAGTTTTCACCGATTTTCAACCATTTATTTACTTGGAATGAAGTATTAGCACGCAATGTAAGACGGCTATAATTGGAACCAATAATCGTACCATCTTGATCAAAGTAGCTTACACTAAAAGAATAATTTGCTTTTTCCGTACTTCCATCAATAGATAGATGATAATTCTGTATCAAGGCATTCTTCTTAAAGACCTCATCTTGCCAATCAGTTTCCACAGCAGAATAATCAAAGCCATTTGGATTAGTAGCTGATTTTATTGCCGGATAGAATTCATCCTGTGGCCCAACTCGCCAACTAGACAACCAACCGTTGAGACCACCATCAGTATAACTCTGTAGCTGTTTCTCACCTTGTTTACCCGGAGTTAATGCAATAATAGTTCTCGCAAGTTCATCACTTTTCATTAAATCTAATTTATTCCAACGATTCTGAAAACCTACATACGTATTAAAGGATATTTCCGTACGACCATCCGTAGAGCCTTTTTTAGTTGTAACCAAAATTACACCATTAGCACCACGAGAACCATAGATAGCTGTAGCTGAAGCGTCCTTCAATATTTCAGTAGAAGAAATATCATTAGGATTCAAAAAAGAAATATCACCAACTATAACCCCATCAACAACATACAAAGGATCAGCACCGTTTACCGTTCCAATACCACGAATACGAACTTCTGCTCCCGCACCCGGTTGTCCGGTATTTGCATTAACCGTGACACCAGCTGCTCTTCCTTGCAATGCCTGGTCTAAACCTGCAGCAGGAGTTTTCTTTAATTGATCTGCACTAATAGTTGAAACAGAACCGGTTAAATCACTTTTTTTCATTGTTCCGTAACCAACTGCAACAACTTCATCAAGCATCATCGCGTCATTTTCCAACACAACGTTCAAAGTTCCCGACTTAATTTTCTTTTCTTGGGTTTTAGTTCCTATATAAGAGAACTGTAATGTACCATTCGTTGGAGCTGAAATCACATATCTACCATCAATATCGGTAGATGTACCAATTGTTGTTCCTTTTACAAGTACTGTAACTCCCGGTAATGGCAAACCGTCTTCTGCCGATGTCACTACACCTTGCACCTTTATATTCTGTGCAAGAATTATAGAAGACAAAAATGAGAAATAGAATAAAATGAATAATTGTTTTTTCATATTATATATCATTTTAGGTATAACAAAAAGTTTTGTTTCTTATCTTTAACCCTAATTAGTATTCCCTCGAATAACATTTTAGTAATGCAAAGATAAAGATATATGTAATATAAGAATCAACAAAACGCCTCACAAAAACTCACTTTTAACACATAACGAATACGACATTAATACATCATAGTACTAATTATAACACTGATAATCAATAATATAATTACAAATAGTGTTTTATAACATAACATTTATCAGCTCAACAATTCAAAAAAAATAGCTAAACTTGAAGTGAAATTGAAATGAAAAGCTATTTTTGAAGAACCTAATTATTGAAAAAGATGAAACACACAAAAAAATCACTTTTCACATTATTATTAATGACGTTTATATGTGCAAGCATTTTTGCACAGCATCCTCTTGTGCGAAATTTCACTCGTATTGATTATCAAGGAGGAAAGCAAAATTGGTGCATTGTTCAGAATCAAGATAATAAAATGTATTTCGCAAATAATAGCGGGTTACTTGAATATGACAGTAACATCTGGCAATTATATCCGATTGCTAATTATACTAATGTACGTTCTTTAATGTATGACGAAGAAAGCAAAAGAATCTATGCCGGTGCTTTCAATGAATTCGGATATTATCAATATAATCACCAAACGCTAAAATTAGAATATTATTCACTCGTAGATTCAGTTCCTGAAAAAGAGCGTAACTTCAACGAGGTTTGGAATATCTATAAAAACGATAAGAATATCTATTTTCAAAGTGATCGGAAAATATTTAAATGTGACGAGAATGGGAAAATGAGTATATATCCATTCAAACACAAAATAGAAAAATCAGCCATTATATATAATACTCCTGTCATCACAAGCATACAAGACGGAGCATGGACTTTAAACAATGGAATGTTATTAAAACTTCCCAATTCCGATATCTTAAAAGACAAAAAAGTAACAGCGATATTACCTTACGAAGGAACTAAAATATTATTTGCTACAGCATTAGATGGATTATTCCTGTTTGACGGTGAAAAAGTTATTGCGTATCAGAATGATTTGACGGATTTCTTAAAAGAGAATCAGGTTTTTTGTGCTACAGCCAAAGACAATAAAATAGCATTCGGGACTGTACTTAATGGAGTTGTAGTAAAAGATCTTAGTACAAATATCAATACTTATATTAATACTTATTCCGGCCTGCAGAACAACACAGTGCTCAGTATAAAATTTGATAATGATAACAATCTATGGCTGGGGTTGGATAAAGGTATTGATTATGTTCTGATAAATTCTCCTATCAAAAATTTATTTAGTACAAACAATTTATATGGTTCCGGATATGCCTCATTAATAAAAGACAACATCCTATATCTCGGTACTAATCAAGGACTTTACATAACCGACTATCCAATTAGAAACACACCAGACCCATTTCAGCTAGAGTTAGTTAAGCATATGCAAAGTCAGGTATGGTCTTTAAAAGAGATAGACAATACCATCTTCTGCGGAAATGACCAGGGGGCGTTTATCATTAATGGGAGCCAAGCACAAAGAATTGCCAGTGCACATGCCACATGGACATTCAAAAGATTAAAGAAGCATCCGGAATATATTTTAGCTAATTCATACCAAGGCTTCTACATTTTAAAGAAAGTAGACGGGAAATGGGTATTCTCCCATTATATCAAAGGATTTTCCGAATCCGGAGGCATGTATGAAGAAGATGAAAACGGAGATATCTGGTTCGGACATTGGATGAAGGGTATTTACCGATTAAAGCTGAACGAAACATTTACTCAAGTAGTTCATACCGATCTATATAACCACACCAATGGATTTCCGTCCAGTCACAACAATATCATCTGTCGAATACAAAATGAATTATTCTTCTCATCGGAAAATGGATTTTATAAATACAATAAAAAAGACAACAATATTGTCCCTTATCCTAAAATGAATGAAATTTTCGCTCCACATTACAGATCCGTTCGCTTCTTTGAGACACCGGATAAAGATATATGGTCTATATCCGGAACATCTATTGCAATGGCATCCTATCAAGGAGATGGTAATTATATTTTGGATTCTCTCTCCTACAAAAGTCTGTTAGATAAATTAATGCTCGGATTTGAACACTTCAACTTTATCAGTCGCAATAAGGTTCTCGTGGGAACAGAAGATGGATTTGCCTATATAGATATAGGAAAACCTTACTATTCTGACAAGAAATCCAATATCTTCATTCGCAGTCTATTTTCTATAAATAAGAATGACACCCTACTCTATTCAAAAAGTGAAAGTACGGAGGATGTAAAAGCAATTAAAATTCCGTATAATTTAAATTCACTGCGCTTCGAGTTTGTTTTACCGGAATATCAGGATAAGCTGGCTGTAGAATATAGTTATTATCTTAAAAATTATGACACACAATGGAGCATCTATTCTTCTCAGAATATAAAAGAATATACAAAACTAAAGAAAGGAGATTACACTTTCCATGTGAAAGGATATAATAAAATAGACGGCAGTATCAGCGAAACATCATTCAGATTCACAATATTACCTCCTTGGTATGAAAGTAATCTGGCTTATGCAATCTATGTTATTATCTTAACCTTACTAATTTATACTTTGGTATTCTACATAAACAAGAAATCACAAAGCGCTGCCCTAAAAATTAAACGGGAAAAAGAAAAACAATTAAAGGAGCAAAAAGAACACTTCCTGGCACAAGCAAAAGAAAAAGAGAAGGAAATAGTCGAATTAAAAAATCAACAACTGGAATATGACCTGAAACACAAGTCACAGGAGTTAGCAGATTCGACCATGAACCTTATCCGTAAAAATGAGATTCTTTCTGAAATAGGAAATGATATTAATGCAATATCCGAAGAAATAAAAAAAGAAGAAGGAATAACCGTTGCCTATAAAAAACTTCAGTTAATACTGGATAATATCAGGCAAAATATCGCTCACGACAGTGATTGGAAACGTTTTGAGCAGAACTTCGATATTGTCTACGAAAACTACCTCAAACGCCTTGGCGAACAATATCCATTGCTTAATACGAATGACAAGAAACTATGCGCATATTTAAAAATGGACCTGAGTTCCAAAGATATAGCACCTTTATTGAATATGTCCGTTCGAAGCGTTGAAACAGCCCGTTACCGATTAAGAAAAAAACTCGGATTAAGCAGAGACGCCAATCTAACAGAGTTTTTACAACGATTCTAGCTGATATTTAACGGTCGTCTTATTGGATTTTCCTTATCCCGATGCCGGGAAGATTATTTAAAGTGATCTTCCCTCTTACAACTTTCATCCCATCAAACAAATCATTAGATATGAGCAGATTACCATCCAAATCAGCAAAATCCACAGCCGGAGATAATTGAGCAGCAGCAGAAACAGCACAGGACGTTTCGGTCATGCAACCAATCATCACTTTCATACCCAATGTACGGGCCACAGTAAGCATTTTCCACGCTTCACGCATACCTGTACACTTCATCAGCTTTATATTTATGCCGGAAAAAACACCTTTCAAACGCTCCACATCCGCAAGACGTTGCAGGGATTCATCAGCAAAGACAGGAAGAGGGCTTTGCTCGGTTATCCATGCAATATCATCCAATTGCGCCTTCGGCATCGGTTGCTCCACCATTACCACTCCCTGTTCTTTCAGCCATTGTATCATGTCCAACGCCTTGTGTTTATCCGTCCAACCCTGATTAGCATCTACAGCAACAGGTAAAGAAGAAACAGAGCGAATCGCATTGATTATTTCCCTATCATTATCTCGTCCCAGCTTTACCTTCAATATATTGAAACGTCCGGCAACCTCCAAAGTCTTTTCCTTGACTACTTCTGCCGTATCGATCCCTATCGTATAAGTAGTAGAAGGAGCTTTCTCTTTATCCACCCCCCAGATTTTATACCACGGAACGCCCAGTAGTTTGCCAACCAAATCATGAAGGGCAATATCTATGGAGGCTTTTGCCGCTGTATTCCCCGCCATGATTCCATCTACATAAGTCAATATATCTTCTAATTGAAAGGGATCATTAAAACGATTCAAATCTACTTTTTGCAAAAAAGCCATCACAGACTCTACACTCTCCCCAAGATATGGTGGCATAGATGCCTCACCATACCCTATAACACCCTCATATTCAACCTCTACCTGTACCGCTGGTGTAAAAGAACGGGAACAGGAAGCTACAGTAAATACATGCTGTAATTGCAAATTGTATGGATAAAAAGTCAGTTTCATTCCTTCATTATTATAACCAGGAAGCAAAGATAATGAATTATATTGCCACAGATTATTATTCATATAGGAATTAAATCAATTCCAACTTTTAGGATGCAGCTCAAAAGATAGTGCCTTCACTTTAATTAAATAGTAATCAATAATATAAGAGCAAACAGTGATAAGGTGAAGGCAAGTCTAAGTAAATTAAATAACAGTTAAATCGGTAAAATAAGCAAGCTAAAACGCCTAAGGGAGCGTTGGCTTACGCTCCGGTAGATGTAAGCTATCGCTCCCTTGAGCGTTAGCCATCGCCCCCTTAAGTGTCAGATGACGCTCCCTTGAGTGATTTACAAAACGACCTTTATAGTTTTTACAAACATCAAGGCGTTTTTTAAATTCATCAGGTTGATTAGAAAAACCATAAGGACGATTGTAAATAAAGATACGGTCGATTGCCAACAAACTCCTATCGTTTGTAATCAATCGACCGTATCTTCATTAGACTGAAACGAATGAATAGAATGAGAAAAAAGCCTAAACTTGTCCTTGTTTCAAAATGTCCCAATATTGAGAAGGGGTCATACCGATTTTTTTCTTAAACAGACTATGGAAGGTACTCATATTAGAAAAGCCGGAAGCTACCGCTATTGCCTGAAGTGTATAGTTATCAAACTGTTTCATCAAATAAATAGCGTGTTCTATACGAAGTCCGTTAAGATATTCATTTAATCTAGTTCCGGTACTCTCCTGAATAATTTCGGCAAAACGATTTTTATTAACATGGATCAATTGTGCCAAGTCGTCTCTGGAGAGAGTTGAATTCAAATACAATTTCTCATCTAAAATCAACTGATTCAGTTCATTAAACAGACGTTGATTATCAGAAACCCTGTCGTCACATAAATCGCAGGCAGCATCTTTTCCCGAACTATCAGCATCTTGCTCTAATTGTTGAAGAAGCTCAATATTACGTTTTCTTTCTATTTGGAGTTTCTGCTGAGAGTCAAGCAGTTCGTCAACATTCTTTGCCAATACTAAGTTTTTCCCATGTACAACGCGCGTATGGATGTACATACGCCACAGAAGTAAGATCAATAATAATATAACAATGGACATGGAAACTAAAACGATTTTACGTATTCTCAAATTTGCACCTTGCTCCTGCAACTGCATATCTTTCTCATTTGTTTCATAAATAGTCGCCATCTCCAACGCCTCACAATTCTTTGCGCTCACATAAATGCTATCCGCTATATTGCTTATCCGCTTTTGAGTATCAAAAGCCATCCGGTAATTTCCCATGCCCTGATAAGCATCCCTGTTTTCTTTCAAAAGAATAAGGAATTGCTCATTCAACGTATCACCATCGACAACAAGAGTCCGCTCCAACTCCTTATTATTGGACAAAACATCCGAGTTTCTTCCCACTTTTAACAGATAAGGATTAGCTTCCGTTCTGCCTTCATCGGTCATTGCAAAACTCGTTTGCAAAAAGCGTAGGAAGTAACTTTCTGCAGATTTCTTATCACCAGCCAAAATATATGCATAAGCCATCTTGCTATACAGATAACCATACTGACGATCAATATAACTTTCCGGCGGACCTTCCATTCCGGCAAGACGAGCTATTAATTCTCTCCGTATCTCTCCTATTTCGATGGCTTTTTCCAATAAATGATTATCCATATAAGCCGTCATTAAGGTCCCATAGAAATAAGAAAGCATGGATAACTCACGGGGATTGTTACTCCCTTTCAATAAGTCTATTGCCTTTTGATAATAAAGATAACTATCATCTAAAAGCCCCATTTGCTTTTTAACGTCTCCTATCACCGAAAAAAGATTGGCTTCTACGGAAAGATTCCGATATTTATGCGCTATTTCCCCTCCTTTCACTGCAAAATTTATCGCTTCTTCATAGTTACTCAAAGAGACCGAGTAGATGGCAATTTGCATATAGGCATCAAGCCCTCTTTCCGGATTCAACTCTACTTCTTCTGATTCCAAAACCCGTTTCGCATACTTCAATGCCAAACGATTCATTTTTAATCCGTCATACGAAACCTGCCGCAATGTATTTATATCAAAATCACTCAACCGTTTTTCCTGCTCAACTTTATCAATCAGAGTTAAAGCCCCTCTGGGATTAGAGATACTCATTTCTCTTAATCGTTCAAAGGTCAATAAGCTATCCGGAACTTCAGCAGCTTTCGCCAATGAACAGACCAGACCTTGCAAGCAGAAAAAGAATATAAATAAACACCTCATTCTTTCTTATAATATAAATGTCATTACATAATAAAGATAACTTACCAAAGTTATATATCTTACTAAATTAATAGGCTACGAGCGCCGGCTTTTCTTTCGGAAAAATCAAACGGCTCAACCACTTATTTACATAGATATTGGCTACTGCACAACCGGCACCAATAACAGCTCCTCCCAAAACATCCGACGGATAATGCACTCCTTGGTTCATACGGGCAAAACTAACCGAACAAGCCCAAAAGGCGGAAGGAGCAATGACATACCACTTAGGATATCTGATACTAAGCGAAGTAGCCAAAGAGAAAGCAGCCGCTGTATGTGCCGACGGAAATGAAGCACTAGAAGGAAAGTCCCTTTGCACAATCTGGTCAGGATAACGCTCAAAAGGGCGACGACGGTCAACCGCATATTTCACTCCATACGATATGACGGCAGCTTCTATCACACTCGTACCTACATATACAGCATCTTTCAACGTTTTTTGGTCTTTACTTATCAATCCGTAAATACCCAAGGCAACGGGTACTCCCACACTTACGTAAGGAGCGGATTTAGAGAATGCCTTACTATATCCCCGAACAAAGCCTCCATCCAGCCCATTAATTTTCTTCAAGACATTTATGTCACAATTCTGAGCAGAGAAATTAATGGCCAGACACAGCAGCAGACAGCAAGAAAATATTCTTTTCATTCCTTTTTCAAATAATTTATGGCAAAGATAGTCGTTTTTCTATTAAAAGAAGCAGATTATCAACATCAACAATGAATTATTTGTATATTTGCAAACCAATATTCACTCTTTTGAAATGACAGATCAAGTATCTTGCAAAATAAAAACACATTGCGACGAATGCCCCAAGTCTTGTGAAAATGTAATAACTCTACTTTCATGGACAAAAGGACAGCATGTACCTGCCAACAAATGTGAACAAAACTACATGATATTTCTTACGAAAGGAACATTGCTGGTAAATAGTAAGGAGTATGCCGGTACTACTATCTACGAAAACCACTTTATATTGCAAGCTATCGGTTCCAAGATTGAAATGCTCGCCATGACTGATGTAGAGGTTATCATCTACAGATTTAATGAACCTCATTATATATGCGAAACCAGATATAAAAAAGCAATCGAGAACGCCGAGGCTCCGTTAATCTATTCCCCATTAAAAATGGTTCCTGCCCTGACACAATACTTGGAAGGTATGAAACTCTATATAGCCGACCAGATGATATGCAAAGACTTTTTTGACATCAAACAGAAAGAGCTCAACTTCATCTTAAACTGCTATTACTCTTTGCAGGATTTATATACTTTATATGCTCCTATATCCGCATATACAAATAGCCTTCACTACTTTGTTATGCAAAACTATAATAAGGTAAAAACAGTAGAAGAACTGGCACACTTGGGAGGTTATAGCATCACTACGTTCCGAAGAATGTTCAAAAACCTGTTCAATGAACCTGCTTATGAGTGGATATTGAGACAAAAACGGAATGGTATTATGGAAGATTTGCTGCAAACCGGACTTACCATCAGTGAGATCAGCAGCAAATACGGTTTTGACTCTCTACCGCATTTCTCCAATTTCTGCAAGACTTGTTTCGGAAGCTCGCCGCGTACTATCCGCAAGCAAAGACAAGAGATCAAAAAAATATAAGAACCGACTCTTTTTCAAGTCATTTCCAACCCCAAAACAGAGATAAAAAAGGAAAACTTGCACTTTTTTATCTCCATCGCTGATTATTGCAACTTTTTGGTTAATTTTAATAACGTTGTCAAATGTTTTTGCCTATATATTTGCAGCAATTAATTAATCAACTAATATTTAATATTATGAAAAAGTTATTATTACCGGTATTTGCTTTATTAGCATTAGCATCTTGCAACAACGAAGAAATTCAAGACATTCAAAGTAACGAACCTGTGGAAATTAAATTAAATGCAGGTTTAGTACAAACAAGAGCCGCCATCGAAAGTGATGCAGCTGGGAAATTAACAGCAGAACTCACTAAAGTTCAATTTATCAGAGCGGATGGAGCAACAGTCGATTGGACAACAGCAACCGCCGCATCTTTTACCGGAACTATAGGAACAGATGGAAAAATCACCGGATTTACAGAATATTATCCAACTGATGGAAGCAATGCAAATATAGTAGGTTATTACCCTGCAGCTACCTCAATAGCAGCCGGCAAGTTGTCAATGACAATCGATGGTTCAAATGATGTTATTTATGCCGCACCAGTTAGCGGTAGTAAAACAGTTGCAATGCCTGCAATGGCATTTAATCATAAACTTACACAGTTTAAATTCATTGTAAAAATAGACGGTACAACTGTAACTGAAGAAGTTACGAACGTTAATGTCTCTATAAACAATGCAAATACAACCTTCGATATGGCAATTGCAGATGGCGCAATAACAAACTTTGCTACTCCAATCAATACAATAAAAGCTATGACTAATGCAACAACAAGTGCAACTGCCAGTGAAGGAATTATGCTTGAACCCAACCTGTCTTCTTTATCTGTTAAAATCACAGCCGATGGATATACTGAAAAAGATATAGCAATTACCCCAAATGCTTCCGAAACTAAATTCGAGGAAGGAAAAGTATATACCATTACATTAGTACTAAGCAAAGTAAAGATTGAGGCCTCAGCTACAGTTGGACAATGGATAGATGGAACTAATCCGAATGATTTTCCTGTCGAATAAGATCTATTTTATAAACTCACACGAAGAAAGCCAATCGCACTGATTGGCTTTTTTTATACCCCTGTAACAATTAAAGAATTATTTCCGTAATTCCTTGTTTAATAAATGGATTTGCTTTACTTTTGCAGGAATAATAGCAAGAAACTTTAGTTCTAACAATTAAATAATTTAAATTCAATCATTTATGTGGTTAAGTAATTCATCTGTAGGAAGGAAAGTGGTGATGAGTATCACTGGTATCGCACTTATCCTGTTTCTGACGTTTCACATGGCGATGAACCTTGTGGCAATCTTCTCAGAAGAAGGCTACAACATGGTTTGCGAGTTCCTTGGAGCCAACTGGTACGCACTGGTTGCTACATTGGGCCTTGCCGCTCTATTTGTCATTCACATCATCTACGCATTCTGGTTGACTATGCAAAACAGAAACGCCCGCGGTAGCGAACGATATGCTGTTGTAGAAAAACCGAAAAGTGTAGAATGGGCTTCTCAAAACATGCTCGTACTGGGTATCATCGTTATTGCCGGTTTGGCTTTACACTTTTACAATTTCTGGTACAAGATGCAATTCTCAGAGATTATGGGTATCCACGATGCATTTGCCAATGGTGGCATAGCACCGACAGACGGAGCAGCATTCATCCGTGAAACATTTAGCTGCCCTGTTTATGTTATCATTTATTTAGTATGGTTTGCAGCCATCTGGTTCCATCTTACTCACGGCTTCTGGAGTGCATTGCAGACATTAGGCTGGAGCAATAAGGTTTGGTTCGAACGTTGGAAATGTATTTCTAACATCTACTCAACACTTCTCATTCTCGGATTCGCTTTAGTCGTTGTTGTTTTCTTCGCTAAATCTCTGATGTGCGGAGGCGCATGCTAATTGTCAATTGTAAATCATTAAATAGTAAATCATATTATGACTAAGATAGATTCAAAGATTCCTGAAGGCCCGTTGGCTGAGAAATGGACAAACTATAAAGCTCATCAAAAGCTCGTTAACCCGGCAAACAAACGCCGTCTGGACATTATCGTTGTTGGTACCGGTCTTGCAGGTGCATCTGCTGCCGCTTCACTTGGCGCACTGGGTTTCAAAGTGTTAAACTTCTGCATTCAAGATTCTCCCCGCCGTGCTCACTCCATCGCAGCACAAGGAGGTATCAATGCCGCAAAGAATTATCCTAATGATGGTGACTCTGTTTACCGTCTTTTCTACGATACAATTAAAGGTGGTGACTACCGTGCACGCGAAGCAAACGTTTATCGTTTGGCTGAGGTTTCCAATGCTATCATTGACCAATGCGTTGCACAAGGTGTTCCCTTCGCTCGCGAATACGGTGGCTTACTTGACAACCGTTCTTTCGGTGGTGCTCAGGTATCACGTACATTCTACGCCCGCGGTCAAACCGGACAGCAGTTACTTCTTGGAGCATACTCAGCATTGAGCCGCCAAGTACAATTGGGCAACGTTAAGTTATTCACTCGCTATGAAATGCTCGACGTGGTTATCATCGAAGGACGTGCACGCGGTATTATCGCCCGTAACCTTGTAACCGGCAATATCGAACGCTTCTCTGCTCATGCAGTGGTTATCGGTACCGGTGGTTATGGAAATACTTTCTTCCTGTCAACCAACGCTATGGGCTGTAACGGCTCTGCTGCTATGCAATGCTACCGCAAAGGTGCTTACTTTGCCAACCCATGTTTCGCGCAGATTCACCCGACTTGTATTCCTGTACACGGCGACAAGCAGTCTAAATTGACGTTGATGTCCGAATCTCTTCGTAATGACGGACGCATCTGGGTTCCAAAGAAACTGGAAGATGCCAAAGCATTGCAAGCTGGTAAACTTAAACCGACAGAGATTAAGGAAGAAGACCGTGATTATTACTTGGAACGTCGCTATCCGGCATTCGGCAACTTGGTTCCTCGTGACGTTGCTTCCCGTGCGGCTAAAGAACGTTGCGATAAAGGATATGGCGTGAACAACACAGGTCTTGCTGTTTATCTTGACTTCTCAGAGGCTATCGGTCGTTTGGGTGAAGATGTGGTAAGAGCACGTTACGGTAACCTCTTCGATATGTATGAAGAAATTACGGACGAGAACCCTTATAAGACTCCGATGATGATATTCCCTGCTATCCACTACACAATGGGTGGTATTTGGGTTGACTATGAACTGATGACTTCCATCCCCGGACTGTTTGCTATCGGTGAAGCAAACTTCTCCGATCACGGTGCTAACCGTTTAGGAGCATCTGCGTTGATGCAAGGTTTGGCAGACGGATATTTCGTATTACCTTATACTATACAAAACTATCTTGCCGATCAGATTCAGGTGTCACGTTTCTCAACCGATCTTCCTGAATTTGCAGAGGCAGAAAAGGCCGTTAATGATAAGATTGCCCGTTTGATGAGTATCAAGGGTAAACATTCTGTTGACTCTATCCATAAAAAGCTCGGACACATTATGTGGGACTTCGTTGGTATGGGACGTACAAAGGAATCTTTGGAAACAGCTTTAGTACAACTGAAAGAGGTTAAAAAAGAATTCTGGAGCGATGTTCGCATACCGGGTGAAGCTAACACACTAAATGTTGAACTTGAAAAGGCTCTTCGTCTTGCAGATTTCATTGAAATCGGTGAGCTAATGGCTTATGACGGTTTGAACCGTAACGAATCTTGTGGCGGACACTTCCGTGAAGAATACCAAACTCCGGAAGGCGAAGCTCTTCGTGATGATGCCAACTACTCTTATGTAGCTTGTTGGAAATATACCGGCGAAGATTCTAAACCGGAATTAATTAAGGAAGACTTGAACTATGAATTCACCAAAGTTCAAACACGTAATTACAAATCTTAATAAACAGAGCAGACAATGGATAAAAATATAAGTTTCACGCTTAAAGTATGGCGTCAGAGAGGCCCGAAAGAAAAAGGTGCTTTTGAAACATACCAAATGAAAGATATTCCGGGCGATACTTCATTCCTTGAAACGCTGGATATCTTAAACGAACAGCTTATCAACGAAGGTAAAGAACCTATCGTATTTGATCACGATTGCCGCGAAGGTATCTGTGGTATGTGTTCTCTTTATGTGAACGGACACCCACACGGACCGGCAACAGGCGCTACAACCTGTCAACTTTACATACGCCGTTTCAAAGATGGAGATACGATTACAGTTGAGCCATGGCGTTCTGCCGGTTTCCCTGTTATCCGCGACTTGATGGTAGACCGTAATGCATTCGATAAGATCCAACAAGCCGGAGGTTATGTATCTATCAATACCGGAGGTATTCCTGATGCAAACTCTATCGCTATTCCCAAGCCGATAGCTGAAGAAGCAATGGACGCTGCCGCTTGTATTGGTTGCGGTGCTTGTGTAGCAGCTTGTAAGAATGGCTCTGCAATGCTATTTGTTTCTGCAAAGGTTAGCCAGCTGGCTCTTCTTCCTCAAGGAAAAGTGGAAGGCGCACGCCGTGCAAAGGCTATGCTTGCAAAGATGGACGAACTTGGTTTCGGTAACTGTACTAACACAAGAGCTTGCGAAGCAGAATGCCCGAAGTGTGTTTCTATCAGCAACATCGCTCGTCTCAACCGCGAATTCATCAAAGCTAAATTAAAAGATTAATAGTCCTTTGATATAATAAAGAAGGTGGGTTCTTATCGCAGAATCCACCTTTCTTTTATTTTATAAGTTTACTTATTCAAACCATACCCCACTATCCAAAAGGCTTGCCGAATTAGCTATCGCTTCCTGACAAACTAGCTCGTTTCTCTCAAGTAACTGCCTATCTCATATAATGTGCAACAAGTCTTTCACAACTGTGCAAATCCTCTTTCACATATTGTGAAAGATGTCTTTCATATATTGTGAAAAAGGAAGTTTTACATCGGGCAACAGTTACCTTCCTTGAGCCGGAAGATAACTCCGCCCGAAGCGGGAGATATATGTATTAGCTCCGCTTATCTAATCACAACCTTAGCTGATTTAATGCCCTCTTCATTTCCGGCTTTTACAATCCAAAAACCAGCACCGAGTTGTAAACGAGCATCCTCATCCACACGCAATGTCTTAACCAACGCTCCGTCCATTCCATAGACACTAATAATAGCTTGGCCGCGAACACCATTCACGTAAACATTTACTCCGTCTGTAGATATAATCAAAGAATTGTCAGAAAGCACCTGCTTACAAATTCCGGTAGCATCATCTTGCTCTATAAGCGCAGGAATAGGATCCCAACTATCATTTCCCTTTGTGAAGTTGAGCGTTGTAATGGCCGTACCGTCGGACAGAACCGGTTCTGTCAATACAGTAGACCAATCAGCACGTGCAGAAGCAGCATCTTCGGTCTCTTCAATTGTTCCATACTCGTAACAAAGAGGAGACGTACCGCCCAAACTGTTGTTCCATCCTTCCGGCTTAATTAATGATTGTCCGTTATAATCCGGATGATTGCTTGTTCCTATCGTGGTATTGTAGAATACTACCTCTGCCGTATTGGCTTGCCACGGTCTTCCGAAATATCCCGGTTTGGAACGATAAGCAGAAGCAGTTTCTATTTCCGGTTCGGCAGATGTAACTTTACACTCATACATCAGATAACCTCTTCCGCTACTCTGCTGTGCTGCCGTGATATAAGAGACATCATTGTTGTTTTCGCTCGTATTCATCGCCAGTTCACTCTTATAGAACACAGCCGTCATACCGCCAAAGATATAATCGGTTCCACCCATCATCACTCCTTTATAAATAGCAGCTCTTACATTCGTACCACCATAGAAAGAGTCTTGACGACCTACAACCCGGCATTTATTAAGAATAACCTTATCCGTATTATTTGCTATTGCAATGGCAGCCGCACGTTCTACAAAGCTCTTATCCTGTACTGCCGTACTGCCCACTTGTGTCGGACGTGTGCCCTTACCTCCGGTCACCCATTCCACAACGACATCTTCGGATTCTTTCTTGGATATATATTGGTTATAAGAGTTCTCAAAGATGATGTTCTCTGCTTCAAAACCATCGGCACTCACTACAACGGTCGCATTCCAATAAGAATTATTAGTCGTACCGCTTCCGGTATTTACGTAAGACAAATAGCCATTCTCTTTATTTACTTTCAAGGTTTCCTCGTTCCACTGCTGATTACCGGCCATACTATAATAGCTATATCCATGACCATAATAAGAAGTAATACGAACGGCACTTTCATCTATATCAACACCTTTGTTCTTCAATGCAATGCTTGGTTTTACGGCAGCATTAATCAAAGAGACATTAGGAATATCGACCACTAACATTTCTTCATAATTCCTCGGTTCGATCATAATCTTCACCCGTTCATTGTTAGGACGAGTCATACATCTTACAGTTTCCAATGCAGCATTGATTGTAGTACACTCCTTATCTGTACCCACATATATTGTTTCTGTATAAGGGATTACTTTAGAAACTCTAATCTCCGTAAGATAAGTAGGCTGCACACTCCCGGAACCATCAGCTTTGCTATAAGCATCACCAAAAGCAAGCGTCACAACACCACTCCCCTCTCCTGTATACGTGTACTCTACAGATTCAAATTTACTGGTACTACCCGCAGAAGTGGTTGTTTTAATCTCTTCGCCTCCGTTAATCGTAAAGTTGGCAGCATAATAATAGGTAATAGTGACCTTACTTCCTTTTTCTACCGGAACAGCGATCGTAGCTCCACTAGGTGCCAGCAAGTGCCCTTTTGCTATCTCATTCTTTATGCTTCCGGTAAATGCCAAGCCTTTATAAGCCGTAGCTCCATTAGCAATCACCTGATCATCAAATGACCAAACAGACACAGGCTTAAAGGCAATACTCTTTTCTACCGCCCTTCCTTCTACTTTTAGATTGGAAGTCAGAGCCTGTTGCAGAGGATATTCATCCAAACCGGATACCGCAACAGAATATACACCATCTCTCAGTTTAATATCCGAAAGAGAAGCAAAAGAATAACTGTATCCTTCCTCATTCAGATTTGTAAAAGTCACACTCATCTTAGCTGTTTGTTCCGAAGCCAGACCTTCTGCATTAAGCGTCACGGTATAGGTAGGTTTAGCTTGGAAGAGGATATCCTTTGACATATCTCCGGTGATCGTTATTTTATCATCCGTCAATTGATAGTCATTCACTCCTTCTGCAGAGATTGTATATTCACAATTCGGTTCCAACTGCACTGTATAAGTCTTGTTCGTGAAATCGACACTGGGTTCCGGAACATAAATCTTTGTTGTAGCCGGAGTATAAACAAGAGCTAATTTACCTATCACGGCATCTAATCCCGTAATATTCCCCGTTACCGTATATAACTCAAGTTTAGTAACATGTACATCATGCGACAAATCTTCCGCATTTACCTCAACAGTAGTCACATTATCGATAATATAACCGTTTGCATTGGAAAGGCTTATTTTATAGGTATATCCCATTGGAAGTTTAACCTCATAATTTCCGTTATTGACAGTGGCATCCCAAGTCTTTCCCGCTTCATTCGTAAACTGAACACCGTAGCCTTCCGGCAGAGCAATATCCGACTGAACAGGTCCATGTACCTTTGCATAGACAACCGGCTTTCTCAAAACACGAAAATAAGAAGGCTTATCTTCACTGTCGAAAATCTTATATGTTCCTTTAAACTTAGCCACAAACTTCACTAATGAACCATTGGACGAAGCTGAAGCAAAATCAGTTTGTTTATCAGGATCATTCGTATAAACGAAATTAAGTTTGCCGTTACCATTTTGAGAATTACAATAAAGCAACACCTCGTCATCCTCATTCAGATTCAGGCTCAAGAATCTGCCTACTTGGGCAGCACCATTTACATATAAATATCCATTCAGCGTTTCGCCTTCTATTGTAACCGCTTGCTTATCATCGTAACGAGTCAAATTTGTGTTGGCTGTACGAAGTCTGTCATTCGAACCACCCGTCCAACTTAAAATACCGGCAGTAAAACCTGAAGGAAAGTTATTTCCTGAACTTCCAACTTCAATAGCCGGATCATACCATCCATTGATAAGCTCTACCGTCAACTGGTTATTGTACTTCGTATCGTCCAATTGATCGGCTCCAAAATCCCAAACGTCGGTTAATCCGTTCGATTCTTCGGTTATTACTGCCTTAACAGCGATATTAGGAACATAAGTTTCCGCTTTTTCAAATGCTATCTTTAGAGTTGTAGCAGCACCGGAGTAACTAAATTCCAAGATATTACTATTATCTTCATGATAACATTTTTCTGTTTTGGATTCTTTTGTACCCAAAGAGGCACCGGATGCGTCAGAAACAGAAACTTGCCCTTTACTATATCCGCAGCCCGCAATCTGAAGATTAACATCACCGGCAACATCTATCTCAATAATATTACCTTGCTTAAATATAGAGCCATGTTGAGCACCGTTATAACCATAAGCATTCTGAGTACCCACCAAGATTCTAAAAATACCATAATCAATGTTGGATTTACCGTCTGTGTCAGTCGGCACAATACTTCCGTCCGTCAAATCAAAGAAATAGTCCTGTCCTTTTTCCGGGGTTGTTACTTTATCTGCATACGCCCAAGAAGCAATGAGCAACCAAGCGAATGCCAGAAGAATTTTGTTTTTCATACTATCTATTGTTTTATTAATTAAATTGGAACAAAGGAATAGCTTTCCACGACAATAAATGTGTATTTTCTATTTTGTAATGTATAAAAACTGATATTCCCGTTTAAGAAACCTATTACTACTACTGTATAGACGAAGTATCTTTATGTGATTATTTTGAATTAAACACATACAAAAAGATAATCCGTGCACGGAAACGATATGTTTTAGTGAAATAATATTAAAAGAAAGCATAGAAAAGCAGAAACATTTGGAGTGAATACTCAAAAGCCATACATTTGCAATGTGATTTTTTTCATAGTATTAGATTTAAGGTTAACAAAGGTTGGAGTCAGGCGTGACTCCTTTTTTTTGCCCGTACAGTTCGTAACCACAAAACGCTTAAAGACTTCTCAAAAAAAATAGGGCCACTCAACGAGCAGCCCTATAATCAAATAGTTTCAAACCTCTTTTAAGGAATTATCACCTTAAATGATTTGCTACCGACATTACTAATCGCCTTGATAATATAATTTCCGGAATTCAAATTCTTAATTACTTCATCTTGACTGTTGACTTCCGTTTTATGCATAATTACACGTCCGGTAAAGTCATAAACGAAGACTTCGGCATCCTCTCCTGCTAAGATCTGATCTATTCCGGAACCAGTTTCTGTATTATTAACCGAAAGAGGAATAAACAAATCTGCTGCACCACGTGACGAAACTTTTATATAAGCGTCATGTACTCCAAGCTGATCAGAAGCAAAAGTAAAGTTAAACGAGCCGCCCGTTGCAGGCAATTCAGCTGTGGAAAGTTTAAACTTACTAGGATTAGCGCCATCCAACACCAGTTTAATCGGTTCTGTCAGGTTCTTTGCCGTAATCGTAATATTATCCGAAGTAGATTCGACGTTCACCTTAGCCGTAAATGAAACGGATTTTGCAGAAGAAGTCATAGTTGGCAAATCTGTACGTCCGTAACTTACATCATCTATATAATAGATAGCTGAAGATTCTTTTTCAACTCCTTTAAATCGGAATCCCATAAAGAATACATCATGGAAACCTTCTGCTTCTGCCAAATCAATATGATATTCATACCATTCTCCATTTTCATCGGCAATGCTCGGCATCTCAACACCTGCTTGCGGATTAATATAAAGCTCTCCGTCTTTCATATCCAAATAGCACAACTCTAAAGTAGCCGGTTGCCCTTCAAACAGGTTTGTTCCCATCACACGGAAAGTAAACATCTTAGAAGCAGCATTCTTATAATCAAGTGCAGGAGTTACCAATAGCATATCATGTGATTTTGCCTCCGTCGCATTCATAACATAAGCTGTAACTTTTGCACTCCTTTCAAGAACGTCTCCGGACTCATTTTTATGTTCATATCCCCACCATGCGCGCAAACCTGCCTGTGCCAGATTCTTCCATCCGTCTATCTTCAACGGTTTATTACTTGTTACATTATCAAAATGTTCATTCAATAATATACGAGGATTAGAAACGTCCAATGGTAATTCATCACCTTCTTTTTCCGGTATAATCGTACTTGGAGTAGCTACACCCTTGACAGTTAAATAGAAATCTTCCATCTCTATAGATGAGAACTTAATACGATCAACAAAAGTACCTGCCACTTTCGGGGCAAACGTTATTACCAAATTCTGGTTTGTATTCACTTTAGGGAACTGAGTGCTGGATATTCTAAATGAATCACCACTTCCTTCATCATGCATTACTGCCACGTTCAGATAGTCAGGTAAACCTGTAGTTGTAAACGTAATTGTTTGTTCCTGTGTTTTCTCCGCCTCTACAGAATAATCCACTAATCCAGAAGAGTTCACTGTCAATGTCGGAGGATTTGCCGGATCAATCGCTACTCCCGATAGATTAATGGCTTTATAGAAGCCACTCATTGCATCGCAAGTAATTGTTAAGCGTGCATTTTGATGTAAAGCCACAACAGAAGAATTGTAAGTCACAATAACTTCCGTTTTGCTGTTACCCGCAGGAATCTCTGATACAGAAGTTTGGAAATAAGCCTTATCTGTCCCGGTAACTTCAATAACAACAGGACCGGTTATTTGATTGGCAACGACTGTCAATCGTCCTAACTCGACAGCCTCATTAATATTAGTCTTTTGTCTATCAAACTTAGTAACATCCGGAGTTATTTCCAGTTTAGATTCCGTATCTGCTATGATATCAGCACTTGAACGAGGAGCGATGAGTTTACCTGTATTCAAAGTAGACACACCTATCAGGTTCTTTATCATAAAAGGAATATCCATACCTACAAAATCCATATCCGAAAGTACCCAAATCTGTGCATTGCCTGTACCATCACTAATTTCCGGACGTTTACTTACATCCGTTTCAAATTTAGCACCTGTAACCCAATTATCAACTGTTATATTTTCTATTTCTATCAAGCGAGATTCATAAGTATCTGGATTATCAGCCAATTCCTTCAGAGTCACCTTTATAGGAGTTATCGGATTATCTGAAGATACTTTTGTTCCTAAATCTGTTATTCCACTTATAGGCAACAGCAGCAATGGGCTAGTAGTTTCAACAACTCCACGCAGTCCTCGTATCTTATCTCCAACTTTATAATTTACAGTCACATCATCCCAAGCATCTCTTATTCTTAATCCATTTTCTCCATCCTGCAAACAATAGTTAGTCTTTCCTTGTGTATCTTTATAGATATATGTAATAATAGCATCACCTGTCACACGGCAGTTTGTTTCTTTAGCAGGTTTCGTAGTTCTAAGAGTCTTAATATCAGCAAAATCAGTAAGAGTTATGACCTCCCAATAAGCTGTTAATTTCGCATCCGTAGCTCCTTCACTGCTAAACAAAAGATCCCCCATAAAACCTTCAGGTTCATTAGCTACCAAACTTACAGTTAAATCAAATCCATCTTCCGATTCGGCCTGTTCTTTAGGGATTGTTGTTACAGAAGGTTTTAATTCATCAGCAACCGAGCTGGTAATCGTTATATCGTCTGTAAGATTCTTTCCTTTTACATTTACCGTTTGCGAATTAGTTTCTCCCTGAAAAACATAATTATATAAAAGCATTTTTTTAGATAAAGTTATTTCTGGGGTAGGAACCGGCTCAAGACCAAATAACTCTCCATAGCTTTGAGCAACTCGAATAGCTCCTATAAGTAAATTCGGACAATTCTTGCTTCCAGATTGCCCCTGCCTTAGTTCTATTGCCTCAAAGCCTCTAGCCGTATTAACATCACTACCAGAGCTTTGATTATAAACAGCGGCAGGGGATGGTTCAGTTACCCCAATCGCAGGATTTACAAATACAGAAACTTCATCATTGGTGTCTCCTTCTTTAATTTCATATTTAAGCACGACTAAGTAAGTCTCATCAATAGAATATTGATTTTCTGAATACATAATTGTTGTATTATTACGCGACACACCAATATAAAACTTATCCGGAGTATCTCCATTCTTTACATACAATTTAGCAAATTCTAATCCTGTTCCTCCATCTTTAAAAGCAGATGTGCCTTTAGCTACTAAATTAAAGAAATAAGCCTCTTTTCCTGCTTCTACATCAATACTTTTAAAATTCATTAAAGCACTTACATAGACAGCCCCCTCCTTTACTCCTTCTGTCGTAAATTGTTTCTGCAAATCTTGCCCTGATGCTGTTGAAGTTATTTCTACGGCATTATATACAACATCAGCATTATTAGGATAACCTTCATAAGTTAAGTTTGCTGATATGACCTGAATAGGAGCTACTGAATTAGTTCCATATTTTACCCAACTACCTTGAGAATACAAATCTTTTAATTCATAATTAAAATCTTCTGTCATTAACACCTGTGCATTTGCACCTAACGAAAATAATGCTAAAAATACAACCAACATTGTACTTCTAATGGAAGAAACAAAGATTCTTCGGTTAAGTCCACTTTTACTCATACTTCAAGTTTTTAAGATATTAGTCACTTTTAAATCAAAACAATAATCATTATTGCAATTTTAGTTATAATTTACAAGAAATACAAATATTATTGTATATATTTGCAAATAAACTTAAAATAGCACAGAAACATGAAGAAGATTTTCATTTGCACCATCATAGGTATAATAATCGGATACGAAGTAAATGCTCAAAATGTGAAAGCGAATTTCACAGCTGAAGAGTGCACAAAAGAAGTATATAAACAAGGATTTGATTCAAATCAAGATTTAGCGGAATGGACATTAACAACTACGAATGAAACAAATACTTGGTATTTAGGAAATTCACGAATTACAGGTATTCCTCCATTTAGCTCTATAGATCCAACCAGTATTAACTCACTGGCAATTAAATATGATGCCAAGAATGCTCAGAACGAGTCTATAACTTCCCCTGAAATGAATATTGAGTCAAATAGTTTCTGTACATTCTATGCTTGTTTTGACGGAGTTTTCGTTATGTATGCCAATCTTACAATAGAAATCATAAATACGAAAACTCAACAGAAAGACGTCCTTTTCGACGCTTTCTTATGGTCACAAGAAAGCGGTCATGAACGTCCTAAATGGCAATTCTTTAAGTATGATTTATCTGCCTATACGAATCAAACGGTTCAATTCATTATCACATATAAAGGAATGGATGGTGATGATGCACTAATCGATAATTTCTGTATTATTCAGGAAAGTAATGATGAAACAAGCACTGCTAACATACAAGAAGGAGGGCAAGTACATTTTAAAGATACATCAACAGGAAATCCGACTACTTGGGAATGGACTTTCGAAGGAGGAGAACCAGCTACTTCTACAGAGCAAAATCCCGTTATCACCTATAAAACATCCGGTAACTATCCGGTAAAGCTTATAGCAAAAAATGCAAATGGCAGTAATGAATACAGCAGAACAGATTTTGTAATGGTAAAAGGGGTAGCCCCCATAGCCGCAATAGGATGGCCCGATGAGGGGTATTTATCTCCTTATACCGGCATTTTTGTTCCTACCCAAACAGATATACATTTTACTGATATCTCGCAACACTTACCTACCGCATGGAAATGGACTCTTACTGGAAGTTCACAACCCACATCGACAGAACAAAACCCTGTTGTACGTTATAATAAAGAAGGTATTTATGACGTAACTTTACAAGTAGCAAACAGTTCAGGAACAGATTTTGTCGACTACAAAGAAGTTATTCAGGCCGGAGGAAAACAATATATATGGAACATAGAAATGCAGGAAACGGAAACATTAGAAAGCATTTACTTCCCATTCTTCGGTTATTACGGAGGTTCAAATTGGTTAGGAATGTTAGCATTTGCCGAACATTTCCAAAAACCGATAACACAGGGAAAGATTTCAGAAGTTTCCATTTTCTTCGCGTCGACCAGTACTATAACTCCGGATGCACTCATCACGGTTTCTATAGCGCAATCGCAAAATGGGCTTCCGGGCAATAAATTAGCCTCAGCCAGCATTCCGGCAAAAGAACTGCAATATAGTGATGATACTTGGTTGCCTACTGATTTTAAATTTGAGAATCCGGTAGAGATCAATGAAGAATTCTTTGTCATAGTAGAAGGAATTCCTAATAATACATCAGACAAAGGAACAGACGATATTGCCATGCTTTGCACCGCCAGACGTCCTGACGGCAGCAAATCTACAGTTTATCACCTGTTAGAAGAACAAAACGACGACGGAACACCAACAGGAAAGATAGAATGGTTCAAAAATACAGACGAGTTCCTCTCTTTCGCTATCGCACCGTTATTCACTTATACCAATGTCAGTAGTTCTATAAACAATAGCGTAGACAAGCAACAAATAAGTATTTGCCCATCGGTCATACAAAATCAAATAGAATTATTTGATACAAACAATATTGAAAACATTACAATATATACTTTATTAGGACAACAAGTTTATCAGGCAATAAATGCCTCTCCTATTAATGTAAGCCACCTACAAAAAGGGTTCTATATTATACAAGTAATCAAAGACCAACAAAAGTATACACAAAAAATTTATATTCAATAATTCCGATTCATCCCTGCTACAATAGTGTGGTCAGGGATGATTTTATTCTTAAGACTTATCCCTTTACTCTCATCCGATATTTATAAAAATCTTACTATTGAAAAATCAAGCTTACAGATGAAATCTTATATTAAATCCTGATGTAGTGCTTATCCACAAACATCAATATCCCTTTTTATGCATATTTTCATAATTGTATCCGGATTGCCTTCACTCTTCACGGTTTGGAATAAACCTCTACTGAATAGCTAATTACAGTGAAGGCACTTTTTTCAGTTAAGAATTGAGAGTTGAGTATGGAGAGCTCTTTTTGTTCGCCCATTTTGACTACCACAAACAATAGTAAAAAATATGTATTCACTATAATTGATTACATATCAACACTATACATTCTAATCGTGAAGAGGTGAAGGTAGTTTCAACCTTTTTTCAATTATATCAAATAAGCCCTAAAACACTGTTGGAGTCTATAAAAATCATCTTGATGCTTTTTACAAATACCACGATGTTTTTAAAAAACATCAGGTTGATTGAAAAAAACATCAGGACATTTGTAAACAAAGATACGGTCGATTATCTACAAACTCCTATCGTTTGCAAACAATCGACCGTATGTTGAATAGCAGGTACTTCTTTACTTTCACGCAAGCAATTGGTAAACCCCGCCTGCCAATGTTCGGATGACACCTTTCATCTCCAGTTCAAACAGGATTTCACTCATTTTATTAACCGGAATATTAGCCTCAACAATCAATGAATTAATCTGTAAATCTCCAGTCCTTTGTAAAACATCTACGATCAATTGCTCATCCTCCGTCAGATCCGGAAATAGTTGCCTTTGCACCGGAACAGCCTGCGAGCCGGAAGCGGTATCCCAACACATTGCTTTCACAAAATCCTCGGCAGACTGAATCAGCGATGCTCGATTAGTGCGAATCAAATTGTTACAACCTTGAGAAAACTCATCATTAATTCGTCCGGGAAAAGCAAAACAATCACGATGATAACTTCCGGCAATATCGGCAGTAATCAGGCTTCCCCCTTTCACTGCGGATTCTACAACAATAGTAGCATCGGACATTCCTGCAACAATGCGATTACGGCAAACAAAGTTCTGTCTGTCCGGATTTGTACCTGACATATACTCTGTCAACAAACCACCATGTCCCAACATTTCAACAGCCGTACTCCTATGCGCTGCGGGGTAAATACGGTCCAGACCATGAGCCAATACTCCGACTGTATCCATACAATTTGCCAAAGCAGCACGATGCGCATGTATATCTATGCCATACGCTAAACCGCTAACTACAAGCACATCCGGACAAAGTCTTTTCAAATCTTTCAGGAAGTCGAGACATAGCTCTTTCCCATAAGCAGTCGCATTTCTCGTACCTATCAGATTAATAACCTTAAACGCATTTAAGTTTGTATTTCCTTTATAATAAAGAAGAATGGGAGCGTCGTCACACTCACGTAGTCTGGAAGGATAATCGTCCGAGGATATTGATAAACAATCAATATGATTCTCACGGATAAAAAGAAGTTCCTGTTCTGCACGCCGAAAAGCCTCCGGTGTATCCAATGCTTTTATCAGACGAGGAGTCACTCCCGGAGCAATGCCCTCGAGATGTTCCCGTTCATGGAAAATTGTTACAGCATCTCCTACTATAGTCAACAAATTCTTGGCACCGATAGATCCCAATCCCGGAATTTTTGTCAATGCCATTAAAGAAAGCAATTCTTCTTCTGTCATTCGGATACGTATGAAGCGAACAGTTTATCAAACAATTCGCTATCTCCCAACCGTCCATTCACGACACATACTGTTTCCACTATAGACTTAATTGAAATCTTAAGATCCGGTAAACGAAATATATCTTGATAAAACAAATATTTAATGCCTTCTTTTTTCAGATAGAGCTTTGAAACAAACTCATCACCGCTTCTCAAAGGGGTCTTAAAAGCAATATTTATACGTGCCACCACAGGATCTATTCCTTGTGTATGAAGTTCCGCGAAACTTACACCTATAGAAGAAAGAAACTCGTGGCGAGTATGTTCCAGATAGTGTTGATAATTAGCATTGTTCACAATCCCCTGAAGATCACATTCATAATCACGCACCTTCATGGAAAGTTCAAAGATATATTTATCCATTATTTTAATATTATCAGATAGCTTTTACAAAGGCCCTTCTTCTCTTATGCAATTCGGTATCAAAATATTCCCATTGCGCCTGAACCTTTCCGTTCATTTCCAATTCCGGATTACTCTCTGCATATTTAAAACCCAGTTTTTGATACACCGGGATCAAATCGGAAAACAGCAATGCGTTAACTCCCTTATTCTGGTATTCGGGCTTAATGGCAACCAATAGCAAATCAAGTACCTTTGCCCGCTTTACAAACAGGGCTTTAAGCAAATGATACCATCCGAAAGGCAGTATTCTTCCCTTGGCCTTTTGCAATGCAACGGAAAGTGAAGGCATTGAAATACCGACACCGACCAATGCGTCATTTGCATCGGTGATAAGAGTCAGCATCCTCAAATCCACGATAGGAAGATACATTTTTATATATTGTTTGATCTGTCCTTGAGACAATGGTGAAAACCCATAAAGCGGACTGTATGCTTCATTCATCAATTCGAAAATAGCCTGACCATACTCTTTGGCAATCGCTTTTGAAGAAGTATATTTCTTTATTTTAAGACTATATTTCCGTTGAATAAGATCGGATATACGTTGATGTTTTTCAGGAATGCCATCAGGAATATAGATTTTATATTCTACCCAGTCTGCATCCTTTTCATATCCCAATTTCTCCATATGTTCAGGATAATACGGATAATTATAAATTGTTGCCATGGTACTCAACTGGTCATAGCCCTCTACCAACATTCCCTCCGCATCAAAGTCGGTAAACCCTAACGGTCCTTGTATGTGAGTCATTCCTCGTTCTCTACCCCACTTCTCAACCGTCTCCAGCAGTATCTTGGAGACTTCTATATCATCTATAAAATCAATCCAACCGAAACGTACATCCTTTTTACCCCACGTTTCGTTTGCTCTCTTATTAATTATTCCGGCTATACGTCCTACAAGCTTACCATCCTTATATGCAAGAAAATAATCGGCTTCGCAAAACTCAAATGCGGCATTTTTCTTTTTGCTGAAAGTATTCAGCATATCGTCATATAAATCAGGAACTGAATAACGGTTGTCCTTATAAAGCTCATAATTAAACCTGATAAAATCTTTCAACTCCTTTTTTGTCGTAACTTTTTTTACCGTTATAGCCATACGTATTCATATTTTGGCTGCAAATATAACGCTTTTTAATATAACTCGTTCTGTTTATATCTGATATCTTGTTGTCGTATAACTAAATATCCTTCTCCTCACTCAAGTAGATGACTTCAAAAAGCCAAAATCACTTCCCAAATTAAAAACACTATACTCCTTTTTTTGTTATTTTGAAGATGAGTAACAAGCGTAGAGAAAAAAAGCCGGAATATATAGCTTAATTCCAAGAATAAGATATACATTTGACCACTAAAATAAATTTGAATTTATAGTATCCATTATATTATGAAAAGAACAGTCTTTCTAATTATACTGTTTTCCGCATTCATAAGTTCTATGGCACATGCACAACTTAAAGAGGCGGTTAAAGACATATTCTCTACGATAAAAGATAGCGTAGAAACTGTTTATACTCCTAAACCGGACAGTGATTCAATCCAACTCGACCAAATGAAACGGTTACTACAAGAGGCCAAAATCAATGAAATGAATCTGCGGATAGAGATGGAACAAATACGCCTGGCATCCTCTTCTATGGACTCTCTCAAAAAAGTACAGCAAAAATCACGGATAGATTCTTTACGTACAATTACACAAGGCGTTCCCGTCATTATAAATAAAGACACCTTATTTACTCTATATGCCAAAAGGGGTGGTCTCTCTCCTTATGAACGTGCCCAAAATATAGAAAAGATTATTGATCAACTCGGACGAAAATATAATTTAAAACCTGATTCTGTCTATATAGAAACGACCGATCACGTCACTGATATTATGTACGGCAGTAAGGTTATAATATCTCTTACTGATGTAGACGGATTATGGCAAAATACGACTCGTACTGAATTGGCACAAGAATACAAAGGAATAATAACGCAAAAATTACACCAGCTAAAGGAAGAACACGGTTTTTTCCAACTACTAAAACGTATTCTTTATTTCATTCTGGTATTGGTTATACAATACCTGTTATACAAGGTTACCACTTACCTTTATCGTAAACTTAAAACCAAAATTATCAGCCTAAAGGATACTAAACTCAAACCAATCTCTTTTCATAACTATGAGTTATTGGATACTAACAAACAGGTTAAAGCACTAGTGTTCTTTTCTAACATAGGACGTTACCTAATTATCCTATTGCAACTATTGATAACCGTACCTATCTTATTTTCTATATTTCCACAGACAGAACATTTAGCAAAGAAAATATTTTCCTATTTATGGTTACCCATTAAATCCATCCTGATAGGAGTTATTGATTACATTCCGAATTTGTTCACCATCTTCGTTATCTACTTCGCTATCCGATACATTGTTAAAGGATTACGATATCTGTCCAACGAAATAGCTTCCGAGAAACTAAAAATTGCAGGTTTTTATCCGGATTGGGCTGCACCGACCTTCCATATCATCCGTTTTTTACTTTATGCATTCATGATTGCAATGATATACCCGTATCTACCCGGTTCCAACTCCGGTGTATTCCAAGGAATATCCGTCTTTGTCGGTCTGATTGTTTCATTGGGTTCAAGTACTGTTATCGGTAATATTATTGCAGGAATGGTTATCACTTATATGCGCGCATTCCGTTTGGGTGATCGCATCAAATTAAATGACATTACAGGCAATGTAATAGAAAAGACACCTTTGGTAACACGTGTAAAGACACCAAAGAATGAACTGGTCACTATTCCTAATTCATTTGTCATGTCTTCTCATACGATAAACTACAGTGAATCCGCACGCGAATTGGGACTTATCATTCATGCTGAGGTCTCCATTGGTTACGATGAGCCCTGGCGTAAGATACACCAGTTACTTATTGATAGCGCTAAAGCTACAGAAGGCGTAAGTACCGAACCGGAACCATTTGTGTTGGAAACATCATTGAGCGATTTCTATCCGGTATATCAAATCAATGCTTATATTAAAGAAGCAGATAAACTACCTAAAATATATTCGGCACTCTATCAGAATATTCAGGATAAGTTTGCAGAGGCAGAGGTAGAAATCATGTCACCGCATTATATCGCTACCAGAGATGGAAATGAATCTACTATTCCCAAGGCTAAAGATATTAAATAGCTTTTGTGCATTTCAGAATAACCCTTTTTTCATCGGCTAATGTCGTTGCAAATAAGTAAATATCTCCGCCCTCATTAAGTTTAGTACGTTTCCTCAACTCGGAAACAGAGGATGGGAAATTACGTACGGTTATATTCGCTTTCGATATTCCGGAAAGATGTTCTTTCATTTCTCTCTTATTTAACGAAAATACCGAATGACAAATAAAAATCCTTCCGGGAAAATCAGTTATCAACTGATCCGATGCATAAAGATGGCTGTTGGGATGCAACTTCTTTATTCCATATTTATATGCAATACTTTTATAAGCTCCCGCTTTTAATATAGAAGAATTAGGTTCATAGAGATATTTACCCATATCGGAAGCGTAATCGCAGATTACATTTTGTTCTTCTTCCCTGGTAAAATCAAAACATTGCATATCTCCCTTTCTATCCAAATTGACACAGTGTATCTTACAAGACTCAGTATCATTAGAGGCTAGAACAAGAAGTAACTCTTTACATTCGTTCAAAACAGAAACAATATGTACGGCTTTTGTTTTCGGCATATCAGACAGAGCCAAAGCAAGATCAAGCATTGGAGATAATTTTATCATAATCATATCGGCTTTATCCAACAAAAGCGAAGACATGGCTTTCACATCGGGCATACAATCAGAAATTGCAACCGTTTTCCCTCCCTTATCATCTCTGCGAGCCGGATCAATAAAAATACAATTTACCCTATTCGTATTTTTCAAGAAATCCACACCGTCTCCATTTACTATTTCCACATGATTAAGTCCCAATAAAGGAAAATTATGTGCAGCTATTCCACAAAGCTCCTCTTGTTTCTCTACATAAATTACTTTTTTAAAATTAGGAGCTAAAAAAGCACAGTCTATCCCAAAACCTCCCGTCAAATCAATTAAAGAGCCACCCTTTAATAACGAAGATTTATAACGAGCCGTCATCTCTGAAGAACATTGTTCTAAAGACAAATGTCTGGGATATAATAATCCATCCGTTGCATACCAAGAAGGAAGCTTATCTTTTGCAGTTTGCAATCCCGCAATTTGAGTAATAGCGACAGACATATCTACTAACGGATATTTACTCGCTTGTAACGCAAGAGCACAAACATCTTCTTTTTGGTGCTCTTGTATAAATTTAATCGTATCTGAATTTAACCGTATACCCATAATGCAAAAGTAACAAATCTCCGATATAAACCTGCATATAATCCATTTTAACAATATTTTCGTAGTGTGTTTTTTATATTTATCTTATTTTTGTATGCAATATTATAGATTGAATGACACAAGTACATCTGATATTTTACATATGCCTCTTATTATGGGGATACTGCTCACAAAACCCAGCCCAAAGGTCAATAAATAAAAATAGGGATAGTCTATATACAGAACAATACATTACAAGTATTTATATAAACGAACCAGAACGAGCGCTAAAACTATTAGAAAAAGCAGAAACCGATAAACTTTTACCTTTACATATTATTGACGACTTACGTAGCATGGCTTATCGTAATATGTATATGTGCAAATTAGCATTTATATATGCGCAAAAATCATATGCTAACGACTCTACTCAACAGAATAATCCGCAACATTTATTAAAAATGACGGTCACTTTAGCTGAGCTCGCAAATTTATTAAGTAATTATGAAGAAAGTACCGAGTTTGCAATTAAAGGGATCAAATTAGCCCAAGAGAATAAAAACAAAAAAGCGGAGGCTAAGTTACTTTTCTGCATTGGAGAGAATGAAAGAATGTTGGCTCTGACCCAAGAAAGTTATGAACGCTTCGACCAAGCAATTCAGCTATTACAAAAGGGTCAAGACATTGAAGAGATGGCAATGCTATCTTATTTCTATGGAGTAAAAATGAGTTATCTAATTGACGATTCTAGATTTGAGGAAGCAATATTTATCGGATTAGAACGCCAAAAGCTTATCAATAAAATGAATAATTCACCGGAACTTCCACCCGGCTATGCTGACTTACAATATGCATATGTCTATTCCAAATTGGCATATGCGTTATTTATGACAGGAGAATATACGCAAGCTGAAAACTATTTCAGGAAGTATTCATTAACTCATTCCGCATCAACTCCAAGCGGGAAATATGATGCAGTTCCCTATTTGTTACTTACAAAACAATATCAATCTGCTTTAGATAAGAGCTATGATCTCAAAAACATACTAGCTCAACAAGACACTCTTAACCAACAATATATAGGTATTTTACAGAATCAAATAAAAGCTTATACTGGTTTAAAGAACTATCAAAAAGTTGCTGAATTGCAAACACGGATAATGGTTATTTCTGATAGTCTTTTTATACGCGAAAAGAAAAATGCTGCATTAGAATTAAATATCATTTATAAAACAAGCCAAAAAGAAGCCCAAATCGCCAAACATATTTCACAACTGAAAATACGCACCATACTATTAGTTTCCCTTACAAGTATCTCTATATTGCTGTTACTCTTACTATGGCGTATATGGAAATATAATCGTACCATTAAATATAAAAATGCAACTTTATTACAATATATCAATGAAGAGCTTTCAAACCAAAATAAACTTCAAGAAACGTATAAATCACTCCATCTCCTGAATGAGAAAGAAGAAACAATCTACCCCCAAAATGATTCTAATACTCATAATGAGGAACAAGAACAAATAGAGAACAAAGCTATATTTGAGAAATTGAATTTTACTATAACACAAGATAAGCTATACCTATCTTCAGACTTATCAAGAGAAGAATTAGCAAAAAAAGTTCACTTGAATAATACACGTTTTGCTCGTATGATTAAGGAAAATACAGGAACCAACTTAAATGGTTATCTCAATAATTTACGGTTGAAATATGCTATCCAACTTTTAAAAGAGCAGCCGAATTACACGTTAAAAGCAATTGCCGAGGAATCCGGAATCAATAGTATGCCGACATTCCACAATCTTTTTAAAGTAAAAACAGGTATGACACCATCGGAATTTAAGAATGCACTGAAAAGCAAAAAGGTTGATTAACAAACCTATAGACAATTTTTAATCACGATAAGACTATTGTTTATAACAAATAAGGAATATTTATATATGATTTATATTAAATCGTGTTTATTTGCAAACGATTAAATTTAAACCAACAACTAAATATTACATCTTTCCATTATGGAAAAAATTAAGAGTATAAGTATAAACTTGTTGAAGGTATTGGAACGTGAGTCAAATAACAAAAATCATATATTCCTCTACCAACAAGAAAATGGCAAATGGATAGCTTTTGAACAATCTGCCTGGTTTTTATCCTTTTTTTATCCAAACATAAAATGCACAAAAAAAATATATCAATCATTTGAAGTTATTTTAGTTTCAGCAGAAATAAATGATGATATTCTAAATAAAAGAAAAGAGCTTAATTCAACAATACAAAATGAAGATGGATCTATAGTTTTATCAATAGATCTAGATTTAGCCATGCTTGCATGGAAAAATAAAATACCCTTGCATCAAAACTAATTTTATATCGATCATAATTAAATCCTTCATTTTTTATATTGATCCCAAAATCGCCCATTCTTTATAAAGGCGAAGATGGTGATAGCACATTAATTATTGCTCTGAAATAGTTTTTTATTAGATCGCTCAAAAAAGAAATGATATAAGAAAACAAGAATCATCAACATTCTATTTTGGCTCTATAAATTAAAAGGAATAGCAACAGAATATTAGTGTGTGACTACTATCCGGAACAAAAGTTTGAATTTTATTTCAATCACAGAGTACCTTTCAAAGTTTAGGGAACCCAAAGACACAAAACATCCACCGCATTGCGCAAAAATCAAATGAAACAATTGATCATACCAGAATAAATTGAAATTATCGCCAAAATACTTATTTGATGATGGTGAAGTCATAAATGTTACCCAAACTACTACAACGCCCCCAAAATAGTAGTTCCTATTATTATAACATCTATTGGAATAGTAACGGAAGAAGATCAACCTTTGCAATTAATAAAAAATAATTTAGTAATTTTAACCTACTAATGCGTGTTTAATATATAAAATAGACATACGTTTGCATATTCTGAATTAAAATAATAAACAAATGCATATTTATAAAACGCTTATTTAAATAATTATTAAATATAAATCGATTTATTCAATTCGATCAATTAAAGCAAACATCAATTAATAACAATAAATGATTATGAATCCAAGACTACTAATTAGCGTTCTCTTATTAGGGATAATAACAGCCGTTTACGGCCAATCCCAAACATTGGTACAAAAGAGTGAAATAGAACAGACAATATTAGGATACTGTTCTAACGAAATACCAGCAAAGACCAACCCAATCGGAGCTCAGGGACAAGCCGTATCAATCGGTGCTGCCATTCGCATCCCTACTTCTAAAATGGCAGGACTAAAAGGCGGAAAAATCACTAAAATACGTATCGGAACGAAAAGCGGACTAACGGGTATTTACATATGGATTCGTTCTTCTTTGGATGGAAAAGCAGACGCTTTACAACGACTTGGAAACACAGCCGACGGATGGAATGAGATCACTCTGGATACTCCTTATGAAATTACAGGAGAAGAAATTTACATCGGCTATAACGGAAAACAGCCGGCAGGTGTGATGGCCGTATTAGCAAATGAAGAAGAACAAAAAGGTGCTACTTACCTCAGTATAGAAAACGAGTGGGCCGATTACTATGGGAAAGGATTCGGAGCGCTATATATCCAGGCAATAGCCCAAGCAACTTTGCCGGAAACAGATCTTGCTATTGGAGATTTCACGATGGACAAAACTTTTTATAAAACAGATGACCCCCTAAACTTTTCATTCAACCTCAGCAATGAAGGAACAAAGTCTATCAATGGCTACTCCATTAGTTATCGCATCAACGATGGAGAAGAAATCACTGAAGACATAAACAAAACAATAGCTGCAGGAGCTAAATCAACCTATTCCAAGGAGATACCTGCAAATAATTATGGAGAAGGAACCCACCGGATTAAGGTTTATATAAGCAAACTGGCAGATGGTGCTATAGATGAAATAGCACTAAATGACACATTAGAAGGTACATTTAGCCTTTATGAGACAAGCTATCCACATAAGATTCTATTGGAACAATTTACTACCATCAACTGCGTCAATTGCCCCTATGGCGGCAAAGTACTTACCACAGCTATATCCGAACGTGACGATGTAGTATGGGTAGCCCATCACGTAGGTTATGG